>Ga0302326_10013590_pt1 | contig 17246 bp, 18 predicted proteins | sample Palsa_T0_3_FD_202264 | JGI IMG/M metagenome (GOLD analysis project Ga0302326, IMG submission 202264) | Peat permafrost microbial communities from Stordalen Mire near Abisko, Sweden - Palsa_T0_3 | ecosystem: Environmental > Terrestrial > Soil > Palsa > Peat permafrost | place: Sweden: Abisko... | reverse complement strand
CAAGAAGCTTTCCGAGCAGGTGGTGGCGTTCGTGCAGGCGCTGCGCAAGCAGGATCTGTTCAAGTCGCCGGGCGTCTCCGAGACGCTCGATTGGGCCGGCGCACTGACCGAGCTCGACGTGGTCGCGCTCGACCCGGCGACCGTCTCCGATACGCTCGGCGTGCTGCTAAAATACCAGGACGACATCGCCCGGCTTGAGGGCAGCAAGGTCAAGGAGCTGCTCGACGAGGTGAAGTCGGAGCTGCGGGCGGCGGAGTGACAATGAGCGAGCCCGCGGCGCGCTCCGACGGCCGCCTTGCGGAAAACATCCTCTACTTCGCCCGCGCGCTGCGCGCGGCGGGCATTCCGGTCGGGCCCGGCGCCGTGCTCGATGCGCTCGAAGCGGTCAAGGCCGCCGGCGTCGGCGCGCGCGAGGATTTTTATTGGACGCTGCATGCGGTGTTCGTAAAACGGCACGAGCACTCGATCCTGTTCGATCAGGCGTTCCGCATCTTCTTCCGCAGGCGCGGCTATATCGATCAACTGCTGGCGATGATGCTGCCGTCGGCGCCGGGCGCGCCGCGTCCGCCGGAGGCCGGCGCCACGCGCATACACGAAGCGCTGTTCTCCGGCCTCGACGACAAGCTCAAACAGGAACGCGAAATCGAGCTCGACGCACGAATGACGGTGTCCGACCGCGAGGTGCTGCAACGAAAAGACTTCGCGCAGATGACGAACGCCGAGATCGGCGCCGCCAAGGACGCGATGAAGCGGCTCGTCCTGCCGCTCGCCGAAGTCCGCACGCGCCGGCTCAAGCCGCATCCGCGCGGGCGTTTGATCGACATCCGCCGCACCTTGCGCGCGAGTCTGAAGGGCGGCGGCGATTTCATCGATCTGCGCTTCGTCGGGCCGAAGTCAAAGCCGCCGCCGGTGGTTGCGTTACTCGACATATCCGGCTCGATGAGCCAGTACAGCCGCATCTTCCTGCATTTCATGCACGGGCTGACGGAAACGCGAAAGCGCGTGAGCACGTTTCTGTTCGGCACGCGGCTGACCAACGTCACGCGCGCGTTGCGCGAACGCGACCCCGACGACGCGCTTGCCGCCTGCTCGGCGAGCGTGCCCGACTGGTCGGGCGGGACGCGCATTGCGTCGTCGTTGCACGCCTTCAACAAATTGTGGGCGCGGCGCGTACTCACCCAGGGCGCGATCGTGCTTCTCATCACCGACGGGCTCGAGCGCGACGCCGACGATACGCTCGCTTTTGAGATCGACCGGCTGCATCGCTCGTGCCGGCGGCTCATTTGGCTCAATCCGCTGCTGCGCTTCGAAGGCTTCGAGGCGCGTGCGCGCGGCATCAAGACCATGTTGCCGCATGTCGACGAATTCCGGCCGATTCACAATCTGGAGTCGATGGCGGCGCTGGTGGCGGCGTTCCAGGGCGTCGACCGCCGCGTCGGCGACCCCAAAGCGTGGATGCAGAACGTCGCCTGACGGATTATATTTGTAAGGATATAGCGGTTAGCGGAGGCCGACATGCTCTCGACCGACAACGATATTCTCAAAGCCGCCGAGGACTGGCGCAATCGGGGCCGTGCGGTGGCGCTAGCGACCGTGGTCGAGACCTGGGGCTCGGCGCCGCGGCCGGTCGGCTCAAACCTCGTCATCGACCAGGAGGGAAATTTCCTCGGCTCGGTTTCCGGCGGTTGCGTCGAAGGCGCTGTGGTCACCGAAGCGCTCGACGTCATCGCCTCGGGCAAACCGAAGATGCTGGAATTCGGTGTAGCCGACGAGACCGCCTGGAAGGTCGGACTTTCCTGCGGCGGCACCATCCGGGTGTTTGTCGAAAAGGTGGAATAGGGCTCCGAAACGCCGATGCGGCTCGACCTCCTCACCGCCTTGAACGCCGAACGCGCCGCGCGCCGCGCCGCCATTGTCGTGACCAGCGTGGCGAGCGGCAAGCAACGCCTCGTCAAGGCCGCCGATATTGCCAGGGATCCGCTCAAGGCCGCGCTTGCCGGGCGCCTGCGCCGCGGCAACAGCGGCATGGAGGAGACGGCGGAAGGGCGCGTCTTCCTCACCGTCTACGTGCCGGCGCCGCAACTCGTCGTCACCGGCGCGGTGCATATCAGCCAGGCGCTGGCACCGATCGCCAAACTTCTCGGCTATGACGTGACCATCGTCGACCCGCGCACCGCGTTCGCTTCTGCCGAGCGCTTCCCGGACGTGAAGGTGATCGCCGAATGGCCGGACCAGGCGCTGCCGCCGCTCGGCATCGACCGTTACACCGCCTTCGTCGCGCTCACCCACGACCCGAAGATCGACGATCCCGCGCTCATGCATGCGCTCGCGCGCGATTGTTTCTATATCGGCGCGCTCGGATCGCGGAAGACACACGTGCGCCGCGTGGAACGGCTCAAACAACAGGGCTTGAGCGAGGTCGACGTTTCCCGCATCCACGCGCCGATCGGACTCGACATCGGCGCCGTCTCGCCGGCGGAGATCGCGGTCGCTATCATGGCGCAGATCACCGAACGGCTGCGCGAGGAGCCGCAGGCCGACCTCCCGCTGGTCAAGGTGGTCTCATGAAGTTCGGAGCGGTCGCGCCAAAGAAAGCCATCGGCGCCACCGCGGTGCACACGATCCGCCAGGGCGAGCTGGTGCTCAAGAAGGGCACGCTCATTGGCCCGGTCGAGGCGGCGGCACTAGAAGCCGCCGGCCTCGGGCACGTCGTCGTCGCGCGGCTCGAACCGGGCGACGTGTCCGAAGACGTGGCGGCGGCCGAGATCGCATCCGCAATCGCCGGGGAAAGCGTACAGACCGATCGCGCCTTCACCGGCCGCTCCAATCTGTTCGCGCAGGCGGCGGGCGTGCTGGTGGTGGAGAAGGATGCGATCGACCGCCTCAACCGCATCGACGAAGCGATCACCGTGGCGACGTTGCCCGCGTACAAGCCGGTGGTCGCCGGCGAGATGATCGCGACCGTGAAGATCATTCCGTTCGCGGTGGCCGCCGCCGCCCGCGATCTGGCGCTGACAGCGTCGCCGCAGCCACTCGTCCGCATCGCGCCCTATCGGGTGCGCAAGGTCGGCGTGGTGTCGACGCTCTTGCCGGGCCTGTCGCCCAAAGTCATCGACAAGACCCTTAAAATCACCACCGAGCGGCTTTCCCCCGCCAACGCCACGATCATCGCCGAACGCCGCGTGCCGCATGAGCGCGCGGCGCTGGCGCGCGCTCTCGGCGAAGTGCTCAAGCAGGGCGCCGAGCTCGTCATTGTCTTCGGCGCCTCGGCGATCGCCGATCGGCGCGACGTGATCCCGGCGGCGCTGGAGGCGATCGGCGGCCGCATCGACCATTTCGGCATGCCGGTCGATCCCGGCAACCTGCTGCTGATCGGCACCGCCGCCGGGCACCCGGTGCTCGGCGCGCCCGGCTGCGCCCGTAGTCCGAAGGAGAACGGCTTCGATTGGGTACTGATGCGGCTCCTTGCCGGGTTGCCGGTGCCGCGCGAGGACATCACCGGCATGGGTGTCGGCGGCCTGCTCATGGAAATCGTGACGCGGCCGCAGCCGCGCGAAGAGCCGGTGCAGCCCGCCCGCAATATCGCCGCGCTCGTGCTTGCCGCCGGGCGCTCAAGCCGCATGGGCGGCTCGAACAAGCTTTTGGCCGAGATCAGCGGCCGGCCGCTCGTTCGCATCGTCGTCGAGCAGGCGCTCGCCTCGCGCGCGCGGCCGGTGATCGTGGTCACCGGCCATCAGCGCGAGCGCGTGGAAGGCGCGCTCTCCGGCCTGCCGGTGCAGTTCGTGCATAACCAGGACTTCGCCGACGGTCTCGGCAGCTCGCTTCGCGCTGGCATCGCCGCGCTGCCGGCGCGAGCGGATGGCGTCATCGTCTGCCTCGGCGACATGCCGCAAGTCGACGCCGCCATTATCGACCGCCTGGTGGGCGCGATCGATCCCGATAAAGGGACGCTGATCGCCGTGCCGACGATCGACGGCAAGCGCGGCAATCCGGTCGTGTGGTCGCGCCGGTTTTTCCACGAGCTGATGGCTGTCGAAGGCGACATCGGCGCGCGCCACCTGATCGGCCACTACAGCGAGGCCGTAATCGAGGTGCCGCTGACCGGCACCGCGGCGCTGACCGACATCGATACGCCGGAAGCGCTCGAGGCGGTCCGCGCGGAGCTGGAAGGGACCTAGCAGAAGCACACAGAAATTCGGCCTTGTGGGCCGATTCACAAACTGGCAACCCTTCCCCGCTAGCGTCGGCGCGTGTCCCTGGGGAGGGGCCTTTATGATCTGGTTCACGCGGAATTCCGCACTCGCCGCTGTGACGGGGTGCATCCTGATCGCCGTGATCGGCACCGCCCATGCGGCGGGCGCGTTCGCCGTCGGCACCTGCGGCGCCTACGGCTATGGCTACGACTTTCGCAAGCTCACGGACGCCCGCGCCGCGGCGATGAAGCAGTGCGCGGGCTCTACCTGCAAGGTGGTCGGCGCCATAAGGCGCGGCTGCGCCGCCTTCGCCGTCGACGCCAAGCAGCCCTGCGGCTCCTTCGGCTGGGCTGTCAATTCGCATCTCGGCAAGGCGGAGAACGCCTCGTTGCGCCGCTGCTATGAATTCGGCGGCCACGATTGCGTGGTGCGCGCCTGGGCCTGCGACGAAAAAGGCTAAAGGCGCGCGCGGCCGGTACTGACTGCCTCAATACCGCGTGTTGAAGCCAAGCCGCACATACGGGCCAGCGCGGCGGAAGGATTCGATCGCCCAGCCGCCGGCCGCCGACCATTCGAGCGCGTCGACGCGGAAGCCGGTCACATGGGCGCCGAACCGTATTTGCTGATAGTCGACGCACCAGATGGCCTGGGTTTCAGGACCGATGAAGAAGGGCTCGGACGATCGCCAGCCGATGGCGGCGCGCGCCGATCCGACAAGGCCGATCGAAGCGATGAAGCCGTCGAAGGCGATCATGGTCGCCGGATCCGGCCGGTACCAGATGTCGGCCGCGATTTGGCCGCCGGCGTAAGCCCCGCGCAAGAGGCTGCCCGGATCGTAGGGCATGAGCCGATAATCCTGGATTATGGGACCCGCATAGAGGCCGACGGTCAGGCCGTCGCGAGTCATTCGCCAGCCGGGCAAAGCGGATGCGGACACCATGTTGCCGTCCACATCCATGCGCAGTCCGCTTGAGGGATAAATGTACTGGCCGCCGGCGAGCAGGAGCTTGAACGTGAAGCCGCTTTGGCCGAGACCTGCGGGTGACCACAACAATCCGCCGTTGGCGAATGCGCCGTCGCGCCATAGATCGGTGTCGGCGAACAAAAGGAAAGAAGGGTTGTCCGCCCGACGGTCCCAGCCCCCGCCGCAACGGTGCAAAAAGCCGCTATCGTGGCGATGACGGTCGCCCCGAAACCCACAACCCACGCACTGAGGCCGCCCCCCACGGTGTGCCTCAATAACCGCCACCTTATTCGAATACCGGCGCGCTTAATTTTAGTCGAGCGCCCACTGCCACGTCTGGTTGCAAGATGCGCCAAAAGTTCGGCTGGGGTTGCCTTGCGAAATCGGGGGATAGGTGGACGCGCCGCTGCGCGATATATGTCGGGTTTGACGATCCGGGTCCGCGCCATGACTACCGACTTTACAACCGGGTTTCCCGCCGCTCGACCGGCCGGCGTGTCACGCCGGCGGCTGGCGATCGGCTTTCTCAATTGGGCTCATGCGCTCGATCACTTCGTCATCCTGATCTATCCAATGGTGGTGATCGAGCTTGAAGTGACCTATGGCCGCTCCTATTCGCAGCTCATCGCGCTTGCGACTTCTTCCTTTATCGCGTTCGGGCTGTTCTCGCTGCCCGCGGGCTGGCTCGCCGACCGCTGGAGCCGCCGCAACATGATGGTGGCGTTCTACGTCGGTTGCGGGGCCTCGCTTGTCGGCGCGGCATTCGCGCCTTCGCTCACGGCGCTCACCGTTGCGTTGTTTGCGCTCGGCGTGTTCGCGGCGATCTATCATCCGGTGGGAACGGCGATGGTCATCGAAACCGCCACGCAGCGCGGCCGCACGCTGGCGTTCAACGGCGTCTGCGGCAACCTTGGCGTCTCGCTTGCGGCCGGCACGACGGCGGTGCTGACCGCAGCTTTATCCTGGCGCGGCGCCTTCCTGGTGCCGGGCCTTATCTGCATCGCCACCGGCGCCGCCTACCTTTGGCTCGTTCCCGACGAAGCGCGGCACAAGAGCGCGCGCAGTTCGGCGCCCGACGTACCGCTTTCCCGATCGACCGCGGCCATCATCTTCGGGCTTTTCGTCGTGGTCGCGCTCTCGGCGGGGCTGGTGTTCAACACGCTGTCGGTTGCGCTGCCGAAGATCGTCGACGAGCGCGTCGGCCGCGGCATCTCGCTGCTCGAGATCGGCGGCCTGACTACGGCGGTCTTCATCTGCGGCGCGATCGCGCAACTCGCGATCGGCCGCCTGGTCGAATACTTCCGGCTGCACGTCCTGTTCGCAACGCTCGCCGTCATGCAATTCGCCGGCGTTTTGTGGACCGCCTATGCCACGGGCGTCATGGTGCTGTTCGCGCTCGCCTTCACCATGGCGGCCATCTACGGGCAAATCACGGTGAACGATCTTATCATCGCGCGCTACACCGCCGATGCGTGGCGCGGGCGCGTTTACGCGGTGCGCTATTTCCTCACCTTCATGGTGTCGGGCGTGGCGGTGTCGATGATCGCGTTGTTGTATGGCCGCGGCGGCTTCGCCCTGGTGCTGGGCACCACCGCGGTGATCGCGCTCGGCTTCCTGCTGGCGGTCATGGCGATCGCCTACATCGCTAGCGGCGTGGAAAAGGCGCGCCTGCCGCAGTCCGTGCCGGCGGAATAATCGCCTAAACCGATGCCGGGTGGCGCGCCGCGAGCGCCATGCCGATCAGCGCCGCACCGCCGAACACCATATTGATGCCGACCAAGAGGCCGAGCGCCCAGACCGCCGTTCCCGGCAGTCCGGCGAAAATGATCCCGGCGAGGATCAGGTCGATGATGCCGCTTATCAGCATCCAGCCCCAGCGTCCGCTGAGCTGATTGCGGTGCTCGATGGCGTACATGATCGAAGCGATACCCTCAACCACGAAGAACGCGATCAGCACCAGCGTCAGCGACAACGTCCCGGTGAGCGGCCAGAGCAGCAGCACGATTCCGGCGGCGATGCCGATGAGCGCGGAGATCAGCGCCCACCAGAAACCGGGCGCATGCCGCGCCCAAAACGTGGTGATCAAGCCGACGATGCCGCTCACAAGGAATATCCAGCCGATGATGATGGTGAAGGCGAGCGTGGCTATCGGCGGCAGCAAGATCGCGGCCAGCCCGAGAATGATCAGAATGATGCCCTCGGCGAGAAACAGGCCCCAGTGGGCGTGGATCGCGCTGGCAAACGCGCGACCGATCTGCTCGGCATCGGTCCGTTGCGGCATCGTCATGGTTCACTCCCTTAAAATCGGGTCGCCCGTCGCTGGAAATCCGCGGGGACCACCTTTAAATCCGTTGTCGCGGATAGTTGCATAAAAGCCGGGCCTTGCATAATCCCAAAGGGCGCCTATCTAGGTGGCAGTGACGTTGACGCCTTCGGGCTCCGTTACTGGACGGCCACGATTACGATGGGTGACGCCGGATGTACGCGCACCTTGTCGTTCGTGGCCGTTAGCATTTTCGGCGCCGCACCCTGCGTCTCGCAAATCGGCACATTTGCTGTCATAAGCCTGTAATCGTCCGCCGTCATGACATTGCAATAATCGAGCAAATACGCAGGGGACGCTATGGCGGAAGTGCCCATCGATTTCAGCCTCCTGGCCGGTGCCGGTGCTCCCGTGCGTACCTACAAGGCCGGCGATGTCATTTTCAGCCAGGGCGACGCCGCGGAGGAGTTGTTCGTGATCCAGAGCGGACACGTCGAGATCCGGCTCGGCAATCGGCTTTTGGATGCACTGCCGGAGCGCAGCATTTTCGGCGAGATGGCGCTGATCGACGGCGCGCCCCGCAGCGCCACGGCGATCGCGGTGACCGACGTGAAACTCGTCCCCGTCGGCGAGAAGCAGTTCCTGTTAATGGTGAGCCGCACGCCGTATTTTGCGCTCAACGTGATGCGCGCTTTGGCGCGGCGTCTGCGCGCGACCAACAGCGTGCTTTAGCTCGCTTCCTTCAATCGCTCGATCAACGCCATCGCCGCTCCGGGCGCGCGTATCTTGCCTTCATGAATGACGTAGGCGAAGACGTCGCGCGGCGCGATTTTCGTGCGCGCGGGCGGCGGCTCGACGCGCGGCAGGTCCTGCGGTTCTTGACCCTGGGCCCAGCTTCGCAATCGGGCAGCCCAGGCGTCGAGTTCCTTCGGCGGGTAGGCAGTCGGGATCGTGTCTTTTCCTCCTTGCAGCCGCGCGTAGATGAAATCGCCGGTCGCGTCGGCAAGCGACGGATAGGTGGCGTGGTCGGTGAATACGATCGGCGTGCCGAAGCCGCGCGCGAGCGCCACGAATTCCGGCGTGCGGAAACTTGCATGCCGCACCTCCACGACGTGACGAAGCGATTTGCCGCCGGACTTCGCCGGCAATAGTTCGAGGAATTTACCGAAATCGGCGGCGTCGAATTTCTTGGTCGGCGCGAACTGCCAGAGCAGCGGCCCGAGCCGCTCGCCAAGCTCGAGCACGCCGGAATTGAGGAAGCGCTTGATGGAGTCGCCGGCCTCGGCAAGCACGCGCCGGTTGGTGGCGAAGCGCGGCCCCTTGACGGAAAACACAAAACCGTCGGGCACCGCGCCCGCCCACTTGCGGAAGGTCTCCGGCTTCTGCGAGCCGTAGAAGGTCGAATTGATCTCGATCGAGGTGAGGCGGCTCGCCGCATAGCTGAGTTCTTTCGCCTGGGCGAGACCCTTGGGATAGAACACGCCGCGCCACGGTTCGTAGTTCCAGCCGCCGATACCGATGTGGATGTGACCGGAAGGTGCCGTCATATCGCCGTCATGCGCTTGCGCCATACTAACTCCCACTACCGGCGGAGGAATTCGACCACGCCGGCCGCGGCCACGATGACGCCGGACGAACGCGCACCGTCCATTCGTGGTCGTTTCTTTGTCCTGTCAAGTTGTCCCAAAGCGTTGTCCCAAACGCCACGAAGGCCCGGGTTCAGCCCGGGCCTTCGTATTTTCCGGCAATGACCCTTGATGGCGCGGGCGCGGCGCGCCTGCTATGAAACCTGCCCGTCGGCCCGCCGCCCATTTGGGCGAGCACCGCCGCAAGTGACTGAAAGGACGTTGATTTGGTCGCGGTCGGCGCTACCACTTTGCCGGAACGACATTACGCCCTTACGATCATCGCCACGATCCTCGTTCTCGTCGGCGTGCGGCTCGCCTGTGCGGCGATCACGCCGCTGAGCTTTGACGAAAGCCTCTATTGGCTTTGGTCGAAGCATATTGCCGGCGGCTACTACGATCACCCGCCGGTCAATCCCATTTTCATCCGCCTCGGCACGACGCTGTTCGGCAACACGGAATTCGGTGTGCGCGCCTTCGGCGTGCTGCTCGGGTTGCCGGCGAGTTGGTCCGTCTGGCGATCCGGCGCGATCCTGTTCGACGACGAGAAGGTCGGCGCCACCGCCGCGCTCTACTTCAACCTGACGCTGGTCATGGCGGTGGGCTCGGCGCTGGCGACGCCCGACAATGCGGTCGTCGCCGCGACGACGTTTCTGCTGCTGACACTCGCCAAGCTTTACCAGACCGGACGCGGCGCGTGGTGGCTCGCGATCGGCGCGGCGTTCGGCTTCGGCATGCTGTCGAAATACACCACAATCTTTTTCGCCGCCGGCATCCTCATCTGGCTGTTGCTGGTGGCCGAGCTGCGCAAATGGCTGTTCACGCTTTGGCCGTGGATCGCCGGCGTGATCGCACTAGCGGTGTTTTCTCCGACGCTGATCTGGAACACCGAGCATCACTGGGCCTCCGTGCTCTACCAGTACAACCGCCTGGTCGTGCACGAATGGTCGCTGCGCTATCTCGGCGAATTTTTGCTCGCGCAGATCGGCATGGCGACGCCGCCGATATTTGTTCTCGGCGTCATGGGCCTCGTTCGATTGATCCGCGGCGAAGGTGGACCGTATGCCGCGCGCGTCCTCATCAACGCCTTTGTGTGGCCGATCGCGATCTACTTCGTCTGGCACACCTTCCATGGACGCGTCGAAGGCAATTGGCCGGAGCCGATGTTCGTGGCGTTCGTCATTGCCGCCGCCGTTGCGGTGGAAAAAATCAAATGGCACGGCGCATGGGCGTCCGTCGAAGCCTGGTCGCGGCGGCTTGCCGTGCCCGTCGGACTGGTCGTGGCGGCCTTCGTCTATTTGCAGGCCGCCTTCGGCATCATTCCGCTCGGCTATGCCGACCCGACGGCGCGCGCCTTGGGCGCCGGCTGGAAGGAATTGGGCGTGCAGATGGATGACGTGCGCAAGCGGCTCGGCGCGCCGACCGTATTGACCATGGATTACGGGCTCGCCGCCTGGCTGGAATTCTACCTGCCCTCGCATCCGCCGGTCGAGCAGATCAACGGCCGCATGCGTTACGTGAACGCGCCGGAGCCGGACCCGGCGCTGTTTCGCGGCACCATCATGTATGTCTGCATGGCCGAATGCGGCGAACTCCCCGCGATCCGCAATCGCTTCGCAGCGGTGGCGCCGGTCGCGAGTTTGACGCGCACGCGGCGCGGAATTCCCATCCAGGAGTATCGTGTTTACAGCCTGTCCGGGCCGATCGGTCCGCCGCTCGATCCGCCGTAAACCGATTGACACCGTAACGGCGGGATGCAACGGCAGGGCAAAGCGAAGGCAACGCGGAGAAAGTTAATGGCGGCGGCTTTGGATGCGCGCTTGAGCCCGCGGCTCTCCATCGTCGCGCCTTGTTACAACGAGGAGGCGGGCCTCGAAGAATTCCACCGGCGCATCAGCGCGGCAGCGCAGGACATTGTCGGCTCCGACTACGAACTCATCGTGTTGAACGACGGCTCGACCGATCGCACCTGGGCGATCATGGCCAATCTGGTGCGGCGCGATCCGTGTGTGGTGGCGGTCAATCTTTCCCGCCGCCACGGTCATCAGCTCGCGATCACCGCCGGCCTCTACACCTGCCGTGGCGACCGCATCCTCACTATCGACGCCGATTTGCAGGATCCGCCCGAATTGCTCGGCGAGATGTGGCGGCTCATGGAGCACGCCGAGGCCGACGTGGTTTATGGCTTGCGCCGCGAGCGCAAGGGCGAATCCGTGCTCAAACGCGGCACGGCGGCGCTGTTCTACCGGCTGATGCGGCGTGTCGGCTACGCCGATCTGCCGGTCGACGCCGGCGATTTCCGCCTGATGACGCGGCGCGTGCTCGACATTCTCAACAGCATGCCGGAGCAACATCGTTTCATTCGCGGCATGGTGAGCTGGATCGGCCTGCGCCAGGTGCCGCTCGCCTACGACCGGGCGCCGCGGCAATCGGGCACCAGCAACTATCCGCTCGCCAAGATGATCGGGCTGGCGTTCGATGCACTGACATCGTTCTCGATCATGCCGCTGCGGCTTGCTTCCTATCTCGGGCTCGCACTCGGCGGCTTGAGCCTGCTCATGCTCGGCTACACGCTCGGCAGCTGGGCGCTCGGCCATGTCGTCGAAGGCTGGACCAGTTTGTTGACGGTGGTCCTCATCCTCGGCTCGACGCAGCTCATCCTGTTCGGCCTCCTTGGCGAATATGTCGGGCGTATGTACCTGGAGACCAAGCGGCGGCCGCTTTTCGTCATCGATCAGGTGCTCACGCAAAACATGGCCGCCCCCGCGCCGTATCGGCGGGCGCGCGAGCACTCGACTGTTCCCGGCGACGTCGGATAAGAAAGATTCGGCATAAAACGACTTGGCATGGAAAAAGGGCGCGGCTGGCGCCGCGCCCTCGTTCGGATTTCAGATTGTAGGGTGGGTTAGCCGAAGGCGTAACCCACCGAGCAACCTTGTGGTGGAAAGGCGAATTGCACTTCCGCCTACGCGTTGCTAGAAGTCCATCCCGCCGCCACCTGGCGGCATCGACGGCATGTTGTCCTTCTTCTTCGGCAGCTCGGCCACCATCGCCTCGGTGGTGATGAGCAAGCCGGCGACCGAAGAGGCGCCCTGCAAGGCCTGACGCACGACCTTGGTCGGGTCGATGATACCCTTCTTCACCATGTCGACGTATTCGCCGCCCTGGGCGTCGAAGCCGAAGCCATAGGTGTTGTTCTCCAGGATCTTGCCGACGATGACGGAGCCGTCCTCACCGGCATTGATGGCGATCTGCCGCGCCGGCGCGGAGAGAGCCTTGCGCACGATGTCGATGCCGTGCTTCTGGTCCTCGTTGCCAACCTTCACCCGCTTGAGCGCGTCGATGGCGCGCAGGAGCGCGACACCGCCGCCCGGCAGGATGCCTTCCTCGACCGCGGCGCGGGTCGCGTGCATCGCGTCGTCGACGCGATCCTTGCGTTCCTTCACCTCGACCTCGGTGGCGCCCCCGACACGAATGACCGCGACGCCGCCGGCGAGCTTAGCCAGCCGCTCCTGCAATTTCTCGCGGTCGTAGTCGGAGGTCGTCTCCTCGATCTGCGCCTTGATCTGGGTGATGCGGTCCTCTATGTCCTTCTTCTTGCCGCCGCCGTTGACAATCGTGGTGTTCTCTTTGTCGATCATCACTTTCTTGGCTTTGCCGAGCATGGCGATGGTGACGTTCTCGAGCTTGATGCCGAGATCCTCGCTGATCGCCTGGCCGCCGGTGAGGACGGCGATGTCCTGCAACATGGCCTTGCGGCGATCGCCGAAGCCCGGCGCCTTTACTGCCGCGACCTTGAGGCCGCCGCGCAGCTTGTTGACGACGAGCGTGGCCAGCGCCTCGCCCTCGACATCTTCCGCAACAATCAGAAGTGGCTTGCCGGTCTGCACGACGGCTTCGAGAAGCGGAAGCAGCTCGTTAAGCGCGGACAGTTTCTTCTCGTTGATGAGGATGTAGGGGTCCTCCATCTCCACGCGCATCTTGTCGGCGTTGGTGATGAAATAGGGAGAGATGTAGCCTCGGTCGAACTGCATGCCTTCGACGACGTCGAGCTCGGTTTCGAGGCTCTTTGCCTCTTCCACCGTGATCACGCCTTCGTTGCCGACTTTCTCCATCGCCTTGGCGAGGTAGTCGCCGATCTCCTTGTCGCCGTTGGCGGAGATGGTGCCGACCTGGGCGATTTCGGCGTTCGAGGTGACCTTCTTGGAATTCTTCTTGAGATCCTCGACCACGGTCTCGACCGCGAGGTCGATGCCGCGCTTGAGGTCCATCGGGTTCATGCCGGCGGCTACCGCCTTGGAACCCTCCCTGACGATCGCCGCGGCGAGCACGGTTGCCGTCGTGGTGCCGTCGCCGGCGATGTCGGAGGTCTTCGAAGCGACCTCGCGCACCATCTGCGCGCCCATATTCTCGAACTTGTCCTCAAGCTCGATTTCCTTGGCGACGGTGACGCCGTCCTTGGTGATGCGCGGAGCGCCGAAGCTTTTGTCGAGCACGACGTTGCGGCCTTTCGGGCCGAGCGTCACTTTCACCGCATTGGCGAGAATGTCGATGCCACGCAACATCCTGTCGCGCGCGTCGACCGAGAATTTGACTTCCTTGGCAGCCATTTGAATTTACTCCGTTTGATCTGATTTTTGGCGTGGAGCGCGAGCGCTACGCGGCCTTCTTCCTGGCCACCGGATGCTCGTCGATCACGCCCATGATGTCGGACTCCTTCATGATCAGGAGGTCCTGGCCGTCGATCTTGACCTCGGTCCCGGACCATTTGCCGAACAGCACGCGGTCGCCGACCTTGATGTCGATCGGGATGAGCTTGCCGTTGTCGTCGCGGCCGCCGGGGCCGACGCCGACAACCTCGCCCTGCGAGGGCTTTTCCTTGGCAGTGTCCGGAATGATGATGCCGCCAGCAGACTTGTCCTCGGCATCGATGCGCTTGACGACAACGCGATCGTGAAGCGGACGAAACTTCATGGTGTCCTCCTAAGTATTGGCAAAAACACAAGTTTTGTGGTTGGACGGCCGGCCTCGGATCCCCGCGGCCGACCGCTGACAGCGACATGGGGCGCAAATTTTCGCCCGCAAGATGCGTCTAAGAATTTTTTAGCACTCAGTTTGGGGGATTGCCAATAATTTCACCGTTTCGTTAACGGCGCCCCGGACCCGGGCTGTTAGCAGGACCACAAGGATGCTGCTAGTGCCTTGAAAATACACAACTTATTCAAACTTGAGGCTTGTAATGGAGGCGCGAGTCTCGGAACAATCCCCGTAGTGGGACGGAGGACACGATGGCTTCGCAATACTTGGTCTTGCAAGACTTTCGCCGGCAGCTCGAGGGCTACGGTCTGACCACCGCCAACATCTTGTACCGACGTCCGGATCACCCGTGGCTCCTGCAAACCTACGTCTGGCAGGATTACGATCTCTGCCCGGTGTTCCCCGAACTGAACAAATTCCTCAATTTCTGGCTGGAGAAGCTCGAGGGCCCGCTGCACTCGGTGACGGTGGCGCATGCGCGCCTGATCAAGCCGGCCGAGATCCGCGCCGTCGATGGCGAGTTCCGCCTGCACTGAAGCATAAACGCACGGCCGACGGCTTTAGTGCGCGCAAGCTTCGCGTGGTCATCACATTCCGACGAGGCGAATGAGCCCATAGCTCATAACGCCGAGAATGATCAGCGAGGCCGTTACCGCTAGCGTCACGCGGACACCAGTCCGCGCCACGACACGCACGTCAACGCCCAGCCCGAGCGCCGCCATGGCGACTGTCGTCAACAGCGCTGCAGCGCGCGTGATCGGGGGCAGCAGGTCCTGCGGTATTAAACCCAGCGAGCGAACGATCAGAACTACCAGAAAGCCGATGATGAACCAGGGAACAAGCTCACCTAATCGGGGGCCACGCCCGTTGGATCGCGCGTGCTTGGAAGGGGGTCGCAGTCTATCCGTGAATAACGAAAAACCGAGCACCACCGGTCCGAGCATCAGCACGCGCACGAGCTTGATGACTGTTCCGACTTGATTGCTCAGTGCTCCAATCGGCAAGGTCGCCGCGAGAACCTGCGGCACGGCGTAGACAGTTAATCCGGCAAGCACGCCATATTGCGTCAAGGAAAGTTGCAGAACGGGAACCAGAAACGGCAGGCCGAGGACAACCACGACGCCAAGAACGGCGGTGAAGGAAATTGATGACGCGATGTCGTCACTATCGGCGCCAATGACCGGAGCAACGGCCGCGATCGCCGAGTTTCCGCATATCGAGTTGCCGCAGGCGATCAGAATAGACATGCGTTGCGGCAGGCCAATCGCGCGGCAAATGACGTAGCTGCTGCCGATAGCCACTGCAACGATACAGGCGATGCCAACGATCAACACTGGTCCGAGTGCTAAAATAGTGGTGACGCTCACCGACGCGCCAAGCATGACGATCGCAAATTCGAGTACGAATTTTGCGCTGAAATTGATACCGGGAGTCCAGCGCGGCCCGGGGGTCCATGCGGCTCGGATTGCGACGCCGAGGAGGATCGCGAGTACGAGAGCTTCGAGATAGGGCTGTCCCGCAAAATGAACTTCGAGCTCCTGCAACAGGATCGCGGCTATCGTGATTGCAATGCAGAGAACAATGCCGGACTGTAGTTTTTTCAGATAATCGATCACCTTTGGCCGCCTGACCGTGTGCGCAACAAACCAGCGTTCCGTTTTGCGATGTAATATAACAATCAGTCGAGCTTCAAAGTCGCTATTCTGCGGGAAAATAGGTGGCCATGCGCGTTCGTTTCGACTTCGGCGCGGTCACGCTTGACGCTGAGCTCCTCGCCACGCCGACGGCCAAAGCCATCGCCGCGTCGTTGCCGATGACTGCCTCGGCGTTGACCTGGGGCGAGGAGGTTTACTTCGAGATTCCGGTGAAGGTTGCGCGGGAAAAGGATGCCCGCGCGATCGTGACGCCCGGCGAGATCGCCTACTGGCCCGACGGCCACGCCATCGCCATCGGCTTTGGCCGCACGCCGATCTCGAAGGGTGACGAGACGCGGCTCGCCAGCCCCTGCAACATCTGGGCTAAGGCGCTCGGCGACGTGAAGACGCTCGCCAAGGTGCGCTCGCGCAGCAAAGTCGAGGTAAAAGCGCTCGATTAGGTTCGGCTGGAGTTAAGGAGGCGAATTTCCGTTCGTCCGCCGCTGCGCGAAAAACAGCGTCAAATCCCAGGCGTTGCGGATATTGACCAGCATTAGAAGAACCAGCGCGCCGGCCAAAAGCGGAGGGCCGACATTGGATCGCTCGAAAACGAACACTGACGCCGCGAGTGCGGCCGCGTACGCTGCCAGCGGGCTGGCGCCATATCCGAAGCGATCGGCGATGTGGGTTGCGGAACTGCGCATCACGCGGACCAGTATGAAAATCGAATTTATGAATCCCGCCGCTGCGCTGATTCCAATGATGGCCGCGAGCGACGTATCGGTGTTGATGGGAACGAGCGCCGCGAGGCTCAAAAACAAGACGTATGTGTAGTGAAAAATGATTGGGCTAGTGAACGTTCGCGTCGCGCCCGCCCGCTCGGCGCTGAGATACCCGGCGCCTATTGACGCGGCGACAAACATGAGCGCGACCAGCGCGGCGGCTGCCGTGCCGAGCAAAATGTAAAATTCATGCCAGCCGTCGAGCATGCCTGGTGATCATCCTCTGCCGACGAACGGCATCGTGTTGGCCATCACCGTCATGAACAGGACGTTGGCCTCGAGCGGCAGGCTCGCCATGTAGGCCACGGCGCGACCGACGTCGTCAACGTTCATGCGTGCTTCCGGCATGGTGCGTCCGTCCGCCTGAAGCATGCCCTCGGCCATCTTTTCGGTGAGCGGGGTAGCGGCGTTGCCGATGTCGATCTGGCCGCAGCAGATGTCGTAGGCGCGGCAATCGAGCGCGGTCTGCTTGGTCAGTCCGGTGACCGCGTGCTTGGTCGCGGTGTAGGCGGCGGTGCCCGGGCGCGGGGCGTGCGCCGAAATCGAGCCGTTATTGATGATACGGCCGCCGCGCGGGTTCTGCGCTTTCATGATCTTGATCGCTTCCTGGGTGCACAGGAACGGCCCGGTGAGATTGGTGGCGACGATGGCCTGCCACCGCTCCAGCGGTATCTCCTCAAGCGGCATGCCGCGCAGGCTCACGCCGGCGTTGTTGAAGAGGACGTCGAGCCGGCCGAAGGCTTCCTGG
>Ga0302326_10013589_pt1 | contig 17246 bp, 17 predicted proteins | sample Palsa_T0_3_FD_202264 | JGI IMG/M metagenome (GOLD analysis project Ga0302326, IMG submission 202264) | Peat permafrost microbial communities from Stordalen Mire near Abisko, Sweden - Palsa_T0_3 | ecosystem: Environmental > Terrestrial > Soil > Palsa > Peat permafrost | place: Sweden: Abisko... | reverse complement strand
GAGCTCGGCATCATCGGGCTGCTAGACTGCGCCGACACCACGCTCGCGCTCGCGACAAATGCCGCTACAAAGATCAAAACTCGCGTCGCGTATGACACGTTGAACCTCCTTATAGGGCGGTCGCCCCGCTTCTCCGAGCGACCTTTCGCCTCCCTCTAGCGGCAGAGTACTTCGAGCGGCCGGGGGGACGCGGCTTGCGGCCCGGGGGCTTTTCGACTAGCATCCGTTGCGCGGAGGACGCCGGGTCGTCGCGGCGCGCAAGCGTCGAGGAACGTCCGGGCTCCATCGGGCAGGGTGCAGGATAACGTCCTGTCGGGGCAACTCGAAGGAAAGTGCCACAGAAACATACCGCCGGCGCGGCAACGTGGCGGCAAGGGTGAAATCGTGCGGTAAGAGCGCACGGCGCTCCGCGGTGACGCGGGCGCGGGTAAACCCCACCTGGAGCAAGACGGTTCGATCACCCGAGGCAGGTTCAGTCATCCTGAGCCTGTCGAAGGACGCCGGCCCGGCGGACGAGCCAATGTCGCAACGAGGTCGCCGGTAACGGCGGCCCCAGAGAGATGACGACCACGGCCTCTTCGGAGGCTTTGACAGAATCCGGCGTACAGGCGTCCTCCGCAAGTCGACGCGCGCCGCAACCAGGCGGGGTCGGTGCTCGGTTTGGTTGAATGATGGAGACCGTGGCTCACTTCACCAAGGACCAAACCGTCGAGCAGGCGTTCAAGACGCACGCCGGAGCGAAGCGCGTGTTCGCTCGCTTTCACCTCGGTGGCTGCTCGCATTGTTCGATCAGTGAGACCGAGACGATCGAACAGGTCAGCGAGGGTTACGGCATCCCGCTCAACCTGTTGATGGCCGATCTCGAGAAGCTCTTCGAGCAGCCCGCGCTCGAAGTCGGCGACACGGTGAAGCTCCCCGACGAGATCCGTTCGAAGATTCCGCAGCTCGCCAGCGTTCCCGAACTCGGGAAGGTGACCGATCTGGCCGCCGGCGCGTACACGGTCGTGTTCGGTGAAGTTCGCCTTCAGGGCCTGGCCGAAGACTTCATCAGAGTCGACCCCACCGCCGTCCCCGCCTAACTGTTCGCAGGTCCCACGTCAGGCACGATCATGCAGTCCGCGCTCGGCGCGGACTGGCGCCTTTAGGCCGCAAAGCGGCCCCCGCTTTGCGACCTAAAGGCACTTACGGTCGGCGAAGCTCTCGTCGGTGCCGTGCCAGTGCGTCAGCTCGGGCTCGCCCGCTTTCCAGCAGAGGTACACCGGCCGGCCGTCGCGCATCGACGGAAAGTCCAGCAGCCCGAGGTCGATGTCCTTGACGACGCAGCCGTGCGCCTCGATCCGGTTGATCAACCGCACGATCTCGGCCTTGAGCTCGGTGAAGCCGCGCGAGCGTCGCCTGTCGCGCACGGCGTCAGGCCGTCCCGCGCGGAGTGCCGGATCGGTCTCGAGCAGCCGGATCGCCAGATCGCGACGCTTCTCCCAGAGCTCCCGCAGCAGGGGCTCCAGCACGGGGATGAGGGCGTTCGCTTTCTCGGCAGAAAAGAGCTTCATATGCGCCGTCTCGTCATCGTAACGGGGCTGTCGGGCGCGGGCAAGAGCCAGGCCATGAAATCGCTCGAGGACTTCGGTTTCGCGTGCCTCGACAACGCTCCGCCCGTCCTCGCGCGGCCCTTCGTCGCGCTCTCCGAAGAGGCCGGCTATGCGAACGCGGCCCTCGCGCTGGACGTGCGCACGCTGGGCCCGTTCGGCGATCCGGTCGCGGCGGTCGACGAGCTCGACGCGGCCGGACAGCGCACCGACGTCCTGTTCTTGGACGCCGAGGACGAGACGCTGATCCGGCGCTACAGCGAGACGCGCCGGCGTCACCCGTTCGGCGAGAACGGCATCGGTCTCGCCGAGGCGATCGCAGCGGAGCGCGCATCGCTCGCCGCGCTGCGCGATCGGGCCGACCTCGTGTGGGACACGACGCGCCTCACGCTCGGGCAGCTCAAGGACCGCATCGGCACCACCTTCGCAGGGGCCGAAGAGCGGCGGCTGCGGGTGAGCATCGTCGCGTTCGGCTTCAAGTACGGTGTCCCGCTCGACGCCGATCTCGTGTTCGACGTTCGCTTCTTGCCCAACCCGAACTACGTCGCCGGCTTGCGCGAGCTCACCGGGGCCGACGACGCGGTCGTCGCGTACCTCGAAGCGATCCCCGACACGGAGGGCTTTCTCGAGCGGCTCTTCGCGCTGGTCGATTTCCTCGTCCCGCGCTACGAGCGCGAGGGCAAGTCGCAAGTGACGATCGCGATCGGCTGCACCGGCGGACGGCACCGCAGCGTCTACGTCGGCCGGCGGCTTCAGCGCCACCTCACCGATGCGGCCACGGCGCTGACCGCCTTCGACGCACGGGACGTCAACCGGTGAGCAATCGGATGCGGCGCTCGCTCAACCTCGCCCGCTGGCTGATGCCGGGCCTGGGTGTCAAGCGCTGGCTGCTGCTGGCCGTCGTCGGCGCGACGCTGTTCGTAAACGGCGTCTCGCGCTACCTCACCGACGAAGGGACGACGCTGCGCGTCAACGAGTTCGTCGACTGGCTGGTCGCCGATTTCTTTCCACCGGGATACTTGTCGTGGATCTTCATGGTCGTCGGCGCGCTCTTTGTGGCGCTGGGCATCTGGCGCTGGCTCAACGCGATCGTCAGCGCGGTCGCGCCGTCGCGCACCAGCAACGTGATCGACGCGATCCGCGAGCGCCGGCTCGACCGCGGCTACAAGATCGTCGTCGTCGGCGGCGGCACCGGCCTGTCGACGATGCTGCGCGGGCTCAAGAAGATCACGACCAACGTGACCGCCGTCGTGACCGTGAGCGACGACGGCGGCTCGTCGGGCCGGCTCCAAAAAGAGCTGGGGGTGCTGCCACCGGGCGACATCCGCAACTGCCTCGTCGCGCTGGCCGACGACGAAGCGCTGGTGACCGAGCTGTTCAGCTATCGCTTCGTCGAAGGCGCGGGCCTGAGCGGTCACTCGTTCGGCAACCTCTTCCTCGCCGCGATGACCGGCATCACCGGCAACTTCGATCAGGCCGTCAAGGAATCGAGCCGGGTGTTGAACGTGAAGGGGCGCGTGCTGCCGTCCACGTTAGCGGTCGTGCGGTTGTGCGCGAAGCTGGTCGACGGGCGCAACGTCGAGGGCGAGTCGAACATTCCCGAGGCGCGCGGCCAGATCGATCGCGTCTACCTCGATCCGCCGCACGTCGCGCCGCTCGAAGAGGTCGTGACCGCCATTCGCGGCGCCGACGCGATCGTACTCGGACCGGGTTCGCTCTACACGTCGATCATGCCGAACCTGTTGGTCGACCGCGTCGGCCGGGAGATCGAGGCAGCGAGCGCGGTCAAGATCTACGTCTGCAACGTCATGACGCAGCCGGGCGAGACCGACGGCTACACGGCAGCCGCGCACGTGCGCGCACTTCTGCGCGGCGCGGACGCCAAGATTTGCGAGGTCGTCATCGTCAACGACGAGCTGCCGCGCAAGCTGCGTGAAGCCTACGCCGAGGAAGGCCAGCTGCCGGTCGCGGTCGACGAAGAGCAACTGCGCACGCTCGGCGTTCGGGTCGTGCGCGCGAACGTGATCAGCGAGACGCAGACGGTGCGGCACGACAGCGACCGGCTCGCCGCCGTCGTGATCGGCATCGTCGACGAAGCCGTCGCCGACCGCGCTTCGTTCGTGCGCTTCCGCACCGCCGGCCCCGAGCCCGCGACGTGATCGTCGTCCGCACGGCCGCATCGTATGCGGAGCTTGCTCACGTCGTGGCGGCGCTCTACAAGTAGGGGTTCCAGCGGGACCGGACTGCCAGGGCTGTCGCCGACCTCCCGGCCCGGGGCGAGATGCCCGGAACGTTTTCGGAACGCCGGGGGTGTAGTCTGAGGCCGACCCCAGACAATCGATTCCTTGTGTGCCGGAGGTTCACATGCGATCTCGCCCCGCTATGCTCTTGACTCTGTCTGCGCTGTGCGCGACGAGCGTGGTTGGCTGCGCCGACGGCGGTTCGAGCGTCACGCAGTCGCCGGGCACCATTCCCTCGGCCACACAGCGAGGTACCGTTTCAGGCGATCAAGCATCGCTCGGCCGCCAAGTGCATTCCGGCGTTCGCCGAACGCGGTCGGTGGCGACCTGCTCGACGAACGGCTCCTACGCGTTCGTCGGCGGAGGGGGCTCGAACGTCGCCGGGGGCGAGTACGCGGTCGTTGGAGGCGGCTCGGGCAACCAAGCATGCGACGACTGGTCTACAATCGCGGGCGGATACTACAACGCGGTTTCGGGATCGGGGAGTGACGGTTTCATCGGCGGTGGTGAATCCAATGTCGTGAGCGGGAGCGATACGGATTCAGCTATCGTTGCCGGCGAGGCAAACTCGGTCTCGAACACCGAGTCGGCGATCGTGGCTGGCTCGGGCAACTCCGTGACGGCGCAGTATTCGCTGCTTGGCGGCGGCCAGAACAACACCATTTCGAGCGAGGACGGCTTCATCGGCGGCGGTGTCGCAAACGCTCTATCCGGCGAGTACGGCTTCGTCGGGGGCGGACATGACAACACGCTCAGCGGGCTGACCGCTGCGTTGAGCGGTGGTTACGAGAACCAAAACGCGGGAACGAACGCGATGCTCGGGGCAGGTCAGAGCAACAACATCACCTCTGCCGGCGACGATGCGTTCATCGGCGGCGGCAACGGTAATACCGTTTCCGGCACCGCGGCCGTCATCGGCGGCGGCCAGGGAAGCTACGCGGAAGGCGCCTACGCGACGGTGCCCGGCGGTTACGACAACAACGCGGCGGGTGAGCTGAGCTTCGCGGCCGGCTTCAAGTCGTACGCACGCCACGCTGGGGTCTTCGTGTGGAGCGACTATGCCAGCGGCGCGACGCTGCTGGAATCGACCGGGGTGAACCAGTTCTTGGCGCGCGCCACGGGCGGCTTCACGTTGTGGACGAACGCGGCCAACACCGTTGGCGCGAAGCTGGCGCCCGGCTCCGGGACGTGGGCGTCGGCGAGCGACCGCAACCTCAAGACCGACGTCGCCCAGATCGACGACGCGGCGGTGCTCGACAAGGTCGCGTCGCTGCCGATCAGCCGCTGGAGCTACAAGTCCGAGCGCGGGGTGCGGCATGTGGGACCGATGGCGCAAGACTTCTACGCCGCGTTCCGCGTCGGTGAGGACGACAAGCACATCACCTCGATCGACGAGGACGGCGTCGCGCTAGCTGCGATCAAGGCGCTTCACGCGGAAGAAGCGACTTCCCGTGCAGCGATCGCAATGGTGCGCTCGGAGAATGCTCGGTTGCGGCGTGAACTCGTCGCGGAACGTGCGCACGACCGTCGTGTCGACTCGGAGCTCGCGCACATCGTCGCGGCGATGCGGCGGTAAATCGGGGCCTAGCGGGGCGGCAGCAGAAACGGTGCGATGCGCGCGGCGGCCGCGCGCAGATTCGGCGCGGCGTCGCGCATCGCGACCTCGAGCGAGACCGGTGCCGTCAGCACCGGCATGCAACGGATCCCGCGCGCGCGTAACGCCGTCTCGGCGGCCGGGTCGATGCTGCCGCCGAACGCGATGGTCGGAACGTGCGCAGCGCGTGCCAGCGCGCCGACGCCGTCGACCACCTTGCCGTGCAGCGTCTGCGCATCGATCCGTCCCTCGCCGGTGAAGCACCAGTCGGCGCCGGCGAGGGCCGCGGGGAGTCCGCGCACCTGGGCGACGAGCGTGACGCCGCGTTCGAGTCGCGCGCCGCACGCCGACGCGAGCGCCCAACCTAGACCGCCGGCCGCCCCCGCGCCGGGCAGCGCGCGAAGATCGCGCCCGGTCGCCGCGGTCGTGGCGTCCGCGAGGCGAGCGAGAAGCGCGTCCAGGAACGAGACGTCATCCGCCGTCGCGCCCTTCTGCGGCCCATATACCGCCGCGGCGCCCTGCGGGCCGAGCAGCGGGTTGTCGACGTCGCAGGCGATCGCGAGATCGATGCACGCGGGGCGCGGGTCCAGCCGGGACAGATCTACACGCGCCACGCCGGCCAGCCGTTCAGGTACCGGCGCGAGCTCGGCGCCGGCGGCGTCGAAGAAGCGCGCGCCCAGCGCCGCGAGGGCGCCGGCACCGCCGTCGGTGGTGGCGCTGCCGCCGATGCCGAGCACGATGCGCGTCGCGCCGGCGTCGAGCGCGTCGCGCAGCAGCTCGCCGGTGCCGCGGGTCGTCGCGCGCCGTGGAGCGAGACGATCGCCGAGCAGCGCTAGTCCCGACGCCGCCGCCATCTCGACGATCGCGGTGTCACCGTCGCGCGCGTAGGTCGCCTCAACCGGCTCGCCGACCGGCCCGCTCACGGTCACGGTTCGCGCCGTCGCGCCGCTGGCCACGAACGCCGCCACCGTTCCGTCGCCGCCGTCGGCCATCGGCACCAAGACGCACGTGCAGTCGGCGATCACGTCGCGCACGCCCGCAGCCAGCGCCGCCGCGACGCCGGCGGCGTCGAGACTGCCTTTGAACTTGTCCGGCGCGATGACGACGCGCACCGGCGCTACGACTTGGTCAGCGGAATGTCGACGTTGATCGTCTGGCCGGAGTCGATGCTGCCGTTGTACGGCGGCGCGTTGACGTTCGGCGGTGCGTACCCGGTGGGCACCTGCACGGCCATCGTGTACTGTCCGCTCGGGATCGTGCCGATCTGATACGTCCCGTCACTTGCGCTGGTCGCGGTCAGGATCGTGTCGACGCTGACCAGCACGCCGGCGATCGGCTGATTCGTCGTACTGTCGTAGACCCGACCGCTGATCGAACCGTAGTTCGCCGCCGGCGGAACGGCCGGACCACCGCAGGCGGCCAGCAGCGCCAGCGAGAGAGCGGCCAGGGCGAACCGCAGTCGCGTCACGCGGGGACGGCACCCTCTTCGGCGTCCTGCTTGTCGAGGCTCGCCGCCTTCTCGTCGGTGAGCCAGCGGTTCGCATCGTCGCGGCGGGCAGGCGGTACGCGCGCCTTGATCCAGGTCAAGATCTCGTCGTCGGTCTGGCAGGTGTCGAGCGCGGCGTCGAACATGCGCGCCGTGATCCCCCACCGGTCGAAGACGCCGCGGTCCATCGGACACGGATAGATGTAGTCGTAGATGGTGCCGTCGCGCGCGGCCCGCGCCTTGTCGAAAACGCGCGACAGCCAGAGGTAGCCGTCGAGCCCCTCGCGGCCGCGGCGCGGAAAATCACCGGTGCGGAAATCGGTGGCCATGTGTCCTCTCCTGCGGGTCCCTACCACTGTCTTGGACGCAGGCTGCCCTCCCGGAGTTGCGGAACGCGTCGGGTTGATGGCGCTCACCGAACCCCGTACCACGACCGGGATGACGTACTACCAAAACGCCCTCGATGCCGTTGGTCATACCCCGTTGGTCAAGCTGAATCGCGTGGTCGACGGGGCCGCCTGCCTCGTCCTGGCCAAGGTGGAGTACGTCAACCCCGGAGGGTCGGTGAAGGACCGCCCGGCTGTCGCGATGATCGAGGACGCCGAGGAGCGGGGGATCCTCAAGTCAGGCGCGACCATCATCGAGGCGACCTCGGGAAACACCGGGACGGGCTTGGCAATGGCGGCCGCGATCCGCGGCTACCGCTGCATCCTGGTGATGCCGGACAAGATGTCCAAAGAGAAGATCGACCTGCTCAAAGCCTACGGCGCCGAGGTCGTGGTGACGCCGACCAACGTGCCCAACGATTCGCCCGAATCGTACTACGGCGTCGCGAACCGGCTGACGGCCGAGATCCCCGGGGCGATCCAGCCCGACCAGTGGCACAACGCACAGAACCCCGGCGCGCACTACAAGACGACCGGCCCGGAGATCTGGGAGCAGACGGCCGGCAAGATCACGCACTTCGTGAGCGGGATGGGAACGGGCGGCACGATCTCGGGCACGGCGCGCTTCCTCAAAGAGAAGAATCCGCGCATCGTGGTGGTCGGTGCCGATCCCGAAGGGTCGATCTACAGCGGCGACACGCCCAAGTCGTACAAAGTCGAAGGAATCGGGATGAGCTATCTCCCGCAGACCGTCGACATGCGCGTGATCGACAAGATCATGCGCATCACCGACAAGGAGAGCTTCCTCATGGCGCGCCGCATCACGCGCGAAGAGGGGCTGCTCGTCGGCGGCTCATCGGGCACCGCAGTCGCCGCCGCCGTGCGGGTCGCCAAGGAGTTACCGCCCGAAGCGATCATGGTCGTGGTGATGCCGGACTCGGGCCGCGGTTACATGTCGAAGATCTTCAACGACGAGTGGATGCACGCTAACGGCTTCCTCGAAGACGAGCGCCGAAAAGACACCGTCGGCGACGTGCTGCGCACCAAGGAACCGTTGCCGCCGATGATCACCGTCACCGAACACCAGACCGTCAAGGAGGCGCTCGACCTGCTGCGCCGGTTCGAGATCTCGCAGCTGCCCGTGACGCGCGGCAGCGAGGTCGTCGGCTCGATCAACGACGTGGCCGTGATGCAAGCGGTGTTCGACCACGCCGACATCGTGCACAAGCCGGTGGTCGAGGTCATGGGACGCGCGTTTCCGACGCTCGAGCACGACGTCGAGGTGACCGTCGCCTACAAGCTGCTCACCATGGCGAACTCGGCCATCGTCGTTACCGACGACGGCCATCCGGTCGGCGTCGTGACGCGTCAGGACATCATCTCGTTCCTCTCGAGCCAAGCCTGAGCGCACAGTCGATGGACTTCGCTACGCGCGCGATTCACGCGGGACAAGAGCCTGACCCCGCGACGGGCGCGACGATCGTCCCGATCTATGCGACCTCGACATTCACCCAGACGGCGGTCGGGGAGCACAAGGGATACGATTACGCGCGCGTCGCCAACCCGACGCGCTCGGCGCTCGAGGTGCAGCTCGCCGCGCTCGAAGAGGCCGAGCACTGCGTCGCGTTCGGTTCCGGCCTCGGTGCCGAGACCGCGATCGCCGGGCTCCTCTCGGCCGGCGATCACGTCGCGGTCAGCGACGACACCTACGGCGGGACGTACCGGCTCTTCACCCGCGTGCTCGAGCGTTTCGGGATCGCGTCGACCTTCGTCGACATGACCGACGAAGCCGCGGTGCGTGCCGCGATCATTCCAGCGACCAAGATGCTGTGGATCGAGACGCCGACCAACCCGATGCTGCGCATCATCGACATCGCGGCGATGGCCGCGACCGCCTCCGGCCGGCTGGTCGTCGTCGACAACACCTTCTGCACGCCGTACTTCCAATCACCGCTTGCGCTCGGCGCCGACATCGTGATCCACTCGGCCACCAAGTACATTGCCGGTCACAGCGACGCGGTCGGCGGCGCCGCGATGACCAACGACGCGACGATCGCCGAGAACCTGCGCTTCCTGGCCAAGACGCTGGGTGCGGTGCTCAGCCCGTTCGAGGCGTTCCTCATCTCGCGCGGCGCCAAGACGCTGGCGATTCGGATGCGCGAGCACGAGCGCAACGCGCATGCGGTCGCTACGTTCTTGACCGAACGCGACGACGTCGCCGAGGTGCTCTATCCCGGCCTGCCGTCACATCCGCGCCACGACTTGGCGCGCGCACAGATGAGCGGCTTCGGCGGCATCGTTTCGGTGCGCTTGCGCGGACCAGAGTCGCGCGCACTGGAGTTCGCCAAACGCACGCGGCTGTTCTCGCTGGCGGAGAGCCTAGGCGGCGTGGAGTCGCTGATCAGCCATCCCGCGCGCATGACGCACGGATCGATCCCGAAGGAAGAGCGCGACCGCCGCGGGATCACCGACAATCTACTGCGGCTGTCGGTCGGCATCGAGAGCGCGCGCGATCTGATCGCGGACCTTCGCCAGGCACTCGACGCCACGCGCACCAGCACGGCGAGCGCTCGAAACGAATTACTGCCGGCGGGCGACCCGCCGAACCCCGATCGCATCCCCACGACGCAGGGCGCCGGCGCACCGACGTCCTAGCCCAGCCTCGGTCGACGGCCGCTCGGCGCCTCTCCGTGGTACGGGGCGGTGCGTGAATGAGCGCCCGCTACCGGGAAGATGCTCACCACTATGGCTGATCTCAAGAGCAAACGTATCGCCGTGTTGGTCACCGAGGGATTCGAGCAAGCGGAGCTCACCGAACCGGTGAAAGCGCTGCGCGATGCCGGCGCGACGGTCGACATCATCTCGAAGGAACGGGGACCGGTCCGCGCGTTCAAGCACCACGATCCGGCCGAACCGGTGCAAGCGAACATGACCTTCGACGAAGCTCGTCCCGAGCAGTACGACGGCTTGCTGTTGCCGGGCGGAGCGCTCAATGCCGATACGATCCGCGCGATTCCGCAGGCGCAGAAGTTCGTCGCCGCAATGAACCAGGCCGGCAAGCCGATGGCGGTGATCTGCCATGCGCCGTGGCTGCTCATCGATAGCGGCGTCGCCAAAGGCCGCACGCTTACGAGCTGGCCCTCGATCCAACTCGACCTTAAGAACGCCGGCGCGGCGTGGATCGATCGCGAGGTCGTGGTCGACGGGAACTTGGTGACCTCGCGCAAGCCCGACGACATTCCGGCGTTCAACCGTGAATTCTTCAAGCTGCTCGAGCAGGGATCCAAGGGCGGACAGGGCTCGCAGCGGCGCGAGACCGTCAACGCCTGACCGAACCCCGACGCCAGCGAGCGGTGGGCGGACTCTCATCGTCCGCTCACCGCATTCCCAGCAACGCCTTGGCACGGGCACCTACGCTAGCGCCATGAAATTATCTCTCCCGATGCTCGCCCTCGCGTTGGCGACCGGAGTCTCCCTCGTCGCCTGCGCGCAGCAAGGAAACGCGCAGGAGAGCGGTTCCGGCCCCTCGCCCCAGATGCGGGCCCAAATGCAGCAAGCGCGCGACAACGCCAAGACCGCGGCGCTCAACGATCTCAGCCCGGCCGACCGGGCCAAGGTTCAGTCTATCATCGACCAGGTCAACAACGGTCAGCAGACCGACGTGCGCGCAGCGGTCCAGCAGATCGATGCGGCCCTGACGCCGGACGAGTCCAAAGCGGTGCTCGGCGAACGCGACAAGATGATCGCAGCGATCAAAGCCAACATGCCGGCGGGTCAGACCGGACCCGGCGCCAACGGCGGCCAGCATGGAGCGATGGGCCGTGGAAACGACGCGGGTCGCTTTCTGCTCCAGGTCGGCGTGAGCCGCGAGAAGATGCGCCAGCTGCGGCAAGCCGCAGCCAAACCGCAGTAAGCGTCAACGGCGCTCGCCGAGACGCCGGCCGCTACGCGCGGTCGAGCACCTCGGCGAGCGCCGGCAGCGAGATCTCGTAGCGATAGCCGACGTTGCGGTGGTCGTCGTCGAACTCTTCGTGGCGCACGTCCAAGCCGAGTTCGCGAACGCGTTTGGTGAAGACGCGCGCGCCGACGTCGAGCGCGTACTCGTCCTTGCGCCCGCAGTCCAGGTAGCGCAGTCGTAACCGTTCGAGCGCCGCCCGTCCCGACGCGACGCGCTCGCACGGATCGTAGGCGAGCCAGCGGGCGAAGACGTCGTGGCGCAGCTCGCCGGTCTCTGCGTCCCAGGGGAGATCGAGCGCGAGAGCCTCGGCCGCATGCGGCGAGTACGCGGAGGCATAGCCGAGCTGCTCGATCGTCGTGTAGAAATGCTGAGGGCGCTTCGGGCGCCGTTCGAACTCCTCGACGAACGCAGCGATCGAGTCGAACCCTTCGAGCGTTCGCTGACACGTAGCGAACGACGGCATCTGCGCGTAGCGGAAATACGTGTCGCCGCTGTGCGACGCGAACGCGGCGAACGTTCCCGGGTGCGCGAGGCACAAGTGCAGTGCGCCGAAACCGCCCGACGACTTGCCGAACACCGCTCTACCGCCTTCGGCCGCGATCGTGCGGTAGTGCGCGTCGACGAAACCGATCACGTCGCGCACCGTGTACGTCGCGTAGTCGCCGTTGTGGATCGAGTCCACGTACTGCGAACCGCCCAGGCGCGTGAACCCGTCGACGATCACCAGGATCGCGGCCGGCATCCGGTCTACCAGCCGGTCGATCCACTGCACGACGTTGGTCTCCCAGGCGCGCGTCGCGATCAGCGCGCCGACGTCGCCGGTATAACCGTGTAGGCAGTACAGGACCGGATAGCGGCGCGAGCCCTGCGGATCGTAGCCCGGCGGCGTGTACACGGCCACCGGCCGCGTCGACGGATCGCCCAGCGGGTTGTCGCGCAGCGCAGGGCTGTCGACGAAATCGAGCTGCAGCGTACCGCGCAGCCCCAACAGACGCGAGAGTTCGTTCATCGGACGGCGAACGGCGTTCGTATGTATCGTGGTGCGGGCCTGCGCGCGGCCGCCGCTCTGGTCTGCTGGCTGGGCCTGTTCGTGCTTCCCGCCGGCGCTGCGCAGAACTCGGACGTGCCGAGCTTCGGTCATGCCGCGATCGTGCAGCGTGACGGCGAGCCGACCTTGGAGCTCGACGGCCGGCCGGTCTTCTTCTGGGGCGCGGCCTTCTTCTACGAGCGGTTGCCGGCGAGCGAATGGCGCACCTCGATGCTCGAGCTGCGCGGCCTCGGCGCGACGACGCTCGACCTGTACGTCCCGTGGAACTGGCACGAGGTCGCGGACGGTCAGTTCGATTTCGACGGGCACACCAACCCGCGCCGCAACCTGCGCGAAGTCCTGCGGTTGGGCCGCGAGCTTGGTTTCACGTTCATCGTCCGGCCTGGGCCGGTGATCCGCAATGAGTGGCGCAACGGCGGCTATCCGGCTTGGCTGCTGACCCGGCCCGAGTACGGCATGCCGCTGCACGACGTGCTCGAAGGGCGCTACCCCGCGACCGCGACCCTGCAGAACGCGCATTCCGACGATGCGGCCGCCGAATGGATGCGCAACGCGACGCACCGACGCTACGCGTCGCGCTGGCTGCACCGCGCGCTGACGGAGTTTCGCCCGGTCGCGGACCGTGTGCTGGCCGTCCAGCTCGACGACGACCAGGGCGCATATCTCGACAACCAGACGTATCCCGCGCCGCATCTGCAGCGCTACCTGCGCTGGCTCGACGCACAGGTGCGCGATGTCGTCGGGCCGATCACGCCGACGTTCATCAACACCTACGAGATGCGCGTCCCCGCCTCGTCGCCGGTCTGGACGATGGGCAACTGGTATCAAAGCGACGCGTATGCGATCGGCGAGCACGACCGCACCACGATCGACGTTTCGACCGCGATGCTGCGCACGAACCGGCGCGGCCCGCTCGCGATGAGCGAGTTCCAAGCGGGGTGGCTGGCGCAGCCCGAGGATCCGCAGCCGCGGCCGGCCGATCCCACCAACACGACGCTCGCGCTCTATGAGCTGCTGGGCTGGGGCGTGCACGGCATCGTCGACTTCCCGATGCAGGACACGCTCGCGCCGTTCGGTTGGGAAGCACCGTTCTCGAACGCCTTCTACGCCTGGGACGCGGCGTTGCGCTATCCGGACTTCATCGTCGGCGCGAGGGCGAGCGCACCGTACGTTCCGGCGCTACCGTTTCGAGGTTCGCGCTACGCCCAGACGGCTGAGTTCGGCGAAACTGTGCGCCGGCTCGGCCCGCTGCTGGCCGAAGCGCGCCGCGTCGCCGACGTTGCGCTCGCGTACCCGGGCTCGTCCTATCCCGGGGATCCCGCGAACGGTATCGCGGCGTTCGGGCGGTTCCGCGACGACGTGCGCGATTGCGCCGGCCGCGGCACGCCGTGCGAGGTCGTCGACCTCGCGGCTACGACGACGGACGGGCTGCGGCGATATCGCACGCTGGTCGTCGATGACGCGCGCACGCGGCGACGATATGCCGCGCTGCTGGTTGCGTTCGCGCGCCGCGGCGGCAGGGTCGCGAGCAGCGTGCCCGCCGAGGGGCTGCCGGGCAATGTCCTGCGCGGCGCCGACGGAACGTTTCTCGTCGCCGAGAATTGGTCGATGGCGGTACGGCAGGTCGCTCCCCATCACCTCCGGATCGGTGCGCTGACGATCGACGTCCCACCGTTCACGATCACGCCGCGTTCGGGAAGGATCGTGGTGCTCGATGTGCGGCTGGCGCGCATCGACGCGCGGTATCGGCCCGAGCTCCGGCTCGCGACGAGCTGCGCGCTCGATGCGAACGAGACCGGCGTCGTCGCCTCAGGCTGGGTGCCGTGCGAGCTGAGCCTCCGAGACGGTGCCCGCACGACTGCTACGTACGTTGCGTCGAAGACCAGCGCGCGCATTCGCTTCGACGGGACGCTCGATCGTCAACCGCTGCGGTGGACGTTCGGCGACGGCGACGCGCAGGACATCGGCAACGATGCGATCGCCGCGCTCTCGCCGGCAAATCGAATCCTGCTTGGCGACCTCCACCCGCCGGCGCCGGATGGGAGCGAAACCTATCGCGCCGATGCGTTCGGTGACGGCACGCGCGACGTCGTGCTGCAGAACCACGTAGCACGCGCGATCGTCGATCCCGACGGCGGGGCGCGAATCCCGATCTTCGAGCTGTTCGCCACGACGGGAACGGCCTGGCTACGTCCGCTGCCCGACAACGTATTCGACGCGACCGGCGCGTCGCGCGACGACGTTCTCCTGCAGCCACCGCCGTCGCGGACCGACCGCATCGCTCGCTACACCCACAGCTATCCGGCCGGGACGTTCAACCGAACGTACGACGTCGCCGACGCGCGCGGCGGACACGTCAGGCTGCGTGCCGACGTGCCCGACGTCGTTCCGTCCGGCGCCCGCTTCGAGCGCGTCGTGTCGCTCGACCCTGCAACGGCTCGGCTCATCGTCGACGAGCGCGTGCAATTCGGCGACGGGCCCGGATGCGAAGCTCAGCGCGGCGTCGTGCAGTCGGCGCTGGCCCTGCAACCTGATCCGAAGGGGGCGCTCACGCGCAAGCTGTACGTCGCGGACAGACCTATCATCACCGCGGCGACGCTCGATGCGCCGCACGGCGTCGCCGTCGTCTCAGACAACGCCTTCGGCGGACCGAGGTTCGTCCTTGCCGTCTCTTGGCGTCCCGGCGACGTCGAGTCCGCGTCGTGGGAACCGCAGCGGTCGAACGGAACGCTTCGTCTGGTGCTCGCTCCGGGCTGGCGCCGGATCACGTACGCGATGACCCGCGCTGAAACGTTTGCCGACGCGACGGCGTTCGTCGAAGCGGAGCGAGCCTGGGTCGCCGCGAACCCGGCTCCGACCAGCGAAGACGGGGAAGTGGCGAAACGGTATACGCAGTCGCCTCAAAAGCGACCGAGTGAGAGCTCATGTGGGTTCGAGTCCCACCTTCCCCAATGACGGATGCCGCGGCGTTCCAGCGCGAGTCCTATCGGATCGACGAGCAGATCTGGAATGCGCTCGCGTTTCGGAAGGGCGAGCGTGCCCTGTTTCTGGGCGTCGCCAACGAGGGCGCCTGGATCGCGCGGGCGCTCGAGATCGGCCTCGACGTCACGGTGCTCGCCGGCGACAGCGCGGCGATCGCGCTGATCGAGCAGCTCGGCGCGACGCCGATGCGCGGCAGCGCGACGATGATCGCCGCGACCGAGAACGCGTACGACATCGCCGTCGCGATGCATTACCTGCACGAGATGGATCCGGGTTTCCACGCTCAGGCGATCGCCGAGATGGCGCGCGTCGCGCGACGCGCGGCGATCGTCGAGCCGTCGCCGCCGGCCGATCCGCTCGGCAAGCGAATCGCCGCGCTGTACGCGCGGGCCAAGCGCGAGGGCGGCCAGTTCGAGGGCTATCAGCCGCTCGAGTACTGGCGCAAGCTGTTGGCTTCGGTCAAAGGCGACGTGTGGCAGAACCTGTTCACCTTCACCCGCGTGCCGTCGCGCGACGCCGTCCGCGAGACGGTGTCGCTGATCCTCGACGCAATGGCGATCGAGGCGATGCCCAAGAAGTACCTCAACGAGCTGCGCGAGATGGCGGGCCGACGCGACGCGCAACTGCTGCCGCTGTCGCGCATCGTGCTAGTTGGGATCGGCGCGGGCGAACCGTTCCCGCCGGGCAGCGGCAGCGCGTTTCGCCCGAACGTCGTGCTCGAACCCGAACCTTCAGCACCCGCGCGCCCGGCCGCAGCCGCGCCACCGCTGCCACCGCCGTCGCCTACCCCACCGTCCCCGGTACCCGCGGCCGGCTTCGGGTTCGCGCCGGAACCCCCGCCGCCCGCACCCGCACCCGGACCCGGCTGGAGCGCACCCTCACCGCCGGTTCCGCCACGTCCGAAACCCGAGCCCCCGCCGAAGAAGCAGCGGACGCCAGCGCCGGGTGCCAGCCCGCTGGGCGCGCCGTTCGCGCTGCCGGGCGAGGAACCGGAGGGCGCGCCGAAGGATGGCTTCGGCTGGAGCTGGGAGCCGCCCGAGGAGGACGAAGAGCCGAGTTAGCCGCGCCGGCGCGGGAGGGCGAGGCGAAATGCCGCGATCTCGGCGCGCAGCCGCCGGTAAACGACGATCACCTCGCGTGGTAACGGCCCGCGCTTGATGATCTCGACGGCCGATGCGGCGCGCGCGATCAGCGGTTCGACTTCGGCGACGGCCGCCTCGATGCGCGCGCCGCTGATCTCGGCACGCCTCAGCGCGGCCACCAGCGGAAGCTCATCGTAGGCGGCGACGCGTCGTTCGATGCGCCCGAGCTGACCGACGATGCGCGCGAGTTGCAGCCCGATCAGCACCAGGACGACCACCACGGCCGCCAGGCACGCCCACCAGATCGCGGCGGTGACCGACACGGCTAGGCCGCGCTCGACTCGCTCTTTTTGGCGCTCGAGTCGCTCGGCTTCGCGGTCGACTCGGTCGATTTCGGGGCGGAGTCACCGGACTTCTCGGCCGGCTTCGAGCTCGCGTCGCCCGACTTGCCGTTCGACTCGGCGGCCTTGCTGGACTCAGCGGCTTTGCGCGAGTCGGTCACGTAGAAACCCGACCCCTTGAACACGATCCCCGCCGGGTTGAAGACGCGCGCCAGCTCGCCGCCGCACTCGGGGCACGTCCCGCCGTACGCCTCACGGAAGCCGTGGCGTACCTCGGTCACCTTCGAGCAGGCGCGGCACTGGTAGTCGTAGAGCGGCAAGCGGATCTCCGAGCGGAAGGGTGGCTCCGCCTATTTTATCGGCTTTAGCAAACGCCGTCAACGAGTGCTAGTGCCCCTCGACGATGCTCCGGCAGGCTAGAAGTCTTCGAGCAAGCTGTCGGGACCGTGCTCGAACTCGCACAGGCCCTTGAAATGGATCAGCGAGTCGTTCAGCGCGACGTCGAGCTTCCGCCGACGGGTCAATCGGTCGTACAGGGAGCCG
>Ga0302326_10013588_pt1 | contig 17246 bp, 13 predicted proteins | sample Palsa_T0_3_FD_202264 | JGI IMG/M metagenome (GOLD analysis project Ga0302326, IMG submission 202264) | Peat permafrost microbial communities from Stordalen Mire near Abisko, Sweden - Palsa_T0_3 | ecosystem: Environmental > Terrestrial > Soil > Palsa > Peat permafrost | place: Sweden: Abisko... | reverse complement strand
ACGCGACGGGCAAACCCGAGGATGCGCCGGCGGACAAAGGGACCGCCGTGTAACTATAAGGAACACTTGAAATCGCCGGAAAATCGATCGTCTGAGCCAACTTGCTCAAGCTTGTCCCAGTCACGGAAAGCGATATCTGCTGTCCTGCGAGGCCGGACGAATTAACCATGAAGGAAACCGCCTCAGCCAACGGCGACCCAACAGCCAACGGGGTGAAATTCACCGCCAACTCGCACAACTGGCCTGGGTTTAAGGAGGAGCTATCCATACATGGATTGACAGTTCCCGTGTTTTCCGGGAAGTCAGCCGGATAAGTCACCTCCGCAACAGAGAGTGACTCGTTGCCTACATTCTCCACCAACGTCACGCGCGCGCTGTCTGAGCTTGTCGATCCGAGATAAGTATTGGCAAAGCTCAGTGTCGATGACGCGGATGGATCTATCTCGACGATCTGGTTGTTGCCGGTGTCGGCCACGAATAACTGCCCGCCGGGGCCGATTGCGATTCCGCTTGGATCGTTGAATCCACTAGCCACTGTAATCTGCTTGCCAAAACCGGTCCCGCTCCACGGCAGCATGATCACGCGATTGTTGCCGCTATCCAGAATATACAAGTTGGAATTTCCATCGACCGCAAGCGCGGCCGGAAAGGATACCTGGAGGGATGGCAGGTCGATCTCGGTCAAATAAGTAGTTCCGGACGACCGCATCTCCGCAATCGTGTTCTGGTATGGATCGCTGAAATAAACATTGCCTTGCCCATCCACTGCTATTCCTGTAGGGCTCCTATGATAGCTGCCTATGTTTAGTTCTCCGGAATAACCTGTGCCTGTCCAGTCAATCTGGTCGACGCGCTGATTCAGCGTATCGGTTATAAAGACATTGCCATTGATATCCGCGGCGACTCCCGTAGGTCCGTTCAATCCCGTAACCACCTTTACCGGCGGACCGAAACCGTTCCCCATCCTGGCTAACTTGACCACCTTGTCGTTGCCGTTGGAAGCAATATAGAGGTTTCCCGCCCCATCCGCCGCAAGCCCCATCGGGCTTATCAAACCGGCCACTGGAAGGGTTGTCTGCGGTCCGTATCCGCTGCCTGTCCACGGCAGTTCCACCACGCGATTGTTGCCTGTATCTGCGATATAGACGTTTCCACCGCCATCGACCGCCACGCCGGAAGGGCCGCTGAGTTGGGCGCCTAGCCTGGTCACGATTCCGGGAATGACAGCGATCTGCGGTCCAACTCCGACCCCAGCGATGTAGGCTGTGGCCAAAGGATTTCCATTCGCATCCGACAGCCCCACAGCGCCTTTGCGGGTTCCGGAAGCGAACGGTGCAAATTTCACGTTCACACCGCAATAGGTTGGCGACGAGTAGGTCTGAGCCGCACACGTACTTCGGCCCCCATCCACAAAGTCCTCGCCGCTGTTTCCCTCCATGGAGATGTCGACGCTGCCCACCACAGTGCCCGCAGCAATGTTGAAATTGTAGGTAAGCAATGATCCGGAAGAGCCTAAGTTCACCGCTCCAAAATCGATTGTGCCGCTCTCGACTTCGACAACCTGGTCGTTTACCGAATCCGTAACATACACGTTTTCACTTGCGTCCGTAACTACTCCGGCAGGCAATGTGAAACCGGTTCCAATCACATATTCGTTCGAGTAACGGCCCGCGGCCTGAAACCATGTAACTTCCAATATCCTTTTGTTCGCACTGTCAGCGATATAAAGATTGTCGCTCTTATCGACAGAGATGCCTACGGGTGTCGTAACATTGGCCAAAAGCACTTGTTGGGCCGGATAACTACCCGCGGTAAACGGCTCCTTCACGATGCGGTTGTTGCCCGTGTCGGCAATGTAGAGGGTTCGGCTTGCGTCCACCGCAACGCCCATGGGATTGTTGAATCCCGTGCTTACTACCGAAGGGGCTCCGTAGACGCTGCCCACCAGGGGAAGCTCGACGATCGTATTGTTGCCCGAGTCGGCAACATACAGGTTGTCGACTGAATCCACGGCCACGCCCATCGGAGCGCTCAACCCTTCTGCAATGACGACGGAGGGGCTAAATCCGGATGCGGTCATAGGCAACATCAGGATGCGATTGTTTCCCGTGTCCGAAACAAAGACATTGCCGTTCCAATCCGCCGCCACGCCCGCCGGACTGGACAAGCCGCTCAGAATCGTCACAGGCGCGCCCAATCCGCTGCCTGTGCGCAATAGCTCCACGATGCGATTGTTTCCACGATCCGCAATATACAAATTTCCCTTGCCGTCGGCGGCCGCTCCGGTCGGCGCGGACCAGATCCCGTTAGCCAAGCCGATCTGCGACCCCGTAAACGTCACCTGGGCGCCCGCGGTGAGGCTCGCTAGTACAACAGCCAGCAGCAACAGAAGTCGAGTGCAACAGACCTTTCCAATCCCGATCGGGCAGACCCTGAACATTTTCCAATTTCGTTGCAACTGTGCACCCGAGCCTTTCGCAAATGAGCCGGCATGAGCCTGTTTTCTGGGCCAAAATCCGGAGTATTTGCTTTCCCTTATCGGATGGCGACGGAAAATTCATTAGCATTGGTCCCTTCCCAATGGAATTAGCGGAAGCAAATTATTTTCTCGCAAGGGCAGAACAAAGGCGATGCGCGGATGCTTCCAAGCTGCATCGCGGCAAAGCTCTGCGTCCCCCGTCAGGTTGCCGTACAGTAAAGTTCAGTGCTGCGCCGCTTCTCCATCCTCCAATTGCAAAGAAAGTCGCTGGTTCGCGGCACGGCGCTGGCACTGGGCTCGCTGTGGGCAAGCTTCCACCTCTCCGGCTATCCCGAGATGCACGTCTGCCTATGGCTGATTGTGCCCTTGCTGACCGCCTGCGCGGCCACCTGGGACACAGCGCGCTGCCTGCAGAAACGGTGGAGCTTCTATCACGGAGGGGTCATCCTGCTGATCTACGTCGACCTTATGATTCTTCTCATGATCTCGTTCCTGCTGCTTGCTCCGTACTCCTCGATCTTCTTGTGACGACCGGCAAACCCCTCCAAACCATGCTTTCCTTAGCGAGCACTAAGCTGTACGATGGGCGAGCAAGTATCTTTCGATGAGGGAGAAAACGCAAATGCTCAAGGGATTTCGAGATTTCATTCTTCGCGGCAACGTTGTCGATCTGGCGGTCGCCGTTATCATCGGCGGGGCCTTCGGAGCCATCACCGCCTCGGTGACCGCGGACGTGATCACTCCGGTCATCTCGGCCCTTATCGGCGCGCCAGACTTCTCCACCATGGTCGTCCATATCCCGGTGCTGCACCACGTTGCGCCGCCGCCGAACCCGCTGCCGGCCAACTACATCGCTCCTGGGGAGATTCACATCGGCAAGCTCTTGAATGCGGCGATCAACTTCCTGCTGGTAGCGGCGGCCATCTACTTTGCCATCGTGATGCCCATGCAATACCTGCTCAAGAAGTTCAATCCGCCCGCGCCTCCGGCACCGGCGCCGCCCCCCACCAAGACCTGCCCCGAGTGCCTCAGCGAGATTCCCCTGGCGGCCAAACGCTGCGCTCACTGCGCACAACCAGTGCTTGCCTGAGCTTTTTCTAAGAGTAGCCCCCCGGCGCTTACCGGGACAGTGGAGAAGCCGTCAGCCCGAATCCCTCAATCAAAATATAGAGGCCGCAGGCCAGGCTCAGAATCGGCGGAACCCATAACGCCAGATGTTTGCGGATTAGATATTTGAAAACCTTCATGCTGGGCGTCTGGTGTGACGGAAATTCATGCCGGTCGGCTTTGGAGGCGGCGCGAGCCGAATGGAGATCAACTTCAAGCTTAAGAATCGCAAAGTGCGCCCGGTTGGGAAACCGTAATATCCCGCGCAGCAGGTGATCGGAATCGACCCAATACTCCCGATCCCGGTCCGCTTCCATCACGGCAAAGCCGAGCGCCCGTTTGGCTTCTATGTCCAACTCAAGCCGGCTCTCTTCCCGGCTCTCGATCGACTCCTCGGCGCGCGCTGGAAGGGCCGGCAATCCGACCAGCCAGCGGAGATAGAACGCATTCGCCTTGAGCGAGCCGATCCGTTCGGCGCGCGAGTTCTCGTCCACGCCCAGGCCGGCGAGTAAGTCGGCAGCCGTGGTCGCAGACGCGCCGCGATGCAGGCTCTCGTTCTGGGCAAAGCGAATTGCTCTGCTGGCTGCCTCTGTAAACCGCTCCATCACCGACAGAGAACCCTCGTGTTTCCCGGCAATCCAATCCCCCCGCACTTCCATTTTTCCTTCGACCCCTTTTGTACTTATGTGTACATAAATAGGACAGCCGCAAGAACGTAACAATCCCACGATGGGAATGTCAAGGGCCACCAATGGGTGATGGAATCCCTGTCTTCGATTGAGCGCTCCAAGGCATTGAGCCGAGAGCCGCCGAAGTCGTCAGAGCCTCGCCATTCGCTCTGCCTCAGACGCGCGAGGGGAAGAAACGGTGAACCGAGGTGGGGGTGGTAATTATCCCCCCGGAACAAGTGGTGTATTATCGGTGGCCTCGCTAGTGAGTGATCTGTGCCAGAGTTTCCCTACTATCGAGCGAACATCCCATCCTTGACGCCCCTGAAAATTAGACAAGGTAAGATAGGCAATGAAGAGTTGCCTATGACCATGCAAGTCGCAATGATCGGCACGGGCGGAATCGTTCTGGCCAGCGATACGCAGTGTACTGTTCCTCCACATGGGATGCATGACATAGCCGAAGTGGGGATTCATGCACGCGGTGAATCTAAGATAAGAATCGATGCGACTAAGCGACTCGCCATCAGTTGCGCGTCTGATACGGGGAAGTCGGTGGAGATTGCGGACGCTATTATTTCAGATTTTCCCGTCCTGAAAGATGCCGTGCCGCATATCCGCGAGACGCGCATGTGGGAAATCGGAAATATGCTGGCCGGAGAACTGCATGTTCAATGCATTGTTATATTCGCTGATCCAGCGCCAGATATGTATTTTCTGGAATTCGCCAAGAATCTTGGTATCCGTTCCTGTAGGCAAATGATAAATAAGGTGGCTGCTGGCAATACGGTCAATGCGGCGGTGTTTTGGCAGGAGGCGTATTACAGTCGGCGGCCTCTTTCCCATCTTGTGCGGCTTGCTGCACATCAGGTTGTCGCCGCTAGTAAACTAGGGTTTCCCGGAATAGGCGGACTAGAAATTTTAGTGTGCGACGGATCGGGGATTGATATATGGGATGAAGAGCGCAACCGAAAACTAGAATTGGAGACAAACGTTCGACATGAGCGAATCGGAGAATTGGTAATGGAATCCGCATGAAGAAACCGACACTGGAACCAACGTCCAGCCAATTCCACGATCTGTTAGACCGTGCCTGTACTACTCAGGTTGAGCAAGCAACTTCTGTTCCCGCGCCGAAAGGCAAACCTGAATCACCGTCCGCTCCGCCAGCAAAGAAAACATCGGACGCATGACTTTGCGCCTGTTGTACCTAAAGCTATATTCATCCAAATAGGACTGTAGATATTCAATTCCAACCTGATAGTAGACGCCTGAAATCCCTCTCTTAACTAAACTCCAAAAGCCTTCGATGGTGTTCGTGTGCGCTCCGTCTACCACGTAGCCTTTGGAGTGGTTCACGGCAATGTGGCTGTAGTGCTTATGCGCCACAGTGCTATATGGAGCGTATTCATCGGTTGTGATGAAGCTGCCAGCCTCAATCGTCTTGCGGACGGCTTTTACGAGCGTTCCCGTCTTTACATCAGGAATAACCTGGGCGACTACTCTTCCGTCCCGCTCAACCATTCCGAGTACAGGCGTTTTCCTCCGGCCTCTCAGGTGCTTTGGTTTGTTCTCATCGGAACCGCCGAAGTGAGCCTCATCGATCTCAACCGCGCCAGAGAGATTGATCGTCTCAGCCATCAATTTCCGAATCTGTTTCATCATGCGCCATGCGGTTTTGTACGTGACTCCCGTTTCGCGCTGGATGTGCTTTGCGGAAACTCCAACGCGAGTGGAACTCATCAGGCGAATGACGTAAAACCACGTTCGCAAGGATGTAGTGCTTTTGTGGAAGATCGTACCTGAGAGCGGATAGATGTGATTTCGGCATCCTTGACAGGCGTAAGCCGTCCGGCCAGTGACGCGGTAATGCTTGCGTTCTACTCCGCAATGGACGCATAAGCAGCGGCCATCGGGCCATCGCTTGTCCTTCATGTATTCAAGGCAGGCGTCTTCATCGGGAAACTCAATGTCAAATTGCGCAGCCGTGTACTTTTGTTCGGGGCGGACTGTCTGATAGCGGTTCATGCTCCATACTCTGCGCCTTATTTCAACTTGTTGTCAAGGGATAATTACCGTGGGGGTGGGGGTGTTTTTTTGACTGTATTCGCTTCATTTTGCTTGGGTTGCGGGCAATATTGGATGCAATAAATGTTCATTTTCGGGGGGTTTAGGGACACTTATTGCACTCGATTTGCTCTTTTTTCTGCGGTGGGCGATGTGGGCTGTGGAAGCAACCTGGGCGGCGTAGAGGAGCCGGGCGCCGTCCGGGCCGTCGATTGCGTTGAGGGCCATGGCGTGGGCGACGCGGGCGACAAAATCGCAGATGTTTCGGGCGCCGGTGAGCGGGGGCATGGCATTGCGATAGGCGGCTTTAGCGTCTCGGTTCGTATCCCACTCACCTTTTTTGCGCTGAGGGCTGCCTTGCGAGCGTCCGTATAGGCCTGGAGGCAACGGGCGATGGCTGGATTGGCGGCGGGGCTGGATGGGTCCAGAGTTTGCGGAGCCTGGGGTTGAGAGAGCGCTGTCATGACCGCTTTTTGCAGCACGGCCGCGGGGGAGTTGTCCGCCATTGTGGTTTCTCCTTGGGCGGCTTGGGATGATTTCAGGAAGATTTCTTGCCACTTAGGATGATTGTGCGCTTTGGGTGGGTAATTCTACGCAACCGTGGCTGAAGCATTTTCAGGTTGCGGAAAGGAGAGTTGGGCGCTGGATGCAGGCAAAGTGGTGACGGCAGTTTGCGGTCCAAGCGACAGCGGAATGCATGCTCTCCGACAGCGATTTGATAGCTGTTCGATCGTGCTTTGACTGCGCCATGACAGCGGTCCGCGGAGGCTCTTGCCAACGGCCGGGGATGGGACCGGATTTTGCTGGAGCGGTGTCACATCTTCAGTGTAGTTCGGGAGAGCTTAATTCTACGCAAGGGTGGTTTGACCCCATCGATTCCAGGAACCCTAGAGCAAAACCACGATAACCGTGCCCCAAAAAGCTTTGTTCAGGGTATTGATTTCTTGAGGAAATCAATACCCTGCGGATTCGGCCTTGGGTACATCTATCGTGATTTTGCTTTAGTGCCCGCGCGCTGCGGCGCGCTTGCGGGCGGAGCCGATATTCATGTCCGCGAGCTGTTGGTAAAGCTTTTGGCCGAATGCCTCTTCAGCGTCCAGGAGTGAAGCGTCGCCGGGATACACCTGAATGAAGCCGAGAACCTCACCTGTTTTGGCGTCGGCGATTGTAACGAGGAGAGTGGCGTCTTCGGCGGGACCGCCAACGAATAATGTCATCGTGGCACGGGCTTGGGTAACAACCTGGCCCACACCCTGGACGAAGACCAGAATGTCCGAATTCTCCGAGCATGGCAGCATTCCGACCTGATCGCCGAGAGTGTAGGCAGACTTTGCGATTCCTCCCGGCTTCTTTCTTATCAAGGGCAAGACGGAGGAAAACTTCTGCTGGATTTGAGAGGTCACACTACGAATTTCGCCGCCGGATGCGCCACTCGAAAGCGGATCGATGGCGGAACCGATCGCGATGTCGTCCGATTTGAGGTGGGACTCGACCAGATTCTCAAGGGCGGCGGCCCAGGCTTCGGATTCCTTGCTCATTCCTTCGGCGCCTTTCATCCCGATCCTGGTGAGACTGGCCTGGGGCGGCATCATACAGGCGGAATGGATGGGGAACTTGCCGGAAGTGATCTTGCGCTGGGCCCAGGACGCTGTAAGCGGAAGGTTCAAAGGGAAGGCGGTGGAAGCTGAAACGCATACGAATATGGCGGCCGCGAAGCCCAGGGACCTTTGCCGTCTGAAGTTCATCAAAACCCCTTTTTGAGAAAGATTTGCCAAAACAAATGCGGCCGACAATCAATGCGGCTAATGCGGCGGCGCGGCCTGAAGCTTTTCGACTTCTGCAAGGCGCCGTCCGATGCGAAGCCGGTCGAGGCTGGTGTCAGCCGCCAGTTGAAGATAATGCCTGTAATTGATTGCCGCGTCAGCAAAGCGGGACTCATCCTGATAGAGGAAACCGAGTTCGCGGTAGGCAAGTGCATACTCTGGGTTGCGCTCAATCGCGGCAAGGAAGGCCTTTTCCGCCTTCGCTTGGTTTTCTCTGAGCGTCCCTTGACTCTCGGGAGTTTTCAGCAAGGCCTTTTGCTCTTCCTCCTCGGTTATCTTCAGGACTTGCTTGCGCTGCTTATTCTCGCCGTCGGGAGTGAATTCGTCCGGCGTCGGAACGGTCGTTTTGGCTCCGAGGGTGCGATAGGAGTCGCCAAGCAGCACCTGATACTGTGGGTCGCCCGGGAATGCGTCCACGAGCCGCGTGGCGCGGGCCACCGTGGTGCGCGGACGGCGGCTCTCAATGTCGGCGTTGATATTGAAAACGATGGCCGGCGCGACCGCGTTGACGTAGTCCATTTTGAGTCCAATTCGCGAGCTCGCAGGAGTGTGGGCATCGGCAAAGGCAAGGGCTTCCTCTCGCCTTTTTGTCAGGTTCGGATGATCGTGGTAGAAGGTCGGGCGGGGCTCATACTCAAGGGTTCTGTCCTGGTCGAGCAGTTCGAAGGCGACGGCCATGGCGCGCGGATCGTAACCGGCAACGGTCATGGCCGCGAGCCCGTCGCGGTCGGCCTGGCTCTCCATTTCGCGTGAATAGCCGTAGATACTTTCTACCAGGAGGAGCGTGCTGATATTCGCGGTGGCGGCCGTAGCCAGCCAAGCGGCATAACCGCCGGGGACGAAAGCGGCGGCGGCGGCAATAATCTCCGAAACGACGGTTTTCTTGCGAATGCTTCGATTCTCGAGGTAGGGGTGCCGCTCGTAGATGTGCGCCGTTTCGTGGCCCAGAACTCCTGCCAGTTGCGCCTCGCTTTCCAAAAGAGCGAGAAGGCCAGTGGTGATGTAGACCGAACCGTTGGGCAGGGCGAAAGCGTTGACCGTGGGGTCGCAGAGGACCAGGAAGCGATAGGTAACCTTTTCGGGCACGGGCCGGTCACCGAGAACGCGTTTGCCCACAGTGTCCACAAATGCCTGCAGGCCGGGATCGTGGAGCACCAGGGCTCTGTTTTCGAATTGGGCATCGATGGCGTCGGCCTCGGCCCGAAGGTTGGTATCGGCCTTTGTGAACTGGAATGCAGCGCCGGGGCCTTCGGAAGGATGGACGCCGATGGGGGTGGGCTGAGACGGAACGGATGCCTGTTGCGCTTCCAAAAGCCCGAAACTCGCGAAGAGGAAAATCGCCGTAAGAATCCTGGACATGGGTCACCTTGCGGTCGCAAACGAAGAATTGGGCTCTGGGGAAGCATAAAAATCATCTCTCAGGGAGGAAGTTTGCGCAAGGGGTGGTCTTTTCCAACGCAAGATAAGCCGAAAGGATCGGCCACACGCTGGGTAGTGACCGTTCGCGTGCATCCGGCAGCGAAGTTTGAGTGGAGGCGATTCGCCAGTCCGCCCGACAACAACTTACACGGACTTGGCCTATCGCCGGCAATCGGAAATTACTCCGGAAATGTCGGCTTGTGATGGCCGATGTATTGTTGTCCGATGCCTCGGGCCATCGAGGCCCTCGGATGGGGCTTTCTGAGCTATGGTTTAGGCGGAGGCTGAAGCCTCCGAAGCCAAAGGCAACAGCAGATCCCCTTCGGGGATGACAGATAGAAAGGCAAGAACAAAGACAATAGCAGATCCTTCGCTGCGCTCAGGATGACAATGCGGTGGGGACAGCAGGTCCTTCGCTTTGCTCAGGATGACAATGCGGTGGGGGCAGCAGGTCCTTCGCTTTGCTCAGGATGACAATGCGGTGGGGGCGGGTGATGGAGCAGACTGGGGCTGGGCGAGCGGATCGTTGTCGCGGTCGGTTACTTCTACCAGATCGGCGAGGCCGGCGCTTAGGTCTGGGGTGAAGCTGCCTTCGGGGGCGCGCCAGCTCCAGTTGCCGGCGGCTACGGCGGGGGTGTTCATGCGGGCTTCGCTGCCTAGCTGGAGCAGGTCTTGCGCGGGAACCAGAGCCAGTTCGGCGACGCTCGCGGAGGACGCGCGCATCAGGGCCCAGACTGGGCTCAGGGCTACTGGGCCTACGTAGGTTTCTAGGGCTGCGCGCTCTACGGGCGAGGACTTTTGCCACCAGCCTAAGGTGGTGTCGTTGTCGTGGGTGCCGGTGTAGGAGACTGTGTCCGGCGTGAAGCGGTGGGGCAGGTGGTTGTGGGCCTCGGCGCTGCTGAAGCCGAATTGGAGGACTCTCATGCAGGGCATGCCCTGGTTGATGCGCAGGGCGTCGACTTCGGGGGTGATGAGGCCGAGGTCTTCGGCGACCAGGGGCAGCGGGCCTAATGTGTGTTCGAGGCGGTTGAAGAGCTCTTCGCCGGGGGCTTTGATCCACTGGCCGTTGATGGCTGTTTCTTCGTGGCCGGGGATGGACCAGTAGGCCTCGAAGCCGCGGAAGTGGTCGAGGCGGACGATGTCGTACATCATGCAGCTGCGGCGGATGCGCTGGATCCACCAGGCATAACCGGTTTCGGCGAGGACGTCCCAGCGGTAGAGCGGGTTGCCCCAGCGCTGGCCGGTGGGCGAGAAGTAATCGGGCGGGACGCCGGCGACGCGGGTCGGTTGCAAGTCTTCATCGAGCTGAAAGAGGTGGGGATTGGCCCAGACGTCGGCTGAATCCATGCTGACGAAGATGGCGATGTCGCCGAGGATGCGGATTTTGCGCTTGGCCGCGGCGGAGCGGAGGTTGCGCCATTGCTCTTCGAAGGCGAACTGGAGGACTTGCTCGGTGGCGAGTTCGCGGGCGAATTGGGCTTGCGCCTTGGCCATGGCGGCCGACTCGCGGCGGCGCAGCGAGTCGGGCCAAGCGGTCCATGCGCCGGTATTAAATTGGCGGCGGAAGACGGCGTATTGGGCGTAGTCGTTGAGCCAGGAGGCTTCCTGTGTGCAGAAGGCGGTGAAGCGCTGCCATTGGCCCTGGAAGCGCTCTTCGCTGGGGCCGCGGTCGAGAAAGTTCTGGGCGGCTTCGTGGAGCAGGGGGAGTTTGCGGGCTTCGATGTCGTTGAAGTCGACGTTGCCGCCGCGACCGGCGAGGTTGGCGATGCGGGTGCCCTCGATCCAGCCCCAGTCGGCGAGGAATTCGAGGCTGATGAGGTAGGGATTGCCGGCGAAGGCGGAGCTGCCGGCGTAGGGAGAGTTGCCGTAGCCGGTGGGGCAGAGCGGGAGGACCTGCCAGATGTGCTGCTTGCCTGCCGCGAGGAAATCGAGGAAATTGTAGGCCTCGGGACCGAGGTCGCCGATGCCGCCGTACGAGGCCAAGGAGCTAATGTGCATCAGGATGCCGGTCGAGCGCTGAAATCGCATGGGTCTATTATCGAGGCAAACGATTGGGCGAGGCGGGCAAAAAGCGACAGGGTGCTCTGATTTGAGCCGGAATTGGGAGGGATATAAAGGGCTTGTAAAAACTATAGATACAAAAGTATCCCACCTTAGCCACAAAAACAAAGACGTGGCGAAGGTGGGGCACCCAGTTGGTACAGAAACCGAATGGATCGGGGTTTTACTGGCCGCCGAGACCGGCGGGGCCGGCAGGTTTGGCTAGCTTGGCGTTGATCTGGATGAGTCTGGCTTTCTTGAACTGATCCTGGGCGGCTCCGACGAAGATGCCGAAGGCCTCGTCGCGGCGTTGTTCGAGGGCTTGCTCGCGGGTCTGGTCCAGGTTCTTGGTGATCTCGTCGGCGGTGGGCTCTTGCTTATCGACCAGCTTGGCCACGACGCCGGTGCGCTGGGCGTTGATTGGACCGCTGATGGAGCCGACGGTCATCTCAAAGAGCTGGGGCGCGACGCTGCCGACCTGGCCGAAGTCGGGAACCTGGCCGCTGTCGCCGACCAGATCGCTGGTCTTGACGGTGGCTCCGACTTCCTTGGCGGCCTTGGCGAGGTCGTTGTAGGCATGGGCCTTGTCGGCGAGGGCTTTGGTCTTTTCGTTCAGGAGCTGGGGCAGGCGCTCGTCGGCGTAGTCCTTGGCGACTTTATCTTTCCAGTCGGCGAAGGTGGGCGCGTGGGGCGGGGCGATGGCGGCGACCTGGAAGATGGCGAAGCCTTCGCCGGTGGGCGCGAAGGCAGGGGCGTCGCCCTGCTTGACGGTGAAGGCCTTGGCGATGACCTGGGAGCCGTCGGGCAGGCCGGAGATGGTGCCCTGAGCGTTGAGCGACGGGGTGGTCACGAGTTGCAGATGATGGGCGTCAGCCGTCTTGGCAAGGCCGTTCTTGGCGGCTTCCGTGGCCAACTGCTGGGCGTAGGCGGACTCGGCTTGCGACTCTTTCTGGCGCAGGATTTGGACCTGGATGGTGGGCAACACCTCGTTCAGCGGCTGGGTGTGGGCGGTCTGGCGCTCCTCAACCTGGACGATGTGGTAGCCGAACTGGCTCTTGACGATCTTTACGTCGCCGATCTTGTTATTGAAGATGGCGTTGTCGAATTCGGGAACCATGGCGCCGCGGCGGGCGAAGCCGAGTTCCCCGCCCTGCGCGCCGCTGCCGGGATCTTCGGAGTTCTTTTTGGCGAGATCGGCGAAATCGGCTCCACCCTGGATCTGCTTGAGCAGGGCGTCGGCTTTGGCCTTGGCTTCGGCGTCGGTCTTGGCCGCGCCGCCGGGGAATTTGATGAGGATATGGCGGGAGCGGGCCTGCTCGGGCTGCTGGTATTCAGTCTGATGGGCGTTATAGTAGGTCTGAATCTCCTGCGGAGTGGCCTTGGGCGCGCCGCCGGGTACCTGGTCCAGATTGAAGGCGAAGTAGGTGATTTTGCGCTCTTCGGGGACGGCGGTGGCGTAGCGGGCGGCGTTCTTGGTGAAGAAGGCCTGCAGGTCGGCGTCGCTGGGGTTGATCTGCTTGCGCAGATCGTCGGAGGAGATGACGGCGTAGTCGAACTTGATCTTGACGTTCTGCTTGCGGTACTGGTCGCGGATCTCTTTGTCGCTGACGGTCACGCCGTCGGTGAGGAAGGCGCGCAGGCGGTTGATGGTGATGTCGTCGGCGAGGGCCTTCTGGAAGTCTCCGACGGTCATGTCGAACTGACTGGAGATGAACTGGCGATACTTGTCGTCGCCGATGAACTGGCCGTTGGGGAAGAGCAGCTCGCCGTACTGGCCGGTGTGGAGGAAGGCGCGCACATCGTCTTCATTGGCCTGGATGCCGAGGCTGGCGGCTTTGGCAAGCAGGACTTTCTGCAGGATGAGCTGCTGGCCGGCCTGCTCGACGAGCCGGGGCATGAAGATCTGGGCGTATTGCTCGGGCAGCCGCTGGCGCTGCATCTGCTGCTGGGCGATCTCCTGCACGCGGGTCAGGGAGACTTTTTCACCGGCGAAGATGTAGCGGCTGTACCAGTGCGGATAGACCGTAGCGTAGGTGTCGCCAGTGACAGTTGCATCCTGGAAGATGCCGGGAATCAGGGTGACGACCATGGTGACCACGGCGGCGCCGATGATAACCCAGAAGATGGCTTTGACGAGGCGATTGTCTTTGCTTTGCAGAAAACGGATCATGAGCGGGCGACGACCTTCAGGGATGGGCGCCTGCCGCGGGCTTAACTCGTCGTTGATGACTGGCCGGCCGTGCGGAAGGCGAACTTCTCCTACAGAAATTCTTGCTTCTCTGCGATTATAGACGAGGTAAGACAGGGCGGGTGTGAGTGTGGAGTGTGAGTGTGTGGTGTGGAGGACGGGTTGAGTTCAGAGGTTGCGCCGAAGACGGCGGAAGGTCAGTTAGCAGGCAGCTTGCCTGGCGAGGGGCCGCTGCGGATCGATCTGTACAAGGTGCCCAGCGACACGCCATTCAAGGTCAAGCTGCTGCGGGCGATTTGGGGACTGTTTCAGATTCCCTTCTGGCCGCATACGCCGCAGGCGCTCAGCCCGCTGCGGATTGCGCTGCTCAGGCTTTTTGGCGCGGAGATTGGACCGGCTTGCCTGATCGGTTCCGGGGTGAGGGTTTGGGTACCGTGGAATTTGACGATGGGGGAGCGATCGACGATCGGCTCCGATACCGAGATTCAGAACTTTGCGCCGGTGACGATCGGCCGGCATGTGGTGATTTCGCAGCGGAACTATATCTGCACTTCGACGCACGATCACACGCATCCGCATTTTCCGTTGATTTCGACACCGATCGCGATTGGGTCGCAGTCCTGGGTGGCTGCTGAGTGCGTGCTGGGGCCGGGCGCGGAGATTGGCGAGGGCACGGTGATCTCGGTGCGCTCGGTGGTGTCGAAGCCGATGCCGGCGTGGATGGTCTGCGCCGGGAGCCCTTGCCGGCCGGTGATGGAGCGGGTGATACGTGAGATTTAGAGCATTTCCCGGATTTCTGTGGTCTTTTTGGAAACGATGAAGGTCGATTTTTCTTGAGGAAAAATCCACTTAGCAGTTGCGGCTTCGGTCTACACCAATCCGGAAAATGCTATAAAAGCTCCACAAGTCCATGAAGACGCTGATTGGCGACGCGCTCAGGGTCGGATGCCTTCCATAACCATGCTCTTCCACAGGTAGGGAAGGCGCCCGGCTCCGTGGAACTTTATCTTTTGGAAGCCCACCTCAGTCATAAGCGCCGATAGCGTCTTTCGGCTGAAGAATTTGATGTGGCCTCCGTCAAACAAAGGTCTGGTGTGCATGTCCCATCCATCTGCAAGAGCGATGGCCAGATTCTTCCAGTAGCCGTGATAGGGCGTTGTGCAGATGAATTTGCATCCCGGCCTGGTCGCGGCGTAACACCCTCTCAACAGGCTCCGGGGATCGTACAGATGCTCGATGACTTCGGCGCTGTAAACCAGATCGAAGGGCTCTTCTCCCAGATTCGCGAGGACGTCGCCGTCGGCAGCCAGAACTTCGAACCTGCCCTCGGGACAGCTTTCGCGCGCAATCCCAATACCGGCTTTGGAAAGATCGATTCCCACGACGGAGTGGCCAAGCTTGGCAAACTCCGACGCGACCGCGCCGTTGCCGCAGCCGACGTCGAGAATGCGCGAGCGGGGTGGAAGATCGGAGGCCACGCTTAGAAGCTTGGGAAGAAGATACGCGTGGGCGTTGCGCAATCCTGGGCGCCGGTAGGTGTGAGTATCGAGAAAGGCCTGCGAGCCGCTCATGGAACCTACCTTACCATGAGGACCTCGCGCTCGACTCTCGGTCTCTTTGAAGCCGGCGCCTGATGGACAAACGCAAACAAAAAGGAAAGCCAGGCCTGGGAGCTTGGGCAGAGCACAATAGAATGGTGCCATGTCGCGAGATTTGGCTGTTACCCGGAGGCGTTTCTGCGAGAGGTTGGCCGCTTTCGGCTGGTTTGCGTCGATCGATGTTTTTGGCTCTGCGACCGACGGAACGCGAGACCATGGGTACGGCCTGGTGGCGGAGACGGATCGGGCCAGGATATTGAAGGCGGCCGAAGCTTATCTGGCGTTTGAGCCGAAGACGATTACTGCTTTCCCTTCGAAGAAAAGTCCCGGCGGGGTGCATGATTTTTTCTCTCAGGCGGATTATTTCTGGCCCGATCCGAAGAATCCGGATGGGCCTTATGTCAATCGCGATGGGCAGAGCAATCCGGATAACTTCAACGACCATCGCAAGGCGATGATTGCGCTGTCGATCCGGATGCCGGCGCTGACGGCGGCGTGGATGCTGACGAAAGACCGGCGCTATGGGCTACAGGCCTCCGAGCATCTGCGGGCGTGGTTTGTTGCGCCGGAGACGCGGATGAATCCGAATCTTGAATATTCGCAGGGCGTGCATGGGGTTTCAACGGGGCGGTCCTATGGCATCATCGACACGCTGCATCTGGTGGAGGTGGCGCGGGCTGCGAGCCTGGTTGCTCCGAAGCTGATGAACGCTGAGGACAATGCGGCTTTGAAGGATTGGTTTCGCAGCTACCTTGCCTGGTTGAAGACCAGCGAAAAAGGAAAGACGGAGCGGGATGCGCTCAACAATCATGCGACTTGCTGGGCTTTGCAGGCGGCGGAGTTTGCGCGGCTGATTGGGGATGGCGAGACGCGGGATGAGGTGCATCGGCAGTACACGGATGTGCTCTTGCCGGGGCAGTTGGGCGTTGACGGCTCGTTTCCGAAGGAGCTGACGCGAACCAAGCCTTATAGCTATTCGATCTTCAATTTCGATGTGATGGCGGCGCTTTGCCAGTCTTTGCGCGGGGTTGGAGCCGATTTGTTTGCGTTTCGGCTGGCGGATGGGCGCGGGGTCTGCAAGGCGGCGGAGTTCTTGTATCCGTATCTGAAGGACAAGGGCGCTTGGCCGTATGCCAAGGATGTCGAACACTTCGATGCGCTGCCGGTGCGCTCACCGGGGTTGTTGTTCGCAGGCCTGGCGTGTGAGAAGCAGCAATACATCGCGCTGTGGAAGACGATGAATCCCGATCCCGCGGATGCGGAGATCATTCGCAACTATCCAGTGCGGCAGCCGCTGCTTTGGGTTTGAGCGTGGGCTCTGCGTGTGTAACCTGCGCTTGACGGCCGCGGGTTAGCATAAGGAAATGCGCCGTCTTTTCTCTCTTGCTGCCGTCGTCGCCACGTTTCTTGTTGGCGCTCAAGCCGTTCCCGTTGCCCATGCGCAAGCCTACGAGGCCAAGCCCAAGCTGGTGGTGGTCGTGGTGATCGACCAGTTTCGCGGCGACTACCTGCAACGCTATCGATCGGAGTTGAATGGGCGCGGCTTCAAGCTGTTGCTGGATGAGGGCGCCTGGTTTCCGGATTGCTATTACAACTATGCCAACACCAAGACCGCTCCGGGGCACGCGACGATTGGAACGGGCGCTTATACCGATGGGCATGGCATCGAATCGAACGACTGGTGGGATGCCAGCCGTACCTATACGCATCGGGTCTCGTCTGTAGAGGACGAACGCTACAAGCTGGTGGATTTGCCGGCGGGAACTGTGGATATGCCAGGCGCTTCGCCTAGGAATCTACAGGCTTCTACGCTGGGCGATGAGCTGCGGCTCGCGACCGGGGGCAAGTCGCGCGTGT
>Ga0302326_10013586_pt1 | contig 17250 bp, 18 predicted proteins | sample Palsa_T0_3_FD_202264 | JGI IMG/M metagenome (GOLD analysis project Ga0302326, IMG submission 202264) | Peat permafrost microbial communities from Stordalen Mire near Abisko, Sweden - Palsa_T0_3 | ecosystem: Environmental > Terrestrial > Soil > Palsa > Peat permafrost | place: Sweden: Abisko... | reverse complement strand
CAGCAAGACCTTCATCTCGAATGGGCAAATCGCCGACTTGATCGTCGTGGTTGCGAAGACAGATCCCACTCTGGGTCATAAGGGCGTGTCGTTGATGGTATTGGAGACCGATGGCGCTAAAGGTTTCGAGCGCGGCAAGAAGCTCGACAAGATCGGACTGGAAGCGCAGGACACCTCCGAGCTCTTCTTCAACGATGTCTGGGTTCCCCAGGAGAACCTGCTCGGGATGCAGGAGGGCAAGGGATTTTATCAATTGATGGCTGAGCTGCCGCGCGAGCGGCTATTGCTGGCGATCGGCGGCGTGCTCAGCATGGAACTCGCGCTCGAGACGACCATCCAGTACGTCAAGGACCGAAAAGCGTTTGGCCAACGCATCATGGATTTTCAGAATACACAGTTCAAGCTCGCCGAGTGCAAGGCTCAGGCAACCGTGGCGAAAGTATTCGTCAATGACTGCATCGAAAAGGTTTTGCAGGGCAAGCTCGACACCACCACGTCGGCAATCGCAAAGATGTGGGTGACGGACACGCAATGGAAAATCATCGATGAGTGCCTACAGCTGCACGGCGGCTACGGCTACATCAATGACTATCCGATCGCTCACATGTTTCGCAACGCCCGTATTCAGCGCATCTACGGCGGCTCGAACGAAATCATGAAGGTCTTGATCGCGCGCTCGCTATGATCCGGAGGCTTTGAGGTAGCGCTCTCGGATTTCACGCTTGAGCATTTTGCCGTTCGGCAGCCGCGGCAGCGCCGCGAAGTCGACGCTCTTTGGACACTTATAGGCCGCGATTCGCGCGCGGCAGAAGGCCATCATGTCAGCCGCCAGTTCGCCCCCGCCTTTGATCCCTGGGTGCAGTTCGACGACGGCCTTCACCTCATGTCCGAATTCCAGGTTCGGCACGCCGATCACGGCGACGTCTTGCACGGAAGGGTGTTGGATGAGGACGTCCTCGATTTCCTTGGGATAAATATTCACGCCGCCGGAAATGATGAGATCGGTGCGCCGGTCCGATAGGTAGAGATATCCTTCCTCATCCAAGTGTCCAATGTCGCCGAGCGTGCTCCAGCCGAGCGCATTGACTGCCGTCGCCGTTTTCAAAGGATCCTGGAAGTACTCGAAACTCGAGCCGCCGCTGAAATAGACCATGCCATCCTCGCCTGCGGGAAGCTCCTGACCGTCCTCATCCACCATATGGATCTGGCCAAACACCGCTTTACCCACAGTGCCGGGATGCGCGCACCAGGCTGCCGAATCGACGGCGGTGAGACCATTGCCTTCGCTGCCCGCGTAGTACTCATGGACGATCGGGCCCAGCCAATCGATGATCTGGCGCTTGGTCTGCGTCGGACAGGGCGCCGCCGCGTGGATGACAACCCGTAAGCTGGAAAGATCGTGCTTGCTGCGTTCCTGTTGCGATAGGCGAAGCATACGGACGAACATAGTCGGCACGAATTGCGCATGAGTCACGCGATGCGCCTCGACCAGCCTAAGCGCCTCGAGCGCATCGAACTTCTCCATGACAACCACCGTACCGCCGCTGCGCAGTACCAGCATGGTCCAGGAGAGGCCGGCCGCATGGTAAAGCGGGGCCGGAACCAGGTAGATCGTATCTTGCTGTATTGCGTACATGGCGCGCATATAGGCGCCGAGCGGCGTCAATTGACCCCAGTCAAGCTCGCCGACCTTGTGCACGATGCCTTTTGGCCGCCCGGTCGTCCCCGAAGAATAGAACATCACGCTGCCTTCTTGGGGGCCGACATCGGCTCCGTCCTCAGTGGCCTCGATGATGCGATCGAGGCTCTCAAATTTTCCGAACGCCGGCCCTGCGGTAAGCGCAATGGAAACACCTCGAAGATGGCCCGAAATCGCTTCTGCGACGGCGCGCGTGTGCGTCGAGACGATGAGCACCTTGGCCCCGCAGTTCTCGACGATGTAGGCGGTCTCGCTTGCCGCCAGATGCCAATTGATGGGAGTGTAGATGAGCCCGAGCCGCTGGGCGGCCCAGCACACCATGAAATAATCCGCGTTGTTCTCCATCATGATGGCAAGGCGATCGCCCTTCGCAATGCCGTTGGCATGCATGTAGCGCGCGAGCTTGCGCGAGCGCGCATCCAGTTCGCCGTAGGTAATTACCTCGCCCGCACCCATGATGACCGCCGGGCGTTGCGGTGATTCCGCGGCGAATCGCGCGATGTGATATGGCCCTTGTAGGTCAGCCGTCATATTTTGATTGTTCGCCCGTGCCGCGGCGAGCGCGTCTGCGGCGGCCAGCCATGATGCTTCCGCGGGCGAACGCGCGTCAACTACGGATGGCGCCTTGCCGCCGCGGCGGCGTAAGCTGAACTCATGCTGCGGCTGAGACAGATTTGCTTGATCGTCCGCGACCTTGAAGGTGCGATCGAACAGGTGCATGCGGAATTGGGGGCACAGCCTCTGCACGGCTGCGCCGATCTGAGCAGCTATGGAATCGCAGCCGATAACATGGGGCCTGAAGGCCGTGAATTCATGGCCCGGGCGGGCGTCGAAAATGTCGTGTTCAGTCTCGGCGACAATTTCTTGGAGATTGTCGCACCGACGCGGGCGGATACCCCGGCCGATCGACTCTTGAGCCGCCGCGGCGACGGCGGCTACATCGTGATCCTGCAAACCGACAATCTGGATCCCTACGTCCGCCGCGCGGCAGCCGAGGCTGTGCGAGTGGCCGCATCCATCGACTCGGAGCAATACGCCAGTGTGCAGCTGCACCCTCGGGATGTGGGGGCAGCCATGCTGGAATTTGCGCTGAACAAGCAGAGCGCTGAAGCCGCGGGACCTTGGTATCCCGCGGGCGGACGTTACCAGCGAGCCGCTGGCCCCGCTTTGTTCGGCGTCGATCTGACGCACCCAGCTCCCGAGGTTCTCGCCGCACGCTGGTCCAGGTTGACGCGGCGGCCCTTGCAAGTCCATGACGGTTTCAGGATCGGGCTCGATGAGAGCGGCATGATCGCCTTCATGCCGGGGAATGAGGGCATCGCTCGGATCCGTCTTCAGGGAAAGCCGCGCCCGCCGCTCACGATGGCGGGCGTTCAATTTGTAACGGATGAATAGCGAGTGTGCCTATCGACGGCCGATCTACCAGCGGGCATCCGTGTCTTGCCGCCGGGCAAAGGACAAGCAGACGGTTCTGGAGCGAATCATTCCGCGGCAGGCGCTGCCCCGAAGATGCGGCACCCGCCAGAAGACCCGTTGATCGCGGCGAACCAGGTGGCCGCGGACGTGGTGCAGGCGAGGCGATTGGCGGCCGACCATGTCAAGTCCATTGGGCTCCGCATGATCGAGCGCATCCAGAGACGCATGAACCTCGACGTGATCGAGCAGCGGCGCGCGGCCATGCGCCACGCGTTTTCGATTGATCGCCGCGCGCGAGACGGGAATCGAGCGCGTGGCATCCTTGGCGGTCAACAACAAAACGAAGGCGAGTAAGAACGGCGCATCCCGTGCAATCGCCGCGAGTGAGCCATGCACCACCCGGCGTTTGGATTCGGGGGTGCTCGCCGCGGCCCGATAGTAGGCAGCCCAGGTGTCGTCAAATCGGAATCGCACATGATCGAGCAGCGATGCCATCGCGGCGTCGCTCCGGTCAGTCACCCGGCCAAAACCTCCCGACCACAAGTCCGAAATGGAGACCGCGCCCGCAAACTCGCCGCGCAGATCGATGTGGGTTTCCAGCGGCGACAAGGTCACCGCGGAGGAGTCATTGTCCGCCTCATCGACCCAAAAGGTGCGGCCTATCGCGCCAAGACCGTCGGCTGCGGACCGCAGCAGAACGCCCACCCTTCTTCCTGCTGCCGCGGCGTCGATTTCGTTGGCCAAATGTGTCTCTCGGATCACTTGCTTGTACACGGCGTCGTTCCACTCGACCCACAGTGTGGCCGCGGGCAACCGCAACAAATCCAAGCACCCTCCTAATCGAGCACCATCCGCAAACGCCAGTTCCGCACTTGCGCGCGTCAAATCATCGCCGAGCACGAATCGCAAGGGGCAGTCCGCGACTTGCGCAGCGAATTGCCCGGCGCCCGCAACTTCAAACGGCGCACGGGGAAATTGTTCGAGAACCAGCCGCAGGGACCCTGAGCACTGGGTAACTCTGTCGAGTAATCGCATCGCGGCGGTACCTTTAGGGAAATGCCTTGCAAGGCTTCCTTGATGAGACACGCCCAGGGCCATGCGCAGCAGCGACCCATCATCGAACTCGTCCCGGCTATGAACGAGTTCGTCCCTGCAAGAGCTTTCGCAATGCGGACAGCCCTTGAGGTATTTCCCGCAAACCGACCGCGCCGTAGCCAAGAATGAGAGTCCAGACAGTTCTTCGCCGCGACCAGCGTGCGCATCGCCAGGGCCGGCGGCAAGAGCTGGTCGGCGGCTTTCATTGCCAATCTGACGCGAGTAAAACAATAAGGAGCTGACCGTCGATTGCAGTATCATCGGGGCGTGACCCTCAGCACTCTTCTTATATTTGCAATTGCCCTGTTGATCGCGGCCGGCTCGCCCGGACCCAGCGTCGCCGCGCTCGTTGCTCGTGTTCTGACCAACGGCGTGCGGGATACCTTGCCGTTCCTCGCTGCAATGTGGATCGGGGAAGCGATTTGGCTGACCGTCGCAGTTGCGGGACTTGCCGTGTTGGCACAGTCCTTCACAGTGCTTTTCGTCGTCATCAAATTTCTGGGGGTCGGTTACCTGCTCTTTCTTGCCTGGAAGATGTGGACGGCTCCGCCGGAGGTATCGGGCGGCAGCGTTCCCGTACGTCAGAAGCCTTGGCGGATGTTCTTGGCGGGCACGACGATTACGCTGGGGAATCCGAAAATCATGGTGTTCTATCTGGCGCTGCTGCCCACGTTCATCGACCTGCGTGGAGTCACGGTGATTTCGTGGGCTGAAATGACGCTGGTCATGTTGACGGTCCTCGCGGCAATCGACTTAGGATGGATGCTTTTCGCGTCGCGTGTGCGGCGTCTGCTGACCAGCCGCCGCGCGGTGCGCATCGCCAATCGCGCGAGTGCCACCGTGATGGTGGGCGTCGCGGTCGCCGTCGCGGCAAGGTAACCGGTCGCCGACTGGCGCCGGCTCATCGATCCATTGAGGAATGACATCGAGGGCTAATAATGAAGCATCTTGCGTTGATCTCCATCCTGGCCGTTTCGTTGACCGGCGGCGCCGGGGCGGAAGCTCAGGATCTTAAGCAGCAACTTAAAGCCTACGAGGCGGCCTTTAAGGCTCACCCACCCCGCAAGATTGCCGCACCGGCGGATCAGAAGGCCATTGCTCTCCTAAGCAGCGGATCGCCTGCGTCGGAAATCTGGGAAAATGCCGGCGGCTGGCGAACCGTGCGCGATGTAACGCAACCGGCCTTGATTCCCGTGGCGCCGAAGCGTGCGAGCGCCAACGGCACCGCCATTGTCATTGCCCCGGGCGGAGGTTTTTTCAGTCTGTCCATGGATGCGGAAGGCTTGGAGGTCGCAAAGTACCTTTCAAAGCGGGGAGTCACCTGCTTCGTGCTCAAGTATCGGCTCGACCCCACGCCCGCCGACACCGACGGATTTTGGGATGTCATGGCAGCGCGGTTCACCGAATTCGATCCCAAGCAAACCCACAACGAAATGGCTTCCCCCGCCGTCGCGCTGGCGCAGGCAGACGGTCTCGCCGCAATGCAATGGGTGCGCACTCATGCGGCCGACTACGGTATTGATCCGCAGAAGATCGGATTCATGGGATTCTCCGCCGGCGGAGCCACCACGATGAACGTGGCAACTGCCTACGATTCCGCGTCCCGCCCGAATTTCATTGGCGTCATCTACGGAGCCATGCCCGAGCGCGCGGTGCCCACCGATGCGCCGCCTGCATTCGTGTCGGTGGCCGCTGATGATTCCCTGCTCGCCTATGCGTCTACCCCCATATTTGACGCCTGGCGTTCCGCCGGCAAATCCGCTGAGCTGCACATCTATGCCAAGGGCGGACATGGATTCGCCAGCAAGAATCAGGGTACCAGTTCCGATCACTGGCTCGAGGACTACTTCAATTGGCTGGTCGCCGGAGGCTGGGCGAAAGCCTCAGCTCCGGCGCCTGCGAGCCCGCAAAACCGCTAGGCTCGGGCGCGGTGCGACCGAGCTTTGTTGTGCAGATAAATCAGCTGTCCCAACACTGCCGTGACGAGAAGCGCAGCATTGGAAATCAGAAATACCCAATTGTGCAAAAGAAAGCTGTAAATGGTGAAACCCACTGAGGCTGCCAGTTGGCCAATGAACAGCCACCTCGACACTCCGGAGGTAGCCTCCGTCTTCCATTGCGTATAGACCTGCCGGCCAATGGTCATCAGCAAAATCAGCGAGCTGAGCCAGCCAATCCAGTCGGCGCCACGCATTTGCGCCTACACTGCCAGCTCGGACGGCAGAGTAGGTTTCTCGTTTGCATCCACGACCGCTTCCAATAGGGATGCGCGCGGCGAGCGCAGGGTTGCTTGGATGCTCGAGTTCACTTCGCTCGGGTGCGTGCATCGGAACCCATCGGCGCCGCATGCCTTGGCAAAGGCGACAAAATCGATGGGGGCCAATTCGCAGCCGTAATTTGGATTTCCCAATTCTCTTTGTTCAAACAGGACTTCGGCCAGACTGTTGTTCCTGAGGACAATGATCTTCACGGGCAAATCGTATTTCACCGCGGTAACCAGCTCGCCCATCAGCTGCGTAAAGCCGCCGTCTCCCACGACCGCAACGGATTGCCGCCCAGGATATGCAAGCTGCGCGGCAATGGAGAAAGGAAGCCCCGGCGCCATGGTCGCGAGCATTCCCGTACCGGATATGCTTTGCTTCTCCCGCAGCTGGATGATGCGGGCGGCAAAATGCGTGTTGGCGCCGCAATCGAGTGAAATAATCGCGTCGGGCGCCATCAGTTCGCTCAAGGCTCGCATGACCATTTGCGGCCGCAGCGGCGAGCGCGCGGTCGCGCACACCTTGTCCAGCAGTAAGCGCCAGTCGCGCATTCGGTTCTGCGCTTCCATGAGAAATCCCTGGTCGCTTTTCTCATTCAGCAGCGGAAGCAGCGCAGCCACCGTTGCCTTGACGTCGGCGACCAAGCCTAACTTGACAGGATAGCGCAGGCCGATGTGCTCGGGCTTCAGGTCGATCTGGATGGCGCGGGCTTGACCGGGCTTAGGATAGGAATCCACCCACGGCATGGTGGATCCCAGAATCAACAGTGCATCGCACTCGTGCATGATGAATTCGGACGGAACAGTTCCCAGATGGCCGATGCCGCCGGTGGTATACGGTGAATCGTCCGCCAGCACGCCCTTGCCAAGCAGCGCCTTGGCCACGGGCGCCTTGAGTTTGGCGGCCAGCTGCGTCACTTCATCGCGGGCGCCAAGCGCGCCTTGGCCTACCAGCACGGCAACCCTTTTACTGTCATTGAGAATGACCGCGGCCTCGCGCAGACGCGCCTGGTCGGGAATCGGATGCGAGAATTCAAGACTGCCCAGGGTGCGCAGACCATGATTCTCCATTGACGCTTTATCGGCGCCCAATTTCATCGCTTGCGTGTCTTTCGCAACGGTCAGATGCGCGACGCCGCGTCTCCCGAGCGCGGAGCGGCACGCCAGATTACCCACAATGCCGGCGTGCAAGGGTCCCGTAACAGCGATATTGTAAATCGCCACATCCTTCATCAGGGCTTGCGTATCCACCGACTGCATGAAGTGCGTGCCGCCGAGGTCATGAAACGTACTGCCGGTGATGGCAAGCACCGGCGCGGAATCCATCTTTGCGTCATACAGGCCATTCAGCAGGTGCACGGCGCCCGGCCCGGTTGTCGCCAAACAAACACCCAGTTTCCCGGTGTGCTTCGCATATCCAGAAGCCATGAACGCGGCAGCCTCTTCGTGCCGAACAGCAATGAAGCGAATCTGCTGCTCGCGTTTGCGCAATGCCTCAATGATGGAATTGATCCCATCGCCGACGATTCCGAAGACGAGTTGAACATTCCAGCGAATCAGAGCATCGACGAGAATGTCCGCGGTGTTCGGGTCCGCGAGTTGCGGGAAAACATCGGCCGCCGCAGCCGCGCCTTGGCGGTCGCCGGTTGTGCCGTCGGCGATCACCGCGCCCGCGGCAAGACCCGCGCCGAGGACACCGACGGCCTGCAAAATACCTCGCCGAGTGTGCACTGTTTGATCGCTGTTCGGCACGCCTATATTTCCTCGGCTGCAAGCCCGACCCACCTCGCTCTTTATGGCCGCGGTCGATCGGTGCGCTCTTGCTGCGCCTTGGGCTCCTCATCATTGCCGGTGCCGGGTTCGGCCATGCCGCGGTGCATTTGTGCCAGCGTCGCATCCGGTACGACACGGGACATGGCGGCGCGCATCTTGTTCCCAAAACCCGCAACCACCTTGAGTTCTCCTTTCATCATGGCATCGAAACCGATCTTCGCGACGTCGGCAGCACGGGCCTTATTATCGGTACCCACCTTCGTATCCATCATGTCCGCGCGCTGAAAGAAATCTGTTTGCGTGGCGCCCGGCATCAGGCATGTCACGGTGATGCCGGTATCCTTCAGCTCGTTGTTGAGCGCCACAGAGAAAGAATCAAGGAATGCCTTTGAGCCGTTGTACACCGCCTGAAACGTACCGGGCATGAGGCCGGCGATCGAGCCGGTGATCAGAATGCGGCCTTGCCGGCGGTTGCGCATTTCATTGGCGACGGAATGGATCAGCAAAATGGTGCCGTCGATGTTGGTATGCACGACTTTCAATGCCGCGTCTATTTCCTGATCGAGGAAGGCTCGCCCCAAACCCCGACCGGCGTTGGCCAACAGCGCATCAACGGGTCTGCCGGTCCTTTCAATCGCAGTCATCAGTTGTTCCACGCCCTCGCGCGTCGACAGATCGCACTGCACGGGGGTGCAGTGGATGCCGCTTTCCGCTAATTCTCTGGCGGCGTCGTTGATGAGCGCTTCGTCCGCCGCGATCACCAGATCGAATTTTTGCTGAGCACAAAGACGGGCAAGTTCGAGACCGATGCCGGTGGATGCGCCTGTGATCACGGCGAGTTGGCGGGGATATGCGTTCATGGTGACCTCTCAGCGATGGGTAACAGGAGAAAGCATGGTGGATCGTGATGGCGATAGCTAATCCGCTTTCCACGGCCGCAGAAAGCAGCATTCTTAAGCGGCGCATGAGGGAAAGCGCCGACACGATTTGAGCAATTCCTTGCACTGCACCAGGGCGCACTGACCAAGCCATCAGGCGTGCGCGCCGGGCCGGGCGTGCGCCCCGAGCCGAGATCGGCGACAATGCAGGCCACAACAAAATAGCCCTCGGGGGGGTTCTGGTGACTCACGCTGCAATTGTCGGCTGGGGCAAGTGCCTGCCACCGTCGGTTCTGACCAATCAGGATCTCGCCACATTCCTGCCCACGGACGATGCGTGGATCACCTCGCGCACCGGAATGAAGGAGAGGCGTATCTCTCACGTGCCGGGGATGGAGCTTGCCATCACTGCTTCGCGCCGCGCCATCGCGTGCGCGGGATTGCGCGGCGAGGATATTGAATTGGTCATCTACGGCAGCTGCAGCAACGATGAGACCGTGCCCAACAGTGCCTCGGGCGTGCAGCAACGCATCGGCGCGGCCCGGGCGGCATCCTTCGATGTGAATACCGCATGCACCAGCTTCATGTACGGGCTGTCGATCGGCTCATCCATGATCAAGAGCGGCATCGTCAAGAACGCACTGGTGATAGGCGTCGAACTGATCTCGCAGTACATGGACTGGGACAATCGCAATGTGGCCGTGCTTTTCGGCGATGGCGCCGCCGCCATGGTGCTGCAGGCGTCGGAGCAAGAGACGGGCGTCATTGCCGAGAAGCTGCAGTGCTACGCCGACGCGCGGCAAATCCTGCGTGTGCGCGGCATGGGTACCATGTACGCCAATCTGGGCGTACAGTTCGGACAAACTCGCTGGGACTTCGACGGCCAGGAAATTTTCCGCAAGGCCGTCCAGGGGATGAGCGAGGCCAGCCTCGACGTGATGCGCCGAGCCGGCGTGACGATCGATGACATCGCGCTCGTCGTGCCGCATCAGGCAAATCTTCGCATCATCGATGCCGTCGCCAAACGCGCTGGGGCAGGTCCGGAAAAGCTGTATCTGACCGTGCAGAAGTACGGCAATATGAGTTCGGCCACGGCGCCTGTCGCGCTGGTCGAGGCCGTGGAAGAAGGCCGCGTACCGCCGCGGAGTCTGGTGTTGATGCCCGCATTCGGCGGCGGACTGACGCTGTCGGCGCATTTGATCCGCTGGGGTGAGCGGCTGACGCCGCTCGAGTCCTGCGACGCCGAACTGCCGCTCTGTACGAAGACTGCGCTCGAACTGGTAAACGAAATTCGCGAGCAAAAGAAGCTGGGCGAGGCCGAGGCAAGCCGCTTCGAGAGCTTGAGCTTTGCCGAAAATCGCGCCGGCTGATGCGCCATTCGTTCTCAACGTAGGAGGTGTGAAATGAAAAGATCAGCGTTGCTATTCAGCTTATGGCTTGCTGCCGCCGCCTATTCGGCCGTCGCGGATCAACCACCGCCAGCAGCCGCACCACCGCCGGGCAATGAGATGCGGGGGGCCTGCAAAGCGGACATTCAAAAGCTATGCCCCGGCATCCAACCGGGCGGCGGGAGAATTCGCGACTGCATGAAGCAGCACGAGGGCGACCTATCGGACGCGTGCAAACAGGCGATCGCCAACAGGAAGCCTGATCACTCTTGAGATGGTTGGAGGGACGGCGCGAGCTGCGCCATCCCTCTTGCCAGCGGCTGATCGTCAGGACCCGATCTGGATTCGGCGAGGCATGGCTTTTGCCTGCTTCGGAATGGTCACGGTCAATACGCCATTTTTTCCGGAGGCATTTACCTTCTCGCTGTCGACGGTCTCGGGCAGTACGAAGCGGCGATGAAATTGCCCATGACCCCGCTCCGCGCGCTGCGCTAGGGCCTCCTCGCCATTTTTGCTCGCGACCTGTTCCGAACGCTCGCCGGATAAAGTCAGTACCCCGCCATCGAGGGTCAGTTCCACTTTGGTTGGGTCAACGCCCGGGATATCGACATAGAGTTCGAAGCGGTCCGAATACTCGTGGATGTCAACCGGCGGAATCCACGTAGCCATTGCTGAACTGCTGTCATTCTCGCGCGCATTGCCAAAGAGACGGTTTATTTCATCCTGCAGGCGCGGCATCACGCCCCACGGATCTTGTCGCATTACAGTACTCATGGCACCACTCCTCTAGTTAAGTGAAATTTACGGCATTCCCCTCGCCACGGGGCGATGCCGCGAAACTAGGGGCTAGGTGAAATATTTCAAGAGCGGAATCTGGTCACGTCGCGGGAGTCGTATCCTGCACCGCGGCAGGTTGCGCGAAATCCAGCTTCATCGAGGCAGCCAGGGCTTCGAATTTAGTCTTGGCTGCATTCGCGGTGGCCACCCCTCCCTCGGCATCGCCTGCGGCAAAGGCAGCTTGCGCCTTTGACCACAGCAGGTTTGCATCGCTCAAGGCCGACTTCGCGGCATCCAAATCGACTCCTGACGCAAGCTTCTTGTTCTCCTTCTTACTCAAAAAATCGATGCGGCTTTGAATGACATTCGCATCGCCGGGCAGCGCGCCGGCCAACGCGCTCCATTGCTGATTCAGGGCCTTCATTGCTTGGTCTTTCTTGGCCGCCGCCGCACTTGCCAGTCCCTGCGCCGCACTCATTACCGGAGGTGCTGCGCTCAGTACAGCCTTATAGTCTTTCTTGTCGTAGGACGCCTTCAAGTCGCCCAGTTTGTTCTGAACGTCGAGCACCTGATCAGGCACATACTTGGTCGCATCGCCATCTGCGGCATTCACCGCTGCTTCGATGTCGCCGATCAATTTTTGCGCAGGTTCTTTTTGATTGGCGCAGGCCGCCAGCATCACTCCCGCGACGCAGAGCAATGCGTACTTTTTGAACGGATACATCTGGAGCATGACAATCCTCCTCGCAGTGAAACCACAAATTACAGCGGCGCTTGCGGCGTGGCAACCCGCGATTTCACGCAGCCACGCGATAGGCGTTGTAATTGTTACAGTCCAATCGCTTGCGCTCGCTCGAACAACGCGTCGATTAGACTACGATTGCGACAATGAGAATCGTCACTTTCAACGTCAATGGCGTCAACGGCCATCTGCCCGTCCTGCAGCGCTGGCTTGGGGAGGCGCAACCCGATGTCGTCTGCCTGCAGGAGTTGAAGGCGCCGCAAGAAAAATTTCCCGAGAAGGCGATCCGCGAGGCGGGATACGGCGTCATTTGGCTGGGCCAGAAGAGTTGGAACGGCGTCGCCATACTCGCCCGCGGCCGTGAACCGATCGAGACGCAGCGTGGTTTGCCCGGGGAACCGGAGGACATTCAGAGCCGTTACATCGAGGCGCAAATCGGCGAGCTGCTCACTGGCTGCCTGTACCTGCCGAATGGCAACCCGGCGCCTGGACCGAAATTCGACTACAAGCTTCGCTGGCTGGAGCGATTCTCGGCCTACGCGGCGGGACTTATCAATCAGAGCCGCCCCGTCGTCCTTGCGGGCGATTACAACGTCATTCCGACGGAACTCGATGTATACAAGCCCGAACGCTGGGTGGATGACGCGTTGTTTCGGCCCGAGGTGCGCGCGGCCTATCATCGGCTGCTAGAGCAAGGATGGACCGATGCGCTGCGAAAGTTTCATCCCGGTGAGCGGATCTACACTTTCTGGGACTATTTTCGAAACGCCTACGGACGAGACGCAGGATTGCGCATTGATCATGTGCTGCTGAGCCCAACCGCGGCTGCGCGCCTCGTCGCTGCGAATGTTGACCGCCATGTCCGCGGATGGGACAAGATGAGCGACCATGCGCCGACGTGGGTGGAACTCGCAGACACCTGACCGACGCGACGAGATACAATCCGTTCATGAACACAAAAGCCATGAAAATACCGGGCCCTGATCATCCGATCGTGATTCAGCCGAACAAGCTGCGGGTCGTCGTGAAAGTCGCCGGACGGGTGATTGCCGATACTCGGCATGCGCTCGACCTGCTCGAGGCGAGCTACGCCGGCGTGTTGTACATTCCGCGCAAAGACGCGGACATGTCGCTGTTGGAGCGCACCCAGCACTCGACGTACTGCCCTTACAAGGGCGAATGCTCCTACTTCAGCATTCCGGCCGGTGGCGAGCGATCGCGCAACGCGGTCTGGTCCTATGAAGCTCCTTACGATGCGGTGATTGAAATCAAGAATCACCTGGCGTTTTACCGAGATCGCGTCGACTCGATCAGCGTCGATTGACGCCGGCGTGCCGCCCGACTCCGATAAGCCGGCGAAATGGACACTCCGGTTAGCTCAGCTCGGTGATCGCCTCCCGATCCGCGCGAAGCTCACCGCCGGCCTCGCGCAAGGCCTGATGTCCTCAGTGGCAGCTATCATCGCGTACTTGCCGACCAAACCTCTTGGACTACGAGAGGGGTACTGGGCATCGATCACCGCCATCGCGGTGGTGCAGAGCGAACTCAGTGCGACCACCAGTTCCGGGCGAGATCAATTCGCGGGCGCCGCCATCGGCGGCTTTTTCAGCGCCATTATCGTGACGCTGGCAGGACAACACCTGGCGACGTATGCCCTTGCGGTGGTCCTGTCGATGTTGGCCTGTTGGCTGTTCAATATCAGCAGCGCCGCGCGTCTGGCAGGTTCCACGGCCACCATCATCATGCTGGTGCCGCATCAGGGCTCGGCCGAATGGATGATGCTATCGCGGCTCGCCGAGGTCGGTTGGGGAGTGACTGTCGGCTTCATGACGGTTTGGACCGTCAATCGAGTCGAACGCCCGTTCGGGAAAAACCCGGCGTCACCGGCACGCCATTGATCTGATCAGCACGCCATTTATCTAGTCAGGCAGTCTGCTCAGGTAATCGGGCATTCTGCGGCATCCGATGCGCGCCCTGAATCGCGCGAGGCGCGGCAGTAACGGGTCGAGGCGCGGCAGTAACGGGTCGAGGCGCGGCAGTAACGGGTCGAGGCGCGGCTGTACCGGGGGCTTTGCCCTGAAGATCGACGATGACGGTCGCGACACCGTCAACCCGCCGCACAGCGAGCTCCGCAAGCTTCTTGGTCGTCTCGTCAGCCACGCTGCCCGAGAGTTTGACAGTCCCGTGGTGCACCTCGGCGCCAATCGTGCCTGGGGTGACGCCGGGCTCGCGGTCGAGCTCAGCGAGAACGTCGTGCTGGAGTTGTCTGTCATTTTTCATAGATTGCTCTCTTCGTTATACCCGATCACGGCAGTGATCATCATGCTCGGCGCATTCGTGCCATGTACGCTCGTGATAGTACCGATGATGATCGCGATCGTAATAGCCCTCGTCCGGCTCACGGCCGCAGGCCCAAACCATGCCGATCAGGGCAATGAGGAAGCTACATTTGGCAACACGTTTGGTGGTTCGCATGAGTCCACCCTAACCTAAGGTGCTCAGGATTGAAGTCGTCCAAGTTCGACAAGAAATGTCGCCCGAGGTCCTACACCGCCGAGCAGCCTATTACTGCGTCAACCCGTAGATCTCCAGCTCTCCCGGTGTGCTGGTGGAGCTGTCCGCTCCGCCGATATTGTTGCCGCGAGTTCCGACATACACCCTGCCGTTGGCAACTGTCGGCACCGAAAACTTCACCGCGTAACCCGCGGTGTCCGCGGAGTTCAGGGAGCTGTTCCACAACTCCGTGGTCAGGTTGGTCGCGTCATAGGCGTGCAGCACGGCAGGTCCACAGCTGGACTGATGGGTGCAGTAGGTGTGCGTGTCGAGCGCCCAGACGATGCCATTGTGAGTCGATGCAGAGGAAACCGACGGCGTGGACCCAGGGAAACTATAGGCGTGACTGGAAGTGGACGCCAACGTGAACTGCACGGTCGACTGATTCAATTGATAGCTCACCAGCGGGCCGCCAACGCCGGCAATGAACAGATTATTATTCCAGAAGGCCGAAGTCGAATAGATGCTGTACCCCAACGCAATCATCTGCACGGCGGCCGCATCCCCGAATCCGCCCAACAGATCTCGATTGAGCACGTACAGGGTGCCGTCCTTGCCGCCGCAGATGAGCGCATGCGTCACGCTGTTGCCGGTGGGCAGATTCGCGAGCAGTGCCGCTCCGCCGGAGGCGAAGTCCCGATCGGTTTGCGCGTCCTCCAGCTCATCCGACGGCGTGAAATATTGGGTGACCTGAAGCGCCGCATTCAATTGCAGCAGCGAGTCGCCATAGTCGTTGTTGGGCGCGGTGCTGCTGTCGGCGTCGAATGTGCCGTTGCCCGTCAGTACATAGAGATTGTTGCCGGAATCAATCGCCGGCGCGCCGCCGCTCATCCAGATCCCGCCGCCCTGGACATTGGGAGTGCTGTTGAACACTGAAGTTTGCGTCAGGGTTGTGCCGGTGTATCGATAGCCCATGATCCAGCCATACCAAGGCGAGCTATCCTCATGCGACGACCAGATGATGTACACCGTGCCGTTGACGAAGCCGAGACCGCCGCGCTGATTCTGCTGCTTGGTATTGAAGGTCACCGTGGTGCTTCCGTCTCCCGTGCCAGGGTAGGTCCCGGCGATGAGGACGGGTGATCCGGTCTTCTCGTTACCGGTTGTGATGTCGATCGCGTGCAGACGCTGGAAGAATGTGGTCTGGGCGGAATTGATGGATTTGGAAACCACGTACAGAATGCCGCTGGCGGCATCGATGACCGGTGTTCCGGTCACGCCGATTTCAGGTTGGATGTCGCCGGCGCCGGAGCCGATCAAGGTGTTGGGAACTGAGGTTTCACCGCCCGAGCCACCATGAGCGGCGTCGATCAAACTAATCGACCACAGCTGCGTGCAGGAAGTGGAATCGGCGTCGAACGCGAATATGCTATCGTGTTGGGTGGTCACGAAAACCACGTTGTGCTTGGCCACGCTGACCATCACATTGGCAGCCCAGAGCGGCTGAGCGTAAATTGCGCCGTCGACGAGACAGGAGGCCAGTTTGCCGAAGCTGGTGGTATTGATGTTGCCGGTGGTCAGCGCGTATTCCTGGATATTCGCGCCGTCCCGGGCAAGATCATTGTGATAGGTGAATACGCCGGCCAGATCCGTGACCGCGACGATCGAGCTTGCCGACTGCGCCGTGTTGGCCACGCTGGTGGCGACGATGGTATGCGTCCCGGCGGCTCCCGCGGTGTAGAGGCCCGTTGCGCTGATGGTACCCACCGTCGTGTTGCCGTTGGCAATGCCATCGACGGTCCACGTTGCCGCACCGCCGCCGGGAACCGTCGCGGTAAATTGCTGCGATCGCGTGAGCGTGATCGCCGCAGTCTGAGGAGACAGGCTCATGGGGTCACTCGACACGGTCAAGGTGGCTGAGGCAACGCTACTGCTGCCGCCGGGGCCGCTGCAGGTCAGCGTATAGGAGGTGGTCGCGCTGATGACACCGGTGCTTAGAGTCCCGCTGGCCGCCAACGCGCCGCTCCAGCCCTCCGCTCCCGAGCAGGATGTTGCGTTGCTGGAAGTCCACGTCAGTGTCGATGTACCTCCCGATGCGATGACCGAGGGATTCAAAGTCAGCGTGGCAGTGGGAATGATATTGACTGTCGCCGTGGCGGGCGCACTGCTGCCGCCCGCACCGATACAAACGAGCGAGTACGCGGCCGCGGTGTTGAGGGGACCCGTGCTTTGAACGCCGCTGATGCCGAAGGAACCGCTCCATCCTCCGGAGGCCGTGCACGAGGTGGCATTGGTTGAGCTCCAGCTCAACGTGGCCGCACTCCCGGCAGCGACCGCGGCCGGCAAAGCTGTCAGAGTTACCGTGGGCAGCGGGAGCAGCGCGACCGCGGCGGTGATCGGGGCACTACTGCCGCCCGGACCCGTGCAAATGAGCGTGTATCCGGTGCTCGCAGTCAATGGGCCCGTGCTCGCGGTTCCGCCCGGCGCGCGCGCGCCGCTCCATCCCCCGGAGGCCGTGCACGTCGTGGCATTGGTCGAAGTCCACGTCAGTATGGACGCATTTCCGGAGGCGACCGCGTTCGGCGATGCGGACAACGTCGCCGTCGGCGCCGGAATCAGCGCAACGGTCACAGTTGCGGGTGCGGAGACGCCGCCCGGACCCGTGCAAATGAGCGTGTATCCGGTGCTCGCAGTCAATGGGCCCGTGCTCGCGGTTCCGCCCGGCGCGC
>Ga0302326_10013585_pt1 | contig 17250 bp, 13 predicted proteins | sample Palsa_T0_3_FD_202264 | JGI IMG/M metagenome (GOLD analysis project Ga0302326, IMG submission 202264) | Peat permafrost microbial communities from Stordalen Mire near Abisko, Sweden - Palsa_T0_3 | ecosystem: Environmental > Terrestrial > Soil > Palsa > Peat permafrost | place: Sweden: Abisko... | reverse complement strand
GTCCAGCGCACTTGCAACCTGCCCGGCATCGGGCTCGAACGGGAGGCCGAGAGGGATTCGGATATCGCCGCTGTGGATCAAGATGTCGGTGAGTGGTCCCACCGGGCCGACAACCGGCGGACTCAAGCGGTAGTCGGCGCGCTCACGCAGGGTAGCGGCGATCTCGGCCGCCGGAAGCTGCGCGCGGCGCCGAGCGAACTCGTCGGTCGCGCGAGTTAGGCTGCCGCGGCGCAGAGCCGTCTTCCACTGCGCCGGCAAGCCGTCGGCGACAGAGCACGCGATATGCGCGGCCACGGTCTTAACGTCCCACCCTGAACACAAGCTGGGCGTCGCCAGCTGGGCGTCACTCAGGCCGTCGACCAGACTCGCGATCTGGCGGCGCTCGTTCGCGACAGCAACGAAGATATCCTCGCGGTCCGGTTGGCGACTTTCGCGCACCAAAGCAGACTAGGCAAGCAGCACGCAGGGCGCGGGGCAAATCGAATTTCCCCGAATGTCACACAAACTGGTTTCTATGAACACGGCGCCAGTTGTCATTAGCGTCAGCGCAGCGCATCGGCAGCCCGTCGGGCGGCCTTGCGAACCTTCTTGCCGGTGGCAGCGACGGTGACCGGCGCGGGTTAGCGATCGGTCGACGCCGCTGCTGCGACCAATGCCTCCAAGGCGTCGAGCAGACGAAAATACCGCGGTAAACGCAAGGCGGTCAACGAATGTCGCAGCCCGGACTCGGCCTGTACTTCGGCGTCGCGGGCTTCCGCCAACACGTTACCCAGCTCGCGCAGTTCGTCGACGATCGACGTGTCGCCAGCAAGCCCGAAAGAATCCGGTGCCGCCTGCAGCACGCCGCGGATCTTGCGGGCGGTCACCAGCATCTGGTGCACGGCGTCGGGGGTCTCGGCGCGCACGGCGCGGTCCCACGTCAGCAGCTCGTCGAGCTGTTCGGCCAGCGCCCGATGCAGTGGGTCGGTCGAACGGCCGGCGTCGTCGCCGCTGTGCGACGTGTCGAGCACCCGCGCCAGTTTGGAGCCGTGGCCGGCCGGCTTCGCGCCGGCATCGAGCAATCGATCGCACAGCGTGTCGAGCAGATCCGTACTCGGGTTGGGGCCGGCAAGTTCGAGTTCCCACTCGCGCCAACGCTGCTCGGCCGTCGCGCCGTCGGCACCCAGCCCCGCGGTGACGCGGTCGTCACAGAACTCAGCGAGGACAGTGCCGTCGACGCCGCGTAGCAGATGAACGTCGCGGGTGGTGCTGATCCGCGCGACCGGACTCACCGGACGGTCCCGGACAATGGCCAGCACCACATCCAACAGCTCGGGCGGAATGTCGCGGTGGTCGCCGTCGCTGCTGGTGGCATTTAAGGGTGCCCGCACTTCGGTGCGGGTGTCGCGGCCTGCCGGCAGCTTCAGATGCCAACCGGCGTCGACCCCGCCGGTGCGGCGGCGCAACGTGATTCGGTTGGACGCCAGCGCGCGTCCCGCCGTGTCGAAGTACACAGCGTGCAGTGCCTGCGTCTCGGCGCGTTCAATCCGGACGATCTCAGCGACACCGGTGAACGACGGTGAAGGCGTCGACTCGTCGACATCGAATTTGCGCTCCACTTCAACGAAGCGCGACGTGCTCATGGCGTCGCCAGGCATCCTGGAGGTCTAGAAGCTGTGTTCGTCGGCGGGGAAGGCCCCGACCGCGACGTCGTGCGCGTATTGTGTTGCAGCGCGGTGTAATTCGCCACCGACATCGCCGAACCGCTTGACGAACCGGGCCGTCTTGCCGCTGGTGAGACCCGCCATGTCCTGCCACACCAGAACCTGGGCGTCGCAGTTGGGGCCCGCGCCGATCCCGACTGTCGGAATCGTCAATTTGCCGGTGATCTGGGTGGCCAACTCGGCCGGCACCATCTCCATCACCACCGAAAATGCGCCAGCCTCGGCAACGGCGATCGCGTCGGCGATGGTCTGCTCGGCGGCGTCCCCGCGGCCCTGCACCCGGAAACCGCCCAGGGTGTTGACGCTCTGTGGGGTGAAGCCGATGTGGGCCATTACCGGGATGCCGGCGGCTGTCAGGGTCGCGATCTGCTCGGCGACCCGCTCGCCGCCCTCCAGCTTGACCGCATGTGCGCCGGCCTCCTTCATGAACCGAATCGCGGCGTTGAGCGCTGCGGCGGGCCCGGCTTCGTAGCTGCCGAAGGGCAAGTCGGCGACCACCAGAGCGTGCGGTGCGCCGCGGACGACGCCACGCACCAACGGGATCAACTCGTCGGTCGAGACGGGCACTGTGGTGTCGTATCCGTATACGACGTTGGCGGCCGAATCACCAACCAGCAGCACCGGGATGCCGGCGTCGTCGAAGATCCGGGCAGTGGAGTAGTCGTAGGCCGTCAGCATCGCCCACTTGTGGCCTTCGGCCTTCATCTTCTGCAGGTGATGGACGCGCATCTTGGTTCGCGGGATGGACAGGGTAGCGGCGGTGTCATGCGGCTGCGGCGAGGCAGCCCCGTAAACGGAGTGCTCAGACATCATTGTCCCTAGTGGTGGTCGGGTCGATCCTCGTGGCCCAGCAGGGTCCCCGGGTTCGTCTGACCGGCCTAGTCTGCCATCTTCGGCCGCAGGAGTGCGATAGCGGGTACCAGTGGACTTCCTCACACCGATACCCATCCGACGATTCCCACTCCACCCTTCGGCAGCGGACATACCATCGGCGCATGCAGCGCCTCAGCGGATTAGACGCCAGCTTTCTCTACCTGGAAACCCCATCGCAACCGTTGCATGTCTGCTCGATTTTGGAGCTCGACACCTCGACCATGCCGGGCGGCTACACCTTCGACAGGATGCGCGACGAGTTGGCGCTCCGGATTAAGGCGATGCCCGAGTTCCGCGAGAAGCTCGCCGACAGCCCGCTGAATTTGGATCATCCGGTCTGGGTGGAAGACAACAACTTCGACGTGAATCGACACCTCCACCGGATCGGGCTGCCGCCACCGGGCGGCCGAACCGAGCTGGCCGAGATCTGCGGTCATATCGCCGGGTTGTCGCTGGACCGCACCCGGCCGTTGTGGGAGATGTGGGTCATCGAAGGAGTCGCCGGCACCGATGCCCGGCAGGGTGGTCGGTTGGCCGTGATGACCAAGGTGCATCACGCCTGCGTGGACGGCATGACCGGGGCCAATCTGATGTCCCAGTTGTGTAGTACCGAGGCGGACGCGCCTGCGCCCGAACCGGTTGACGGCGTTGGCGGCGGCAGCCAAGTCGAGATCGCGTTGACCGGTGCCGTCAAATTCGCGGCCAGGCCGCTGCGTTTGGCCAATGCGCTATCCGATACCGCGTCGTCGGTGGTCAAAACGGTGCTGCGGGCGCGCAGCGGCCAGGCGATGGCGCCGCCGTTCGCGGCCCCGCGCACCGTGTTCAACGCCAGCGTCACTCCGCATCGAAACATCGCCTACGCGCAACTGGATCTCCAGGACATCAAGAAGGTCAAGAGCCACTTCGGCGTCAAGGTCAACGACGTGGTGATGGCCCTGGTGTCCGGTGTGTTGCGCCAATTCCTGCTCGACCGCGGTGAGTTGCCGGACTCGTCGTTGGTGGCGATGGTGCCGGTGTCGGTGCACGAAAAGTCGGATAGACCTGGGCGCAACCAGGTTTCGGGGATGTTCTCCAGCCTGCACACGAATATCGCCGAACCGGCGGAACGAATTAAAGCCATCGCCGATGCGAATTCCGTTGCCAAACAACACAGTTCGGCGATCAGTGCCACGCTGCTGCAGGACTGGTCGCAGTTCGCCGCGCCCGCGGTCTTCGGCATGGCGATGAGGGCCTACGCTCGCACCAGCCTCACCAAGAGCAGGCCGGTGCACAACCTGGTCGTCTCCAACGTGCCGGGCCCGCAGGACCCACTGTATTTCCTGGGCAGCGAGGTCAAGGCGATGTATCCGCTGGGGCCGGTGTTCCACGGCTCGGGACTCAACATCACCGTGATGTCGTTGACCGGCAAACTCAACGTGGGGATCATTGCCTGTCCCGAACTGCTGCCGGATCTGTGGGAGCTGGCCGACGACTTCGCGGTCGGGATGGAAGAACTGCTGCTCGCGAGCCGGTAGGGCGCCCCGCCGCCGTGCGGCAACGACGACCTCGCGTCGACGCATGGCAGCATGGGGGGCATGGGGACCCCTCGCCGCGGCAAGTTCGCGCGCACGATACTGATCTGGACCGCGATGGCCGTCATCGCGGCGACGGCCGCCAGTTGCACTCAGGTCGTCAAAGGGCGCGCGGTGCTTGCTGGGCCGAAAGTCGGCCAGCCAGTGGAGTGGGGGCCGTGCCGCGTCTCCGGCGCCACGGTGCGACTGCCGGGTGGTGCACAGTGCGGCAAGCTCGCGGTACCGGTCGACTACCGCCACCCCAACGGGGACGCTACGACGCTGGGATTGATTCGTTTCCCCGCGACCCGCGACAGAATCGGGTCGCTGGTCATCAACCCGGGCGGGCCGGGGGAGTCTGGCATCGAGGCCGCGCTGGGCGTCGTGCAGTCATTGTCGCCGCAGATTCGGGAGAGATTCGACCTGGTCGGATTCGACCCTCGCGGAGTATCGGCGTCGCGGCCGGCGATCTGGTGTAATTCTGACGCCGACAACGACCGGCTGCGCACCGAGCCGCAGGTGGACTACAGCCCGGCCGGTGTGGCGCACATCGAGGACGAGACAAAAGCCTACGTCAGTCGCTGTGCTGCCAAGATGGGCAAGAAATTCCTCGCGAACGTCGGAACCGAGAACGTCGCGCTCGATCTTGACGCGATTCGGGAAGCGCTGGGCGACAGCAAGCTGACGTTCCTGGGCTACTCATACGGCACCCGGATCGGCGCCGCTTATGCCGAGGTCTTCCCGAAAAAGGTCCGCGCGATGATCCTTGACGGTGCCATCGACCCAAACGCCGACCAGGTCGAGGCGGACCTCCGGCAGTCCAAAGGTTTTCAAGACGCGTTCAACGACTATGCGAAAGACTGCGCCAAGTCGTCCGCGTGCCCGTTGGGCACCGACCCGGCCAAAGCTGTTGACGTTTACCACGATCTGGTCTTCCCGCTCGTCGACAAGAACAATCCGATGATCAGCAGGCCGGCGCGCACCAGAGATCCGCGTGGCTTGAGCTACAGCGACGCCATCATCGGCACCATCATGGCGCTGTACTCACCGAACTTCTGGCAACACCTGACTTCCGGGTTGACTGAGCTGACCCGTCACCGCGGTGACATGCTGCTCGAGCTGGCTGACCTGTACATGCGTCGCGACAAACACGGCCACTACAACAACTCGACCGACGCCCGGGTGGCGGTCAACTGCGTGGACCAGCCGCCAATCAAGGATCGGGCCAAAGTCGTCGACGAGGACCGGCGCTCCCGCGAAGTCGCGCCGTTCATGAATTACGGAGAATTCACCGGCAATGCCCCGCTGAGCACCTGCGCGTTCTGGCCGGTGCCCCCGACGAGTAAGCCGCACAGCATCTCCGCGCCCGGCCTGACGCCGACGCTGGTGGTATCCACCACCCACGATCCCGCAACGCCGTATAAAGCCGGTGTCGACCTGGCGAATGAGCTTCACGGTGGATTGCTCACCTTCGACGGCACACAACACACGGTGGTCTTCCAAGGCAACAACTGCATCGACGACTACGCGACCGCGTACCTCCTCAGCGGCACCGTGCCGTCCAAGGGCGCTAAGTGCTAGCACTTGCTGATGGCGAGCTTCGCCATCGCGACGATAAGACCTCGCGATAAATAACGAGACCAAGGTGTGACCTATGGGACCACAGCCTGTGGCCGACGCATGCCACGATTGACAGCCATGTGGCGGATGGGGCAATTGTTCTCTGCGCTGCTTTCATTGGCCCTGCTGATCGCGGCAGTCGTTGCTGGGACGCCGAGCGCCGGCGCGACGCCGGGAGATGGCGCCGGCCCGACGCCCGCGCCGCAAGCGTCGTCGCTGCAGCCGAATTGGGGGAGCTGCGGCCGGGTTCTTCGCAGCCCTGGCGATGTACCCGGCGCGCAGTGCGGCTCTGTTGCCGTCCCGGTCGACTACGGCCATCCGGAGGGCGCGCACGTTCAACTCGCGGTGATCCGGATCCCGGCGACCGGTCCGCGAATCGGGGCACTGCTGGTCAATCCCGGTGGACCCGGGGCGTCAGCGGTCGACATGGTCGCTGCGATGGGACCGCAACTGGCCGGCTCCGAGGTCAGCCGCCGGTTCGACCTGGTCGGCTTCGATCCCCGCGGCGTCGGCCATTCCACGCCGCCGTTGCGTTGCCAGTCCGACGCCGATTTCGACGCTTACCGCCGCGATCCGATGGTCGATTACAGCCCGCAGGGCGTGGCCCATATCGAGCAGGTTTACCGGCAGCAGGCCGAGCGCTGCCTGGCTCGCAATGGTCCGGCGTTCTTGGAGAACGTCGGGACTGCCTCAGTCGCGCGTGACATGGATGCGGTACGGCAAGCGCTGGGTGACGACCAAATCAATTACCTGGGCTTCAGTTACGGCACTGAATTGGGGACCGCCTACGTCGAACGATTCGGCGATCATGTCCGTTCGATGGTCCTCGACGGTGCGATTGACCCGAGCGTCGGCCCGATCGACGAGAACGTCAATCAGGAGGCCGGGTTTCAGACGGCGTTCAACGACTACGCGGCGGACTGCGCCCGCTCGTCGGACTGTCCGCTGGGCACCGACCCGGCCCAATGGGTCGAGCGCTATCACCAGTTAATCGACCCGTTGGTGACCAAACCCGCGCCAACCTCGGATCCGCGTGGACTCGGCTATTCAGATGCCACCACCGGTACCATCAACGCGCTGTACACCCCGCAGTTCTGGAAATTCCTCACCAGCGGTCTGCTCGGCCTGCGCCGCGGTACCGATCCCGGTGACCTGTTGACGCTGGCCGACGAATACTACGGCCGAGATGCCAAGGGGCACTACAACAACTCGCAGGACGCGTTCAACGCGATCCGCTGCGTCGATTCGCCCTCGCCGACCGACCCGGCGGCCTGGGTGGACGCCGATCGACGGATCCGTCAGGTTGCCCCGTTCGTGTCCTACGGGCAGTTCACCGGCTATGCGCCTCGCGATCTGTGTGCGCTCTGGCCGGAGCCCGCGACGTCGTCACCGCACCCGGCAGCGCCGGCGGCCCCTGGCAAAGTCGTCGTCGTCTCGACCACCCACGATCCGGCCACCCCGTACCAAGCCGGGGTCGACCTGGCCCGGCAACTCGGCGCCGCGCTGATCACTTTCGAGGGCACTCAACACACCGTGGTTTTCAACGGAAACGAGTGCGTGGACGATGCGGTGGCCAGCTATCTGGTGGACGGAGTCGCGCCGGGAAGCTTACGGTGTTAAGCCGCGCCCGTAACATCGATTTAACGGGCACTGCATACTGTTCCGGGTATGGATCGTCAAAAGGAATTTGTGCTCCGCACGCTGGAGGAACGGGATATCCGGTTCGTCCGGCTGTGGTTCACCGACGTTCTCGGATTCCTCAAGTCAGTCGCGATCGCGCCAGCTGAGCTGGAGGGCGCCTTCGAGGAAGGTATCGGCTTCGACGGGTCCTCCATCGAGGGTTTTGCCCGGGTCTCCGAATCCGACACCATCGCGCATCCGGACCCCTCGACCTTCCAGGTGTTGCCGTGGAAAACGAGCTCCGGCCACCACCACTCGGCGCGGATGTTTTGCAACATCACCATGCCGGACGGCTCGCCCTCCTGGGCCGATCCGCGCCATGTGCTGCGCCGCCAGCTAGCCAAGGCCAACGACCTGGGTTTCTCGTGCTACGTGCATCCCGAGATCGAGTTCTTCCTCCTGGAGCCCGGTCCGGAAGACGGATCGGCGCCCGTTCCGGCCGACAACGCCGGCTACTTCGACCAGGCGGTGCACACTGCCTCCAACTTTCGCCGCCATGCGATCGACGCCCTCGAGTCCATGGGCATCTCCGTGGAATTCAGCCACCACGAGGGGGCGCCGGGCCAGCAGGAGATCGACTTGCGTTTCGCGGACGCGTTGTCGATGGCCGACAACGTGATGACGTTCCGCTATGTCATCAAAGAGGTTGCTATGGAAGAGGGCATGCGGGCGACGTTCATGCCCAAGCCGTTCGGCGACTACCCCGGCTCGGCCATGCATACCCACATGAGCCTGTTCGAGGGCGAGGTCAATGCATTCCACAGTCCGGACGATCCGCTGCAACTCTCCGATATCGCCAAGTCGTTCATCGCCGGGATCCTCGAGCACGCGAGCGAAATCAGCGCGGTGACCAACCAATGGGTCAACTCCTACAAGCGGCTGGTACTGGGCGGCGAGGCGCCGACAGCGGCGTCATGGGGAGCGGCCAACCGGTCGGCCCTTGTTCGCATTCCGATGTACAGCCCGCACAAGACGTCATCGCGGCGTATCGAGGTGCGAAGTCCAGATTCGGCCTGCAATCCGTACCTGGCTTTCGCGGTGCTGCTGGCGGCTGGGCTGCGCGGCGTGGAGAAGGGTTACGTGCTCGGCCCCCAAGCCGAAGACAACGTCTGGGATCTCACGCCCGAGGAACGGCGCGCGATGGGTTACCGCGAATTGCCGTCCAGCCTCGACGAGGCTTTGCGTGCGATGGAGGGCTCCGAGCTCGTCGCAGAAGCACTGGGAGAGAACGTCTTCGACTTCTTCTTGCGCAACAAGCGAACCGAGTGGGCGAACTACCGCCGTCACGTCACACCCTATGAGCTGAAGACTTATCTTTCGCTGTAATCGATGTCGGTAGCCCTTCGCTGAGGTCGGTTGTCAGGGCGCATCCAGATCGAAAGTTATCTGCGCTAACGTCATGGGCGTGAACCAACCAGTGACGGAAAGGTCCAAGATCCCGGGCCTCGGCCGGCTCGGGTTGGTGGGTGAACGCGCAGGCGCCGACTTGGCTCAGCTGGGCTGGAATACCGAATCGCGCATCGAGGTGCTGTGGGCGCTGTCGCGCGCAGCCGAGGCCGACGCCGCGCTGTGCGCGATCGTTCGGTTGGCCGAGGCGCTCGGCGACGGCTGGGACGAGCTCAACGCGGCACTGCTCACCGATCGCCGCCTGCGCGGTCGGCTGTTCGGGGTGCTCGGGTCGTCGCTGGCGCTGGGCGATCACCTGGTCGCCAACCCGCGGTCGTGGCGTCTGCTGGCGGGCAATGTGAAGTTGCCATCTACCGAACAGCTCAGTGCTGCCTTCGCCGAATGTGTCGCTGAACCCCCGCGAGCCGCGGGCTCGGTGGTGTGGCGGTTGCGCACTCTCTACCGCGACCGGCTGTTGGTGCTGGCCGCGCTGGATCTGGCGCCGACTGTCGAAAACGAGCCGGTGTTGTCGTTCACCGCCGTCGGTGTCCACCTATCCGACATCGCAGACGCCGCATTGGCGGCCGCGCTGACGGTTGCCGAGGCCAGAGTCTGCGGCGAGGCCACACCGCCCCGGCTGGCGGTCATCGCGATGGGCAAATGCGGTGCCCGCGAACTGAACTACGTCAGCGACGTCGACGTGATCTTCGTCGCCGAGCCTGCCGATCAGGTGTCCGCCCGGATAGCGGGGGAGATGATGCGGTTGGCATCAGACGCCTTCTTCCAAGTGGATGCCGGGTTACGCCCGGAAGGCCGCCACGGCGAGCTGGTCCGGACCCTGGACTCGCATATCGCCTACTACCAGCAGTGGGCGAAGACCTGGGAGTTCCAGGCTCTGCTGAAGGCCCGGCCCGCCGCCGGTGACGCGGAACTGGGCAAGCAGTACATCGCGGCGGTGCTGCCGATGATGTGGACGGCCTGCGAGCGTGAGGATTTCGTCAAAGAGGTCCAGGCGATGCGCCGACGGGTGGAGCAGTTGGTCCCCGCTGACGTCCGAACCCGAGAGATCAAACTGGGCACCGGTGGGCTGCGCGACGTCGAGTTCGCGGTGCAACTGTTACAACTCGTGCACGGTCGCACCGACGAGTCGCTGCATGTGACATCGACGGTGGACGCGCTGGCCGCCTTGGGGGCCGGCGGCTATGTCGGGCGGGACGATACGGCGAATTTGACCGCCTCCTACGAGTTTCTCCGGCTGCTGGAGCACCGGCTGCAGTTGCAGCGACTCAAACGCACTCACATGTTGCCGGCGTTCGACGACGACGAGGCGCTGCGCTGGCTGGCGCGGTCGGCCCATATCCGGCCTGACGGAAGCCATGATGCGCTCGGGGTGCTGCGCGAAGAAATCAAACACCACCATCGGCGGGTGTCGCGGCTGCACGCCAAACTGTTCTACCAACCACTGCTGGAATCGCTTGCGCCAGAAGGCTTGGAATTCTCCCAAGGAATGACCCCCGCGGCCGCGGAACGTCAACTCGCCGCGCTCGGCTACGAGGCCCCGCAGAGCGCCCTGAGCCATCTGTCGTCGTTGATCAACGTGAACGGCCGTCGTGGTCGGGTGCAGTCGGTGCTATTGCCCAGACTGCTGGACTGGCTCTCCGATACCCCCGACCCGGACGGTGGGCTGCTGGCCTACCGCCGGATCAGTGAGGCGATGGTCGCCCACCGTTGGTATCTGTCCACGCTGCGGGACAAGCCGGCGGTGGCCAAGCGATTGATGCACGTGCTCGGGACTTCCGCGTATGTGCCGGACCTGTTGATGCGCGCGCCCGAGGTCATCCAGAACTACAGCGACGGATCGTCGGGTCCCAAGCTGCTCGACGTCGACCCCGAGACGGTGGCCGGTGCATTGGTGGCCTCGGCCGGCCGGCAAAGTGACCCGGTCCGTGCCATTGCCGTCGCGCGCTCGCTGCGGCGGCGCGAACTGGCTCGGATCGCCTCGGCCGACTTGCTCGGCATGCTCGACGTCACCGACGTATGCGCTGCGCTCTCCGCGGTGTGGGTCGCGGTCCTGCAGGCCGCTTTGAACGCCGTGATCAGGGCCAACCTTCCCGGCCCGAGCTCCCAGGGCAGCGCTCCAGCTGCCATCGCGGTCATCGCCATGGGCCGGCTCGGCGGCCGCGAGCTGGGTTACGGATCCGACGCCGACGTGCTGTTCGTCTGCGAACCAGCCCACGGTGCAGAGGATTCAGTGGCGGTGCGCTGGGCAATCACGGTGGCCGAGCAGGTCCGCACGCTGTTGGGGACGGCCAGTGCCGACCCTCCGCTGGAGGTCGACGCCAACCTCCGCCCCGAGGGTCGCAGCGGTCCGTTGGTCCGCTCGCTCGCTTCGTACGCGGCGTACTACGACCAGTGGGCGCAGCCCTGGGAAATCCAGGCTCTGCTCCGGGCCCACGCCGTTGCCGGCGACGCGGATCTGGGTCGGCGGTTCTTGCTGATGGCCGACAAGACGCGTTATCCCTCCGGCGGGGTGTCCGCAGAGACGGTGCTGGAAATCCGGCGCATCAAGGCGCGCGTCGATTCCGAGCGGCTGCCGCGCGGCGCCGACCCAAAAACTCACACCAAGTTGGGACGCGGGGGATTGGCAGATATCGAATGGACCGTCCAGCTGCTGCAGCTGCGGTACGCCAGCGACATCGACGCCCTGCACAACACCTCGACGCTGCAGAGCCTGGAGGCGGCCGCCGAGGCCGCACTGATATCGACCGAGGATGCCGACCTGTTGCGGGAGGCATGGTTGACCGCAACCCGCGCCCGCAATGCGCTGGTTCTCGTTCGCGGCAAGGCCACTGACCAGTTGCCTGGGCCCGGACGCCAGCTCAACACCGTCGCCGTCGCGGCCGGTTGGGAGAAGAACGGGGACGGTAGCGAGTTCCTGGATAATTACCTCCGGGTGACCCGGCGCGCAAAAGCCGTCGTGCACAAGGTGTTCGATGAGTGAACCCGGCCTGGCGGCCGTGTGCTGAACGCCTCGGTTGACGCAGGCCCGCCATTAGCGCCGGGAGGCGGGTTGAGGTGAAGATTTCCTACGAGGTCATGAGCGCCGACGAACGCGATCGGCTCGCGGCGTTGTATGGCCCGCTGACCGACGACGTGCGCGAGCTCATCCTGGCCGCTCTCCGCACCGACGCCGAACCGGAGAAGATCGACGCCGCGCGCGCCGCGATTCACGCGGCGACGGACGCGCTGCACAGCAGGCAGCGCGATCAGTCACATGTGGTGCACCACGCGGTAGGAGGGCGTCCGGTGGTGTGGAGCAACGCGGTGATCGGCCTGCGCAATCCGATCGCCCCGCCGCTGACCATCCACCACGAAGGCCAAGGCTCCCGCTGCTGGAGCGAATTCACCCTCAACGGTGCTTATGAGGGTCCGCCCGGGCTGGTCCACGGTGGCGTGTGTGCGTTGATACTCGATCACGTCCTCGGCGAGGCCGCCAGTGAGGGGCTGACCAAACCGCTGTTCACCGGGACCATCACGGTGCGATACGTGCGCGGCACCCCGTTGGGCAGACTTCGCGCCGACGCCGCGGTCGAGCGCACCGAAGGCATCAAATCGTTTGTATCCGGCCATCTTTCCGACGCGGAAGGCATCACCGCCGAAGCTGAGGGCATTTTCATTCAGCCGGCATGGGCGCGAGAGGTCGGATGAAGTTCTACATCAGCAGCGCGTTCCTGAATACCCGCGAGATCGTCGAGGTGGCCAAGGTTGCTGACGACCTCGGCTACGACGGAATCGGGATCCCGGATCACATCGTCAACCTGGAAACCCTGAACACCCCGTATCCCTACACCAAGGACGGCCAGCGGCGTTGGCAGCCGTTCACCGAATGGCCCGACCCCTGGGTGCTGGTCGGTGCGCTTGCCCAGGTCACGACGCGGCTGCGGTTCGTCACCACGGTCTACATCCCGGCCATGCGCAATCCCTATTCGGCGGCCAAAGCCATTGGCACCGCGGCCTATCTCGCCGACGGGAGGGTGGAGCTCGGTGTCGGCGTCGGCTGGTGCGAGGACGAATTCACCTTGATGGAGCAGCGCTTCGCCAAGCGAGGCAGCCGCACCGACGAGATGCTCGAGCTGATGCAAGCCCTGTGGTCACCGGACTGGACGGAGTTCGACGGAGATTTTTACCAGACACCGAAGCTGGAGATGCAGCCGACGCCCCCGCGGATCCCGGTGTACGTCGGTGGGCTCAGTGATACCGCCTTGCGCCGCGCGGCCCGGCACGACGGTTGGATCGGCGACCTGATCAAGACCGACGACGCGATCGCGGCGGTGGCCCGGCTGCGTCAGCTTCGAGCCGAAAATGGTTTGGCCGGTGATGATTTCACTATTCTTACGCCGCTGACCGATGCCGTGACAATCGCCGACTACCAGCGCGCGGAGGAGGCCGGCATCACCGGGATCCTCACCATGCCGTGGATGTTCTACGCCGGGCCGAATGCCACGCTCGCCGAGAAGGTCGACGGTATGAAGAGGTTCCGCAAGGACCTCGCCCTCGACGGCTGATGCATGATGAGAGCCATGTCCGAAATCAGGCCATACCGCATCGAGGTCCCAGATGCTGTTCTCGACGACCTGAGGGAGCGGTTGGCCCGCACCCGATGGCCCGAAGCCGAGACCGTCGACGATTGGAGCCAGGGCATTCCGCTGGCGTACACCAGGGAACTGGCCGGTTATTGGGCCGACGGCTACGACTGGCGTACGCGGGAAGCCGCGCTGAACCGCTTCGATCACTACCTCACCGAAATCGACGGGCTGGACATCCATTTCATCCACCAACGGTCGCCGCATGACGATGCGCTGCCGCTGCTGCTCACCCACGGGTGGCCGGGCTCGGTGGTTGAATTCCACAAGGTGATCGAGCCGCTGGTCAACCCAGCTTCAGGCTGCCCCGAGGATGCCTTCCACGTGATCTGCCCGTCGCTGCCCGGCTATGGATTCTCCGGCCGGCCCACCGACACGGGCTGGGGTGTGGAGAAGATCGCCGAGGCTTGGGAGACGCTCGTCGGCAGGCTCGGTTACGACCGGTACGGCGCCCAGGGCGGTGACTGGGGTGCGGCGGTGACGACGCAAATCGGCCGCAACCGCGGCCACTGCATCGCGATACACCTGAACATGCCGATGGCGCGGCCTGCCGCGGGGTCCGGCGATCTCACCGAGGACGAGCAACAGGCCCTCGCGGCTTTCGCGGAACACCGGAAGTGGGGCACCGGCTACTCCAAGCAGCAATCCACCCGGCCGCAGACGCTCGGTTATGGACTGGTCGACTCCCCGGCGGGACAATTGGCCTGGATCATCGAGAAATTCTGGGCATGGACGGACTGCGACGGGCACCCCGAAAACGCGCTCAGCCGTGACGAATTACTCGACAACGTGATGCTGTATTGGGTCACTGGTAGTGGCGCATCCTCAGCTCGGCTGTACTGGGAGAGCTTCAACAGCTTCGTCACGGATGGTCGCGTGGACTTGCCCACCGGCGTCGCCTCATTTCCGAAGGAAATCCTGCGCACCCCGCGAAGTTGGTGTGAGAACGCCTTCAACATCACGCACTGGACGACGATGCCGCGCGGTGGGCACTTCGGCGCGTTCGAGCAGCCGGAGTTGTTCGTCGACGACGTCCGCGCCTTCTTTGCGATGGTCCGCTAGGCCGGGGTTCTAACGCCGTAGCCGCGGTCGTCTTGTTCGCCAGCGACCGCGCCGGGCATCCAGGGCGTAGGTGCCGCCGCCGGCGAAGATCAGCAGCAGGAAGGCAAAGCAGTACATCACCGCGGCCTCGCCTCCGTTGTTGATCGGAAAGAAATCGCGCGGCAGATGAACGGTGAAGTAGGCGAATGCCATCTCGCCGCTCGCCACGAAGGCGGCCTCCCGGGTGAACAGCCCGGCGGTGATCAGCACACCAGTGACCAGTTCGATCAAGCCGGCGTAGTAGTCCGGCCACTGGCCCACCGGCGCAGCGTGGTTCGCCGCCGGCCAGCCGATCAACGCGGACAGACCGTGGCTCAAGAACAGCAGCCCGAACACCACTCGAAACACCGCAAGGGCGATCGGCCAATTCGAATTCAGTCGTGCTTCCAGATTGCGCGCCATGCGCCGACGATACGTGCTTACAGCTGGGTCCAGACCGACTTGCTCTTCAGGTAGATGTCGAGGCCCTCTTTGCCGAACTCATGACCCCAACCCGACTGCTTGAAGCCGCCAAACGGCACGTCGTGGTCGAAGACCAACTGACAGTTGATCTGCACGCTGCCCGCCTTCAACCGCTTGACGACCCGGTGCGCCCGGCCGACGTTTTCGGTGTAGACGGTGGCCGCCAGACCGTACGTGGTGTCGTTGGCCAGCGTCACGGCCTCGTCTTCGTCGTCGAACGGCAGGATGCTCACTACCGGCCCGAAGATCTCCTCCTGGAACAGCCGCATGCCCGGGTCGACGTTGGTGAGCACGGTCGGGTGGACGAAGTAGCCCTTGCGGTCCAGGCGGTAGCCGCCGGTGACCACCTCGACGCCGTCGCCCTTGCCCTCGTCGATGAAACCCATAACCCGGGTGAGCTGCTTCTGGCTGATCAGCGGGCCGCTGACGCAGCCCTCTTCGCTGGGGGCGCCCAGCTTGAAACTATCCGCCATCATCGCAACGCCCGCCACGACCTGTTCGTACACACCGCGCTGCGCGAAGATCCGCGACCCGCACACGCAGCCCTGGCCCGAGTGCACGAAGATACCGAGCGACGCCATCAAGAGGGCCTTGTCCAGGTTGGCGTCGTCGAAGATCAGCACAGGCGACTTGCCGCCGAGTTCGAGCGTGACCTTCTTCAGGTTGTCGGCCGACGCCCGCACGATCGCCTTGCCGACCTCGGTCGACCCGGTGAAGGCGACCTTCTCGACGTCGGGATGCGCGGTGATCGCCGCACCCGCGGTGTGGCCGTAACCGGTCAGCAGGTTGACAACCCCCTCGGGGACGCCGGCTTCGTGGATGAGTCTGTCGAGCAACACCGCCGACAACGGGGTTTCCTCGGCGGGTTTGACCAGCAAGCTGCCACCCGCGGCCAGGGCGGGCGCCAGCTTGGCGCTGGCATTGAAGATCGGGCCGTTCCACGGGAAGATCAGCCCCACCACGCCGTAGGGCTCTTTGAGGGTGTACGCGTGCATGTCGACATACGCGTCGGTGGCGATGCCGTCGGTCTTAACGTCGTAGGCGGTGCCATTGATCTTCGAGCACCAACCTGCGTAGTAACGGAAGAACTCCGAAACGGTCGACATCTGCAGTGTTGCCTGCAACAGCGGCATGCCGGTATTGAGCGAGTCGAGCTCGGCGAACTCCTGGGCGTGTTCGTCGATCAAGTCTCCGATGCGCCACAGGATCTTGGCCCGCTCGCGACCGGGCAGCTGAGACCAGACGCCGGACTCGAAGGAAGCCTTTGCTTGCGCGACGGCCTCATTAACCGCCTCTTCCCCGCAGTCGGTGAATTCGGTGATCTGTTCTTCGGTCGCGGGATCGATGACCGCGATGACGTCGCCCGAACCGGGGCGCTTGCGGATATCGTCCAATACTGCCTGGAGCGTCATCTGATCCTTTCCTACCGTCTGCATCCAACCCGGCGCCCGATGCGCCCGAAGATGCTGAGCACCTGCTTAGCATCGCTGACACTGCCGGGTCAAGACGGCTGCGGTGCAATGAATTCAGGAATCGAGCGCTTTGGTCAGCAGTGCGATGAGTCGCTTCTGCTCGCCGATGCTCAACCGACCGGTTAATGGCGTGATCCGGTCACTGATGGCCGCCGTGATCTCCGGGACCAGGCGGTGAGCCGACTCGGTAAGGCCCACCCGGACCGAGCGGCCGTCGTGCGGATCGGCGGTCCTGGTGACGAGGCCGCGTTGCGCCGCCCGGTCGATCAGACCGCTGATCGTGGATCGTTCCAGGCCAGTGAAAGTTGCCAGATCGGCCATCGTGGGCTCACGATCGCGCAAGATGCCCAGCACCCGCAATTGGGTGAGCGACAGGTCGTGCTCGGCGGCGACTTCGGTGAGGACCGCCATCAGCGTAAAAGACATCCGCACCAACGCATCTCGGAGCTCGCTGAGATGGCCGTCGGCGCGATCGGTGGAGGTCATCGCCGATGATGATATCAAATAGGTGGTATTGCGAACTAGATAACGCAACCGCGTGGCCGTTGTTGTTGCAGGCCAACCGATTTCAGCCGGTGCTGTAAGCCCAATAGTCGTACGAACCGGGCACTGGGCACAGGTCGCGGTACGCGGCTAGCACGAAATGAGCCGCTTCGTCGGTGGTCAGTCGTGGATAGTCCCGCACCAGGCTGGCTGGCGCGACCAGGCCTATGGAGATGACGGCTCCAGCGGCACCGGCGAGGAGTTTTCCGATCACGTC
>Ga0302326_10013578_pt1 | contig 17254 bp, 15 predicted proteins | sample Palsa_T0_3_FD_202264 | JGI IMG/M metagenome (GOLD analysis project Ga0302326, IMG submission 202264) | Peat permafrost microbial communities from Stordalen Mire near Abisko, Sweden - Palsa_T0_3 | ecosystem: Environmental > Terrestrial > Soil > Palsa > Peat permafrost | place: Sweden: Abisko... | reverse complement strand
ATGGGAGATCGCATACGTTTTCCGGCGATCGGGGAAGGGAAGCCGGAGAACGGAGTCCGTTACTTGTTTCTCGATGACGCGGAGTTTTTCGACCGGCCGGGATTTTACGGCGACAAGGCCGGAGACTACCCCGACAACGCCGAGCGGTTTACCGAATTTTCGCGCGCCGCAATTGAAGTGGCGAAGCGGATATGGCTGCCGGACGTGATTCATTGCCACGATTGGCAGACGGCACTGGTTCCCGTACTGCTGCGCACCGAATACGCCGCCGATGCGCCGGTTCGATCTTTGCCCGTTGTTTTCACCATTCACAACCTTGCCTATCAGGGAGTCTTTCCGCGGCCGACTCTGCGTAGAATTGGGTTGCCGGACAGTCTTTTTTCGCTGGACGCACTGGAGTTTTACGGCAAGGTCAATTTCTTGAAGGGTGGGCTGATATACGCGGACTACTTGACGACGGTGAGCCGACGGTATGCCAAAGAGATTCAGACGCCGGAGTACGGCGCGGGACTCGAGGGAGTGATTCAGAAGCGGGCCGACCGGGTCGTTGGCATCCTGAATGGCGTCGATTACACGGCGTGGAATCCGGAGAAGGACACTCTGATTGCCAAGAACTATTCGGCACGGGATTTGGAAGGGAAGAGCGCCTGCAAGAAGGATCTGCTTGCAAGCTTCCAATTGCCGGATGAGAATCTGTCGCGCCCGCTGATCGGGATCGTCTCGCGCTTTGTGGATCAGAAGGGGTTCGATTTGATCGCGGGTATCGCCGACGATCTGATGAAAGAGGAAGTGGCGCTCGTAGCTTTGGGAGCAGGGCAGCCGGCCTACGAGAAGCTGTTCCGCGATCTGGCGCAGAAGTACCCGGCGCGGGTAGGCGTGAAAATCGGATACGATGAGGCGCTGGCGCACAAGATCGAAGCCGGGGCGGACATGTTTCTGATGCCTTCGCGGTACGAGCCGTGCGGGTTGAACCAGATGTACAGCCTGAAATACGGCACGCCGCCAATCGTAAGGGCAACCGGCGGGCTGGACGACACGATCCAGAACTTCGGTCCGCGATCGCACCAAGGAACGGGTTTCAAGTTCCAGGAGTACGAGTCCGAGGCGCTTCTGAGCTCCGTTCGGGCGGCGCTGAAGGTGTATCGCGATCCGGATGCCTGGCGGGTGTTGCAGCAAAATGGGATGGCCAAGGATTTTTCCTGGAAGGCTTCGGCACCCGCCTATGTCACACTATACGAAGCGGCGAAGCGATCTCGAATCCCACGCGTTGCCAGAACATCTAAGTAAAAGCGCCTGATCCGGCGGGAAGCCGGTCCGGGCGTTAAAAGGGGAAGAAAATGGCTGACACTATTCAGGCTGTAACCGACGCGAGCTTCGAAGCGGACGTCATCGAGGCCAGCAAAACGCAACCGGTAATGGTCGATTTCTGGGCCGACTGGTGCCGTCCGTGCAAGATGCTGACACCGACGATCGAGGAGATCGCACAGGAACATGCGGGAAAGCTGAAGGTAGTGAAGCTGAACGTGGACGACAATATGAACGTCCCAGGGAAGTTCAGCATCCGCGGAATTCCGACGCTATTGGTATTTAAGGGCGGCCAGGTGGCGGATCAGATCGTCGGCGCGGTGCCCAAGGAACAGATCGTTAAGATCCTCGAGCGCCACATTTCCTGAGGCGCCGAGAGCCAAACCGCGCTGGCCGGGGATGCGCCGGGAGCGCGGGGGCCCCGACCAGAGATAGCCCAGAGATATCTTGGAAGTCCCCTCCCTTTTCGACTTCGCGAAATCATTTCACCAATGCAGGTGATTCTGCGATGACCAAGAAAGCGCGCACCGCTGTGAGGCGATGCCGGTGGGCACAAAGCCCACTGATGATGGCCTACCACGACGCGGAATGGGGCGTGCCGGTACACGACACGCGGAGGCTTTTCGAATTCCTGATTCTCGAAGGCGCGCAGGCCGGGCTGAGCTGGGAAATCATCCTGCGCAAACGCGAGAGCTACCGCCGGGCGTTCGACCGATTTGATCCGGCGAAGGTGGCACGCTACGACAAGCGAAAGATACGCGAGCTCCTGGCCGATGAGGGAATTGTGCGGAACCGCCTGAAAATCGAATCGGCGATCACGAATGCGCGGATATTTCTGGCGACCGAGGAGGAGCCAGGCGGCTTCGATCGCTACGTGTGGAATTTTGTGAATGGGAAGCCCCTGGCGAATCGCCGGAGGACACGACTGTCGGTTCCCGTTCGCAGCAAGGAATCCGACGCCATGAGCAAGGATCTGAAGCGGCGCGGTTTCCGGTTTGTGGGTTCGACGATCTGCTACGCCTTTATGCAAGCGGTGGGTATGGTGAACGACCACACCATCGACTGTTTTCGGCACAAACCGATTACTCGGATGGGACTCCGGATGGGACGGGCCTGAACCGTTGCGAGCCCAGCCCGGTGCGCGGATCATCAGGACTACTGCAGGGTTACCTCTTGACAAGCCAGCGCGGAGCGGCCATCTTAGTTGGCTTTACATTGTGAGGAATTGCGCATCACGGCAGGACGCTTTGCGGGAGAGCGATTGAGAGTTCGCGTATGTTTTCACGATAAATGTTTTGACGGCGCGTCGTCAGCGGCGATCTTTTCGCGCTTCTATCGCGAGTGCATCGATCCGCAGGCGCACTTTCTGTACACCGGCATGACGCATAAGGCGTCGCAGCCTTTTGAAGATGGCCTGTTCGACGGCGACGAAAATGCGATCGTGGATTTCAAGTATTCGAGCTCGCCGCAACTGACGTGGTGGTTCGACCATCATCAGAGCGCGTTTTTGACGCCGGAGGACGCGGAGAATTTCCGGGAAGATCATTCCGGAAAAAAGTTTTACGACCCCTCCTACAAATCCTGCACGAAATTCCTGGCAACGATTGCGGCGCAGAAGTTCGGATTCAACGCCGAGCCTCTGGCGGAATTGATCAAGTGGGGCGACATTATCGATGGGGCGCAGTTTGCGTCGCCGGAAGCGGCCGTGGCTCTGGCCGACCCCGCAACGCGGCTTGCGTTGGTGATTGAGGCGGCGCCTGAGCCGAACATGGTTCCGTGCCTGATTCCGGAATTATCGGAGAGGCCGCTGGCGGAGATCGTCGAGCTGCCCATGGTGAAGAAGCACCTGGGGCCCCTGCTCGAGCGGCACCGCCGGTCGATTGATATCATGCGTGAGCGGACCGATTCGCGCAGCGGTGTGATCTATTTCGATGTGAGCGACTTGGATCTGGAAGGCTACAACAAGTTTGTGCCCTACTATCTGCACCCCGATGCGCTGTATTCAGTGGGAGTGAGCGCCTCGCCTCTGCGGGCCAAAGTGTCGGTGGGGACAAGCCCCTGGAAGGAGCCGCCCGCGGGTATCAATCTAGCTTCGCTGTGCGAGAAATATGGCGGTGGAGGGCACGCGCGAGTGGCGGCGATATCGTTTGGCCCCGGAGACCTGGTCCGGGCGCGGCAGGCGGCCAAGGAAATTGCGAATTTCCTGCGTTCGACTGTGCAGTAGGATGTCGTGACCGCGAGTGTACGTCCGCGATCGTGTTAAAATAAAAGTTTGTGGGGCCGCTAGCTCAATGGTAGAGCAGCTGACTCTTAATCAGCGGGTTCGGGGTTCGAGTCCCCGGCGACCCACCACTTATTATCCGTAAACTGACGGCGACAACTTTAGTCGATCCCCCCGGGCCCGATCGGGTCCGGTTCCAACTTCAGAAGCTCCATAGACCGGCACTTGTCCGGCAATCCGGCTCATCAGGATTTAACATAGTTTTACCTTGGTTGAATTTCCATTGAGACAGCCAGGATTTACAATTCTGTTGTTGGGGCAAATCTCAACGGAGAGTCAACATCGTCGGCTCTGGATTCACCCGTCGGGAGGATGCTCTCGCGAACCGCTAGTTGAGGGGTGTGCCTCGAGGAACGGTCATCTCCGACGCGATGTGATCGTTATCTACAATCTTGGCTGTAGCCGGCTGAGTCTGTGCGCACGATGCGGTGGGGCCTGATTAAGTGCTCGCCCCGAGTGAAAATTACCTGCCCAGTACTTCGCGAGCGTCTCCAGTTTCCTACTGATCTTATGCCTGTTGTGAACTCATTCCCGGGGACTTAAATCATCGCAGGGGAGTGGAACACTGGCTGCTTTCACCCATGGCGAGCGCCTCGTGCGCTAAGGAGGAAAATCGTTATGGGTGCTTCGAGACTGCTGTTTCTTGGATCATGCACTCTCGCCCTGGTGCTGATGTTTTCGCCTGACGCGAAAGTGAGCGAGATGGACCAGAAAGTAATAGGCACATTTAGCGTGCCAGTGATGATTCCCGGGCAAACGCTGCCGCCGGGAACGTATGTTTTTAAGATGGCCGACGTTGGAGGCAGCCCCGACGTTGTGCGAGTTACGACGGCCGACGAGTCGAAGGTTCTTGCTACGGCACTCACAATTCCACGCTACCGGCTGCACCCCGGCGGTAGGAAAGACGTCTTCCAGTTCGAAGAGCGCGGTGGCGACTCGCCCCAAGCTATCAAATCCTGGTTCTATCCGGGATTCACTATTGGGCACGAGTTCATTTACCCGAAAACTATAACTACCGCGACGGTTGAGAGCGGAGTGATTAATAATGCCGCCCCGGCTCCTGCTCCTGTGGAGGAATCTGCCGCGGTGACGCCGCAAGAACCAGCGGTTGTAGCGCAGAACACGCCAAGCACAGAACAGGCACCGCAGACTTCCCCAGCTTCCGCACAAGAGGAACTTCCCAAAACCGCCAGTTCGACGCCGTTGATTGCGCTGGTGGGCATGCTCTTGCTGGGAGCAGCCACTGGATTGAAGGCGTTTGCCGCACGACGGTCTTAAGATGGTGACGGAGACAAATGCACGTTGGGGCGGGCTCGGCGATCCCGAAGCTCCAACGTGCATTGGATGTATTTGAAGCGGTAGCGCTTCGGAGAGCATCGGAATGTCCCTCCAGAGAATTGCAGCTTTGATTCCGGTCGTGCTCGCAGCCCTTTCCATGTCGGGGCAGAACAAACATGGGAGCGCTCCGGCTACTGATCCAGCTGGCGTTCCAGGCGAAGAAACACAGTCCGCCACCATCCGCGTCAACACCAATCTTGTTGATCTTCCGGTTAGCGTTACAGACTCGCACGGTCAATTCATGTCTGGATTGCCCCGAGAGAGTTTCCACATCTACGAAAATGGGCGTCCGCAAAAGATCTCGTTGTTCGAAGACGGCGATGTTCCCGCGACGGTGGGCCTGGTGGTGGACCACAGCGGCAGCATGCACTCGATTTTGCCCGAGGTGAGCGCAGCGGCGGTGGCTTTCGCACAGTCCAGCAATCCCAAAGACGAAATGTTCGTCGTGGATTTTAACGACATTGTCACCTTGGCGTTGCCGGGGGCGGTACCGTTTACGAGCGATGTACGGCAACTGGAAAGGGCTGTGTCAGGGGTTCGCGCCGAAGGAAGAACGGCGCTCAACGACGCATCGTTCGTGGCTTTCAATCAATTGCGCTCGGCGCACCACGATCGACAGGCGCTGATCGTCGTGAGTGACGGTGGCGACAACGCCAGCAAGCACAATTTCTCGCAGATGCTCGCCGCAGCAAAGAATTCCAAAGCCACTATTTACGCCATCGGAATTTTTGGCGCGAACGAAGCCGACAAGAATCCCGGGATGCTGGAGAAGCTCGCGAGGACGTCCGGGGGAAGAGTATATTTTCCTCAATCGGCGGTGGAAGTTACGACGATCTGCATGCAAATTGCTCGCGACATTCGCGAAGAGTACACGCTCGGATACAACCCGGCAAGCTTGGCCGGCGGAGGAGCGTACCGAAGACTCGAGGTCAAGGTTGACTCGCCACGCCACGAAAGGTTGCGCGTGCGTGCCCGCGCTGGTTACGTGACGAAGCCCGAATCAACGCTTTCATCGTCGGGGATACGGCAGCAGGGAGATACGTTGTGATGGAATACGCCCGGCAACACGCTCGACAAAGGGTCTCGACCGCTGTTCCGTCTCGAATTGTCTTCCGGGTTTTGCAGCACGTTTGCCTAATAGCGGGACCGCTGGCACTGGGCTATGTCGGCTTCGTCATCTTAGAAGCACACACATATCAAGCCAAAAAAATCCAGGAGATCGAACAACCCCGAGAGATCGAACAGTCCCCGAGCACAACACCCGGGCCTCCGCCCATAGGTGCAGCGATCGCGGAAATCGAAATTCCACGAGTCGGGCTGCATGCCGCGGTCGTGCAGGGCGACAGCGACAAGATCCTTCAGCTTGCCGTGGGCCACATGCCGCAGACAGCACTCCCGGGTGAGTCCGGCAATATGGTATTCGCAGGTCACCGCTCCGAAGTATTCGGAAGGGCGATCGAATCATGGTCGCTACCCCGGGTGGCTCCTACGACTACGAAGTCGAATCGACGTCGATCGTGGCGCCCACCGATCTGTCTGTGTTGCGCAGCATCAACGGGCGCAGAGAATTGACATTAATTACCTGCTACCCGTTTTCGTGGATCGGATCCGCTCCGCAACGTTTCATCGTTCAAGCTGTGACAGGGCAAGCGATGACAGGGCAACAACTTGCATCTGGTGAAGGTGAAGCAGCCCCGCCGCTGCAGTCGGCGCAGGCGGATCCGACGCCGCGCGCGAGAGTAGCGGGGGAGCCAGAGGCGCCAGGGCCGCCGGCGCGAACAGAAACAAAGAGTACTTCCTTGAAATCACACAGCCCGGCGATTCCTTTGCGAGACGACGGCCACACGGAGCTGGTGCTCGCTCAACAGTACTTGCGCGGAGCGGGCGGGCGGGAAGATCGCGCCACGGCAACGGATCTTTTATGGGTGGCAGTAGGAAAAGGGAACACCGAAGCTGAGATTGAGCTCGCAAGCCTCTACCTTCCGGGAGACGATGGGTCCGGAAAAAACTGCGAACAAGCGCGCATTCTTCTGAGAGCCGCGTCCAACAATGGGAATTCGATTGCGGGTCAGAAATTAGCGACCTTACCTGTCTACGGCTGTAATTAACTGGTTGTCCTAGCGTGCTTGAACTCTCCATGGCGCCATGCGTTTGATCAACCCATCTCGCACGACGAGCGTATGGAAGAGAACCGCTCCAAAATGGGCGATAAACGCCAGGAATAGAAGGTAAGCCAGAATGGTGTGCGTCTTCCTTAGAAACGCGTATAACATCACGCTGTGGGGGAGAATCGGGGGAAGATGCAGCGTTCCACACAGCACGATCGGAAAGCGCGCCGCCGACAACATTCCCCATCCAATCAGCGGCAGCACGAATAACAGCGTGTACAACAGTATCTCGGATGCGTGTGCGACCAAGCGCTCCTGCGACGACATGGTTGCCGGAAATGGCGGCAGGGTACTGAACTGGCGATTCACGAAGCGAATCACGACCAGAATGAGGATGGCGATCCCCAGCGGACGGTGGATGGAAACGAGGCGATGGTAGTCGCCGAGCGATGCCACCATGGCAACGCCAATCCCCAGCATAGCCAGCACCATCGCGGCCATCAGCCAGTGCAGAATTCGCATAAGGACTGTGAATTGCGTCTGCGGGATCGCCATGTTCACTTTCTCACGTCCGCAGCCGATATCGCGCTGGGCGTCTTCGCCTCGCCGGCGCGCCGGGTAAACGACTGTGAATAAATCGCCGATCGCGCGCTCAGCAAAGGATCGTCGGACGGCGCCATACCGCTCGGCAAAACCAGCGGATCGAAATTGACGTCTCGGGCAAAGCTGGTTTCCTCGCTCTCGACATGATCGAGAGTCAGCGTTCCCACATCCACCTGCTCCGGCCCGTCAGGCCACGCCATGGTGGCGTCGTTGGTCGGGTCGCCCGGTTGCCCGATAGTGATGATCAAGTGCCATTGCAACGGATGCTGCAGGATGCTGGCGATCAGCGCGTCAAACATATAGTTCTTGTCTGTCTGAGCTGTCGTCGCTGCGGTCGCGGCTACGAGAGGCTGCACCGGTGCGAGCGACCAACGCACCGGGATGGACGCGCCCGCCGCATCGATGAACCGGAAAGCGTTGAGGCTATTGAACGCCGTGTTGTCGAATCCGGACGACGGCGCGTGGCTCTGGATAATACCTAGCGCCCGCACCGTTGCGGGATGGCTCGCGCCAAATGCCGCCATTTTTTCCGGATCGGGTTTCCCGGTCTTGGGGTCGGGCTGAGACGCAACCAGGTTGTCGTAGAAATCCTGCGGCGTCTGGAACGGAAATACCGGCAAGTTGACCATCGCGGTCCGCCACTCTTCGCCATCCGGGAGGCGGAACAGAAGCCCCAGGCCGCGGACCGTGTTAGGCGCGTCGGCAACATCAGGAACGCCACCGCCAAATGAGAACCGCCCGATCACCGGCACGCGCCCCGGACTGAAGACTGCGGCCCTTGAGAGACGCGTTCCCTGGCCATTGCTCTCGAAATAACCGCTGACCCCGACGCCCTTAGCGTGATTGCGGCGGAAACCGGAGTGGACTCCGTCGGCCCGCTCGAATGCGTCGACGAACCGAGCAGGCGTCAGGGCGTTTGGACTGAACCAGCCGCCCAGATAAAGAAATCCTCCCACAACGCACAGGATGATAATTCCAATGCCGCCCAGTCTTAGCAGTGCTCTGCCTCCATTCAGGGGCGCTGGTTGCTTTTCCACCGATACGGTCGAGTCACTCGGCAACTGATCCCTCCAATGCCACTGCGAACCAACTTATTGACGTCGGTCGACCAATAAACTACACCCTCATCCCATAAACGCGCAATGTGGTTCGGCACGCGCCCAAATCGCGCTACGTGAGGTCCGTGCTTACCGAAGCTGGCGAAAAAATGCGCGAATGTCGGCCGCGAGCGATTCCGGTTCTTCCATCGCCGCGAAGTGGCCACCTCGGGAAAGTTCGGTCCAATGCTGCACATTGTATCCACGCTCGATCCAGATCCGAGGCGGAAATGGCGCTTCCTTCGGCAGATACGCGATTCCGCACGGTACCGTGATCCGCTCGCCCTGCGCGAGATGAAGCGGGGCCGTACGCATCTCAAAGTACAACCGGCACGATGAGTGAATCGTTTCGGTCATCCAATAGAGAGTGACATTCGCCAGCAACTCATCCCATGTGAATCGCTTTTCAAGGTCTCCGTCGCAGTCCGCCCAGTCTCTGAATTTTTCAAGGATCCAGGCGGCCAGCGCCGCGGGAGAGTCATTGAGCCCGTAGGCGACGGTTTGCGGCGTTCGAAACTGAATGTGATCGTATGCCCCAAACTCTTCTTCCCACCGGTCTGCATCCGCGAGGAACTGCTGTTCCTCGGGATTCAAGACGACGCCGGGCTGGAGACCGGGCCTGTAGGATCCCGGAATGTAATTTAGGTGAAGCCCAATGATGCGCGAAGCGTGACGACGTCCAAGCCAACTACTCACGCCTGCTCCAAAGTCGCCGCCGTGGGACGCGAAGCGTTCATACCCGAGTTGGCTCATCAACTCGGCAAACAGGTCAGCCATCCGGGCCGTGTTCATCCCCCGTTCTGTCGGACTGCTCGAGAATCCAAACCCCGGGAGCGACGGCACGATTACGTCGAATGAGTCGGCGGAATCCCCTCCATACGCCGCCGGGTCAGTTAGGCGCGGCACCAACTTCAGCATTTCCAGAAACGATCCCGGCCAGCCGTGCAACAGGATTATTGGAATGGGCGCAGGCCCACATCCACGCTCGTGAACAAAATGAATGGACTGGTTACCCGTAGTGTATTGGAAATGGTGGAGGTGTGAGAGCCGCTCAGTCTGCGCTTTCCAGTCGAATTCCTCGCGCCAGTAGCGGCAGACGTGTTGCAGGTATTCCAGTTCGAAACCGTATTCCCAACCCGATCCGGTAACCGTATCTGGCCAGCGGGTGCGCGCAATGCGTTCACGAAGATCCTGAACAGCACTCTCGGAGTAGGGTACTTGGAAGGGAGCTATCGACACTTAATTTTCCCGATGCAGAACCGAATGGCCATGGTTAGAGGGTATTGTACCGATCGGTTGATCTATCAACACCAATCAGGCACTAGACGCCACTCCGTACCGCTGATACTGCGCCAGTGGCCGACGTCGCGACCTCCCGATCTAATGATGAATGAGGCCCGTCACATGTGCGCTGTCAGGCACCCCGTCTATCACAGTATCGACACAGGGAAAGTCGTTCTCCAAGGCGTCGTCCTTGCCCCCGAGCACCCGGGCTACCGTCCCCGTCGTCCAAGGCTTTGTCAGTACTTTCGGATCTTCCACTGTGGCTGAGTACGAGAGAGCATCGCCCTTCCTGGTTAAGCGCTCAATCACGTGCGTCTCATCGGAATGAAGCGTTCCGTAACTGCTAAGCCAGGTGTCGTCGGTAAGGAGCGTCACGTCGATAACCAGCGTGTCGCCCTCCCAGTGACCCACCGAGTCACCTTGCGCTGAGGGATCCACGTCTGTGCGATGCGCACGTCCGTCCGTGTATATCACCCGGAACTTGGGCTCCTGGTGATACAGAAGCACTACCTGTCCCGGAGTTTGAATGATTTGGCTGGGTTCGCCCATGCGGGGAACGCCAGGCGCTCGACAATTAAAGGCTGTCGGATCGGTATGATTTTGATCGAACCAGTTGGCGTTCACCTTGGCCTGGTATTCCGCCTTATAGGAAGGCTGATTCGGACCCATGGGAGGCACTACGTCCCTGACCGTTGCATCGTCATCCCTTGGGCGGAACAGAACCTTGCGGGTCTTCCCGTCGGCGCTGATGATTGCAGGAAAAGTAAAACCGGCGCCAGTAATCCAAATACCATTCAAATCCGGCTTCCCATCTGCCGTGTGCGGCGTCGGCTTGGCTAACGCCGCCTGCATCGCGGCAGCGGCCCTTGCCCGCCCTTCCGCTTGGACCTTGGCGTAATAGGCTGCGTCATCGTCGCGGTCGCGCTGAGGACCAGCAGCTTTTAATTTGGCCGTCTCCTCTGCAATCGCGCGCTTCTGCTTATCAGTAAGACTCGGCTGTTCTTGAGCAGCAGCGAATATTGGCATCATGCAAAAAACCACTGTGACAGCCTGAATCGCAAGAGCCTTCTTCATGCTCAAACCTCCTAATGCACCTTTGCGTCCATCGCGGTCGTCTCGAAATCCTGCTCAGCCTTCCCGCCGCCTCCCGCAAGCCAGTTCGAAGACCTCGTCTTTCTGCATAGGTCTTTTCGAGGGGATATCCGCGAGCTCCTGCGCGTCAAAATATATGACCCGCCCGTTACGCGAGCTCAACGTCACAGCGCCCGAGATTTCTCCCGTGTCAATGTGCCGCTGCATGGCATCATGAACCTTTTGCAGCCGATCCGCCGAAAAACCTTCGTCCCCCGGCTTGGCCATGGGCAACGAGGTTGACACCGCCGGCGATTTTGCCCTCAGCACACCAGCGATCGCGGCAAACGCGAGGACGATGAGAACAAGACTCCATCGCACCGATATAAGCGATGAACATAACGATTGAACTGAAGTAGGAGGCGGGGAGCTTGGGGTAAGTCGGATTGCCGGACATTTGGAGGGCAACCCGGCTTGAGTCTGTCGCTCAAGCCAGGTGCCTCTCCGAAGCACAGCGCACTGCGATGTTAGTTAATGATATTGTGCTCGTGATCCGCATGCGCACGAAAATCGTGGTCACCGGAGATGTCGCAGGGCAGATCCTCATTGTACTGAACGTCGTTAGGCGCTACGCCGATCTTAAAGGTTTGCGTCCTTAAATCGAAGGGCTTCGTGAGCACGTTCGGATCTTCCACCGTGGCGGAATACTCGAGCGTGTCACCCTTGCGGGTCAATCTCTCAGTCACGTGCATAGCGTCACTATGGAAATAACCCGCTGCACCAAACCACGTCGTATCGTCGAACCCGGTGGTATCGATGACCAACGTGCTGCCGTCCCAGTGACCCACCGAGTCGCCCATCGGATTGGGATCAAAATCGTCGTCGACTTTACGATGCGGCTTATCCATCGGGATCACACGATAGACGCTGTACGGGCTGGGTCCATAGAGCAAAATCATCTCCCCGGGAGCCTGAAGGATCGTACGAGGAGCGCCCATACGGGGAACCCCGGGCGGCAGGCAGCTGTAGGTGGTCGGATCGTAGTGATTGGGATCTTTCCCCATCATAATGACCTTGTCCTTGAACTCCGGCTTGTATTGAGGCCCGGTTTCCAACATCTTTTGGGTTCTCGCGTCTTTCTTTTTATTCAAATCCTCGGTAACAGCAGCATCGGTTGCCGCGTCGCCGGTAGCCGGAATGCCAAAAATGAGCTGGTGCTCAGTGCCCACGACCTTCCCGTACGATACCCGCGTGCCGGTCTCGGGTGGCAGCCAGCGACCATTCAGATCGGGATGGCCATCCGCGGTTTTCGGCGTTGGCTTTGCCGCCAGCGCCTTCATATCATCGGGTTGCAGGCCCTGGAGCGGCTGCCCCGGGACTTGCGCACTCGCTATCAAGGCAGGGGTGCACACGACCGCGACGACCAGCGCTGCCCTTGTGACGCTACTTGCGAGAAATGCCTTCATGAAACTTCCCCTCTTTCCGGTAATTCGATGACTCGTTCTTTCACTTTCCAAAGCTACGCCCACGCTGAGCCGGGGGCACGCGCCGTCTGCGGCAGAATGGCGCGTGCAGCGCTGTAGCCGTCATCGCTGAAGCTTCCCCTATTACTTTTATTCGGGTTTTTGACCTTCTGCTTGACGATCCAGCAAATCAAACAAACGGAACGATTGGCCCGACATGTCCCCGGTTTCGAAAGTAATCGTTCGGACGATGGCCAAGTTCTTCGTACCGTCTTTCGCACCGTAAGCCAGAATCTTAACCTTATCTCCCGGCTTGCCGGCTTTCTCGCGAGTCAATCCCGCCTGGCGCATGGCGGCAGGGCTCTCGTTCTGAATATCCCAATGCTGTACCTCGCCGCTCGGCGCTGTCACGTCCACATGCCACCAGCCATGGGGATTGACCCAATCCACTTTTGTAATGACACCTTCGATCGTGAGCGATTTGGATCCATCGAACTCAGCGAGGAACGAGTGGTGCGCTTGAGCAGGCTTCGCGACAAACGTCAATGCGAGAACGGTTAACACAACCGACCAGCCATAGAACTTCTTCATGTGTCTCTCCTTAGTTCACGACCTAACCCCAAACCCGCTTCGTATAGCCCTGGATATACATCACTCGTTGTAGTTCGTCAAGAGCTCTTCGGACGCACGAAATGGATCGTACTCCGAATTCTAGCACAGCATGACTAGCATTCGCGAATGGTGGTATAAGCTTAGTCCGATATTCCCGTGAGGTGGTTTTGCCGGGGATAGTTCCTCTGCTTCTGAGAGGACTGTCGGAGGGCCGCACTATTTTGAGATGCGGCAAGGATAACGACGGTGAGAGTTTGCTCATTGCTCGTTGTTGGTTTCTGTTTTGCCGCCGCTGCCGTTGCCCAGCAGCCTGTACGTAAGTCGCCTGCTGTCAATTCAGCCGGCGCGAGCGATTCCGCCCCGATTTCAGACTACCGCGCAGTCCTAAATAAGTACTGCGTCACCTGCCACAATGAGAAAACCCAGATTAGCGGTTTGATCCTCGACAAGGCGGACCTGTCAAAGATTCCCGAGCAGGCGGACCTCTGGGAGAAGGTCGATCGGAAACTTCGATCTGGCATGATGCCCCCTGTCGGGACGCCGCGGCCTGACGGTGCAGTCCTAAACGGCTTGGCTGGCATGCTGGAGACGAAATTGGACGAAGCAGCTTTTGCGAGGCCAAATCCGGGACTGCCAACGCTCCGTCGCTTGACGCGCACCGAATACGGCAACGCAATTCGTGATTTGCTGGGGATAAACGTGGATGTCTCGGAATTGCTGCCGAGCGAAGGATATTCCAACGAGGGATTTGACAACGATTCCGCCGCCTTAGGCGTTTCTCCTGTTTTGATGGAACGGTACGTCTCTGCGGCGTGGAAACTTTCCGGTTTGGCCGTTGGGAGCGTGAAGGCCCACACGACCGTTAATTCGTTTAAAGTTCCGAGCGACGAGTCTCAGAATGAACACATCGACGGTTTGCCCGTGGGCACCAGAGGAGGCATCCTCGTTCACTATAATTTCCCCGTAGACGGTGAGTACATCTTCCGCGCGAAATTGTGGCGGAACGACGTCGAGCAAGTTCGTGGCGTCGAGTTGCCCACCACATTTGAAATCAGCCTGGACGGCGCCCGGGTTCACGTTGCGGAGTTTGGTGGTGTGGCAGATGAGGCGTATTCGTTTGAGTCTCACGTGGCGGCCGCCAAGGAGTTTGACGACCGAATAACGGTTCGCCTCAAGGTCAAAGCGGGTCTGCATGATGTGGGGTATGCGTTCCTGCAGAAGAGCTCGGCCGTTCCGATCACCTTGTACAGACCTCTTGAGCGCGAAAATCGCGGCGGTTCCGCGAACACTGGCATTCCTACTCTCGCCCAAGCGATTATTGTGGGCCCGATGAATCCAATCGGAACCGGGGAAACAGCGGCGCGCACGCATATTTTCGCATGCCGCCCTCCGGATGATGATCGCGACGGAGGAGCGTGCGCGCTGAGAATTCTAGTGCCACTGGCTCGCCTGGCCTATCGGCGTCCCCTCGCCAAAGAAGAAAAGGATCAGTTGCTGCATCTGTATGAAGTCGGCAGAAAACAATCGGGCGGCGACGCCGGAGTCGAAACGGCCCTCTCCTATGTTCTCTCCAGCCCACAGTTTATTTTCCGCGCCGAAACCGATCCGGCGAACGCAGCCCCAGCATCGGCCTTTGTCGTGAATGACTACGATTTGGCGTCGCGTCTCTCTTTCTTTATCTGGAGCAGCATTCCGGACGATGAATTACTCACCCTTGCAGGTGAAGGAAGACTGAAAGACCCGGCCGTGCTCGAGCAGCAGGTCCGGCGAATGCTCAAGGACTCACGATCTTCGGCGATGGTATTGAACTTCGCCGACCAGTGGTTGCGTCTCCGTAATTTAAAAGCCGCGAGCCCCAATGATGTTTTGTTTCCCGATTTTGACGACAACTTGCGGCAGGCGTTCCAGCGTGAGACTGAACTGTTCTTCGAGAGCATCTTGCGCGAGAACCGCAACGTACTGGATCTGATCAATGCCAACTACACGTTTCTGAATCAACGCTTGGCGACGCACTACGGACTTCCGCACGTCGAGGAAAGCCAATTCCGGCGCGTAACGCTCACGGATCCCAACCGGTTCGGGTTGCTTGGGCAGGGAAGCATCCTCACCGTCACGTCGTACGGAAACAGGACCTCTCCCGTGGTGCGCGGCAAGTTCGTGCTGTCTGTGTTTATGGGCGATCCGCCGCCGCCGATGCCGTCCAACGTCCCTCCCTTGGATGGAACCGTCGACCCGGATAAGCCGCTTCCGATGCGACAGCGCATGGACATGCACCGCACGAATCCCGCCTGCGCGAACTGTCATCGGTTAATGGATCCGATCGGACTCGCGCTCGAGAATTTCGACGCCACGGGGAAGTGGCGAACGAGCGATGACGGCGTAGCCATCGATCCCGCCGGCATTATGGCGAACGGGGCGCACATTGACGGACCCGCGTCGCTTCGCAAGGTCATCGCGGATCATCCCGAACAGTTTGTCCACACGCTTACCGAGGCGCTTATGACCTATGCATTGGGGCGCAAGCTCGAGGCGTACGACATGCCCAGCGTGCGTGCGATCGTGCGAAAATCGTCGGAAGAGAATTACACTCTCGCGTCTTTGATCGAAGGCATCGTCAAGAGCACGCCGTTTCGAATGAGGATTAAAATGGCGCCGGTGGAGGCGCCTGCATCCACCGCTCACCAGACTTCTTCGAAGCCTGGAGTAGCGGCTAATAAGGATGGGAACTAGAAATATAGAACAGCGGATGGATACCGCGCGTGTTTCGACGGGCCACGTGGGCGATGGCAGTGGGTTTGTGCAACTGTAAAGACCAAAGGAGCGGGTTGTGCGTGCAAGGTATTTGGCAGGATACGCCGTGGCCGTTTTCCTAAGCGTCAGCAGCGTTGCTGCCGCAACAGCGGATAGCCGTTTCCTGGAAGCGGTCAAGAATAAAGATTCCAAGACGGCTTACTCATTATTGGCGCATACCGGCCATTTGGAGGTGAATGTCGCCGATGCACAAGGCATGACGGCGCTTCTTTGGGCCGCGCACTGGGACGATCTGGACATGGTGAAGTGTCTGATCACCGCGCGTGCGAACGTCAAAGCAGCCAATCGTTTTGGCAGCACCCCCTTGCACGAGGCTTCTACATTCGGCGACGCGCCCATGATGGAAGCGCTGTTGAAGGCCGGCGCCGATCCCAACGCCATACGAGGTGAAGGAGACACTCCTTTGATGGTTGCGGCTCGTTCCGGAGTACCGGACGCCGTAGCTTTGCTCTTGGCTCATGGGGCGAAAGTGGATGCACGCGACGGATGGTATGGGGAAACCCCTCTCATGCTAGCGGTGAACCAGAACTATTCGGACGTCGCCAAAATTCTCATCGACCATGGCGCCGATGTGAATGCGGCCTCGACGACGTTTGATTTCCCGTGGCGTGCGGGACCCGATGCCACACGGCCGTTCACCCCGCCCGAAGGTGGCTTCACTCCGCTTATGTTTGCGGCGAGACAGGATGCGATCGAGTCGGGGAGGCTTTTGATTGCCTCGGGAGCCGACCTCGAAGCCATGGAACCGAGTTATGGGTACACTCCGCTGCTCACCGCCATCTTGAATGACAATTTCGATTTCGCCAAAATGTTGGTTGAAAAAGGAGCCGCGGTTGACGACGGTGATTTGGCGTTGGTTGAGATTATGCGCAATGGTCCAGCCGTGAATGACCCAGGTGATGCGCATCCGCTCGTAGTACGGCCGGCGGGATCCCTGGAGTTGATGAAGCTGCTCATAGCGAAAGGCGCTCCTCTGGACCAGAAATTTGTAAGGAGAATCATTTTCAATCCCAACGGCGACGTTCCCGGCAACGCGACAGCCTTGTCGGTTGCAGCCTCCTACGTGGATGTTGCCGCGATGCAGTTATTGATCGAGAGCGGCGCCCAACCCGTGCCTGAAAGAAATGGCATGACGCCTCTGATGCGAGCTGTGCAGCAGATTGGTACCCGGGTAATGGACAGGCCGGTGGACGGTGCCACTTATATGGAGGCAGTCCAGTTGTGCCTCAACGCCGGCGTGGATGTGAATGCAGCGACCACTGATGGCAACACGGCTCTTCA
>Ga0302326_10013577_pt1 | contig 17255 bp, 23 predicted proteins | sample Palsa_T0_3_FD_202264 | JGI IMG/M metagenome (GOLD analysis project Ga0302326, IMG submission 202264) | Peat permafrost microbial communities from Stordalen Mire near Abisko, Sweden - Palsa_T0_3 | ecosystem: Environmental > Terrestrial > Soil > Palsa > Peat permafrost | place: Sweden: Abisko... | reverse complement strand
CATTACGCCTATACAACATTACGCTCTTTAGGCTCCTTTGATGTCACTGGTTCGCTGTCCCCGACTTGGAGCGAACGTCAGCAATCCTATTCTGAGCGAAACGGAGAAGATAAATGCGGTCGCAAAGTCGCAAACGTCGAAACCTTTTTAGCTCAAACCTTCCTATCTGCAGAAAAAAAGTCCAGACCACGCAAAAGGCTGGGCCTAACCGCTTTTCGTTCGCACAGAGGCTTAAAGCCGAGAAACGAGAGCGGCCGACAATGGTCTAACGTCGATTTGCGGATTGGCTACGCCAGAAATCAGAAGCCCCCAGCCCAGGTGCAAATCAGCCGGGGCTTCCAAGGTTCTCAACCGGATCCAGAGGTTCTCAACCGGATCCAGCGCCCCAACTAGAGAGGGGCCGTCACAGCTCAGCTTGAAACGCCTACGCGCAGAACCGTGACCACATTCAAGCGCTAGCGCGACGAAATCTCCGCTTCAAGCCGCAGAAATAAAAAGAAGATCCCTCAAGCCCGCCGCCCTCACGTAACGTCGCCACCGCCGTCATGTCGCAGTCAAGCTCAGAGGGCGCTGTCAATGCGCCAAGTCTCAAAATTGACTGCCGTTGCGGCGACATTGTTGGGAACGCTTATCAGCGCGTTGGCGAAAGAAGTAAATTTCTGAATTTCGACCGACTGCGCGTTAGCAGCAAAGATGACGTCTTTGTTGTGCATTTGCACCTTGGTGGCGAGGAAATAACCCGCCGGATCGGCGAAGCTCACGGAATAGACGATCGGCACGGTCGGGCCGTCCATCTTCGAACAGTCAACGCCGAGCTTCTCCGCCAGCTCGCGTGGTTCGCGCCTGAATAAGAACACAGATCCGGGATCGGCTTGCAGATCGAGGAGCCCGCCCGCGGCTGCGACACCCTCGGCTAGTGTCATGCGGAAGGAAGATGACTGGGCGCCAGCGCTGAATTGTAATTGACCCTGAGCACCGGTGGCACCGAAAGCGAGGTAGGTCTGCGGCTCTTTGTACAGAAAAATCGTATCGCCGGGCCATGCCCAGATGTTGTTGCCCGGGTCGTACACGAGCGAGGCAAACGGCACCGTGCCGCGCCTGCCGTTTCGCTCGAGCGTCACCCACGTGTCCTGACCCTGATCCCGCAGACCACCGGCGCGGGTGATCACATCCAACACGTGCTCGCCCGCAGGTTGGGCTGGGATGCGACCCGTGACTGATGTGATCAAATTGTTCACCTCACCGACCACCGTGATCAGTGAGGTGTTTTGCGTGACCAGCGAAACAACCACTTGGGGCTCAATCGCCCGATTCTTGATGCGGTCGACGATTTCCTTTTCTACCTCGGCCGGCGTCTTGCCCGCGGTGGGAACAAGACCTGCATAGGGCACCGAGATGAAGCCTTTGGTGTCGACCGGCTGATTCGGTAATGTCACGAAATTGCCCGGCCGAACGCTTGCTTCTGCCGGAATGAATAGGCCGCCAGCCGCAGCTTCGAAAATGCTGATGGCAATGACGTCGCCGATGCCGAATTTGATCTCAGGGGGCGGTCGCCGATCGCCGAAAATTCCCGTTAGAGTCCGCGGACCATATTCGTCAAGGACTTTGACGACTTGGGGGGTCAGCGTAACAAGCCCATAGGGCGGACCGTGCCAGGTAACCTCGCCCCGGACGACCACGGCGTTAGGTCCAGCAGCAGGTAACAGCAGGGTATCGCAGCCACCAGTCAACGCGGCGGCGCCGATTGCTACTACCGCAAAGACGCAATGCGAACGCCGCATGCAGCACCCCCACCAACCACTGATTGCCCTACCATGCGGGGTGCCTCGTGAACAATGTTTGCAGCACTTTTCGCGGTGTATTGAGCCAATCAGAACAAAGCTGTTGCCCAAAAGACACAGAACCCTCAGGCAAAGCGGCTCGTCATTTGCCAAAAGGAAAAGCGGCGAGATGCCGAAAAGGAAATCACTCCCAGCGAACCAAGATTGACACTCACTCTTGCAGAGTGGCCGTTTGATAGGCTTTCAATCGTAATGCCGCCCCTAAGGCAACCGAGGGAGAGATTACACCTCATGTGCCACCGTCTCGCCCGCACGCGCGCAGTTTGCCTCGCCTGGCTTGTTGCGTTTTCAACCACGGCAGCCCCCGCTGCGGACGCTAACCGCTCTGCCCTGCCGGCTGGTTGGCATCTGATCCGAACAAAGAACCCCAATGGGGGGCCTGACGCGATCTCCGTGAGTCACACCGCCGACATCATCCGCTCTGATCTTGATTTCGCTGGCGTCATGCTGCGTTGCGGCGAAAAAGACATCGAAGTGATTGTCGTCACGGTAACTCCGTTTTCGCCGCGGGCCAAACCCGAGGTAACGGTGCGCGTCAATGCCCAGGAATGGCGTTTTGGTGCCCAAGTCATACCCCCGGGTGCCGAGCTGCAATTGCCTGTCGAGGCGGTCCGATTGGCGTCCGGCTCCTGGCGATCAGCGCGGGAACTCACGGTTCAAGTTGTTTCCCAGGAGCAGTCCTTCGCCGGTGTGGTTGGGATCGAGGGAATCGGCGAGGCGCTCGCCGCGCTAAGGGTCTATTGCACGCCCGATTGAGTCCGACCTTGTTCCGCGGCAGGTCGCGTTTGGAACCTTCCGCTCTGTTTTCGCAAGGCTGACGCTAGAATCGAATCGCGGAATAGGCTTGTTTACGTCGTGTTAACGCGTCCCATCGCAGCATCGCAGTCGCGGAGCGGCCAAGATGCCTGGGCTCATTCTTGCAACGTTTTTCATCGGTGCAGCGCTCGGAATGAGATTCAACGTGCTCGTTCTTATCCCCGCCTTCGGAGTGTTGGTTGTTGCTACATTGGCTGCCGCCAGCAGCGGCAACAATGTGTCAGCGTGTTTCATTACTGCAGCGCTGGCCTTTGCAGGCCTGCAGATCGGCTATCTAGGCGGCGCTGTGATGCTCTCTTATGTAAAGCTGAGAGTACCTGCCAAAGCCGCGGCGCCGGGGTAACGTATTCCCAAGCTGACCCCTGAGACGTTTGCTAAACTCACCGCATGCCGTTGGCGGCCACCCAGTATCGGGGGTACCTGCGCACCGCGCCATGGAAGTAGTGCGGCTCGGTCGTGTCGAAGCTGCGTGGATCATAGTTGATCCCGTAGGTTGCCAGCAGTTCCCGGTGGTAGTTGTACGTTACATGCAGGCAGCCGCACGGACCGCACCAGCGGGCGGCGCGGGCACTTTTGACTAGGACTGGCAAGTCAGCCGCGATGGCCACGCTGGACCCCGTTGTTAATCCCGCCGCGGTAAAGACCCCAGCGAGCAGTACTGCTAGTGCTGGTGTTTTCGACATCAACCGCTCCCCTAAACCTGGTCCGACTAACCGCACGGTCATGCGAATCTAAGTCATTTGGCAGGATCTTGCAAACGTTCCGCGCTTTTCACGCCGAAACAATACCAGGAAAAACCGTGACGACCCTTCCATCCTGGTCGTGCGAACAGAGGTTTTTGCGCTGCGACTAGAGTTTTCGCCGCGGCGCGCCTATTGGCCTCACTTGTGTGCATGACCGGTTCCAGTGCAAGGTCTCGGGTAGAAGATCATATTATTCCCACATGTTACTTGTCCGTAATTTCCTGTTCGCACTGATCTCTGCCTCGCCAATTATTTTATTGTTCGACGGCTTGATCGTGCAGGGGCTCATCGCGGGTTTCGTTGCCGTTTTGCTAGCGGCCACCGCCGGAGCCTTACGGCCTGGCGAGGCCGGCTTTCTCATTGTCATACTCCGTCCGCTGTTGCTCATCGCGGGCTTGCCCGCGTTGTGGATCTTGCTGCAAATCCTTTCGCTTGGAATCCTCGTGCATCCGATCTGGAACAGCGCCCAGATGGCCATCGGTCATCCAATTGTCGGCCACATCACAATTGATCCAGCCTTAAGTCTCATCGCGCTCGGCCAATATCTCTCGTTGACTGCAGTTGTATATTTAACTGCCGCGATTGCAGTTGACCGTCAGCGCGCCGAGTGGATCCTGTTCGCCCTTACTATTGCCGTCACTTTTGTCAGCTTAATTGTGATTACGCATGTGTTGTTTTTGCGAGGTCCTTGGCTCGGCGAAAGCCAGCGGATTGCGGCGATCGAGTGCGTCAGTTTGGGAACAATCATCGCCGCCACTGCCTGCATTGGTGCGATTGAGCGCTACGAGACGCGCAGGGCGCGGGGCCAAACTGAGCCGAAGGAGGGCAAAACGATCATCGCTTGTGGCGTCGCGCTTTTGATTTGTGCCACGGCTTTTGCGCTCGATGCAAACCGCGAAGTGCTGTTTGCGACCGGCTATGGGCTACTCACGCTCGCATGTATGGTGATTATCCGCCGTTTTGGTCTCGGACTGTTGGGCACCGCGGTGATCACAGTACCGGCGATCTGGATTGCTGGCGTGCTGGTGACCGCTCATCCGGCACCGCGTGACATAAGCCTGCCGCTGACCTTCGCCGGGCAGTCTTCACCCCGGTTAATGGCACTAAGTGAGCGCATGCTTGATGATGCGCCGATCCTCGGTACTGGTGCCGGAACATTCGCGGCTCTGGCTCCTTTGTACCGCGAGATAGACGACCCGCCGTCCGATTCCCCATCTCCCACCGCGGCGGGCGCCGTGGCCATCGAATTGGGCAAGCCCATGCTGTGGCTGATCGTTGCGGCGACGATTGGCTTGATGCTTTTTGTTCTGCGAGCCTCGGTGGTGCGCGGCCGCGACTCCTTCTATTCGGCGATGACTGGAAGCTGTTTGCTTACGCTTCTGCTGATGGGGTTCACCAACTCCGGCCTTTTGGAAACGGTGCCAGCGCTTTTGGCCACCACCGTCCTCGGCCTGGGCCTGGCCCAAAGCAAGAGTCGTAAGACCACCGAGCCTTAAAGCAGCTTTTGGCATTATTCTGTCTGGAAGAGGCGGACTTTGTTCCAAAAATTCGGATTTTGGGGCACCTGAATTTTGACCCACGAATACTCGCCAACCGTCACCCCGACCGATCGAATATCGTCGTTGAGATTATCGAGGACGAGATCAGCGCTTTTCACCCGCACGACGAGAACGAGGTGATGCTCGCCGGAAGCAAGCGCGACTTCGGACAACAGCAGCGCCCGCGACGGCCATCCCCTTAATAGTAGCTCGTGACGCTTGGTGATGGCGTAATTTTTGCAGTCGCCAGTCAATGGCGCGAGCAACCACTCCTCGGCGGGCTGTGGAGAAATGGCGTTATTGATTTGCCGATTGATGAAGTTGAGCTCATCCCAACGTTGCGCCGTCAGGAGAATATTGCGGCGACGAAAATCGATTGCAGAAATCCTGCAGTCGTTCGGATAACGAAGGCAGAACTTGGTGTATCCGAGTGGTGGAAGGGCCGGCGCGGCCCAAATATCGAGAGCTAGTCTCGGTAACACCAGGTGTGCGTTCGCAGTCGACACCACGGTCATAATCGCGGCGACTGTAATACCCCCGAGAAATCGTGCCCGCGACCGCGTGAGATTTCGTCTCCACGGCCCGGCACACCCCCTGGTTCTGAAACCAGAGTGACGCATTCTTTTATCGCTGACGCGGCCACCGCGCTTGCGCGCGCTGGAGAACCCCGGCGAGCAAGTATTGCACACTTGTCTACAGAAGGCAGGCCCCTGCTGCTGTCGTCATTTCGGCGTTTGACCGGGTATTCGCGTGGAGCCGGCGCTTTTTTGTTGAACCGTAGGTAAGTCACGGAGCGCCGACGACTTAATTCCTAAGAATGATTGGAGCGTATACCCGCCGCGTGCATCGCGGCCATCGGTAGCCGCACACTTGCCCAGTATTTCGGGTTTTGGGGCGATTCAACGCGAACCCACTGATAGTCGGGGTAGGTCATCGCCACCGAGCGTATGTTGACATCGAGATTGTCCAGCACCAAATCGCCTTCTTTCGTGCGCACCACCAAAACCAAGTGATGTTCGCCGTCTGGGACGATCACTTCGGATAACAGCAACGCCCGCGACGGCCATCCCCTCGCCAGCAGTTCATGGCGCTTGGTAATGGCGTAATTTTTGCAATCGCCGACCTGCGGCGCAATCAGCCATTCTTCGAAAGTACCGTTGCCGGGCGTCACCTTCGCCACGATGTCGCGATTAATCTGGCGATTGATGCTGTTAAGTTCCTCCCAATGTTCCGCCGTCAGTGCAATATTGCGGCGGCGGAAATCGATGCCGTGGACTTTGCAATCGTCGGGATAGCGCAGGCAGAACCGAGAATGGCCGATCGGCGGCAACATCGGACTGTCCAGGTCGATTTTCGCGAGGTGGTACTTGAGCGCGCGCGGTAGCCCGAAGAAAAACGCCCGTGAGCCGGACGACCATAGCATCGTCATGACTATGGTCAGCGGCAACAGGAACTTCACATTTCGACCCATCGCCGTGAATCCCCAACAGCAATCGTTGGCAGAACACATAGCGCCGAGTTTCTGCGATCCCGTTCGCGCGGCGAGCGCGAATCAACTTAAAATCATTGTTTGTAATCAGGGGATTATTAACTTAAGGCTGCGCGCACCGGAGCGCTGTTGTGCAAGTAGAGTAGAGTAGAGTAGAGTAGAGTAGAGTAGAGTAACGTGGCCTGGAAAGCGTCGACTTCGTTGGCGGAAAAACGGCTTCACGTTGGCAAGCGCATCTACGCTGTCGGCGACATACACGGCCGGGCGGATCTTTTGGCAGGATTGCTGGCCCGCATTGACGATGATCTGACGGCGAACCCGGCCAACAATGCGCTTCAAGTGTTTGTCGGTGATTACATTGATCGCGGACCAAATTCGCGGCAAGTCATAGAACTGCTGCTCGAGCGCGTTCAACAACACAACGTTGTACTCCTCAAGGGCAACCACGAAGACTGTATTCTGCGGTTCTTAGATGATCCGTCCGTGCTAGCCGATTGGCAGCGGATCGGTGGCCTTAACACCGTGCTTTCCTATGGCATAAAACCGACGCGCTGGAGCGACCCGCGATCGCAACATGAGATAGCAATTGCACTCAACGATTCACTGCCAGACAGCCACCGGAGCTTTTTGGACAGCCTTGTCCTCTCATTTACTTGTGGCGACTTTTTTTTCGTGCACGCCGGAGTACGTCCGGGAATTCCAATAAATGCGCAAATCGAGCGCGATCTACTTTGGATTCGAGACGAGTTTCTTTTATACGAGGAAGACTTTGGCAAGGTCGTGGTGCACGGTCACACGCCGGCGCCTAAACCCGATGTGCGCTCAAACCGCATCAACATCGATACCGGTGCGTACGCCACCGGCCACTTGACGTGTTTGGTGTTGGATGATGACGGGATACGTTTCTTATGACCATGCTTAATGGCTCTTCAGGCCTATCCGCGAACGCGCACAACATTGCGCGCGTAATCGCGGCGACCCTTGCAGTCCTGTTGGCCGCGCAATGTGTGTGGTTACTGCTCCCAGAATTGACGCGATCCCATCTCCATCAATTACCCTTGGACAATGTGTCCGCGGCCAATGCGGCAAACTATGGTGCCGCGGCTGAGCGGGCGGCGTCATTGGGCGTGATACGGGGCGATCTCTGGGCTCAGTCCGCCTTCACCCACGCGAACTTGTTGTGGACCGACGATGATACCGATACGAATTCGAGCACTATGCAAGCCGTGGGGTACACACGCACAAGGCTTGATCGCGCTCTAACTAATGGTCCGCACCAATCCGGCGCTTGGCTCTTTCTCGCTGACTTGGCCTTGCACTTTCACTTAGGGTTGGACCCGTCCGAGCCGTTGAAAATGTCCTATTACACTGGCCCAAGCGACCAACGCTTGATGCCTTTGCGATTGCGTATCGGCGCGCAAATGGCGAAGTTTGACGATATTGAAATTCGCCAATTTGTCGGTCGGGATCTTCGATTATTTTTGACTCGCAACCAGACCGGCGAAATTGCCGATGCTTATGGCGTAGCTTCACCTGCAGCCAAAAGTTTTATCGAACAAACCGTGCAAGATATTGATCCAACGGCACTTGAAAAAATACGAGCGGCGACGCAGCGAAAGCAAAACATGCCGGAGTGACTTAATAAGCACGTTAGATTTCGGTTCGGCTCAACTCGGTTCCGGCCCATACCGTGGCCTGGATCTTAGCGGCTACCATCGCGGTCTTGTCGGTTGTCCCGCCCGGCTTGCGGCCGGAAGTGGGCGTACCGTACTAATTCGAGCACTCTCAGTCGACGCCGACACGGCAGCATATAAGCGGAATGCAAATGCACGAACCTAGTCGCCTCCCGCGCTCTCATTGAGATCGAAACTGATCGTGCCTGGTCACCACGCAGGGCTCTTTGAGATTGCAGTTGATGCGCTGGCTACTAGGTTGCACGGCACTTGATGCCGCAGCGTTAAAGCTGAATTCCAAAAAGTTACCGCGCGGCCGCGACTCTAGCCAGGAGCTGCGCTAGTCAGGGCTGCTCGTCGTTTCCTGGAACCGGCCCGCACAAGCGTTCACATCGTCCGCCCTCGCTGAGACAAGCTACATCGGGGGTACACACCCCGCCGCCGTAGCCAAATCTGCAGTTGCATGCGGAATAAAGGGAGGTCGCGTTGCGGACCGTCGCCGACGAATACGCCATGGCGGGCACAGTACCGCCGAGAATGACAAGGGCTAAAGCAAAAAGTCGCATGATTAATCTCCTTTGTGGGTAAACCTCTCACCTCCGTTTGAGATCACCTGCATGGCGATAAACCAGCCCTGCGAATGAAAGTTCCCAATTGGACCGCGGAGGAACTTAAAGCGCCCTATGGGTATCTGCGATTGATCGCCACCCGATACTGGTCGGGCAACGGCCCGGTTCGGCCCGGTAAGGAAAAGCCCCACCCGATCGGCGTTGAACCCCCGGCGAACGTTATTAACAAGCAAGCTGCCCGACTTTGGACCACTACCTCCGCGCAAGGCCGTTGCCAGTGCGTTCGTGTTGGTGAGGTCGCACACTCTATGATGTGGCAACGGAGAAGTTTAAAACGAAGACACGCAACAGCAGCGGAGCTCCAGCATGTGGACGCTGATCCTAATAACAACCGTGGTGAGCGGCGCGGCCACCGGGGGGGTGGCGGCGAGCACAGCCTTTCTTGACTTTGCGGACGAAGCAAAATGCCGCACCGCTGCAGAGGCCATGGCGGGCACGCACCAACTGACCCTCAGTCAGACCGCCGGCCACCCCAACATATCACCCCCGGCAACCTATCGGATTGTTGCTGAATGCGTGGCTCGTTAATGGCAATTTTTCGCTTGCGCGGTCGCGATTCATTTTACCCGATCGGCGGTGCGGCAATCCTGATCACGCTCGCGTTGCAAAGCGTGATGAACGCGGGATCGCTCGGAACAGCGACGGCTATTTTGGCAGCGGCAAGTTTCGGACTGGCTTTGGCGCAAAGCAAAAGCCGGACGGCCCGACAGCAGTGACGGCTCGCGCGCGTTTCGCTGCTAGCTATTCGGTCAACTGAGGGTCTTCAGAAAGCGCAGTGCGGAAGCGAGACGTAACGCTGACGGTCGACCAGAATTTCGGGTTAATAGGCGATTGGACCCGCACCCATTGATACGTCGTCATCCCGACCAACCGCAAATTATAATTGAGATTATCGAGGACGAGATCGATGTTGCGGTTGCTGTCTGTGTCCTTGCCGCGCACGACGAGAATAAGGTGATGTTCGCCCGACGGCACAACCACCTCCGAAAGAAGCAGCGACCGTGCCGGCCAACCAAGCGCCAGCAATTCATGACGCTTGGTGACGGCATAATCATTGCAGTCACCGGCCGGCGGCGACACAATCCATTCCTCGGTCGCTAAGCCGCCCAGATTAGCTTGCGGCGCAATCGCCCGATTGACTTCACGATTGAGTCGGTTGAGTTCGTTTAAGCGCTCGGCAGTGAGCGCGACATTGCGCTTTCGGAAATCGACTTGGTGAATCTGACAGTCGTCCTGATAACGCAGGCAAAACATGGTGTGCGCCATGGGCGCCAGCGCTGGTTCGAGGAAGGTGATATGTTCGAATGGGTAACGTAGCGCCCGTGGAAAGCTAAAGAAGGCCGCTGCCGAGATCGACGGCCAGGAGAGAATCCCGATCAGAACGATGCCGGCCAATGTATTTGCTGTTTGACGCATGGTATTCGGCCCGACCAAAGTTCGGGGCACGAATACGCACAAACATCTGCGATCAGGTTCTTGCGGCCGGCGCAATTCGCCGCAAAGTCTAATTCTCGCTCCAGGACTCTATTAACTCTGCGCCGGGGACATACATATAATGCAAGGTGATGGTGTAACCGCCCGGCGGCGAGAAGCTCCTTGATTTGGCAAGTTCTGGCACGTCCGAGGACGAAACCTAGAATCCCGGACGACACGCGCATCTACGCCATTGGCGATGTCCATGGCCGCGCCGACCTGCTCGCCGAAATGTTTGCTGCCATTGATGCGACTTTGATTAAGTTTCCGGTGGGTAATCCGATCCAACTATTGGTCGGCGATTACATCGATCGGGGGCCGAATTCGCGGGACGTCATCGAGGCCCTGATTGCTCGGGCCCGCGACCACCAGATGGTGTATTTGAAGGGCAACCACGAGAGTTATGCCTTAGAGTTTCTGTCAGATCCGTCGTTGCTTGCGGAATGGAGCGAGGTGGGTGGCGTCACTACGCTCATGTCCTATGGCGTTAACCCACCGCTCAAGCAGAATGCCGAGGAGCAGCGCAAAGCCGCCGACGCGTTTTGCGCCGCATTATTGCCGAGCCACCTTGAATTTATGCGAAATCTGGCTCTGACCTACAGCTGCGGTGACTACTTTTTCACGCATGCCGGAGTGCGGCCGGGCATACCGCTGGCGCAGCAGAGCGAACAAGACCTGCTCTGGATCCGTGACGATTTCCTGCTGCACGAAGAGGATTTTGGCAAGATCATCGTCCACGGTCACACCCCCGCCAAAATGCCCGAGGTCCGTGCCAATCGCATCAACATTGATACCGGTGCGTTTGCCACCGGCCGATTGACCTGCCTGGTTTTGCAGGCCGATGATATGGCGGTTATCTGATGGACAAACGGCTGATCACCGCCGAGCCGGGAACCTACTAAGCGATGCTCATACGCAATAAGGGATTTAGTTCACCACCCGGCGCTTTTCGCAGCGTGATGCTGTTGATGGCGACGGTGCTTGCCGCCTATGGCCTCTGGGTCGTGCTGGCTGAACTACAAAAGCCAAGGGTGCGTCAGCTGCCGACCAATGCTGCAGATGTGGCGCGGACTGCGGCACAACGTACCGATGGCACCTGGGCGGCGTGGAGCGGACTCATTCGCGGTGATTTATGGGCAGCGTCGGCGTTCACTTTCGCCGATCTGCTCTGGACGGATGCGAATAACGCAGAACCTTCGCAAGCCCGAGCACGAGGTGACCGCGCAATTCGCTATTCACCGGCGCAGGGCGATGTATGGCTATTCCTGGCGGCCCTTGCCTTGCGCCCCGACGGCAACAAATCTGCAGCCGCAGAAAGCTTATGGATGTCGTATTATACCGCTCCCAACCAACTCGCTTTGATGTCGCTTCGTGCCAGGATCGTGGCGCAACTGGGCGAGACCGATGACGAACTCAAACAGTTTGCCGGTCGCGACATTCACATTCTGCTCGCCAGTTCGCAAAAGCAAGCCGTGATCGAAGCTTACAACGTTGCAACATCGTCAGGCCGGGAAGCAATTAGCGATCAGCTCAAGCAAGATGATCCAAAATTGCTAAACGAACTCCTGCCTATTCGCGAGTAGCTTGAGCATCGAAGGTGTAGCCGCCAATGTCCGAGGCATCGCCGTCAATGAAGACTCTCGTGCTAACGATCCGGATCGGAGCCTGGCTGCTGGTGATCTTGATCGGAGTTCTTTCGGTCGTACCGGTGTGGGCCCGGCCGGAGACTGGCGCGCCCCATAGCTTTGAGCATTTTGCGGCATTCTTCGTGACCGGGGTTGCCTTTGGCATCGGCTTTGCTGACAGATTCGTGGTCACAGCATTCTTGCTCGTGCTTTATTCTGGATTGATCGAAATTGTTCAACGCTTCGTGCCAGAGCGGCATTCGCGGCTAAGCGACTTTATTATCGACGCCGCCGCGGTGGCGATCGGTGTTACCGCGGCCGCTATGGCGACGCGGCGACTTGCCGTCCTTACAGAGCATTTGCCAAGGCCTTAAGCGCACAGCCGAACGCTGAGTTCGTTTTTGCCTATATGCAGCCTGTGCTTTCATCACATGCTGACACAACTTTAGCGTACGCGATTCGGCTTCCGCTACAATTACCGTGCCTCGCTTGGGTACAATGACACTGACCGCACTATTCAGCGGTTAGAGGCGGTGAGGGCAAGCGCCTCACCTGTCATCAACCTCATTAGGCCGTGGTTTAAGGTTCGGGCGGCGCGATTTCTCAGATGGAGGCGCAAAAGACGGAGATCGCGATGAGGAAACAGCTGAAAACTAATATCGAACTGGAATCAATGATAATGGATCGACTTCGGAAAAACGCAGATTGGTGGCACGTTAAAAGTGCCATTGTAACGCCGGTACAAAGAAGTGCTCCATACCTTCCAAATTGGGAGGCTGCGTTTGTCGTGGATGGCGCAGCCTTGCGCCCGTCCGAAATACACTACCTCGTTGCAGCGTTGCAAAATCAATATGATCTTACAGCTGCCTAGGCTGCGGGGTTTTTTACAGTGGAGCGCCTGGTTATGAGATGGCCGTATATCCGACGGACTTTGGCAGAAAGTAAGGTCGAGTCGAGCGACAATTAGCGCTTCCGAGTTTACTCCTTTCCTTGGCTAGGTGCCTTCAGAGCATCTCGTCGTTGGCCGCCGGACTGCCGTCCTCGATGTCTCATTATCTGCCGAAATTCCGTCTGCACAGAACTCGTTGCAGACGAATTGGTCCCTTACTCGCCAGGCTTGGATGCCGTTGGAACTGATTGAAAGCGGCTCACCGCAATACGCGCATGCAAAAGAGGTAGATGCGCGAACGATTTGACCGGACATACTCTCTCTCCCCCAAAAAGCAGAAATCCCGGCGGTCTATAATTTCGCTCCCGCCAGGCTCGCGATTCAAGTTAAAAAAACCGCTCCTAAGAGTTTATTTGACTCAAGCCGGTGCCCCTTGGTAAGTGATTGGGCACTCCTCACCTTCGCGGCGTGAGCGCTTATGGCGGCAGTCCAGGACATCCCGCCTGATTGACTGTACACTGCGGTCACGACGGAACATCCCGATCAGATCGTCGACTTTCACGGTCCTGTGCCGGTCGCACCATTTGCATTTGAACGTGAGCGACTTCACCGGAAGCTGCCCGAGAAGCTGATCGACGGCGTTTTCGCGGCGCAGCCGGCGATCGGTGAGAACCGCTTGCCACCAACCTTCGTCAACATCCGGCCACGGACTTTGCCGCGGAAGCGCACGGATAGCGCTCATGAGCGCTCGAACGGTTTCCCTCGGCAGTGGGCCTTTGAGATCGGTGCTCCGCCAGATCTGGGTCGGCGGCTTCGTGTTGCGTGGTAGACCGATTTGCTGCGTCCAATAGCGGCGCGTCATGGCCGGCATTGGACGCGACATGGCGATCGACAATCAAGGCGCTATATCTTGGGTATGTGCGGGCGCTTCACCACAAAAACCACCTGGGCCGAACTCGTCGCCCTTTATCGGCTGACGATGAATGCGCCGCCGCACAACATGCCGTCGCGATACAACATCTGCCCTACGGATCCGGTCGACGTCGTGAGGGGAATCGACGGAAAGCGTGAGTTGTCGCAGGTGCGGTGGGGTCTCGTGCCGCGATGGTGGTCGAAACCGCTGAAAGAACTGCGAGCGGCGACGTTTAATGCTCGAGCCGAGACAGTCGAGACGAAGCCGTTCTTCCGCGACGCCTTCAAGCGCAATCGCTGTCTCATTCCAATGTCGGGTTATTACGAGTGGCAGAATACCGCGAGCGGAAAGCAGCCCTGGTATTTCACGGCGCGCGACAATTCGCCGTTGACGGCAGCCGGCATATGGGACCGTTGGAAGAACGGCGAGACTGGCGAAACGCTGCAATCCTGCTCGATGATAATTACCGAGCCGAATGCTTACGTTGCCGAGGTCTACGACAGAATGCCGGCCCTGCTGATGGAAGAGCAGTTCGAGCCTTGGCTGAATGGCGCGGCCGGCTACGAATATCTCAAGCCTGCGCCTGATGACCTTTTGCAGAAGTGGGCCGTCTCGCAACGCGTGAACAGTTCGAAGGCGCCGACGGACGATCCGAGCCTCATCGAGAAGATAGCCGCATGACTTCGTCTTGTTGCCAGCGCTGCAATGACACGGGCTGAGTGTGCGAGAATCAATCGCGAAGCTTAAATCATTAACCTGGCTCCTACGTCATAGTCGAGACGCCAGATCACCTCGTATCGCCCATCCTGGGCCGGCCCATCACCGGAGAGCAGCAGCACAAATTCGTCAGGAACCGTGTATCCAAATGCATTAATCCGCACTCCGCCGCCGGAAATATCGGTGATGAGGCAATAGCGAGGTGGAATGCCATGTCCGAGCTGTATTTTTGCCAACCGCTCGAGGGGGTAGCGCGGTGCGCCCCGTTTTTCTTCAGCCTCAGGAGAGAGCATGACGTCGGACTCGCATTGCAACGTGCCTCTGGGTGCCACCCTTTCGTAAAGTCGCGTAGTGGAGACCGATTGCAGAGGAACTAATGCATTTGCTCGGGTTTAGATCGAATTGTGCCTAAAATCCCGAGCTGCTTGCCGTCATTGCCTCATGCCGGCGGTCGGGCCGACGGCTCCCAGGTTCAGGGAGGCAAGTATCAGACCTTCACCTTTCTTGATGATCCTGAAGCTGTTGAGCGGTGCGCCGGCGAAAGCATCCAACGCATGGATCATCGACGTAGAGACCATCGAGTGGCCTGCGCGAAGAGTTGGTGAGGAATGAAGGAGAGAACGCGCCCCGATCCGGAGAAATTAGGTTGTCACAAATTAAGACTTTGCGGGCCATCCCGTTTCCGTTTGTTAAAGAAACTTGGATGAAGGTCATTTTTTGGCAAATTGTAGATTTTCGGACTGCCCATGCTTGAGCGTCGCCGTGTTCCGAGGACCAAGGTATTCAAGGGCGCTAAGCTCATTTTAGCTGCCCGGTCGACGGTTAGTTGTGTCGTCCGCAATTTGACCAATCAGGGTGCCCTTTTGCAGCTTCCGAGTACCCGGGACATCACTACTGAATTTGACCTTTCATTCGATAAAGGCCGTACGTTGCGGAAAAGTCATGTCGTCTGGCAGACCTTTACGAAAATCGGCGTTTCGTTCGATCGGCTCGTGCGGGGCAGAGTCTGATTTATCAAACTTTCCCAGCGCGACACGTTGCTGCTGGCCCTGACGCTTTTTCTTAGCCTTTTGACCTTCGGCTCGGGCCGCACCAATGTGCTGGCGGGACTCGTTCATCTCATCGTGTTCGCTACGTTCGTCTTTCTCGTCTTCGTTCCCTGACGTCCAGTGGCCTCTCGCCCGCCACCTTGACCCGTAGCCTCGCCAAATAACCCTTGGCACGTGTGTATCGTTGTTAGTAGCCGCTTGAAGCAGCTGGTAGGTGGTTAATCGGTTCTTATTCAAGCGACTGAACAATTCTCAACATCTGTCGTCCAAAACCCTTCGTTGGCGTTGTGGTCAGGCCATGACTTCGCCGCAACAAATCGATGCTGACCGGTCTGGCCGAACGCTTAGTTCGGCGTCCGACGGCGCTTCGCCCCTGCACGACGCGCTGGATTTGCCGCAGGTACGACTAGCCGAGTTGCTGGGCGCGCTCAGCCACGCATTGGATATGGTTGAGGGCCAGCCCACCGGCCATTGCGTTCGATGCTGCTGGATTGGAGTGTGTATCGGTAGAGAAATTGGTCTCGACGATCTGCACATTTGGGAACTGTATTACACGTTACTACTAAAGGACCTGGGCTGCAGCAGCAACGCGGCGCGCATCTGTCAACTCTTTATGACCGATGACCTTACCTTCAAGCGCGATGCAAAGACGATTGACGACGGTCTCCCGGCAGCGCTCCGCTTTGTGCTCTCTCACACCGGGCTAAAAGCCGGGTTGGCGGCGCGTTTCCGCACGCTGGTCAATGTCTTCCTGAAAAGTGGTCAAATCGCAAAGGAAGTCGTGGAAACGCGCTGTCAGCGCGGAGCGGAAATCGCAAGAAAAATGCGCTTCTCAGAGAGCGTCGCACAAGGCATTCAAAATCTCGACGAGCACTGGAACGGCGGCGGCTTGCCGCTTGGTTTGGTAGGCCAGACAATTCCCATCTATTCTCGGATTGCGCTAATTGCGCAGGTGATCGACGTATTTCAGGTCGCGAATGGGATAGACGCTGCAAAGCGCGAGGTTCAACTCCGTTCTGGAACATGGTTAGACCCACATTTGACGGCAGCGTTCGAACGAGTTGGCGCGGCTTCAGAATTCTGGAATAAGTTGCGTTCAGACAACCTTCAACAGGCAATCTTCGAACTTGAGCCCTCCCAACAAACCACGGCCATTGACGAGGAATATCTCGATGACATCGCTGCCGCGTTTGCCCAAGTTGTTGACTCTAAGAGTCCCTATACCAGCGGGCACAGCGAACGCGTTACGCTCTTTACTGACTTGATTGCAGAGCAGTTCGGTTTTTCCGAGGCACACCGCCGCTGGCTCAAGCGCGCAGCACTCTTGCATGATATTGGTAAGGTCGGCGTCAGCAATTCAATCCTCGACAAGCCGGGCAAGCTCGATTCGGGAGAATGGGAAGCGATGAAGCTGCACGCGGTTTATTCAGAGACTATCCTGTCGCGCATTGCCGCGTTTGGTGCACTCGCGCGTGTCGCCGCGGCGCACCACGAGCGACTCGATGGCAAGGGCTATCCACGCGGCCTGAGCGGCGATGAGATCGAGCTCGAAACGCGAATTATTACGACTGCGGATATTTTCGATGCTCTAACGGCCGAGAGGCCATACCGGTCCGCCATGCCGGTGAGCAAGGCTTTATCCATCATGTCGGAAATGGTGGGTACTGCGATCGACGAGGACTGCTTCACCGCGCTCCGGCGGGTCGTAGGGAGCATTGACTTCTCTTTGGCAGCATGAGGTCGGTCAGATCAGCCGACCGTCGTTAGCGTACCGCCTGCTTGTCCGGCATAAGTGCCGTATGAGTTTTCAGGGGTCGCGTGCTCTCGGCCGAGGAACTTGCCGCCATCCGTTACGACATT
>Ga0302326_10013576_pt1 | contig 17255 bp, 16 predicted proteins | sample Palsa_T0_3_FD_202264 | JGI IMG/M metagenome (GOLD analysis project Ga0302326, IMG submission 202264) | Peat permafrost microbial communities from Stordalen Mire near Abisko, Sweden - Palsa_T0_3 | ecosystem: Environmental > Terrestrial > Soil > Palsa > Peat permafrost | place: Sweden: Abisko... | reverse complement strand
AGTCAGAAGACGCTGATCTGCGCTCGGCTACCATGGCCGACGGAGGATTCGCCTAGTGGCCTATGGCGCTCGCCTGGAACGCGGGTTGGGTTAATAGCCCTCGCGGGTTCAAATCCCGCATCCTCCGCGCACAATTCAGGGCGCGACCAGGCTCGAACGCACGGGAGTCTGGTCGCTCCCGGATTCCAGCTCAAGGAGGCGCATGGGACGCAAGGCTGCCGTGTTCTGGCACGCGACGCTCTCGATCGCCGCCGGTCTTCTCTACTTCTTCTTCGTGCTGCCGCGTTGGCCGGAGCTGGTGGGCGACACCTCGCACGCGCTGGGCACGGCGGCACGGATTGCCGGCGGCGTCGTAGTCGGGCTGGCCGCATTGCCGGTGGTGTTCACGTTGCTGCGGTCGCGCAAGCCGGAGTTCGGCACGCCGCAGCTCGCGCTGACGCTGCGGACCGGCTCGGTTGTGGCACACGTGCTGGCCGGCGTGCTGATCGTCGGCACCGCAATCAGCGAGATCTGGCTGAGCCTGGACAGCGTCGGTCAGTGGCTGTTCGGCGTCTATGGCGCGGCGGCGGCGATCGCGGTGCTCGGCATTGTCGGCTTCTATCTTTCGTTTGTCGCTGAGCTGCCGCCGCCACCGCCGAAGCCGATCAAGCCCAAGAAAGAGAAGGGCCGGCGTGGGCGCCGGAAGAAAGACAGCCAAGATGGCGCGGCCGAGGAAGCCGTCGAGAACGAGGCGTCCGACAAGAACGTCGACGGCCCTGATGTCCCTGATGTCCCTGACGGCCCTGACGGCGTCGATGAGGCCGATGAGGCCGAGACGCCGGGCACGCATGACGACGGCGAGCAGCCCGCCGAGGTCAAGCAAGGCCCCGAAATCGATTCGGGGGCAACAGAACCCGACTCGACGGCGTCGGAGGCGCCCACGGCGGACGACACCGAAGCGGAAGACATTGAAGTGGACGACACCGAATCGTCGACGGGCGGCCTGCAAAACCGGCGCCCGACCGGCAAATCGTCAGGGGTGCATCGGCGCAGGCGTTCGCGTCGCGGTGTCGCCGTCGAAGACTGAGCCGACCGGCTCCCGGGCCGTCAGGTCGAGCCACGCGGATATCTGCCGGGCGGCCGCGCCGATATTGCCGAGCTGACAGTGGTTGCTCGCCTGTTCGGCGGCGGTGAAAACCCGGGTGGTCACCGATCGCGCGTTGACCAGGTAGCCCGCCTGACGGCCCAACTGCTCCAGCGGCACGTAGTGGTCATCAGCGCCTGCGAGCAGCAGCACATCGGCGCGAACCAAGTGGGAGATCTTTCGGGTGCTCATCGCGGTCGTCGAGCGGAAGAAGTCGTAGGGCGTGGCTGAGCCGGTGACGTGCATGCCCTGTTGCAAGGCCCACTGCGTGACCGGCTTCAACGAAGCAACGCGGTAGGCAACGGGATTGACCAGTCCTCGGGCACCCGCGGCCAAGCATGCGCGCAACACCACGCCCGCGCCGCGGCCAATCTGACGGCCAACGACTTCGAATTCGTCGTCGAGAATATCGAAAGCCACCACCTGGCTGATCCGTGATTCGAACGCGGCGGCGCGGATGACCAGGCCTCCCCCCAACGAGACCCCCACGGCGGCAACATCATCGAGGCCGTAATGGTCGAGGATGGCGGCCACCGGCTGCTCCCATTCGGGGATCATCGTGAGGCCGAAGTCCTCGAGCGCACTGCCCTGCCCCGGACCGTCGAACACGACGATGCGACGACCCGCGTCGACCAAGCCGGCGATCATCGGCAGGAACTCTTCGACATAACTGTCGAATCCGCCGAACATGACGATAGGGACGCCGATCTGACGGTCCGGTCGCAGATCGTATGCCGGCATGGCACCCGAGCCGAACGGAACAAACTCCGGCGTTACGCCGTAGATCGTTCGCATCGCCTCCAGGAACCTGGCGCGCGCGGCCGGACGCCGCGGATCGCTCGCCGTCATGAAAAACTCGGCGGCCCGGTCGTAGTACGCGCCGGCGAACGCGCGATCGGCCAGGCGGGCCTGCTGCGCCAGACCGAGGAAGCCGTCGATCAGTTCGGGGTAGGTGTTGGCCCGGGATGCCAATCCACCCACCTCGTCGATAGCTGACGGGCCGATCCACTGCACCCAGCGGTTGCATTGAAAATTGATGCTGACGTCGTGGTGGAAGTGGTGGTAGCCGATCGGTGGGGTGGCGCCGGTGCAGTCGAGTCGGGGTGCTGATGCGTCCATTATGAGCTCCTATTGCAAGTTGTCTTGCAATAGGATGCACCTCACCCGGCCCGTAATGCAAGTAAAATTGCGATAGGCTTCAGCCTATGACTGCGGGCGCATCACATCGGCGCGGCGAGCATGTCCGCCAGACCGTGTTGGCCGCCGCGTTCGAGGAGTTGGCCGCCAACGGATTCGACGGCGCCACCGTCGCCGGTATCGCCAAGCGCTCGGGCGTGCACGAAACCACCGTCTATCGCCGCTGGGTAACTCGGGAGAACCTGCTGGTGGCCGCCTTGCTTGACCGAAGCGCCGAGGCCATCCCCGCCGCGGACACGGGTTCGACCCGCGAGGATCTGCTGGCGATGGTCCGCGGCGTGATCGCCTACGTGGGCTCGGCCGAAGGCACGGCAGTGCTGCGCGCAGCGCTGCTTCCGGTCGACGACGCCTACGGCGATGCGCGTGAAGCCTTCTGGGCGCGTCGCCTGGAGGCGTTGTCTCCCGTCGTGACACGCGGGATCGAGCGTGGCGACCTGCGTGCCGATATCGACACCCGACTACTGCTGGAGATGCTGGTCGCGCCGATCCACGGGCGGCTACTGCTCACCGGTGAGCCGGTTGACGACGACTTCGCCGAACGGCTGGTCAATCAAGTGCTCACCGGCGTCGCGAATTCGTGAGCGAGATGTCGCCTCAGGGCGGGCAACACTTGCCTATGCTGAGCGAGTGCCCAACACCTATCGAGTCGTCCAATGGAACACCGGAAACGTCGGCAAGAGCTCGCTGAAATCGATCGTCACCAACCCAACGCTTGAGTTGATCGGCTGCTATGCCTGGTCACCCGAGAAGGCCGGCCGCGACGCCGGCGAACTCGTCGGGATCGCCCCGCTCGGCGTTGCGGCCACCAACGACGTGGACGCGCTGCTCGCCCTGAAACCCGACTGCGTGGTCTACAACCCGATGTGGATCGACGTCGGCGAACTGGTCCAGATCCTGTCCGCCGGCGTCAACGTGGTGACCACGGCGTCCTTCATCACCGGACACAACCTGGGCGCGGGCCGCGACCGATTGTTGGAGGCCTGCGAGAAAGGCGGCGCCACGATCTTCGGGTCCGGTGTCAGCCCCGGCTTCGCCGAGTTGTTGGCGATCACGTCGGCGATGGCGTGCAACCGGGTCGACAAGGTCACCGTCAACGAGGCCGCCGACACCACGTTCTACGACTCACCGGAAACCGAGAAGCCGGTGGGCTTCGGCCAGCCGATCGACCACCCCGAACTACCGGCGATGGCGGCGAAGGGGACGGCCATCTTCGGCGAAGCCGTCCGGTTGGTGGCCGACGCGCTTGGCGTCGAACTCGACGACGTGCGGTGCGAGGCCGAGTTCGCCCAAACCACCGCCGACCTCGAAATGGCGTCCTGGACCATCCCCGCGGGATGCGTCGCCGGCGTCTACATCAGCTGGCAGGGCATCGTCGGCGGCGACACCGTCATCGACCTGAACGTCCGGTGGAAAAAGGGACAGACGCTCGAACCCGACTGGCAGATCGAGCAGGACGGTTGGGTCATTCAGATCGACGGACAGCCGACGGTGACAACCAAGATCGGCTTCCTGCCGCCGCCGTACTTCGAGGCCACCACGCTCGAGGAGTTCATGGACCTCGGTCACATCATGACGGCGATGCCCGCGATCAACGCGATCCCTGCCGTCGTTGCCGCCGCACCGGGCATCGCAACATACGCCGATCTGCCGTTGACGCTGCCGCGAGGCCTCGTCCCGACGGCCTAGCTAGTGCGCGGGAATGTTCTGCAGCTTGGGCGCCAGGTCGGGGCAGTAGATGCTGATCGCGGTGCCGAGGAACTGGTACGACTGCACCTGCGTGGTGCCCCTCGCGAGGTTGTTGGCGATGAAGTGAGCGGTCGCCGCAGCGTCGGGATCGACGCCCTGCCCCAGCCGCCGGCAGGAGATCTTGGCGATGTACGGGTTGAAGTCGTGCGGCCCGTAGATGCCGAACCTCTGAATCTGATTGTCGAAATCGGTGTCCGGGTCGGCGTACGCCGGCGCAGACAAGCCGATCGCCGCGGCGATGGCAACAATCCCGATACCGGCCAGCCTGGAAGCCTTCATGCGTTGAATCCTACCGTTGTCGATTCTGCCTCGGCCTGTCGTGCTTGCACTCGTCGTCACCGTCCACCTCGCCTGACCCCGGCACCGATGCTGAAGCGCCATACCGGTTTCTCTCTTGTCGCCTATTCCGATTAGAGTAGCTAAGGTTACCCATAGGCTAACTAGTTGAACACCCTTCGCCCCTGGTTAAGGAATGGATGGAAGAAGCACCCATGACGACAACCGAGCCGAGGACCGAGCCGCTGGCGACCCAAGGATCCGGGGAGAAGCAGGTCGCCCCTCGGCGGACGGTCAAACGGAGGCCACTGGCTCGTCTGCTCACTCGATTCTGGCTTGTGCTCGTGATCGTGGCTGTCGTCGCGCTGTCTGGATTCGTCGTGCACCGGTTGCACGGCGTCTTCGGCGTTCACAAGGGTTCGTTCGGTGGCGGCACGACCGCTGACGTCATCGACCAGTTCAACGCCAAGACGATCACACTCGAGGTCTGGGGCTCACCGGGCAGCACGGCAACAATCAACTACCTCGATGAAAACTCCCACCCGCAGCAGGCTCTCAACGTGCCCTTGCCCTGGAACACAGTATTGAGTTCAACGAAGCCCGGCATCCCGGCCAACCTGGTAGCGCAAGGAGACGGCAGTTGGATCGCCTGCCGGTTCGTCGTGGACAACCACGACGGGCGCGGTGCTGTCATCAAGGGTGCGAATCAGTCGCCCCCTAACGAATCAGTGAATGCCTTCGTCTACTGCCTGGACAAGTCCGCATGAGCGAGACCGAGGTCGACCGGCCCACACCGGCGATCTCCCAGCCGCTGATCCCGCCGTTCCTGCCGAAGTGGATCCATCGGCTTGCGCTGCCGGTCGTCCTGATCTGGTTGGGCATCGTCTTCGTGACCAACACCATCTCGCCACAGCTCGAGGAGGTCTCCAAGAAGCACTCGGTGTCGATGAGTCCCAAAGACGCGGCGTCGTTCCAGTCGATGATGCGCGTTGGAAAAACGTTCAACGAGTTCGACTCCGACAGTTCGGCAATGATCCTGCTGGAGGGCGACAAGCCGCTAGGGGCGGAGGCGCACGGCTATTACGACGAGATCGTCAAGCGGCTCGAGCAAGACACAAAGCACGTTCAGCACATCCAGGATTTCTGGAGTGATCCGCTCACCGCGGCGGGCTCCCAGAGCCACGACCAGAAGGCCGCCTACGTCCAAGTCTATCTCGCCGGCAACATGGGCAGCGGCCAGTCCACCGAGTCCACCGAGGCCGTCCGCAAGATCGTGAACTCAGTGCCGGCGCCGGCGGGGATCAAGGCCTATGTCACTGGGGCGGGTCCGCTGTTCGCCGATCAGTCCCACGCGGGTGAGAAGGGCGTCGCGAAAGTCACCTTGGTGACCCTTCTGGTGATCATCGTGATGCTGCTGTTCGTCTACCGCTCAGTGAGCACGGTTTTCATCATGCTGTTCATGGTGTTCGTCGAGTTGCTGGCGGCGCGAGGCGTCGTCGCGACGCTGGGGAACTACGGAGTCATGGGGCTTTCCACGTTCGCCAACAACATGCTGGTGTTGCTGGCGATCGCTGCCGGAACTGACTACGCGATCTTCATAGTCGGCCGTTACCACGAGGCCCGCAGCCTGGGCGAGGACCGAGAACAGGCCTTCTACACCATGTTCCACAGCACTGCGCATGTCGTGCTGGGCTCGGGGCTGACCATCGCCGGCGCGATGTACTGCTTGAGCTTCTGCCGGTTGCCCTATTTCGAGTCGCTGGGCGTGCCCTGTGCGGTCGGCATGCTGGTCGCGGTCCTCGCGGCGTTGACCTTGGGCCCGGCGGTGCTGACGGTGGCTTCGTTCTTCAAGCTGATGGACCCGAAACGAAAGCTGCAGACCCAGGGCTGGCGTCGCATCGGCACCGCCATCGTCCGCTGGCCCGCTCCAATCCTCGCGGTGACGATCGCGATCGCGCTGGTCGGCCTGCTGGCTCTGCCCGGCTACAAGACGGACTACGACAACCGTCACTACTTGCCGTCCGACACCCCGGCCAACGTCGGCTACGCGGCCGCCGACAGACATTTCAACCAGGCCCGGCTGAATCCCGAGCTGCTGATGATCGAGACCGATCACGACTTGCGTAACTCGGCCGACTTCCTGGTCCTGGACAAGGTGGCAAAAGCTATCTTCCACATCCCCGGTATCGGTCGCGTGCAGACGATCACCCGGCCGCTGGGCACGCCGCTCGACCACAGCACCCTCGGTTTCCAGATGGGCGCGCAGGCCGCGGGCCGGATCCAGACCCAGCACTACCAAGAGGAGCAGGCGAAGAACCTGCTCAAGCAAGCGGACGAGCTCCATAAGACCATGGCGACTCTGCACCAGCAGATGAAAACCACGCAAGACCTCAGCGATACCACCCACCAAACGGTCATCCTCACCAAGGAAACCGTGCAGATTACGACCAAATTGCGGGACGACATCGCTGTCTTCGACGATTTCTTCCGGCCGATTCGCAGCTATTTCTATTGGGAGAAGCACTGCTTTGACATCCCCAGCTGCTGGGCGCTGCGATCCATCTTCAACGCGCTCGACGGCATCGACGCAGTCACCGAGAACATCGAGGGCCTCAGCCAAAATCTTGACAAGCTGGACAAAATTCAGCCGCAGCTGGTGGCTCTGATACCGCCGCAGATCGCCAGCCAGCAAGCGAACCTCGACACCATCATGTCGAACTATGCGACGACGACGGGCCTCAACGACCAGGCGAAAGCGCAGTCCGACAACGCCACCGCCCAGGGCGATGCGTTCGACAAAGCGAAGAACGACGACACGTTCTATCTTCCGCCGGAGGCCTTCAAGAGCCCGGACTTCGCGCGCGGTCTCAAGCAGTTCATCTCGCCCGACGGCCATGCCGTCCGGCTGATCATCTCGCACGAAGGCGACCCGGCGACCCCTGAAGGCATCAGCCACATCACCCCGATCAAGCAGGCCGTGCACGAGGCGATCAAGGGCACCCCGTGGGAGGGCTCCAAGGTCTACCTCGGCGGCACCGCCGCGACATACAAGGACATGCACGACGGCTCCAACATCGACCTGTTGATCGCCGGAATCGCCGCTGCCACCTTGATTTTCGTCATCATGCTGATCATCACCCGAGCCGTTGTGGCGGCCTTGGTCATCGTGGGTACCGTGCTGCTCTCGCTGGGCGCCTCATTCGGACTCTCCGTGCTGCTCTGGCAGTACATCCTCGGGAAGGAGCTGCACTGGATGGTGCTGGCGATGGCGATCATCCTGCTGCTGGCGGTCGGATCGGACTACAACCTGCTGTTGATATCCCGGTTCAAAGAGGAAATTCACGCCGGGCTTAAGACGGGCACGATTCGCGCCATGGCCGGCTCGGGCTCGGTGGTGACCTCCGCCGGGCTGGTGTTCGCCGCCACGATGGCCACGTTCGGCTTCAGCCCCTTGGGAGTGATGGCGCAGGTGGGCACGACGATCGCTCTGGGTCTGTTGTTCGATACCCTGATCGTGCGGTCGTTCATGACACCAGCGCTGGCCACCCTGCTCGGACGCTGGTTCTGGTGGCCGCAGCATGTCCGCCCGCGCCCCGCCAGCAGCATGCTGCAGCCGTACGGCACGCGCCCGACGGTTCGCAAGCTGCTACTCAACGACGTCGACGAGCACCCGCCGGGCGGACTGGTGCAGCAGCGGTAAATGCAGTTGCCTCAAGGGCAGACGACGGACGTTCGGCAGGCCGCCGCCTTGTAATCGGTTACGTGATAACGCTTTTAGTCGCGATGGATGATTAACGCACCGACGAGGACCCGGATGTCGGCTTGGGCAACGGCGCCCCATTGACGTCGGCGTGGCCGTTCAGGAGAGCCCGGACCAGTGGGCGGGGTCCAGAGGTCCGCAGCATCGTGCTGGCCGGCCTGGGCCGCACCTTGATCGGCCACCAGAACCAGCGTCCGAGTAGCGCGGCGATGGATGGCGTCATGAACGACCGCACCACCAACGTGTCGAACAGCAGACCCAGACCGATGGTGGTACCGATCTGACCGATGATCCTCAGGTCGCTGACCACCATGGATGCCATGGTGAAGGCGAATACCAAACCCGCTGACGTGACGACCTTGCCGGTCCCGGCCATGGCGCGGATGATGCCCGTGTTCAGGCCGGCGTGGATTTCTTCTTTGAACCGGGATACCAATAACAGGTTGTAGTCCGATCCGACGGCCAAAAGGACGATCACCGACATCGCCAGCACCATCCAGTGCAGCCTGATACCCAGCAAGTATTGCCATACCAGCACCGACATCCCGAACGACGCACCCAGCGAGATCGCCACCGTACCGACGATCACCATCGCCGCGACCAGGCTCCGGGTGATGAGCAGCATGATGATGAAAATCAGGCAGAGTGAACCGATTCCAGCGATCCACAAATCGTATTTCGAGCCGTCTTTCCAGTCCTTGAAGGTGGCCGCGGTGCCGGCGAGGTAGATCTTCGCGTTTTCCAGCGGAGTGCCCTTGAGCGACTCCTCGGCGGCCTGTTTGATCGAGTCGATGCGCGCGATGCCCTCCGGCGTCGCCGGATCTCCCCGGTGCGAAACGATGAGGCGCATCGCCTTGCCGTCCGGCGAGAAGAAGTTATCCAGGGCTCGTTTGAAATCCTTGTTCTTGAAGACTTCCGGCGGCAGGTAGAACGAGTCGTCGTTTTTTGAAGCGTCGAAGGAATGCCCCATCGCTGTCGCGTTGTCGCTCATCTCGTCCATCTGACCGAAGATCCCCGACATCGTGCTGTGCATGGTGAGCATCATCGTTCGCATGGATTCCATGCTCTCGATCATCGGCGGGAACTCCGTGATGAGTTGCGGCATCAGCGCATCGAGCTGATCGAAATCTTTGGTGAGAACCTGAAATTTTTCGTCGATCACGTCGACACCATCGATGGCGTTGAACACGGATCGCAGCGCCCAGCAGCTCGGAATATCGAAGCAGTGCTTTTCCCAGTAGAAATAGCTTCGGACAGGCCGGAAGAAGTCATCGAAGTTGGCGATGTCGTCGCGCAAGTCTTCGGTGACCTTCTGCATTTCTTTGGTCTCGCCGACCATCTTGTGCGTGATGCCGGTCAGTTGGCTCATGAGGCCGTACATGTGCTTCATCCGCAAGAGGGTTTGCTCGAGCTCGTCGGCCTGCTTGAGCATGTCGTCCATGCGGGCTTTTTGGAATTTCATCGTTTGCACCTGCCCGGCGTTTTGCATGCTGAGCTGGAACGGGATCGACGTATGCTCCATCGCTGTGCCCTCGGGGCGGGTGATGGCCTGGACCCGGGAGACTCCGGGAACCCTGAAGATGCCCTTGGCTAATCTGTCGATCACCAGGAAGTCCGTCGGATTACGCATATCGTGGTCGGTCTCGATCATCATGACTTCGGGCATCAACCGGGCTTGGGAGAAATGGCGCTCCGCGGCGTCGTATCCCGCATTGGCGGCGATAGTGTGCGGTATGTACAGCCGGTCGTCATAGCTCGTCTTGTAGCCCGGTAACGTCAGCAGGCCGACGAGGGCGACGGCGCACGCCCCGGCAAGAATCGGCAGCGGCCAGCGCACGATCATCGTGCCTACCCGTCGCCAGCCCTTTGTCCGCATCTTTCGCGTGGGGTCGAACAGTCCGAAGCGACCACCCACTACGATGACGGCCGGCACCAGCGTGAGCGCAACAGCGACCGCCACGAGCATGCCCACCGCACAGGGCACACCCAAGCTCTTGAAGTAGGGCATCCGGCAGAAGCTCAGGCAAAACGTTGCGCCAGCGATCGTCAAGCCCGAGGCCCCGACGACATGGGCCACCCCGCGATACGTTGTGTAGAACGCGGTCTCGCGGTCTTCGCCGACCTGACGCGCTTCCTGATAACGGCCGAAAAAGAAGATGCAATAGTCTGTTCCGGCCGCAATTCCCAGCGACACCAGTAAATTAACGGCAAACGTGGAAAGCCCGATCAATTGGTGATAGCCGAGAAACGCGACAATGCCCCGGGACGCCTGTAGTTCGATGAAAACCATGACCAGAAGCACAACAACCGTGATCACCGAGCGGTAGACCAGAAGCAGCGTGGTGAAAATCACCAGCATCGTGACCACGGTTATTTTGACCAGGCTGCTGTTACCGCTGTGGTGCATATCCGTCACGAGCGCGGCAGGGCCGGTCACATAGGTCGTAACCCCTTGTGGCCGGCATTGCCCAGGTGATGTCGGACAGCTGGGTATTCGATTCACGATATCCCGGACGGCTAGCAACGATTGGTCTCCCAAGGTCGTACCTTGGTTACCGGCGAGATTGAGTTGCACGTAGACGGCCTTTGCGTCCGCGCTCTGTGCGCCGGGCGCCGTGAGCGGGTCTCCCCAGAAATCCTGCACATGCTGGATATGCGTCTTGTCGGCTCTGAACTGACGAATCATAGTGTCGTAGTAGCGATGGGCGTCGTCGTCGAGCCGGTGGTCGCTTTCCAACACGATCATGGCGAAACTGTCAGAGTCAGATTCTTTGAATTTCTTGCCCATGCGCTCCATGGCTTGCACCGACGGCGCATCTTTAGGGCTCAGTGACACCTGATGTTGTTCGGCGACTACCTCTAGCGGTGGGACGGCGAAGGTCACCACGAAGACAATCCCCAACCACGCCAGGATGACGAGCACCGGGAGCCGATGGATCATCCGCGGCACGAATGGCGGTTTAGCGTGTTGGGTGCTCGTCGGTGTGCTAATCATGCGCCCTTCAGGACGCAGAAGGTGAAGGCGTTGACCTCGTTCGAGACCTTCTCGGCTTTGACCACATCGTCCACCAGGACGCGGCAACCGAGTGAATTGCCATTACCTTGCGCCACAATGTTTCCCACGACCGAAGCCGCCTTTGTCTCGAGCTTCAAGGTCCAAGGCAGGTGCGCACCCTCGACCCGCTTCGGATCCCCGTTGACATCGAAATAGCTGATGTCTGCCACCGCGCCAGGCGGACCGAAGACCTCGTAGGTCAGGCGCTTGGGGTTGAAGGGCTTGCTATCGTCGCTCGCGCTGTCGGAGTAAGCAGGGCGTTTCTCAGAGCCGAAGATGCCGTGGATCCGCCACACTGTGAACCCCCCCAGGCCAACCACGAACACAATTACGAGCGGTATCCACACCCGCTCCAGAACCCTGAAAATCGGAATCCCCTTCACCCATTGCTGCGTTCCTGGCCGGCGACTTCCCACCCATTTGACCATCGTCACTTGCCAATTGGCACTACCTGTCGGCACGCCGAACGCGGCGTCACGTCTCGGGGCGCCAGCACGATAGTCAACTCGACCGAGCGACGACGGCACCACCCAACCCTGACGAGTAAACCATGCTCGCGGCCGGGATGGTCGCCTCCTTCCAACAGGCTATTTCCCACTGAAACAGCAGTGCCAATATAACGCATGCTACGTGCGTAAATACACGCACATAGGCCCGCGATCGATCGAGGTGCGTTATTCTCGCGCGGTGCCGCAGCTCAGCTTCCAGCGCGCCCGCTCCGAAGACAAGAAGCGCCAACGGGCAACGGCGCTAATCGAAGCCGCGCGCTCGCTGGCGCTGGAGTCCGGTGTTGCGTCGGTGACATTGACTGACGTCGCCAACCGCGCCGGGGTGCACTATTCCGCGGTACGCCGCTACTTCACGTCGCACAAAGAGGTGCTGCTGCACCTGGCCGCCGAAGGGTGGGCCCGCTTTTCGGACACGGTGTGCGAAAGCCTGCGCGAACCCGGCCCCATGTCGCCGTCGCGGGTTGCCGAAGCATTGGCCAACGGCCTGACCGCCGACCCGTTGTTCTGCGACCTGCTCGCCAACCTGCACATCCACCTCGAGCATGAGGTGGAACTCGAACGGGTCCTCGGGTTCAAGCAGATCAGCACCGCTGCCGTGCTATCGCTGACCGACGCGATCGAGAACGCGTTGCCCGGGCTGGGCCGTGCGGGCGCATTCGACGTCCTTCTTGCCGCCTACTCCTTGGCCGCACCGTTGTGGCAGATGGCCAACCCACCGAAGAAACTGGCCGATGCGTATGCGAAGCGAGCGGACGTCCCGCCCGACTGGAATCTCAACTTCACCGCCGCGCTGACGCGGCTGATCACGGCGACCTGCGTCGGTCTGATGACCGAGTTGGCGAAGCCGGATCAGCGCTGAACGTCGCGCGCTACCAGTGCCATACCGACATGTCGCCGGGCGGATACTTGGCGCAGTTCTCGGTTTCCTTGGCGACAACGCCCTTGTTGTTGAAGAAGATCTTCATGTGGTTGGGCCAGGCTAAATTCAGCGGATCGATCTGGGGCGCATAAAAGTTAGCGGAATAAGCCCTGCGGTCCGCCGCCGACAACGAGTAAAACCAGTGCACCTTGTCTTGGGCGGCCTGGTTAACATTCGGGTGATTGTCGTAGTCAGCCATGTACCGCTGGTAATAAATCGGCTCGTAATCCCGCGCGGCGGCCAACAACTGCTCAGCGGTGCAGGTCGTCGAGATCATCCGGCGAGGTATCGGAAAGTCGTCGGTGGAGTCGTTGGATGAGCAGCCGTCGCACGGCGCGAACCCCGGATCAGCCTTAGCGACATGCGGGAAGGCGAACGGGGCGGCACTGAGCGCGAGCACTGCGACGCCGGCGCGGACGGCGGTGCCCAGACGAGAAAGACGCATGCGGCTACTATAACGCTCTCATAACGCGAGCGCACAATGCCTGGGAAGCTTGGCTAACCAACGGGCGTGATCTCCAAGCCGACGTGAACTTTGTCGATTCCGCCTCGCACGATCGCCTGCACATAGAACCACGGGGCGTGGTTCCAGTACCGCTTGAGCACCGCGTTGAAGACCCGCCGGGTCTCCGACTTCGGCAGTACCCGGGCGATGCCCTCGACCTCTTCGCTCTTGGCCTTACCCAGCAATCCACTCTCGGCGATCGTCACCCGGGGCGTGTTGTTGATCCGCTTGGTTTTCCACGACCCGTCGTCGGTGATCACCAGCAGCTTGTCGCCCTCGGGCACGCCCCAAATCGCCGTCGGCTTGGGACGGCCGTCCTTCGTGAACGTGGTCAACAGCAGGTACTTGGACTTGATCACGTCTTGAAAAGTAGGAGCCACGCCCCTCTTTATAGCTGGCCACCATCCGCCGCACTGAATTCGGGATGGCCTACCAGGCGTTTTTGGGCTGACTGAGCCGATTTCGGCCTACTGTGTGGTGATAGGCAAGGACAGAGGCAGATGCACATCAACGACGAGTCCGTCACGACGCTGGAGGACCTCCGAGGCGATCTGGCTCTTCGGCATAAGTGGACAGCCAGCAGCGGCACCTCGGTGGATCCGGCGATCGTCGAGGCCGACATGGCAGCCCTGGACCGCGACGGCTACGTCGTCTGGGAGAACCTGCTCACCGACCAGGAGTGCCGCCAGATCCGCGACACCGTGCTGCCCTGGCTCGGGCACACCGGACGGAACTCCTTCGAGGGGCGACGTACCCAGCGCATCTACAGCGTTCTGAGCCGGACGAGGGTGTGTGATCGGCTGGTCGACAACCCGCGGGTGCTGGCGGTGCTGGATCGGCTGCTGATGCCCAACTATCTGTTGTCGGCATTGCAGGCCATCAACATTCAGCCTGGGGAAGCCGCGCAGCTCGCGCATCACGACGACGGCTTCTACCCGATTCCCCGGCCGCGGGCGCCGCTGGCCGCCGCGACGATCTGGGCGATCGATGACTTCACCGCCGATAACGGCGCGACGGTGCTCTATCCGGGCAGCCAGCACTGGGGCAAGCGGCGGCCGGGTCCGGACGATCAATCGCTGCCCGTGGTGATGCCTGCCGGCTCATGCGTGATCTTCGTGGGCACTCTGTGGCATGGCGGAGGGGCTAATAGCAGCACCACCGATCGCCTGGCTGTCACAGCGCAATATTGCGAGCCATGGCTGCGTCCGATGGAAGCCTTCTCTTTGTCGGTGTCGCGGGATGTCGCCCGAACGGTATCCGATGACCTTCGCCGCATGCTCGGCTACAGCATCCACCCGCCGTTCGTCGGCGCCGTCGACGGCCTGCACCCGCAGCGGTTGTTGGAGGACCAGTAGCGCGCCCCGGCGGATCACAAAGATGGCAACATTCCCTGCATGACCAGACGTAGCATCGGACGCATCGTTGTCAGCGCACCACTGATGGTTTTGGCCCTGTCCAGCGCTCCTGGCGGGATCCCTGGCGCCGCGGCAGACGGCTGCGCCGACGTCGAAGTGGTATTCGCCCGCGGCACCGGCGAGCCCGTCGGCCCCGGCGGACCCGGCCAGGCCTTCTTTGACTCGCTGGCCGCGCAACTTCCCGGCAAATCGGTCACTCTCTACCCGGTCGACTACCCGTCGACCACCGATTACGCCAACAGCGCCAAGGTCGGCGCCGCTGACGAGGTCGCCCATGTGCAGAACACGGTTGCCGCCTGCCCGAACACCACGGTGGTGCTCGGGGGCTATTCGCAGGGCGCAGGTGTGGCCGATTTGACCAGCCACCAACTGTCCGCGCAGGTCGCCAAACACGTTGCCGCCGTTGCCCTGTTCGGAAATCCGCAGAGCAGTTACGCAAAGCGGTTGGCGGACAACCAAATTCCGGCGATCGACCCGAGCTACAGTCCGAAGACCATCGACATCTGCCTTCCCAACGACAACATCTGCGCTGAGGGCGGAAGTATCATCGCGCACCTCGGCTACGTTCCCGTGGCGACCGACCAGGCCGCGACGTTCGTCGCCGGTCGGCTGCATTAGGCCTGCTTCTTCCGACCGGCTCGGGCACTACCGGGAATACAACTTAGCGTTCGCCGAGTTCCCTGGTGTCCAGACCTACCAGCCGGTGTGCCTGACTGCGCCCTTGGCGTGTGGGTCCGGTAACACCCCGACACTGGGACGTGGCAGCCGGGAACCGGATCGCCCTAAACCGCGTCTGAATAAGCGCTCGGGCCGTCCCACTCTCCGGGGCGGCCCGATTCACGCGCGGTGTCTGCCAACGCAACGGCCTCAGTCAACGCCTCAATTAACTGACGGGCCTCCGCTGTCGTGATCGGATCACCAGGGACGTCAACAGCAATGCGCCTTTGGATGCGCCCGTCGTCGTATTGCTTGCCGATGACGGCGACAGTGATGGGGTGAGGCCGTCCGTTATGGGTCGTGTGCTCGACTGTCCAGCTTTGCCCGTCAAAGAGTCGTCTGCCGTCTTCCCAGTGGCCAATCCATGTTGCGTCTTCGGGCTTGTCAATCACGCCTCGGGCTCCTGTCTGGTAGCCCCCATGACGCGAAAGAATACCCCTCCAGATGGGCAATTCGCGGATGATGCCCGGATCTATCGGTCTTCGGAATCCCTTATCTGATTCGCGGACACTCATTGTCCGTGGTCCGAGGTAGAACGTCGCCGTGGCCGAACCACGCGACGAGTTCCCGAACAACTTCGCCGGGAACCGGATCGCCTTAGTCCACTTCTGAATACGGACTCGGCCCGCCACGGCTCTTTCCACGTGGCGGGCCGCACCCGAACCCTGGGGTTACCCCGGGCAGCTTGTTCCGTCCCGCCGGCTTCTACCAACAGAGGATGGTGCCGCCCGGCGGCAAGTAGCTGTCGATCGGGATGAGCACCTCCATGTCTTCGTTAGTGCTGTTAGACATTTCCCGGTCGATGCCGAGGGTTACCCCGGCGACATCTTCCGTCCCGCCGGCCTCTCCCGACAGACCAGGGACGTTTCCCATGACTTCTTCTCCCTTAAGCCGAATGAATGACCCCTTGGAGGGGGCCAATGGCTACCGTTCGATGGTGCGGCGAAGCAGTTGCAACTGACGCGGGTAGTCCACTACCTGTCTTGTTTCGACGTACACCGAGACAGCCAGCAACCGTCAGGCACGACTCACGTCTAAGACAATGTGGACACTGAAGAAGCCCACGCGTCGCACTCGCTCACTTCTCACCTGTTTTTCCTGTTCAAGTCGGTATTCCGTGACGGTTGAACCCGCTTGGGTTCGCCCGGCATCTTCGGGTAGCTGGGCGGATAGGGCAGATCGCCGAGCCCGCGCTCCTCGTCGGCCGCCACCATCTCCAGCAGCGGCGCGATCGACTGGTCGACCGCGTCGATGTCGGCCCACGGGTCCTCGCGACGGGTTACCAAATCGGCCACGGTCGTGATGGTGTAGTCGTCGGGGTTGGCGTTTGCCAGTTCGTCCCACGTCAACGGCGTCGACACCGTCGCGATCGGCGTGCGTCGCACCGAGTACGCCGACGCGAACGTCCGGTCGCGGGCGTTCTGGTTGAAGTCGATGAAGATGCGCGTGCCCCGTTCTTCCTTCCACCACGAGGTCGTCACCGCGTCCGGTGCACGACGCTCCACCTCGCGGGCCAGCGCGATGCCGGCACGGCGTACCGCGATGAAATCCCAGTCAGATTTGATCCGCAGGAACACGTGGATGCCCCGACCGCCGGATGTCTTGGGAAAACCAATCAACCCCAACTCGTCGAGCAGCGGCCGCAGCACGTCGACGGCGACCGTGCGTGCTTCGGCGAAGCCGGTGCCCGGTTGGGGATCCAGATCGACCCGCAACTCGTCGGGGTGCTCGGTGTCCGGGCAGCGGACCTGCCACGGGTGCAGCGTGATCGTGCCCATCTGCGCTGCCCAGACGATGGCGGCCGGGTGCGTCACCAGCAGCGCGTCGGCGGTCCTCCCCGACGGGAAGGTGATCTGGCAGGTCTCCAGGTAGTCGGGATGGTACTTCGGTATCCGCTTCTGGTAGATCTCCTCGCCGTCGATGCCGTCGGGAAAGCGCTGCAGATGCGTCGGGCGGTCCCGCAGCGAGGCCAGCATTGGGCCGCCCGCGACGGCGCGGTAATACTCGACGAGCCGCCGCTTGGTGCCGTTGGA
>Ga0302326_10013575_pt1 | contig 17256 bp, 11 predicted proteins | sample Palsa_T0_3_FD_202264 | JGI IMG/M metagenome (GOLD analysis project Ga0302326, IMG submission 202264) | Peat permafrost microbial communities from Stordalen Mire near Abisko, Sweden - Palsa_T0_3 | ecosystem: Environmental > Terrestrial > Soil > Palsa > Peat permafrost | place: Sweden: Abisko... | reverse complement strand
TCCAGGGGACACATCTGCATCAAGGGCCCGGCGATCCTCGACATCGCCTACGATCCCGACCGCGTGCTGCGCCCCTTGAAGCGGATCGGGGCGCCCGGCGAATTCGTCGAGGTGGGCTGGGACGAGGCGCTCGAGGACATCTGTCTCCGGATGAAGGCGATCCTGGACGCCGACGGACCCGACGCGATCGCCGCCTATTTCGGCAATCCGGGGGCCTTCTCCACCGACACCTTCATGGGTGTGCAATGGTTCCTGGCCCGCATCGGCAGCCGCAAGTTCTATACCGCCGGCTCCCAGGACAGCACATCCCGCCACCTGGCCAGCCACGTCACCTACGGGGTGGCGTTCCGAAACAGCATCCCCGACCTGCCGAACAATGATTTCCTGATCATCCTCGGAGCCAATCCCCTGGTCTCTCACGGCGGCCTGCTGACCGCGCCCAGGCTGCGGCACGACCTCGACGCCATCGCCGCCCGGGGCCGGGTGGTGGTCATCGATCCCCGGCGCACCGAAACCGCCGAGCGCTACGAACACATTCCGATTCAGCCCGACAGCGACCCCTGGCTGCTGGCCGCGATGCTGAGCACGATCATCGACGAGGGCCTCGCCGACCAAGCCTTCCTGCGCGCCAATGTGACAGGCTGGGAGACGCTGTTCGAGCGGCTGCGCGGGTTCGACGTCGACGAAGCCGCGGCCAGGACGGGCGTCGCGGCCGATGATATCCGCCAGCTTGCCCGCGATTTCGTTCACGCCGACCGCGCCGCGCTCTACAGCCGGGTGGGCATCTGCCGCGGGCGCTTCTCCACGATCGCCAACTTCCTCGTCGATGCGATCAATATCGCGGCCGGAAAGTTCGCCAAGGTGGGCGGATCGGTATTCGGAGTATTTCCGTTCGGCTCGGGGGCCGAGCTGCTCCAGGGCTACGGCGTGATGAAAAGCCGCCTGGGAGACGTGCCGGTGATCGGCGGCATGGTTCCGGCCGGCGTCCTGGCCAGCGACATCCTGGAACCCGGCGAGGGGCGGACCCGGGCGATGATTCTGGTGGCCGGCAACCCGATGCTGTCGGCGCCCGGGGTCGACCGGATGGCGGGGGCTTTCAAGGCGCTCGACCTGTTCATCTCGTGCGATCTCTACGTCACCGAATCCAACCGGCACGCCCACTATGTGCTGCCGGCGGCGACCTTTCTGGAAAAGCCGGACATGCCGGTCATCGGCCTTTCCCACATGCCGCTTCCGTTCATCCAGTACTGCGCCGCCACGATCGAAAAGCGGGGCGAGGCGCGCGACGAGATGGATATCTTCTCGGCCATCGCCGAGGGGATGGGGCTGGGGTCGATATCGCCGCTGGCGGGCGCCCGTCCTCTCGAGGTGCTGGACCAGGCCTTGCGCGCGGGACCGATGCGCCACGCGCTGGGCGAGGGGGAGGACCTTTCCATCGAGGTGCTCGCGCGCCATCCGCATGGGATCATGCTCGACGTTCCCCTGACCTATGAGGGGTGGCGAGACCACATCGAGACCGAGGATGGCCGGCTCCGGCTCTGGCATCCGATCATCGCCGGCGAATTCGATCGCTGGGACCAGGACCGAGCGGCCCCCGCCGAGCCGGGACTGCGTCTGTTCAGCCAGCGCAAGCTCAAGTCGTTGAACTCCTGGATGCACAATCCGGAGAAACTGGTCCGCTCGCAGTCTCCGGCGCTGCTCATCCATCCGCGGGACGCTTCGGCGCGCAATATCGCCAGCGGCGACCAGGTCCGCGTCGCCTCCAGCCATGCCAGTGTCGAGGTGCGCGCCCAGGTGACCGACACGGTCATGCCGGGTTCCGTCTGCTACCCGCACGGCTGGGGTCACAACGGCGGCTGGTTGAACGCCAACCGGCAGGAAGGCGCCAATATCAACCGGCTTCTGGGCGATGGTTTCGAGGTGATGGAACCCGCCTCGGGCGTCACCTTCATCGACGGCCTGCCGGTCGAGGTGACCCGCCGCGGCTCGACGGCGCTCAATCCCTGATCGTGCCACTCGGCGCACGAAATAATATATGTGTCATGTGCCATATTGATGCACTTGACAACCGTGTTCAACCTCATCACTGTCACATAAATCAAGTATTGCGCCAAAGCAAAAACAGGCGCCGGACAGCGGGAGAAAACGATGCGCGACCTTGATGAGTTCGATCGCCATCGCTTGCCGTTCCGACGCTCGCCCAAGGGGGAAACCATGCACCGCCGCCGCCTGCTCTCGAGCGCCGCCGCCGGCGCGCTCGCCGCCAACCTCGTCGCGCTGGCGCCCCCGGCTCGGGCGGCGGAGGCGGCCGACGCGGCGGCGCCCGTGACGGGCCTCGCCGAGGTCGTGGTCACCGCCCAGCGGCGCTCGGAAAACCTTCAGCGCGTTCCGGTGGCCGTCCAGGTGGTGACGGTGAAACAGATCGCCGACGCCCATGTCACCGGCCTGATCGATCTTCAGAAGGTCACCCCGTCCCTGATCGTCCAGAACGCCGCCAGCAACGTCAATCCCTACATCCGCGGGGTAGGGTCGACGACCCAGGGCGCCAGCTACTACGCCAGCGTGGCGACCTACATAGACGGGGTCTATGTGACGAGGTTGGCCAGCGGCAGCTTCGACCTCGACAACGTCGACAGCATCGAGGTTCTGAAGGGCCCGCAAGGCACCCTCTATGGGCGCAACGCCACTGGCGGCGCGATCGTCATCACCAGCCATGCGCCGCACCCAGGCGACCCGCTGCACGGCGATCTGTCGGCGACCTACGGCAGCTACAATGAGCGCAAGTTCACCGGCCACCTGTCGGGCGGCCTGACCGACCAGCTGGCGTTCTCGATCGGCGCCTCCTACGACAAGCGCGACGGCTTCATCAAGAACCTGAATCCACCGGGGGCCGGAACCGAGCATGACGACCTGAACGACCGCGACTACTACTCGCTCGACGGCGCCTTGGTCTATCAGCCGACCAACCGGCTGAGCATCACGCTACGCGGTTCATTCTACCATGCGGATGACCGCAACACGATGGGCCTGCAAGTCACCGGCCTGAACGACTATGTGGACAACCCGACGCTGGCCTCACTCGGCCTGCCAGCCAATCCCGCCACGCCGCTGAACGGCACGGCCGCCTACTATGCCGGCCTGCTCGGCGCGTTCGGCGTCCCCGGCGCCGCTGCCGAGGCGCTGGCGGGCAATCTGAAGTTCTCCAACCAGTTCGGCGCCACCTATGACAATGAGGCCAACGGTTTTCAGGGCGCGCTCGGTCCCCGCGACAAGCAGGGCAACTTCAACTTCGGCGAGATCACGACGGGCTCCTTGCGGGTGAACTACGAAACCGACTTGGCGACGATCACCTCGACGACCTCCCTGACGTCGGACCTCAGCAACTCCGCCACCGAAGTCGTCACCGCCAATCCCACCACCTATCCGGCCGGGTTCAACGGCGGCTCGATCGGCTTTTCGGGGGATTTCCCGGCGCACAACTTCCAGGAGGACTTTCAGTTCACTTCCGGCAAAACCTCGCCGATCAAGTGGGTGGCCGGCGCCAGCTACCTCTATGAAAAGGGCCTGACCAATCTCACCGGCGACCTGTTCGGCTTCAACATTTTGTCCGAGTTCAACAACTGGACCGTCAAGTCGGTGGCCGGATACGGCCAGGCGACAGTCCCGCTCGACTTCATCGCCCATGGCTTGAGTTTCACCGGCGGCGGTCGCTACACCAGCGACTCGTACGATCTGGTCGAGAAACCGAGTTTCCTGGACTACAGCAATTCCATCTCCAGCAGCGCCTTCACCTACACCGCGCGCCTCAACTACCAGATTAACGATAGCCTGTTGGTCTACGCGGGCACATCGACCGGCTTCAAATCCGGATCGCTCAACGCCACCAACCATACCAGTCCGGCGGTGACGCCCGAGCACATCACCTCCTACGAGATCGGTGTTAAGGCCGACATCAACGATCGCGTGCGCCTGAGCGTCGCCGGCTTCGACTATTACTATAGGGATATTCAGCTTCAGGTCACCAGCAGTCCTCTGGCGGCCAGCTTCCTCGTCAACGGCACGTCGGCCAAGGTCTATGGCGCCGACTTCGATGGTTCGGCGATACTGACCGACTGGGCGCGGTTCAATTTTGGCGGGCTTCTGCTGCACTCGGCCTACGACTCCGACGTCAACGCGGTCGGCTACGGCTTCCTGCTGACCAAGGGCAAGCGACTGGCCGGCGCCCCGGACTGGACGCTCGATCTGGGTCCGACGATCAAGTTCCCGTTCGTCACCACCGGATCCCTGGAGCTGAACGTCAACGTCGCCTTGAGCAGCGGCTATTATTTCGACGCCCAGAACATCGTCGGAACCGGCGGCGCGTTCGACGCCAAGTCCTATACCACCGTCGACTTCAACCTCGCCTACACATTGCCCGACAATCATTGGCGCGTGTCGGTGTGGGGCAGCAACGCCTTCGACAGCCAGTACTACAACGGCGGCCTGGTCGCCGGCCAGATCGACAAGCTGGTGATCGCCGCGCCGCCGTCGCAGTTCGGCGTCACGGTCACCGCCAAGTTCTGACATTGAACGAGTCGAACGACGCCCTGTCGGTCATCCGGAATGTGACCGGCCGCACGCAATCGGCGGCCTCGCCGCAGGTCGGCGGGCTCGAGGATTTCCTGCGGCGGCAGACCGACCTCGGCGGAACCTTGGTCGGCGTGCGGCTGGACGAAACGCGGCGCAAGTCGGGGGCTTCGAGCGGCACCCAGGTGTTCTACCTCACGTTGCAGGACGCGCGGGATCGCCAGTTCGAGCGGCGCCTGGTCTTCCGCTGGGACCTCGGCGGCGCCTTCTTCTTCCAGTACAACCTGCCTGATCAGTACAGGGTGATGAAGGTGCTGAGACAGGCCGGATTCCCCTGCCCGACCGTGCTCTGGCTGGACGCCGACGGAGACGTGGTCGGAGCGCCCGGCCTGTTCATGGAGTTCGTCGACGCGCCCGCCCCGGCCGGGCAGCCGTTCGCGGAAGGCCCGCTGGTCGAAGCCGCGCCCGCCGCCCGGCATGCGATGATCCTGGACAGCGTGCGCACCTTCGCCCGCCTTCACAAACTCCCGCCGGCCGAACTCGACCTCGGCTTCCTGGACCATCGCGGTCGTGGCGATCACTTCATCGACCGCGAGCTCGACTGGACGACGCGCGAGCTTCTGAACTCGGTTCCCGAGGGGTTCGGCGGCAAGCGGCGCGCCTATTACGACGACGCCCGCGCCGCCTTGCTGAAGACGCGCGACCATCTGGTCAGGCTGGCGCCCCGCCACCGCGCGCCGGAGCTGGCGCACGGCGACACCAATCTCAGCAACTTCATGTACCGAGGCGAGAAGGTGGCGGTCCTGCTGGACTGGGAGCTTTGCCACGTCGGCCTCGGCGAGGCCGACCTCGGCTACTGCCTGGCCGGCAACGACCATTTCCTCCACCTGCTGCCGCAGATGGACGGCGTTCCGTCGACCGCCGAGATGGCCCAGGCCTATCGCGCCGAGCGCGGCAAGCTCGAGGACTGGGACTACTGCCAGCTCCTCGGCGACTGGCGCCTGGCGGTGTTCCAGGCCATGGCCTTCAGCCGGCTGCCCGCCGCGATGGCCCATGTCGAGGAGGCCTATTGGGCGCATGCGCGAGAACGGCTCGCCCGCTTCGTGTCGCTATAGATCCCCCGGAGACGCCGCATCATGTCCAAGGGTCCCATCCAGATCGTCGAGCTGCCGGTCGAGGACGAATGGCCACACCCGCCGGGTCCAGGGGCGCTCTGGCAGGAAAGCGTCGTGCTGGCCTGGCAGGACGTGTCGCAATCGATCGGCGGGTTTTTCCGCATCGGCCACCATCCGAACCGCGGCGTGGGGATCTGCACCTTCGGGATCGTCAGCGGGGAGGGCCCCTGTTTCAATCGCTCCCGGCCGCACATCCCGCTCACGGGCGCCGACCGGTTCGTGGACGGGTTCTCGATCGACGGATTCCTGACAACGAAATTCGCCCCCTCGTCGAGCCGCTGGACGGCGCGCGACGACGACTGCGAACTCGATCTGGAGGTGGTCAATGTCCACCCCCAATATGACGCCTGGGCGCTGGCCGGACTGACCGGACCGTTCCGCGACAAGTTCGCCAGCCAGCACACCGAAGTCGCCGGCAAGGTCGCCGGATCGGTCCGGCTGGGGTCGAGGACCTGGAAGATCGACGGCTTCGCCTACCGCGACCACTCCTGGGGCGTGCGCAACCACGACGATCCGGCCACCCAGCTGGCCAACTTCGTCTGGCTGGTCGGCTCCTTCGGCCCCGACCTGGTCATCGCCGCCTGCGAGACCGCGACCCGCTCGGGGAGCCGCTTCAACACCGGCTTCGTGATCCGCGACGGGGTGATCGAGCGGCCGGTCATTCGCGACATTGCCTATCTGGTCGAGTTCGACGGCCTGTCGATGCGCGGCGCCCGCTGCGTGATCGAGACGCCGTCGCTGGGGAGCTTCGATCTCGAGATCGAGGGCTTCGGCAACGTCCTGATGGGCATGGAATGCGAGCCGGGGCGGGAAGACGAATACCTGGAAGTCGGCATGCCAGGCCGGATGCGGTGGAGCGGTCGGGTCGGCGGCGTGCACGTCAGCACCATGCTCAACGCGCGCTCGGCGAACCGCGCGCCGGCCCTGCTGTTCGGCGCCTCCTCTCAGAGGGGACTGTACGACCGGCCCCGTTGGAGCCCGTCCGGCGAATGACCACCGCCACCGCGCGCGCCTACCGCATCCCCACCGGCACCCGCTCCGCGTCCCGTTCCGCCCGGATCCTGGCGTGCAGATCCCCGTACTTGGCGAACTCCATGCGGGCGATGGTGCGGTTGTGCACTTCGTCGGGGCCATCGGCCAGGCGCAGGGTGCGCTGGCTGGCGTAGAGCTTGGCGAGGCCGAAGTCGCTGGTGACGCCGCCGCCGCCGTGGGCCTGGATGGCGTCGTCGATGATGCGCAGGGCCATGTTGGGCGCGGCGACCTTGATCATCGAGATCTCCAGGCGGGCGGTCTTGTTGCCGGCCTTGTCCATCATGTCGGCCGCCTTCAGGCAGAGCAGGCGGTTCATCTCGATGTCGGTTCTGGCGGCGGCCACGCGTTGTTCCCACACCGAATGCTCGGAGATGAATTTGCCGAAGGCCTTGCGGCTCATCAGCCGCTTGCACATCTTTTCCAGCGCCACCTCGGCGGCGCCGATGGTGCGCATGCAGTGGTGGATGCGGCCGGGGCCGAGCCGAGCCTGGGAGATCTCGAAGCCGCGGCCCTCGCCGAGGACCAGGCTCTCCTCGACCGGCACGCGGACGTCCTTGAGCAGCACCTCGGCGTGGCCGTGCGGGGCGTCGTCGTAGCCGAACACCGGCAGCATCCGCAGCGTCTTCACGCCGGGCGCGTCGAGCGGCACCAGCACCTGCGACTGCTGGGCGTGGGGCGCGGCGTTGGGGTTGGTCCGGCCCATGACGATGGCGACCTTGCAGCGCGGGTCGCCGACGCCCGAGGACCACCATTTGAGGCCGTTGATCACATAGTGGTCGCCGTCGCGCTCGATGCGGGTCTCGATGTTGGTGGCGTCCGAGGAAGCCACCAGAGGCTCGGTCATCAGGAAGGCCGAGCGGATGTCGCCGTTCATCAGCGGCCGCAGCCAGCGCTCCTTCTGCTCGAGGGTGCCGAAGCGGTTGAGCACCTCCATGTTGCCGGTGTCGGGCGCCGAACAGTTGAACACTTCCGAGGCGAAACTGACCCGGCCGAATATCTCGCAGATCGGGGCGTATTCGAGGTTGGTCAGCTGCACGCCTTCGAACTCGAAGGTATCCTCCAGCGGCGGGTGTCCGGCCGAAGGCGGCATGAACATGTTCCAAAGACCGGTCTGCCTGGCCTTGGCCTTCAGCTCCTCGATGATCGGCAGAACCTTCCAGCGGCCACCCTCTGCCTGCTGAGCCTCATAGACCGGCACGGCCGGGTAGATGTGGTCGTCCATGAAGTCGCAGACCCGGCGGATCAGGTCCTTCTGGCGCGGCGAATAGTCGAAATCCATGGCTGCCTCCTCGGGTTCAAACGTTTGTTTGAACCTTGTCGCACAGTCGCGCGGCGCGCGCACCTAAGGAGTTCACCTGACCCCGCGGCCGGGCCGTGGCTCACCCCAGGGCGGTGGCCGATTCGCTTTCGAAAAAGACGTCGCCGGCGTGGTCGGCGATGTCCTGGGCGGTCCAGGATCCCTTGGGCGTGAAGCCCTTGGCCGACCGGATGCGGAATTCCCGCACGCCCCGCTGGGAGACGCCCAGCATGACGCCGGTGCGGTCGCCCGACAGGTCGCTGACCATATAGAGCAGCGCCGGGGCGATGGCGTCGGGCAGCGACAGCGGGTCGGGCTCGCGGTCGCGCATGCCGGGCAGGTCGCTGGTCAGGCGGGTGTAGGCGCCGGGCGCCAGGCCCCAGACCCGGATGCCGTACTTGCGCCCTTCGATCGACAGCACCCGCATGAACCCATAGAGCGCCGCCTTGGCCGCCCCGTAGTTGGCCTGGCCGAAGTTGCCGAACAGGCCCGAGGTCGACGAGGTCTGGACGATGACGCCCTTGACGGCGTTGTTCTTCATCCACCGCCAGACCGGCAGGGTGACGCAATAGGCGCCCTTCAGGTGCACCTTGACCACCGCGTCCCAGTCGGCCTCGGAAGTGTTGGCGAAGGTCTTGTCTCGCAGGATGCCGGCGTTGGAGACCAGGATGTCGACGCGGCCGAAGGCGTCGAGGGCGGACTTGAGGATGTTCTCGCCGCCGGCCACGGTGGAGACGTCGTCGCCGTTGGCGACGGCCCGGCCGCCTTCCGCGGCGATGGCGTTGACCACCTTCTGGGCGGCCGAGACGTCGGCCCCCGTGCCGTCGCGCGCGCCGCCCAGGTCGTTGACCACCACCGCCGCGCCCTCCCGCGCGAACAGCTTGGCATAGGCCTCGCCCAGGCCGTTGCCGGCCCCGGTGACGATGGCGACCTTACCCTCGAGCAGACCCATGATGCGCTTCTCCCGTGCTGGACGTCCGTTGGCTCGGCATCCCTGGACGCATCATCCGACCGACATCGCCCGGGGGCAAGGGCGCCGCGACGTCGCCCTGGAGGCGATCAGCGCCGGGCGCGGAAAAAGCGTCGCAGCAGGTTGGCGCTGTCGTCGGCGAGGACACCGCCGGTCACCTTCGGGCGCCAGTGGCAGGTAGGCTGGTCGAAGACCCGGGGACCATGGATGACCGCCCCACCTTTCGGGTCTTCGGCGCCGTAGACCAGCCGGCCGATCCGCGCGTGGCTGATGGCGCCGGCGCACATGGCGCAGGGCTCGAGGGTGACGAACAGCGTGAGGCCGGACAGCCGATAGTTGCCCAGGGCCGTGGCGGCGGCGCGCAGGGCGAGGATCTCGGCGTGGCCGGTGGGGTCGTTGAGGGCGATCGGGGAATTGGCCGCGTGGGCGATCACCTTGCCGGTCACCGGGTCCAGCACCGCGGCGCCGACGGGAACCTCGCCCCGCGCGGCGGCCGCTTGCGCCTCGGCAAGCGCGATGCGCATGGTGGGGAGATCATGGTCGGCCATCGCAAGCACCGAAGAGAACCCCAGCCCCCAGGTCAAGCCGCCGCCCCGGCCCCGGCGCCCCCGCCGGCGATCGACGCCGCGCCCGGAGCCTCGTCCGGCGATCGCGTGGCCAAGGCCCTGGCCCGGGCCGGCGTCGCCTCGCGCCGGGAAGTGGAGCGGCTGATCGAGAACGGCCAGGTGGCGCTGAACGGCCAGCTGCTCACCACCCCGGCGGTCAATGTCCGACCGGGCGATGTGCTCACCGTCGACGGCGAGGCGGTGAACGCCGCCGAACCCACGCGCCTTTTCCGCTACCACAAGCCCTCCAGGCTGGTGACCAGCCACCACGACCCGCGCGGGCGGCCGACGGTGTTCGACGCCCTGCCACCCGGCCTGCCCCGGCTGATCTCGGTGGGCCGGCTCGACCTGAATTCCGAGGGGCTGCTGCTGCTGACCAACGACGGCGGCCTCTCGCGGGCGTTGGAATTGCCATCCAGCGGCTGGAACCGGCGCTATCGCGCCCGCGCCTGGGGCCGCATCGACCAGGCCCGCCTGGATACGCTGAAGGATGGCCTCACGGTGGAAGGCGTCCGCTATGGGCCGATCGAGGCGACCCTCGACAAGGCCAAGGAGGGGCCGACCGGCGCGAACCTGTGGATCACCGTGACCCTGGCCGAGGGCAAGAACCGCGAAGTCAGGCGGGTGCTGGAGGCGCTGGGCCTGACCGTCAATCGGCTGATCCGCCTCGCCTACGGCCCGTTCGCGCTGGGGACCCTGGAGGTCGGCGCGGTGGAGGAGGTCGGGCCGCGGGTGATCCGCGAACAGCTAGCCGGACTGGTGTCGCCCGCCAACATGCCCACGGGCGACCGGGCCCTCTTCAAGTCGGCCGGTGGGACGGGACGGCGCGCGCCGACCGGCAAGGCGATGGCCGGGGCCGGACGGGCGAGCGGCGAGCCGCCTCCGCCGCCGATCGAATACAAGCCCGGCTGGGCCCGGCCGAAGCGGAAGGTCATCGGCGGCGGCGGGCAGAAGCCGCGCGGCAAGGCGGCCCGGTCGCCGCGACCGCCTAGCTAAAGTGCGCCGAGACGTCGCGCGTGGGGCTCAACTCCTCGATCCTGACGCCGGCCAGGCGGCGCAGGGTCGGCAGGCGGGCGATCAGCTCGGTGATCAGCACATAGCCGCCGACCAGGGCGAAGTCCTCCACCAGGGAAAACGCCGAAAACCCCGCGGCCGCGTTCTGTTCGAAGCTGAGCGACTGCTGGAAGAGCACGATCAGGATGTTGTTGACGGCATGGGCGCCGGCGGCGACCTCGACGCCCCCCCACCTGAGGGTCATGTAGGCGAAGCCCGCGCCCATCAACGCGCGGGTGAGGAAGGCGTCGAGGTTGGGGTCGAAGTGGAGGGCGGAGAACGTCAGTGACGTCGCGGCGATCAGAATCATCGGCCGTCGCAAAAAGGCGCCGGTCTGCCGCAGCAGCCAGCCGCGGAAGAACAGCTCCTCGGCGGCGGCGGCGGGGATCAGCAGCAGCGCCGACAGGGAATAGACGACCCGGTCGCCCAGCTGCGGCGAGATGCTCAGGAATGGCGGCGGCCCGCCGTCGCCGGACGCCAGGCGTTCGGCGATCACGATCGGGGCCATCGACGCCGCCGACAGGGCCATCCCGACCAGCAGCAGCCGCCAGCGCACGCGCGGCGCGCAGGTGATGTAGATCCTCAGGGGCTGGCGGACCATGGCGGCGGCGACCCCGACGAACACCAGCAGGAAGACGGCGTCGACGGCGGTGGCGACGACCAGCCGCAGCACCGTGAGACCGGGCCCGACGGCCTGGGGGTCGCTGATCGCCCGGGCGGCGTCCGACAGGCCCCCCACGCCCCGCGAGCCCTCGCCGATCAGGATCGCGTAGGCGATCATCACCAGCAGCAGACCGCAGATCGCCGCGATCAGGCCGAGCGCCACACCCCCCAGCAAGGTGGCCGCCAGGCGGGCCGGATCGCGCTCGCGGTCGTCCATCCCGGTCAAGAACACCGAGTCCGCCAGACCAGCCCAGACGCCCTGCGCGCTCATCGAGACTCCAACGCCCCTTGGCCATAATCTTCCGCCAGAGCGGCCCGAAACCAAAGGACAATCGATGCGAATTGTGGCCGGCGCGCAACGAGGACGGGCCCTTGTGGCGCCAAAGGGACACTCGACGCGACCGACCGCCGACCGGACCCGCCAAGCGCTGTTCAATGTGCTCGAACACGCCGCCTGGAGTCCCGGCCTGGCGGACGTCCGGGTGGTCGATCTGTTCGCCGGATCGGGCGCCCTGGGCCTGGAAGCGATCTCGCGCGGCGGCGAATTCTGCCTGTTCGCCGACAGCGATCCGGCCGCCCTGGCGGCGATCGACGCCAACATCGAGGCGCTGCGCCTGACCGGGCGCTGCGCCGCGCGCCGGCTCGACGCGGGCCGGCTGCCGCCGCTGGCGAGCGACAGCGCGCCGTTCGACCTGGCGTTCCTCGACCCGCCCTACGCCAGGGGCCTGGCCGAGCCGGCGCTGGCCGGCCTGCTGGCGGGCGGCTGGCTGGCGCCGGGGGGGCTGGCGGTGGTCGAACGCGGGGCCGGCGAGGGCGGTTTCGCGCCGCCGGGCTTCGCGGTGCTGGACGACCGCGCCTGGGGCGCGGCGCGGGTGTGGTTTCTCAGGCCTTCGTCGACATCTGATCGTCTTTTGACGGCCTTCTGACAACGGCCTGACCGATCATCGCCGGCCGAACAGCCGCTCGATGTCGGCCAGTTTCAGCTCCACATAGGTCGGCCGGCCGTGGTTGCACTGGCCCGAGTGAGGCGTCGCCTCCATCTCGCGCAGCAGGGCGTTCATCTCCGGCGCGGAGAGCTGGCGGCCGGCCCGGACCGAGCCGTGGCAGGCCATGGTCGAGCAGACGTCGGCGAGGCGTTCACCCAGCGCCAGAGGCGCGCCGTTCTCGGCCAGGTCGTCGGCGATGTCCCGCACCAGGCCGGCGACGTCGGTGTCGCCCAGCAGGGCGGGCGTCTCGCGCACCAGGACGGCGCCGGGGCCGAACGCCTCCAGCCCCAGGCCCAGCGCCGCCAGTTCGTCGGCCCGGGCGCACAGCCGCTCGGCCTCGGCGGGATCGAGTTCGACCACCTCGGGCAGCAGCAGCGTCTGGCGGGCGACGCCGCCCCGCGCCATCTGGGCCTTCATCCGCTCATAGACCAGCCGCTCGTGGGCGGCGTGCTGATCGACGATGACCACGCCGTCGCGGGTCTGGGCGACGATGTAGGTGGCGTGGACCTGGGCGCGGGCGGCGCCGAGCGGATAGTCGGGCGGCTCCTCCTCGACCCGCAGGGCGGTGGGGCCCGGGCCGGCCTCGGGCGGCGCCGGCGTCCAGGTCTCGGCCCGCGCCGACACGCCGCCGAACCCGGGCAGCCGGCCGCTGCCGGCGGCGGGCGTCCAGCCGCCGGCCGACCAGGCGGAAAAGCCGGCGGCGCTCGGCTCGGCCCGGAAGCTGCCGAGGGCGGCGGCCGAAACGGTGGTGGAAGCGCGATGGCCGGCGCCGGCCAGGACGTGGCGCAGGGCCCCGATGATCAGCCCGCGCGCCAAACCCGGATCGCGGAACCGCACCTCGGCCTTGGCCGGGTGGACGTTGACGTCGACCAGGGTCGGATCGAGGGTCAGGTAGAGCGCGGCGGCGGGATGCCGATCGCGGGCCAGGAAGTCGGCGTAGGCGGCCCGCAGGGCGCCGTGCAGCAGGCGATCGCGCACCACCCGGCCGTTGACGAACAGGTATTGATGGGCCGCGCTGCCGCGATTGTAGGTCGGCAGGCCGGCATAGCCGGTCAGGCGCACGCCCTCGCGCTCCTGGTCGATGGCCAGGGCGTTGTCGGCGAATTCGCGCCCGAGCACCGCCGCCAGCCGGGCCAGGCGGCCCTCCGGCCCAGCGGCTTCGGCGGCCAGGCGCAGGGTCCGTCGGCCATCGATGTCGAGGCTGAAGGCGACGCTCTCGTCGGCCATCGCCTGGCGCTTGACCGCCTCGACGATGGCCATCGCCTCGGCCCGCTCCGACTTCATGAACTTCAGGCGGGCCGGCGTGGCGTGGAAGAGATCGCGCACCTCGACCCGCGTGCCGTGTGGCTGATCGAATGCCGCCGGCGAGACCGGGGCGACCTGGCCGCCGTCGACGACGATCGCCCAGGCCTCGCGCGACCCCCGGACCCGCGAAGCGATCGACAGCCGGGCCACCGAGCCGATCGACGGCAGGGCTTCGCCCCGAAAGCCCAGAGTGGCGATCCGCAGCAGGTCGAAGCCGCCGTCGGCGCCGGCGGTGAGCTTGGAGGTGGCGTGCCGCTCGATGGCCAGTGGCAGCTCGTCGCGCGGCAGGCCGCCGCCGTCGTCGGCGACCAGCATGCGGGCCAGGCCGCCGCCGTCGGCCTGGACATCGATCCTGACCGCCCCGGCGTCGAGGGCGTTCTCCATCAACTCCTTGATCACGCTGGCCGGCCGCTCGACCACCTCGCCGGCGGCGATGCGGTTGACAAGGTCCGGCGGCAATCGGCGGATGGACATGAGAGTCATATAGGCCCGATTCCGCCACAACGGTCGCCCGCGTTGCGCGAACCGCCGCGCCAAATCCGCGCTCCCCTCGCGATGATCGCCCAGGCCGTTGAGGCCCGGGCGAGAAGCGCTTCAGGCGGCGTGAGACGGCAGGGCCAGGGTCGACAGCGCCGCGGGCGCGGAGGCCGAAGCGGCGGCCGACGCGATGCTGGAGCCGCCCGCCAAACCGGCCATCGCCTGGACGAAGTGGATCGCCGTCGTGGCCTTGGCGGGCGGATCGCCCAGCACGACACCGGCGAAGAAGCTCGATGCGGCCGACTTGGTGGTGACCGACAGGGTCGCCGTCAGGGTCAGGGGCGTCGCGCTCAGGGGGCCGCTGGCCAGCGATCCCAGATCGACGGCCTTGTTGGTGAAGTAGGCCGCGGCCGCGGCGCCGGTGGTGAAGGTCTGGCTCAGCACGCTGGCGCCGTTGGCGAAGATGTTGAAGGTGACGCCACTGACGCCCGTCCCCGCCGCCGCGCCGCCATACAATCCGACCACCAGGTCCTGCGGCGAGGTCAGTTCGGTGAGGTTGAGGGTCTCGCTGAAGGTGGTGGTCACCGTCTGGGTGGCCGCGCCGCCGGTGGCGTAGGCGCCGCCCAGTTCGCCGACGCCGAAGAATACCGGGGCCGCCCCGAAGGCGGCGCCGATCTTGGCGTTGCCGCTCAGGATGGCGGCGAGGCTGGCGCTGGTGGGGGCGGCCTCGAAGTCGGCCTGCGCCTGGCCGGTCTTGGCGAAGTTGAACATGGAGACTCCGATGTCGGTCTGCGCGGTGGCCGTCACGGTCCCGCCGCCGATGACGCCGCTCGCGGCGGCCGAGGCGGACTGGACCAGACCGCCGGGAAGCAGCGACGAGAATGATTTGGCGGCGTAGGCGCCCGAATGACCCGTCGCCGCGATCGTCGCGGTGGCCGGACCCGACGTCAGGCCGCCCGCGCCGCCGGTCGCGGTCGCCTTGGCGGTGACGGAGCCGGTGGTCGACCCGATCACGTTCAAGGTGGCGAGCGCCGTGCCCCCCACGCCCGAGGTGGCGCCGATCCCCGCGCCGCCGCCGGTGGCGACCACCGAGGCGGTCAGGGCGGTGCTGGTGGTGTCGCTGAACGTCAGCCTCGAGGATGCGCCGCCGCCAGCGCCGCCGGCGCCCGCGCCGCTCGCGCCCCCCGCGCCGGCGATCGCGGTCTGGGTCAGCACGTCCGCCGCGCCGTTGCTGGAGCCCGATAGGCCGTTCAAGGTGATCGCCGAGCCCCCGGCGCCGCCGGCTCCCGTGTCGCTGGCCCCGCCCGCGCCGCCCGTGACCGTCGACGACAGCGTGAGCGCCCCGCCCGCGGTCGAGCCGGAGACGGCGCTCGACGCGGTGCTCGCCGCGCCGCCGGTCCCCCCGTTCGCGCCCGAATGGCCCGCGCCGCCCGCGCCCGAACTCAGGGTCAGGGCCGCGGTCGCCGCCGCGCCGGTCGCGGCCTCGGTAGCCGACGCCGACGAGGCGCTGCTCGCCACGCCGCCATTGGCGCCGACGGCGCCGACGCCGGAGCTCGCGGCGCCCGCGCCGGCGATCGCCACGCCGGTCGCCGTGGCTCCGGCCGCGGCGCCGGCCGTTGGCGGCGCCTCCCCGATGGCGGCGACGGACACCGTCGCGTTTCCGGCCGTCGATCCGGCTCCGCCGGTCGCGGTCGCCTTCGCGACGACGACCCCGGCCCCGGTCGCCGCCAGGCCCGACGTCGACGTCCCGCCCGCTCCGCTGCTCGTCGCTCCGAGGCCGCCCGCGCCGCCGGTGGCGAAAGCGGCGGCGGTCAGCGCGCCGGCGGGCGTGGCGTTCTTGTTGTCGTCGAAGGCGTAGGTCGACGACGCGGCCCCGCCGGCCCCGCCCACGCCCGAGCCGCCGGTCCCGCCCGCGCCACCGGTCGCCGTCTGGGTGAGTGCGAGCGCGCCGCCGTCGCTGGTCGACGCGCCGGAAATGGTGTTCAGCGCGGTGGCCGAACCGCCGGCTCCGCCCGTCCCCGTGTCGCTGGCGCCGCCGGCGCCGCCGACCTGGGTGTCGGAAAGGCCCAGCGCGCCCCCGACGGTCGAGCCCGTCACGGCGCCGACCGAGCTGATCGAGGCGCCGCCGGCCCCGCCGTCGGCGCCGATCGTCCCCGCCCCGCCCGCGCCGCCAACCAGGCTCAGGGTCGCCGTCGCCGCCGAGCCGGCGACCGTCTCGGCGATGGTCGCGCTCGAAGCGCGATTTGGATCGGTGACGCCGCCGCCGGCCCCGCCGGTGTTTCCGGCCGCATAGGCGGCGCCGCCCGCCCCGCCCGTGGCGATCCCCGTCGCGACGCCACCGCCGATCGTATCGGTCTCCGAGACGACCGCGATCGCGGTCCCGCCGGCCCCGCCCGAATTGCCCGTGCCCTGCAGATGGTTCAGGCCATCGACGCCCGGCGTGCCGCTCGCGCCCCCGACGCCGCCCAGACCCTCGGCCTCGGCGGTCGCGGTGGTCGTACCGATCGCTATCGCCGCGCCCTCGCCGCCCGCGGATCCCATGGCCGCGGGGCCTTGCTCGATGTAGGTGTGGGTCGAGTCGTAGCCGGCGTTTCCGCCGTTGCCGCCCTTGCCGCCGCGCCCGCCGATGCTGTACGCCACGGTGCTGGTGTCGGTCGGCCCGAGGCCCGCCGCATCGACCAGGATGAACGCGTTGCCGCCGGCGAGGCCGACCGCGCCCGCGCCGCCGGGCGACGCGCCGTTGACCCCGGCCTTGCCCTGCAATCCCCGCGCCACGACCATGAGCTTACTCCACCAGTTGAAACGACATTTCGTGCGAACGGCCGAAGGACCGCCAAAAGTCCAGGCCGCGTGACAAACCCGCGCGACCATCATGCGAACACGTTCCGCCGATGGATCAAGCGATCATGAAAAGAGTCCCCCCGAACCCCGGAGCTCAACAATAATATAATACAGATCAGAAAGAAAGGTTTTAATGATTCTCGGCACAGATTAGACGAGCGGTCTCGGTAATTATTTAGTATTTGAAACGAATTCTAATCAGATTCGCCCATTCGAGGCGCACGTAAGGCAATCGTCTCTCCGAAGTCCGGCGTCGAGCGCCGCCCGACTCGCATGGGAAGCGCGC
>Ga0302326_10013574_pt1 | contig 17257 bp, 10 predicted proteins | sample Palsa_T0_3_FD_202264 | JGI IMG/M metagenome (GOLD analysis project Ga0302326, IMG submission 202264) | Peat permafrost microbial communities from Stordalen Mire near Abisko, Sweden - Palsa_T0_3 | ecosystem: Environmental > Terrestrial > Soil > Palsa > Peat permafrost | place: Sweden: Abisko... | reverse complement strand
CGATCAAAAGCAAATTGGTCATCAGTTCGGTGGTTGAACTCATCGTCTTCATGATTTCTGTCAAGTCGCGGATATTGAAATCATCCGGCATATCGCCGCGCAAATGATGCCGCTCGCGCATGAGCGCGGTGATTTCCTCGATGGCGCTGGGCACTTGTTCGCCGGTGCGCGCGGCGGCCACGATTTGATCGATGCCGGCGAACCGCACCGGCGCGGGCGTGTCGGTCGTCTGGACGGCCGAGGGAACGGAGTAAAGACTGAGCGAATAATTGGGATACACCTGGCTGGGCAGAACGGTGGCGCTGGCCGCCGCGGCAGCAGCCGCGCTCAAGTTGGGGGTGGAGACGGAGGTGCCTGTCACCCGGTATTTGATGGTCGTCCAAGGGGCCAGCACGATGTCGTCCTGGTCCGAACCCATCATGTTGGCGCCTTTGGGCCGCAGGACGCCGATGACTTTCATATTGACGTTTTGCATGCGGATATCCTTGCCGATGGGCGATTCGCCGGCGAAAAGTTCGCGCACGATGGTCTGGCCGACCAGGCAAACCTTGCTGCAATTGCGCACGTCGCGATCGGTGAAAGCTTCGCCCTCGGCCATTTCCGTCCAATCGCGCACCTCCAGAAAAGCAGGGGTCGTGCCCATCATGGAGTTGGGCGCCCAGTTGCGGTTGCCATAAACGATCTGCGTGCGCGTGCGCACGATGGGCGCGGCCGCGATAATCGACGGGCATTCCGTCACAATGGCGTCGGCGTCGCCCGGCGTGAGGGTGATGCTGCTGCCGCTGCCGAAGCTGACGCCGGCGGTGGCCATGTTGCCGGGAAAGACCAGGAGATTGAAGGCGCCCATCGTGGCGATGGTGCGTTGAATGGCCATGGTGGAGCCGTTGCCGATTTCCATCATCGCGATCACCGCCGCCACACCGATGACAATGCCCAGGGTGGTCAGCGCCGCGCGCAGAACGTTGCGCCGCAGCGCGCGCAAGGAAGTGCGGAGGATGCGGAGAAATTTCATGATTTTTCGATCAATCCATCGCGGATGCGGATGACGCGTTTGGCGTGCTCGGCCACGCCCGGATCATGCGTCACCAGGATGACCGTCAAACCTTCCGATTGATTCAGGTTTTTGAACATATCCAAAATTTCCTCGCTAGTGCGCGAGTCCAGGTTTCCCGTCGGCTCATCGGCCAGCAACAAGCGCGGACGGTTGATCAGCGAGCGGGCGATGGCGACTCGCTGTTGCTGACCGCCGGAGAGTTGGGAGGGTTGATGATCCATGCGCTCGGACAAGCCCACTTTGCGCAATAGTTCGGCGCCGCGTTCGCGCATCTCGTGTTCCGCGAGATGTTCGGCGGCGTAATTGAGCGGCATGATGACATTTTCCAAAGCGGTGGTGCGCGCCAGCAAATTGAAACTCTGAAAAACAAAGCCTATCAAGCGGTTCCGCAGCCTGGCCCGTTCATTGGTCCCCGCGCCGGAAACTTCCTTTCCATCCAGCCAATACTCGCCGGCGCTGGGATGGTCCAGACATCCCAGAATGTTCATCAAAGTGCTTTTGCCTGAACCGCTGGCCCCCATCAGTGCGACCAATTCGCCTTTGGCAATGGAAAGCGAAACACCCTTAAGCACGGGCACATCGACCTCGCCAAGGTGGTAGGTTTTGCAAACGCCCCGCAATTCTAGCAAGTCCATATACGTCTGTGGGGACTAATTGCCCCTGCGCGGGCCAGGCGGCCGGCCCCAGGGGTTCTGCGGGATGAAAGGATTCTTGGCCGCATCCGCATCCATCGGATTGGAGGCCAGTTGCATGCCCATGATCACTTGCTGCCCTTCGGCCAGGCCGGCGCCTTCGATTTCCGTTTCGGTTCCATCGGTCAAATCGGCGGTCACCGCAATAGGTTTGACAAATTCGCCTTCATCAACCCAGAGCGTGGCAGGATGGCGAGGTTCGGAGGAATCGGGCGGGGGATGGTGTCCGGCTACTTGTTGGGCCGCCTGCGAATCGCGGTATGCCGGCGCGATCATTTCGAATTGCGGCCGCCAGCGCAAGGCGGCGTTGGGCGCCAGCAGGACTTTGTGCCGCTCGCCGCTCAGGAATTGGGCGTTGGCGGTCAGGTAGGGAAGCAATTTGCCGTCCGTGTTGTCGGTGTTCACTTCCACGGTGTAGGTGACGACGTTCTGTGTCATGGTGGCGTTGAGGCGCACCTTGCCGACCTTTCCCCGGAAGGTTTGGTTGGGGAAAGCATCGACGGTGAAGCTGACTGGCTGGCCGGGATGAATGCTGCCGATATCCGCTTCATTGACGGAAATCCAAACCTGCATGCGCGTGAGGTCCTTGGCGATCAGGAACAGGCTCGGCGTGTTGAAGCTGGAAACGACCGTTTCGCCAATGGTGACGCGGCGGTCAATAATAACGCCTTTGACTGGGGAAGCGATGGTGCAATAATCCAGCGTGCGTTGGGCGCGATCCAGCGTCGCCGCGGCTTGGACGGTCGTGGCCCGTGACTGTTTGAGCGCGGCTTCGTCCAGCGCGACGTTGGCTTTGGCGATTTCGTAATTGGCTTTGTAAGAATCGTAGGTGGTGGGCGCCAGTGCCTCGGACGGCCCCAATTTTTGGGCGCGGTTCCAATCCGCTTCGGCCTGCACCAGCTTGGCCTTCATCTGTTCGAGATCAGCTTCAGCGCGGACTTCACCCGCTTTGTCCTGGTCCAGTTGCGCCTTGCCGAGGTTGACGTCGGCGGCATAAAGGCAGTCGTCAATTTTCGCCAGCACCGTTCCTTCCTCGACCACCGAACCGTAATCAATGGGCTTGCCGCTCTTGTCCTTGCCGAAAAAGAGGATTTGTCCCGCGACCTGGGCGCCGACATCAACGACTTCCTCCGGTTCCAAGGTTCCGGTGGCGGTGATGGTCACGTAGAGATCGCCCTTTTTGATAGGGGCCTCCCGAAAGGCGGGTTTATGGGCGGCATGGGCGCGCCACTGCCACACTCCCCAGCCTGTTAAGAGAACCAGGATGGCGGCGGCTGTGAGCGAGGTTTTGAGGGGTCGTCGCATGTTCAATTTTACGTCATCATCAAGTCCGGCTGCCCGCCATGGTTGAGCCGGCGATGGATCAAGACAATGAACCTCTTCGAGGTCATGCCCAGGCCATTGTCATTTAGATGCAGTGGCGTGTGAGATTATTCAAGCTAAGAGCGTGTTTTACCGCCAGCGGCCACCCACCCAGACGTGCCGTCCGCCGCGAAAGACCCAGCCGCCGTGAAGCCACAAGGCCCCTCGGTAAGGGGGCAAAACCCAGACGCCAGGAGCCCAAACCCAGGCGTAGCCGTTCCAATTATAGTATCCGGGCGTGTAAACATAGTCCGGCCCTGGGGCAGGCGGGGCGACCTCCGCAGGAGGCGCAGGAGGCGGCACCGAAGCGGCCACGGCCGTGCCGGGCGCAGGTTCCTGAATAGTCCCAGGCGGCGGAGTCTGCGCGGGAGCCGTCCCCGGAGGGGGTGCGGCATAAGAACCCTCTGTCGGAGGAGGAGCGACATAAACTGGCTGTTGAGTCGTGCAACCGCCCACGACCACTCCGGCCAGGACGGCCAACGTCCAAACTGAATAGAATCTCATTTTCATACACCATACTAATAGCCAATGCGCGGAAAAGTTCCACCCAAAAATAGGTGCTTCAGTCAAGGCCTTTTCAACTCGGCGGTTTTGGTTGAGCCCGTCTCGCACAGGAGAGCGAGATCGATGAATTGGCCGCCCACCGTCTGGTGCGTGTGAACGGCCAAAATGTTGCGGCCCTTGCGCAAGGCCTTCCGCAATGCTTCGGTGACGTCAAAAGCTTCGTAGCTTGTCGTGTAGCCGCCCCGTTTCCAGATGATCTGTCCATTGACATAAACCTCGGTGTCCTCGTCATGGAAAATCACCAGCGAGGCGTCCTGGATATAATCGGTTGAGGAATCAAAATTTTGACGCAGCCAAATATCGTCATTGGTCCAGGAAGTTCGGACACCCGGCAACGCGTGGCCGAAAGGAGCGAGTCCACTCCCCCAGGCGCTGTCGTTCGCCTCCGCGCTTATCCAATCGGCGCCAGGCGCGGCGGTCGTGAAGCGATAGGGCTTGGACAATTCTCCGTCGGCGGCGGCTCCGACAAGGACTTTCCAGTGTCGCGCGGCTGCGGTCGAAGGTTCCCCGGCCGTCGGCCCTTCGGTCTCGTAAGCAGCCGGCCGCGCAGTAAAATCATGCAGGCGGGCGAGATCAAATTTGGGCCGGCGATCATAGTAATACAAGCCGTTGTGCTCCTGCTCGACATCGGTTAATTGCGTGTAACAAAAGCCAAACAGATTGGAATTGTCAAGCAAAGCCGCCGTCAGTCCTCCGTAGCGAGTGTAAAACTCTTCCTCCGTTTTCGGCCCGTCGCCGTAGCCCCAACCGCCTTCCGTCGCCCAGCCGATGCCGCCAAATTCGCTGACCATGAAAGGGAGGCCGCGATCCGTTTGCTTGGAACTCTTCACGCCGTAACGATCTGGCAAGCCTTCCGTCGCGCTGTGGCCGAAGAACTCCTCCCAGCGCTGCTTGAAAGCGACCGGTTTTTGGTTGTAATCGTGGTTGTCGAGCACCAAGGGGTTGGCGACGGTGTGCGTCCAGCCGCTCGTTTCCAGAAGCGCGCGCGAGGCGTCCAAAGCCTTGGTTTGCCGCCAGACGATCTGTTGGAGTTCGCCGGCATTGGCAGGGGTTTCGTTGAACGGACACCAGCCGATGATGGCCGGATGATTCCGGTCGCGCAGAAGCACCTCGTTCCATTCGTTGGTGTAATTGGCATAATCCTCCGCCCGATAATCAAAACCCCAATTGGGAAATTCCCCCCAGACCAGGTAGCCGAGCTTGTCGGCCCAATACAAATAGCGAGGCTCGAAGACTTTCTGGTGCAAACGCGCCCCGTTAAAACCGGCCGCCATGGATCTCTCGATGTCCTTCTTGAGTTCTTCGTCCGAGGGCGCCGTCCATTCGCCATCAGGATAGAAGCCCTGGTCGAGAATCAAGCGTTGAAAAATCCGTTTACCGTTGATGAGAATGGAGCGGCCTTGGATGGAAACACTGCGCAACCCAAAGTAGCTGGACATTTCATCCACGGTTTCTGTTCCGCGCTTAAGCGTGAAATTCAGATCGTACAGAAATGGCGTCCCAGGTTCCCACAGACGTTTCTGGCTCAGGTTGATGGCCAGGCGAGGCGCTGGCCCGGCCACCGGGCAGGAATCGGACCCGACGCCGCGCCCATCGGCGAAGGCTTCCGCCGTGAGAGTCAGACCCGGTTCTGAGCCATTGACGACGGCCTCAATGACTACCCGCGATTGGTCGGGATCGGGTCCAATGGCAACACTCTCGACGAATGAGGAGCCGACCGCCTCGAGCCAGACGGGTTGCCAGATTCCAGTGGTGCGGGTATAAACGCAGCCTTCGCTGACGGTGTGGGTTTGCTTGCCCGTTGGCTCCTTGCCGCTGGCGACATCGTGGAAGACATTCACGACCAACTCGTTTTCTCCGTCGCACAAAAGGCGGGTGATGTCAAAATTAAAAGCCACGCTGCCGCCGACATGCGAACCGGCCAATTGGCCATTGACCCAGACCCGCGCCTGATAATCCACCGCGCCAAAATGCAGGCGCACGCGCTTGCCTCGCATGGACGCCGGCGTTTCAAACGCGCGCCGATACCATGTGTGCTTCATGATTCCGTAATGTCCGATGCCGGAAAGCCTGCTTTCCGGACAGAACGGCACGGTGATGGCGGAATGGAGGTCCTTGCCCGAAATCAATCCGCGCGATTCGCCGTCGCCCTGATCATCGATTTCGAACTGCCATTGGCCGTTGAGGGTGACCCAGTTCTGGCGGAAGGCGTCTGGGCGCGGATGCTCCGCGCGCGGGACCGCTGCCGCATGGAGTGAACACACCGAAACTAAGATAAGAAAAATCTTATTAATCACCAAGCATAGGTCCGCTTTAGGGCTGGCGCAAGACGAAGAATGACTCCCTCACATTTTGCCATTTGGCGGAGGCAGCGGAACCATTTTGGAGTTGGCCACGAGCGGTTCAAACCGGCCAATGTGGTAATTGTGGCAAACAAGACAGTCATCGCGCACCTGGTTCGGCCGATGGCACGTGGCGCACGTGCGTTTGTCAATCATCATGAAGCTGCCATGGAAGCTGGACGCATCGTGCGAGGTGGTTGCGGAAGCGGACGCCATGGCGGCGTTGCCCGGATTGACTGTTCCGTTCATGGGATGACAGGTCTGGCAGCCGCTCGTATCGAGCAAGCTCAAGTGCGCGGAGTGAGAAAAGCGATTAAAGCCATGTTCAATGGGGTCGGGATGGAAAGCCATCCAGTTGACTTGTCTGACAGGAGTTTCTTCGATGCTGTGGCACTTGGAGCACAGTCCGGCCGCTCCGGGCGCGGAGAGTTCCTTGAACACCGCCCGCGCCCTGCCCGGGTCCTGAGTGTGGTCGGCATCCACCGTTAGGTTCATCCAGGAACTTAGAAAGCGATCGGCGTGGCCGCGCGGATGATAGGAAAGATTAAACAATCCGTCAGGACTGTACCAGCCTCCCTGGTTCACCCATGCATCGGGAGCGGCGGGTTTCACGGGGCCGGGTTTGGCCACATCCGGCGAAGGAACCATCAATGTCGCCGCGTACTTGCCATGGTTGCGATAATCCAGCACTTCGTTTTGCAGGTTTGTGAAAGTGTTTGTAAAAGTGGCGCGCACCGCATCTGAACTGATGAACGCGACTAGGCCTTCCTTTTCGTGGTCGGTCAATGTTCTTCCCGCGCTGAGGGTGATGCGCTTGAGCAGTTCATCCTGACCGAGCGTTTCGAGATCGAAAAGAAACGACTTGATGCCCCACGCAAGCGATTGGGCGGCCTTGAGTTTTGCGGTGTTAGTTTTTGGCAGATTGGAGAGGTCTGTGCCTTCAAGTTGATTCAACGCCGGACGCATCGCCGGGTCGGCTGAAAGAAGCAGGCGCAGGAACGGTTTCAACGGTTGGTCGGCGTCCGCAGGCCAACTTCCGATGGCGTATTGGCCGTTCAGCACGCGATCATCCATTTGTGGGATGACGATGAAGGCGATGCCGGGGGCGACGGCGGCTTTGCCTTTGATCTGCGCGTCGTGGCACGAAGCGCAAACGGTCTCGAACGATTTGACGGTCATGGTGCCGCCGCGGAGATCGGTTTGGTGGCAATTCAGACACGAGTCCGGGGCGAAATTTTTCGCGGCCGCATCTTTAAAGTGGGTCTGGTAATGAGACTGATGGTCAAAGAGGATGCGCGTGGGGCGGTGAAAAGCGTAATCGCTGAATTGAGGATGGCCATGCTCGAGGCTGGCAAACTGGGTGACATGGCAGCTCTGGCACTGGCGATTGGTGAGTTTCTTGAGATCGGCTTCGTTGCCCCGGTGCTCCTTATGACAAGTGGCGCAAGCAATATTGTTTTCGCCGGATCGGCCGGGGCTGGCAATGAATGAAGCCAGTTCAAGACTCGGGGGCGGGGTGCCCGCACCATCCCTTTTTAGAATGGCCTCAGTCAGAGGGCTCAGGCGCGCAGCCGTCAGAGAATGCGGCTGCAGCGGAGCTTCACCCAAGGGATGGCAGTTCAGGCATAGTTGGCTGTTGTCATGGGCGGCAACGGAACCAGCGGAGGCTGTCAGCCATCCGGCTGGCCGCCCTTCCAACGGGCCGTGACATTGGGAACAATCGCGCCCCACCGAGCTGTGAGAGAAACTAAGTTCGCCAGGGGAAATGACCCGGTTGCCATGGATTGAACCAAAGGTCAGAAAGAGGAGGGCAAGCGTCACCGCCACCGCGAGCACGACCGTCAACCCGCGCCAGGAACGCAAACTTCGGATCGGGGTGCATTTGGGAATGGCGCGGCAGCATGCGCCATCAGGCAGCGGTCCTTCGGCGCAAGGCCCGCCAAGAAAAGCGGGCCGGGTGCAATGCCAGTGGTCTCCTTTGCGCAAGGGCCGGCATTCGGTCGTCGCCGTGCAATTCCCATGCGCGTCCGGCCCGGCCAGACAACACTTGCCGTCCCGCGCGTGTCCGCAAACCCACTTTTGATTGGGCCGCTCATAAACGCTTTTCTCGAAGCCAAACTCCTGAAGACGACTCATGGCGGTGGCCTCATGATAGCTTCCATGCCAGATACCCATGAACGACGGCCACCAGGATCATGGAATACGTTAGCGGGATATGGATGAAAAGCCAGGCTTTAAGCAAGCCTTGGCGGGCCTGCTGGAAATCAAGGTTGTTCTTGACGTGAATTTGCTCCACGATGCGCGTCATGATTCCGCGTTCCTCGGCGTTGAGGTAGCGATCCACTGCCTGCGCCTCGGAAAGCAGTTGGAGGATTGGCTGCCCATAACCGACAATATGATGCCAAAAAGAGCATCGGCGGGAAAAGTAATTTCGCAACTTCAGTTCGTAAAAATCCGCGATAGTGGACGACTGGGTTTTGGCCACCGATTCGACCACCATGTCCTCTACATCGCACCGCACCGCCGTCCGCAATGCAGGAATGCGCTCAAAAATCACATTCTCACCCAGAATGGTCATACGGGATGGCAACCAGCGGGAAATAGCCAGGCCCACCACTCCGCTGGCGGACACGAGGTAAAACAAGACTGCCAGACCGGTTTCCAGGCCGCCACGCGGAACTTTCAAACCCGCGTGCAGCAGAAACAGCACGCAACTGAGCAAGCCGACGTAGATGTGAACTTGCATCCAAGTGGAGGCGCGAAGCAGAGGCAAAAAGGGCAGCTTCTTGCGCGCGTTGAAGAGCGTCAGAAGGATGACCACCGCGAAGAGCATCAAACCTGTCACCAACCCCGCGCGGCGCAAATGCACCCGCAGGGCATAGTCCAGCAGCCACGCAAACAAGGCGGCGACCGCGAACAAAGTCCATCCGAGATATCGGCGGTTTTCGAGCGTCATCGTTTGTTCATCCATTGGGCCAGCCTGTCCACACTGCGCATGTCCATCCGCACCAAGGCATCGTGCGGGCAGGCATTGGCGCAAGCCGGGCCGGTGATCTGTGTGGAACAAAGGTCGCACTTGGCGGCCTTTTGGATGGGTTGGTTGGTCGCCTTGTCGTAAAAGGGTTGGCCGTCGGCGTTCCGCGCGGTGACCATTTGAATGTTGCTGTAAGGGCAACTGTTGGCGCAGGTGGCGCAGCCGATGCAAGTCAGGTCATTGATCACCACGTGTCCATGAGCGGATTTCCGGTGGATGGCCCCGGTCGGGCAGCCAATCATGCAGACCGGATCCTGGCAATGCATGCAAGCATTGGCGATCATGAAACCTTCCTCGATCGGCCCATGGCGCAAAAAGCGCGGATTATTGTCGTGGGCGGCCGCGCACGCCCGCACGCAATCATCGCAACGCGTGCAACGATCCATATCAATGATCATGGCGGCGGTGCCGTTGATGAACCTTTGTTCCACGATGAATTCCATCATCTCCGTGCTGATCTTGGTGTCGGGACTGTCGGGACTCCACCCACGGGAAACGGGCCGTGTGTACGGCGGGGGAAATTCGGAGGCCGGCAGGCTTGGAAAGACATGCTGTTCCAAGATCGCAGTGGGGACAAACAAAACATCCACGTAGCCGACCGCCCTGAGGGAGCGCTGGAACGGCAAGTCCTTTTTTTCTTTCCAATTCGTGGCCGCTTCTTCAAATCCGAAGATCTGCCCACGCCCCAAATAGCTGACGGTGCGCTCCACATTGTTGTAGGCTTCGCTCAGGCGCGCAAACCCGCTCCGAACGAGATACACACCATTGGGATAGTGTCCCTCCTGGGCGACCACGGGTTCCTTTTGGATGCGCTCGGAAGCCGTCGCTTCGCGAATTTTCGAGTAGGAGGCGTACCATTCAAAATTTCCGAACGTGAGAAACTCCGTCGCTGCCGCCACAATTTCCAAAGTGGGGTCGTCCAGGTGGCGGAACATCGCTGTCTCGCGCAAATGGTTTTTCAGGCTGTGGTCTCGGTACAATTTATCAATGTATTCCTTGAATTCGGGGGATCGGAGCCGGATTTCGCGCAGTCCCTGCCAACGGATTTCCAGCATCTCCGAATCGGCCCCGGCGATGACCGTGGTCGTGCGCGCGGTGCGGCTCAAGGCCGCGATCTCTCCGAACAATTCTCCGGCCGGCAAATCCACCGTCTTCTTGTCCTTGACGATAACGTTGATGTCCTGCACGAACACGGCCTCGGACCGGCTGATGAACTCGGTTTCCCCGTAAGAATGCTTGGAGGTTCGATCTCGCAGGTTGCGCACTTCAGGCATCCTGGGATTGCGCCACCTTTGGGCCAAGGCGCTGAAAAAACTCTTGCGATCCGTCTCCTGGCGCTCCTTGCTAGTCTCCCCCAATTTGTCCAGAATCACTCGGGCCGAACCGGACAGAACGATGAAGGCCGAGTTTCCATAGTCACCCTGCCGAACAATGACATCCCCGGCCTTGAATCGCCGCATCCGGCTGTCATTGAGCAGAATATCGTGCAAGGAAGTATTTTTCGGAAAGCGGCTCGCGTCCATCTTCCGGAATAGGGGAATCTGTAACATGCGCTCCACATCCTGTTCGGACATGGGTATGGCGAGATCCTCCGGCAATTCACTTTGGAACGGAATGTCCCAGCGTTGCGGGCGATTAATGTCTTGTGTGTCATCGGCCATGCCAAATTCGCTCGCGCGTATTCCGGCTCAGGGTTTGTAGGCTGTTCCCTTGTACTTGTCGGGTCCCGGAATGAGGGAATCAACGGCGGCAAGTTTGGCGCCATCCTGGCTTTTTGCAAGGGCGCTGCTAATGCTGCCGACCTCGTCGGCCATTTTATCTATCGCCGCGCCATTGCCCGGCTTCAAGTCGGCGACGTTGACCGCAGAGAGAATCTTTTTCAATTCCGGCAGATCCGAAGCTTTCGAGATTTCCTCAAGTCGATCTTTCGCGGCAGTGACCCGGGCCAGCATTGCCTTGGAATAAGCGCCATCTTCGGTCGCTTTGGCCACGCCGCGCAAACTAAACTCCAAGTCCAGCGCCCGGCCCACAATATAGAGCATCCGGCGACGATCAACTGGAATCTCTTCGTTAACCTTGCCGCCTGATTTTTGAAGATTGTGGCGCACTTCTCCCGAAAGCCAGGAAACCAACTCGAAATCGCTTCCGGCCTTATGCCCGCCTACATTGACCAGCTTTTCCTCCGGCACGGTGTGGCAGGAAAAGCAGTTGGCGGCAACGTGGTAATAGTCGTTAGGCTGAAGCATGCCGAGCTTGGCGGCTTTTTCCAGGTGGTTAACCTCGTTGCTGGCGCTGTGGATTTTGATCCAATCCTTGCCGGGGCCGTGGCACGATTCGCAGGAAATGCCAGAGATGGGAACGACCTTGCCGCTATCGTCCGCCTGGTCCGTATAATGGCACTTGAGGCACAAGCTTTCCTCCTTGATGCGGCGCAGGCCCATTTTGCTTGCAATTTCCCTGCCTTCCGCGCTGCGGTGCATGGTATTGAAAGTTTCAAAATGGTGGGTCAGCTTCCAAGCCTCCACCTCGGGAGCATGGCACTCATTGCAAGCGGTCGGCCCCATGACTTTAGTGGGATCGGAGTGATAAGGGTCGTCGGCGGCGCAAGCCCCGGTCGGCAGATAGAGCGCGAACGCAAGAATCATCAGAGTGATTGACAACGCCAATTTTCGCACACTTATTGCTTTAATATTTCGAGGCTTCATTTTGATTCACGCTTTTGTTGTAACCATTTACGCATCCAACGTCAAATCGCTTTCTGGCACCGCAATGCAGGTGAGGCAGCTTCCAGCCTCAACGTCGCATCCGGGCCGTTTCCGATACTTCACTTTGCCGGATTTGACCGCCGTTTTGCAAGTGCCGCAATTTCCGGCGCGGCAACCATAGCTCATCGAAATGCCTTCTGCCAAGGACAAATCCAACAAGGAATCCGCCTGACCGGACCAGGACACTTCTTTGTTGGAACGCGCAAACATCACTTTCATCTGCGGGCCTGCCGACGCGGGTGCGGGAGCAGCCGCGCGTTTGACGCTGGCCGGGCCAAAAGCCTCCATGTGGATGTTCTCCTCCGCCACTCCCCACGCCTTGAGACCCTCATTGAGATCGCTCATCATCGCTCCGGGACCGCACATGAAAAAATCGAAATTATTGGAGGGCAGTTTTGCCTTGAGTAAAGCCATATCCACCCGTCCCTCATGGTGGTAATCTGTGCCGTTGACATCGGTCTTGTTGGGTTTGGAGTAGGCTATATGAAGATGAAATCGGCTTTGCTCCTTCGCCATTTTTTCCAGATACTCCTTCATGATATGCTCCTGACTATTGCGCACGCAAAAAAAGAACCATGTCTCCCGTTGGGGTGTTACCGTCATGATCTCATTAGCCATGCTGACCATTGGCGTGATGCCCACGCCACCGGCCAGAAGCACCACGGGCGATAAGTGGCTGGTATCCAGAAAAAAGCCGCCGCCAGGGGCTTTTACATCCACAATATCGCCCGCCTTAAGCGCGGTATGGAAGAAATTGGAAACCAACCCCGGCTTGCCGCCGGCCACATCGGGCGGCGCGGGCACGCGTTTGATGGTGACGCGGTAATAGTCTGGACGCGGGCGGTCGGAAAGCGAATAACAGCGGACAACCCGGTTGCGCTGTCCAGGAACATCGAGTTCGAAGGTCAGAAACTGGCCCGGAAGAAAGCTGGGCAGCGGCTTGCGGTCGTGGGGCACCAAATAAAAGGAGGCGACATCGGCACATTCGGGCACGACGCGATCAATCTTGAATTTGCGAGTGCCGTTCCAGGATCCGACGCTCTCCTGGCGTTTGAGTTGGAGGCGGGCGAGAGCAAGTTTTTGGGAAAACAACTCACCTTCCCAGTGCCGCTGCATTCCGATAGTGGCCGCGCGCCGCACGGAGATGTAAAGCAACGCAAACAGGTCCAAAACGACAATAATGAACAATACCGCGCTGGCAGCGACAAGTATTTTGGCTAGGTCCATGTCAAACAGAAAGGATGAGAAAGGGTGCTTTCCCTAAAATTTCGTCACCCATTCCATGCGCCCGCCGAAGGACCCTCCTTCGTCAGCGCGATTCACGGCAAAGCCTCCCAGAATGAGGATGAACCGCTGCCCGATGGCCTGTTGATACTGTATGCCTACTCCCTCAGCCGGTTCCTGGCGCAGGTACTTGGGTGTCTCTGTTTGCGCACGACCGCCGATCTCGAAAATCAACTGCTCCCGACGGCGCGCGTCCAGAAACATCTGGTAACCGATGGCCCCGCCTGCGGAGTGCTCTGGCTGATCCCCCAAAGGCGCTGCGTAATTGCCAAGTCCTACGGCAGCGGTGAGGATTCCCACGTTACCTAACGGTCCCCCAGCGTCAGAATCGCGAACTATGGAGGTGAAACGGTCAATGCCCCAGTAAGCATCCATGTAAACGAAGTCCTTGGAACCCGGCATCGGATAAGAAAATTCGCTCAGCAACAATGTGCCGGTGGCCACCCTGCTTGGAGCATTGGTGCTGGTATCCCCGTCCACCGCAACGGATGTGACCGCACGAAATGTGGTGTTCAACTTGCCAAAACGCTGAATGGCTCCCAGACCCGCGTAGACCCCGTCCCCGTGACTACCGGAAGTTCCATACAGAACGTTCGCATCAATCGTGCTGCGGGGGAAATCTGCCGAGCTATCTATGCCAAAGAAATGGGCGTTCGCGTAATTATAAGTCGGGATACCGGCGGGCATATTGTAATTCTGACCTTGGATATCGCTCCACGCACCAATCGCCGAAATACGCATCGTTGATCCCCCGGGGACCTGCAATGAAGTGCGGGTCACAGTGAACATATCCACGTCGTAGGAATTGGCCAGAAGGCCATCTTCCAGGTTGAGCGGTTGCCGACCGAACGAAAAACCGTAGTCGAGGCTTAATTTATCGTGTTGATCAAGCCGCGGAAACATTTCGCCAAACTCACCCTCGAAGAAAAGGGTGCGAGGTGTGGCGCCAAAAGCTTCCACGGTTTGCTGGCCCTTCACGATTCCACCCGGAGTATGCAAAGGTTCAATCCGATAGCCGGTGAAAATATCGGAAACCTCTCCGTTTTGGATATATTGGCGGTCAAGTGGACGGAAACCAACCAACAGTCGCTCAGTCGGAGTGAACTGCAAGTTGCCGTACAGGTCCAGGCGGTTGACCCACTCGGAAGTGCGGCTTTTGGCAGCGTCCGGCCCTGTTCCACCGGTATCGAACGTATCCACAGCCGATCTGAGAGTGCCGAAAATCCAGAAATTGGGCGAGATCACTTCTCCGGTGGGCAGCGTAATCCCTTTTTGCAGATTGCCGGTGCTCAGAAAATGATCACCGAACTCTATGAGAGGCGGTGGCCTCTGATAGAACGTATTCGTCGCCAAGGGCGCCGGCTTGTCGGAAAAGCGCGCTGTATCGTTGGTATCATCCGCTTGGACGGAACCAACGGCGGCTAACGAACACAAAAACGCAATTTCAAGACCTCGACAAGGGAAGATTATCTCGAACGATTTATTTCTGAGCATAAGGTTTGGGAGTGTCGGCTACATCGACTAGCACGCCCTTATCCGATATCGCGGACAGGTCGATAGTTGGTTTGGTTCCGTCGAGTTGCAACGTGAGTTGTTTGTCATACAACAATGTTTGCCCATATCTGATGGCGTCAGCCACTTCGCGAGGGGACATGTTGTAATCAAAGCCAGCTTTCTTGATCTCGGTGATTAGATTCACCGGAACCATGCCAGCTAAAAAGCGAATTCTTACCGTATAAGGACCAGGGTCGGTCAATTCAGAAGCCTTGACTTTGTATTCAGGCCAGCGGCTGGTAAGGGCTTCCAGCCCGCGCCGCTGGATGCGCGCACCGCCCGAGCGACCCGTAAGGTTCATGGCAAAGCCCTGAGGTCGGACGTACGGCAGCGGGTCTATCGAGTAATTGACGGCCAGTACTTGTTCGCGTTCCCCGCCATGCACTAAAGTGTCGATAAAAGGCGACTGTAGTTTGAAGAGGTAGGGATCCCATGGCAGTTTATTTTCCTCCACGTAGGAGGAATGGATGTCGCGCACGTCGCCGTTGGGGTCGAGGTCTCCAGACTTGAATACCAACTTGCCGGCGGCATTGGTCACGAATACCTGCATATATGAAATGCGCTCCGCGTCGAAACCCGTGGGCACGTTGTGACCATCAGTGCCACTGTGGACCTGAATTTTGAACTTCAAGCCCTTGGAATTGGCTTGCAGGACCTTCAGTTCGCCCAGTTGATAGCCTTGACGCAGGACGGCCACCCGCTGCTTCTTAATGTCAGCCAGCAGAGCGTATTGATCATTGAGAATGGCTCGGGCGTCAAAACGGTCGTCCGGCGAGGTCCAGCGCGGTGGAAATTTGAAATCCTTGGACACATTCTTCTCAAACTCGTCCGTTCCCCAGCCCCCCTTGTCATCAAATGTCAGCCATTCACGCATGGTCGCAAGCGCCGCAGCCTTGTCGTTGTGAGGGAAAAAGCCCCGGTTCACTATGGAATAATCCGGGCCGGCAAACATGTGGTTGGTCCGGCGGCGCGGTTTGGTTGGCACCCCGCCGACTATGGCGGCAGGCTCCTCTCGGTAACCGGATTTCTTCCCTGGAATGACGCCCATGTGGCAATCCTGGCAAGTCTCACCGCGATGGGCGGCGGCCGAGTTCTTGAACGAACTAAAGGCTTCTTCCAGGCGGAACCCGTTAAACAGATTAACATCGTGACAGCTCCCACAGAAAGCAGGCGTGCGCAAGGCCGAGAATTTCTCGATGTCCGTGTGAATTTTTCGGCCTGCTGTGTCATTGGTGACCACCCGGTACGTGTCAGGCTGAGAGAGCACTCGCTTGAGTTCCGCGTCCCCTGTGGGGCCATAGACTGGAGTAAGAATGCTGCCGGTGACCAAGGCGAATCGTCCGCTGACCTTGCTATAATCATTGCGAAGCCTATGGCAGACGATGCAAGTGATCCCTTCGCGCGAAGTGGGGGTGCGATCCATGTTGCTCATGAAAGTAGATTCGCCGATGTTCATTCCCACCTGGGTGTGGCAGCGGATGCAAAAATCCCCGTTCGATCCTTCGGTATTCCTAGTGATGACAGCCTGCATGGCGTTGAAGACCGGGCTTAACTGCGCATACGCGTGCGCCGACACCGACCACTCGCGGTAGTGGTTCGGGTGGCAAGTCCGGCAGGTGGCCGCCGAGGGATATTTGCTCTCCACAAACAGCTTTTCATGCTCTGCATTCGCGTCCAACCCCTTAGCGGAGGCCGCCGGCGCGGGGGCATCAGGCTTTGCAGTCGAGGCCATGGCGTACTTGGCGGGTTGCTGACTTGGACCGGCTGTTCCGCTCGGCTCGGAGCCAGCCAAGGCAGGGTAGGCAAAGGCAAGCAAAATGCCGCCCTGGATCACAGGGTAAATTTGCGCAAAAAGGTCACGTTTGGCTTTCATATACTTGGTAGATAACAGGGGTGTATTCATGGGTCGTCAACCCGGCTCGTGCGTGGCTCACTTTTAGGCTAATCTGCGACATACACTCAGATATTTAGCGAGTTTTACTAACTTGACGGCAATATGTAAAGGGAAATCGCAAAAAAAACGTAGCACGACGCAAATCTGTTCTGAACTCGCCCGGCTCGGCTGGAAGCCGGTGGAGATTGGAAAAAATATATTGAATTCCCACGACCACATGGTATTCTAACCTCCGTGCAGCGCTCATAAGCCCATCCCTTGCGCGTGACCCATTTCTTAAGAAGATTGGCAGTGGGAAGGCGTTGTGACGGGTTGAGCTTCTGCAAAACCCAAGATTTGCGTGCTTGCGCTGATGCGGGACCTTCTTGTATATTGGTTGCGCACTATGTCGATGCTTATTAGCAACTTTGTCTGCGGCCGGATTGAATGTCATTGCACTGGCTTGCGTGTCGTAAATCTAGCACAGAGAGCAGCACAGCGTTAACATTCATCTTTGAGAAGAGTTGTAAGTGCTTTATGTTCAGATATGCCCGCGTGGCGGAATTGGCAGACGCGCTAGATTCAGGTTCTAGTGAGTAACATCGTACAGGTTCAAGTCCTGTCGCGGGCACCAAATCTCTGGCAGCCAGAATGAATCGCGACAAAGAAGACGTTCATGGGTTTTAGCATCAGACCGGCAACGGTGGCGGACACCTTCAAATGGTTGGATTTG
>Ga0302326_10013572_pt1 | contig 17259 bp, 18 predicted proteins | sample Palsa_T0_3_FD_202264 | JGI IMG/M metagenome (GOLD analysis project Ga0302326, IMG submission 202264) | Peat permafrost microbial communities from Stordalen Mire near Abisko, Sweden - Palsa_T0_3 | ecosystem: Environmental > Terrestrial > Soil > Palsa > Peat permafrost | place: Sweden: Abisko... | reverse complement strand
ATGACGGAACGGATGACGGAAAAGTCTGGATCAGCGTCGCGGAGGCGTGGTCGGTTGTCAGCGATCTTGGCGCGGCGACGGTGTGAGCGGCGCTACAAACCTTTACAAACCCCTCGGAATTTCCTTCCGGGGGTTTTCTATTTCACAATCACCTTGCTGATCGTGAAGATCGGCAGCATCAGGGCGAGAACGACGGTGCCGATGATTCCACCCATGATTGAGATCATGATCGGCTCGATATAGCGGGTCATGTCGGCGATGGACTGTTTCAATTCCTCCTCGGCGAATCCCGCGACCGTTTCCATCACCTGGGCCAGCTTGCCGCTGCGCTCGGCGCTGTGGAGCATCTGCGAGACCGACCGCGGCACGAGTGGATTGCGGAACAGCGGCTCGGAGAATTGCTTTCCGGCCTGGATCTGCTGGGAAACTTCTTCCCACAGCTCCCGGAAATAGGAATTCGCGCAAAGATCGTGAGCGGTTTTGACGCAATCGACCAGGCTCACACCGCCGCTGGCCATCGTGCCCACGAGGCGCAATCCGCGCGAGAGATACAGCTTGCGGAACATCGGCCCAATCAGGGGCATGTGGAGCTGGACGTAATCAAACGCCCGGGCGCCTCGGGGGTTTCGCAGCAGGAAGAATGTTCCCATGACCACCGTGGAAAGCCCCGCCAGCAGCAGCGGCCATTGGGTGACGATCAGGTTGCTGATGGCCATGAGAATGACCGTCGGAACGGGAAGCGCCGCTTTTTTGCTGGCATAGATCGCGGTAAAGCGCGGAAGGACGAACGCCAGCAGGAACGTGGTCGTCGTCAGAGCGAATCCCATCATGATCGCGGGATAGGTGAGCGCCCCGCGCACCCGCCGCAAAGTTTCGTGCTCGTCGCGCAGATAATTGTTGGCCCGCTGCAGAAGCTTGGCCATCATGCCGGACTTTTCGCTGGCGGCGATCAGCGCGACGAACAATCGCGGAAAGGCGCGTGAATGCTTTTGCAGCGCCGAGCTGAAATCAACACCGGCGTGAACTTCCTGGCAGACATCCTGGATAATTTTTTTGACGTTCGGCTTCTCGCTCTGGGTGGCGATGCACTCGAGGGCTTCGCTCAGGGTGACGCCGGTCTCGATCATGATTGCAAGCTGGGTGGCGACGTGGATGAGGTCTTTGCGCGACATCCGCGACCCGCGGGGGCGAAATCGGCCCGTGTCGGCGGGCGCTCCGGCGAGAAGTACGGAAGTGGGGTACTTTCCCTCAGCGCGGATCATCTGGCTCGCCTGCGCCAGCGATTCCGCCACCAGGTTGCCGCTCAGGGCGGCGCCGGATTGATCGCGAGCACAATAGGCGAAGGTGGGCATAAAAATGAGATTACGCGGTGACGCGATAGATCTCCTCGAGCGTGGTAATCCCGGCTTTCACCTTGTCCATCCCGTCGCCGCGGAGGGTGGTCATTCCCTGTTTTTTGGAGATGTCACGCAGATCGTTGAGGGTAGCGCCCTGGCTGATGAGTTCGATCATCGCATCGTCGGGGACGAGCAGTTCATAAATGCCGATTCGGCCGCTGAAGCCGAGGTTTCGGCATCGCGAGCAGCCTTTGGCGCGGTAGAGGGTTTCGATGTTTCCGGCGAGCCGCTCGATCTGGCGCTTTTCGTTCATGCCGGGGCTGTATGATTCCTTGCAATGCTGACAGAGCTTGCGGACCAGCCGCTGGGCCATGACTCCCACGACGGTGGCGCCGACGAGATAGGGCTCGATGCCCAGGTTATACAACCGCGTGATGGCGGCCGTGGCATCGTTGGTGTGCAAAGTGCTCAGGACGAGGTGACCCGTTAGCGCCGCCTGCGTGGCCAGCTTGGCGGTTTCGATGTCGCGCACTTCGCCGATCATGAGAATGTCCGGGTCCTGGCGGAGCAGCGCCCGCAGCGCGCTGGAGAAAGTGAACCCCGCTTTTTCGTTGACCTGAAACTGATTGACGCCGCTGAGGGCGTATTCAATCGGGTCCTCGACCGTGCAGATGTTGACCTCGCCGTGGTTCAGCTCCTGCAGCGACGCGTAAAGCGTGGTGCTTTTCCCAGACCCGGTGGGGCCGGTCACAAGGACGATTCCGTTGGGCAGATTGATCAGCTTGCGCCATGCCTTGAGCGTGTCGTAGCCAAACCCGAGTTTTTCCAGGTTGACGGATGCTTTTTCATTGTCGATGACGCGGATGACGACTTTTTCGCCGTGTTTGCCGGGCATCGTGCTGACGCGCAGATCGATCGGGCGCTTTTCCATCATCACATGAATGCCGCCGTCCTGGGGCAGGCGGCGCTCCGAGATATCCAGACCGGCCATGATTTTGATTCGGCTGGCGACGGCGGCGTGCATCTGGTGCGGGGGTCGCATCTTTTCGGTCAGGCAGCCGTCGATCCGGTAGCGGATGCGAAGCACGCTTTCCCCCGGCTCGACGTGGACGTCGCTTGCGCCCTCTTTGACGGCGTTGTAGATGATGTAGTTGACGAGCTTGATGACCGGTGAATCACCCGCGGCGGCTTCGAGGTTGACCACATCCTGCGTCGGCTGTTCGATGAGCGTGAACTCTTCCGGCTGGACCTCCTCGATAATGTCGTCGATGACGAACACCTTGTCGTTGGGGAGATAGGCCTGCAGCGTACTCTTTATGTCGCGCGCCGTGGCGGCGACGACCTGGACCTGATAGCCGCTGAGCCGTTCGATCTCCTCCAGCAAGAACACGTTTGCCGGTTCCGGCACGGCGACGGTGAGCACGCCCTCCACCAGATAGAGCGGCAACGCCTGATGCTTCTCCAGGAATTCCTTGGGAAGAACCTGAATAACTTTGGGGTCCGCGATTCTGGGGCTGATGCGCGCGTAGGGAACCGAATACGCCTGGGCCAGGGCCTCGACGATCTGGTCCTCGGTGCACATGCGAAGTTCCACCATCACTTCGCCGAGGAGCTTCTGGTGCCCGCTGCGTTTTTGCTCGTCGAGAGCGCGGTCGAGCTGCTCCTGCTGAATGACGCCCTTGGCCAGCAGGAGTTGCCCCAGAGGTTTTCGCTGCATCTGCGCGATCATGGATTTTCACCGCATGGTTTTCAGGGCGGTGGGAAGATCCGCCTGGCACTCGAACCGATGGTCAAGCCGGGTGATCTCCAGAATCTTCCGGCAATTTTCGTCGAGGTTGACGAGCTTCAATCTGCCGAAGAGGTCCTCGCAGCGGCGTTTCATCCAAAGGAGCGCTTCGAGGGCGTCGCTGTCGGCAAACCCGCATTTTTTGAAATCAATGATGAAATCGACGATCTGCCGCTGATCGATGTGCTGCTCAAGGGATTTTTTCGCTTCGGCGGCGGAATCGGCGAGAAAATCACCGTCGATCTCAATGACGCACACCTGGCTGTATTCCTCGGACTTGATGCTCATGGTTTTTCTCTTTACAGGGCATCATGCGCATCGAAGGTTTTGCTGGGGATGCTCGCCCAATTGGCGGACCCGACCCGGGTTGCTGGCCAGGAGCTGGCGGAATTTTTCCGCGCCGATCCGCAAAAATGCCTCGGTCAAAAGCGGGTCAAACTGCGTGCCGGAACAGCGGCGAATTTCGGTGAGGGCCACTTCCAGCGGCAACGCCTTGCGGTAGGTCCGGTTGGACGTCATCGCGTCAAAACAGTCGGCAAGACAGATGATGCGGCCCATCAGCGGAATATTCTCTCCAATCAAATTGGCGGGATATCCCTGCCCGTCGTATCGCTCGTGGTGATGCAGAACGCCGGGAATGAGATCGCTGATCTGCTTGATGTCCTGAAGGATTTTAGCGCCGATCGCGGGATGCTTCTTCATCTGCTCGAATTCCTCCGGCGTCAGGCGCCCGGTCTTTTGCAGAACGCTTTCGGAGACGCCGATTTTTCCGACGTCGTGAAGCAGACCGGTCATATAAACGCGCTCTGCGAAGGCTTCGCCCAGACCGGCCTCGATGACCAGGTGCCGCGCCAGCAGCGCGACGCGCTCGCTGTGACCGCAGGTGTAGGCGTCCTTGGCGTCCACGGCGCTGGTCAGGCTGTGCAGGAGGCCCATCATCAGCCCGTGCACGTCTTCGAAGAGCATCGCGTTTTCGAGGTAAATTGCCGATTCGTTGGCGATCGAGTTGAGCAGCTTGCTGTCCTGGGAATCGAAATCACCATTCGGTTTGTTCAGCGCAAACAGGCAACCCAGCACGATTTCCTGGCGCTGCAGCGGAACGGCCATCAGTTGATGGACATTTTTGGCGAGCCACGCGAAAGACTTGTCGTTCGGTAAATCGTTGACCAGCAGAGGCCCTTTGGATTCTTTGAGCAGCGGAATGAGCTGCGCGGCCAGTCGATGGACGGTGCCCGGGGGAAGGCTCAAGCTGCCGTAGAGAACCGGTTCCTGTCCGGGCGTGTTTTCACCGCTGAGGGCGACGCCCAGGCCCTGCACACCGGTCACTTCCAGGACTTCGAGACATGCCTGTTTGAAAAAATCGTTGGCCGGGCGGTTGATGCGCATGCCGCCGCTGATCTGATAGATCAGGCTCAATTCCTCGTAGGCGTGGGAGAGATGCCCGGATAGAGAGTTTAGCTCTGAATCCATTCCGGCAAGGCGGAGCTGATCCTTGAGCATTCCAGTGACGAGTCGGGCCTGGCGTCCAATGGCATCATCGTTGTAGGCGATCAGCGACTCGGCCTGCTGGCGGAGCCATGCGGCATCCAGGCCAAGCCGGCTGCAAACGCGAAGCACTTCCTCCGCGAGATCGAAATTGACGCTTCTGCCGGCCAGGATCATGGTGCCCGTGAGTTGCCGTCGGTCCACGAGTGGAAACGCCGCCAGGATCACGCCGGGGAAACTGTCCCAGACGGTGACCGGCGAATTGATCTCCAGTTTCTGGATTCTATCGATCAGTTCCGGATCGGTTGGATCGCCGTATTGGAGAAGCGGCAGAACATAGCGCTGGAAGAAGAGCGCCGCCTGCGGATCGTAATAGACGGGCGACCCGTCTTTGCCCAGCAGAATCAGGAACAAACCCCCGGCCCGCACGCGCGCGGCGAGGTTGTCGAGCACAGCGGTCGGAAGACCGCAAATGGCCGCGCCGGAGACTGCCAGAGTATCTTGTGTTTGCAATGTCATATTTCTACGACCTGGCGATTCTGGCGATCAACTTAAATCCACACTCCTCAAGTAAGCACTCCCCCGGCAGCTTCGAGAAGAACTTCATTGACCATGGTCAGCAGGTGCCGCGGACTGAACGGCTTGCTGAGCATCCGCAATATGCCGCTCTCGGCGGTATCCTTTGGATCCAACTGATAGCCGCGGGCGGTGAGCATGATCGCGGGGATCCGCGCCGTGGCGGGATCCTGTTTGAGCTTCTGACACAATTCCAGCCCCGAAAGCTGCGGCATGTGATAATCGGTAATCAGCAGGTCCGGCCGCTCGGTTTGCGCAAGCTCCAGCGCTTCCAGCCCGTCGGCGGCGGTCAGAACCTCAAACCCCGCGTTACGCAGTTTCAATGAAACCACATGAAGGATGTGGCTTTCATCATCGGCGACCAGAATTTTTTTTGCAGCCATGGCGATCCTGTTCTAATCAGACAAATCCAGTTCAAATCCGAAGCAGCTTCCCTTGCCAACGTGGCTTTCGACAAACATCCTTCCACGATGAACGGTCTCGATGATGTGTTTCACCAGAGACAATCCCAGGCCCGTTCCCTTGGCCATGTGGTTGTTCGCCTCGGCCCTGTAAAATTTATCGAACACAAAGGGGAGGTCCTTGGGGGGAATTCCAACGCCCGTATCGCTAATGCGGGTGATGACCTTGCGTTTGGCCTCGTCCACGGTGGTTTGAACGGTTATCGTGCCTCTTTCGGGGGTATATTTCACCGCGTTGCTGAGCAGATTTAATATTGCCTGATAGAGCATGTCCTTGTCGGCGGTGGTCTGATAAAAGGCCGGAGTCAACTGCTCAACCATCGTAATCTGCTTTAGCCGGGCCTGCGGAGCGATCACCTCCAGGGCTTCCTTCAGGATCACCATCAGGCTCTGCGGCTGCTTATTAATCTGCACCAGGCCGGATTCGATGCGCGAAATATTCAAAATGTTGTCGATCAACCGGCTCAGGCGATTCGCCTCGTTCTGGATGACCTCATAAAACTCACGGGTGGTTTTTTCGTCATCCGCCTCACCGTCGATCAGCATTTCCACATAGGCTTTGATGCTGGCCAGCGGTGTGCGCAGCTCGTGGCTGACGCTGGAGACGAAATCGTTTTTCAGTTCCGCCACTTCCTTTTCGCGCGTCATGTCATGGAGGACCGCGACCACCCCGGCCGGGGCGTCGGTGTCATCGGCGACGGCGGACAGGGTCACCTTGAAAATCTTCTCTTCCCCCGGGCCCTTGATCTTGTGCTCGACGATTCGCCGGCCGGTTTTGCTGTTGCTTTGCCGCATGTCCCTGATCAGCTCCACGAGCTTTTCATCATGCACGACATCCTCAATCCGCGCCCGCCGGGAGCGGTCCAGATCAAATTGAAACGTCCTGGCGGCGGATTCGTTGGCCAGCACCAGCTCGTCAAACGTGTCCGTCACGAGCACCGCATCGGAAATGCTGTAGATGATCGCCTGCGCGTGTTGACGCTCGCTGGTGGCAACCTTCAACTGGATTTCCAGCTCCTTCATCTGGAGCGTGGCGTCGGACATACAGGTCTCCGCGGCTTCGACCATTTCGTTGACGGCGCTGATCAGCGGCCGAATTTCTTCACTTTCGGTCTGGAGATTGTTCAGCTTTCCCCGGGTCGTCATGCGATGGATGGCCTCGATGAGAATGCGGCAACTGCGGCGAAAGCTCATGATCGCCATCAGCCCCGAGGACCCGCCGGCGACGAACAAAATCGGCGCGATCATGCCGAAATCAAAATGACCGCTCGCCCAAATCGCATGGAGCGACCCCAGCGAGCAAACCAGACCTCCGCCGAGGCAGACAAGCATCATGATGGACAGCAGTTTTCCGGAACGCACCGTTACTCCGTGAAAGAAATCATTCATGAAGATCCAGACCCGCCAGAAGCTGACTGGCCATGCCGTCGCCGGGATTCAGTTTCAGGGCACGCTGATAGCACGTCGCGGCATCCTTCGACCGGCCGAGCCGGTCAAGCGTCAATCCAACCATGCAAATGGCGACGGTATCGTTTTGATCGAGTTGGCTGGCGCGGACAAAGAATGCGTAGGCGTCCAGCAGCCGATTCTGGCGAAGCGTCACATAACCCATGAGCAGATAGGTCTGACTGCCGGGATTGTCGAGAGTCAGGCATTGCCGCAGCGCCAGCTCCGCCTGTTTGAGGTTGTTCAATTCCAATTCCGCCCGGGCCAGTCCGAGCCAAACGCCGACCGACTCCGGCATGGCCTGCGATGCCAGTTGAAAACTCTGCACGGCTTCGCCCGGCTTTGCGGTCTGGAGCTGGCACTCCCCCAAAGTGATCAGCAGATCCGGCCGATGGTCGCATTTCCCGCTGGCCAAAAGGTCGGACAAAAGACTTGCCGATTCGGTGAACTGTCTTGCCTGGAATAAAGCCATCGCGAGATGTTCCCGGATCGTCAGGTCGTCGGGCGAGAGAATTTCGGCGCGGCGGAACATTTCGATCGCCTCGGGATAGCGCCCATCCTGAACGAGCAGAAGCCCCACCTCATCGCGGATTTCGCCGCTGTGCTCGAAATATGCCACCTTGGCCTGCAGCATCGACAGCGCCTCGTCATGCCGACCCATGGCCACCAGCATTTCCCCCTTGGCCATCACATACGCCAATTCCGCCGGGGACTTGTCGCAGGCGTGTTGATAGCATTCGAGTGCGCGCTGCGGCTGCTGCCAGCGCTGATAGACGACTCCCGAAAGATAATCCGCCTCGGCGGCCGTGGAATCATCCCGCGATGCCAGGACCAACTCCCGTTCGGCCGCTTCCAGGCTGCCATCCTCGATATACAACTTGGCCGACAGCAGCCGCGCCGCGGCATTGTCGGGCGCTAACCGAATCGCCTGGTCAATGGTGGACCGGCTCTTCTCGAAATTCGCGTTCTGATACTGATCGGCCGCCAGTCCCACCAGCACGGCGGAGCGGGTCTGATTCCATTGCTTGACGGCGGTTTCCTGCGCCGTCGACTCGCGCGTGGTCGAGCAGGCCGCCAGCAGCAAAACCAGCACAAAACTCAACCGAATGGATTTTCGCATGACAACTCCGATGTCCTGAATCATTTGCCACCCGTGACGGCCGAATTGTCCTTACGCTCCGGCTTTGGCTCGGCGGTCTCCGCCATGATCTCTTGCCGGACGAAGGACCGAATCGTCGAGTTATCGACATCCGTCACTTGCCGCCCGGTGATCTTTTCCTTGAGGTCAATCGCCTCGATGAATTTTGGATTCAGATTGATCGCGCAGTTCAGATGCCAGAGCGCCAGGTTGATATTGGGTTTGGGCTTGGCCAGTTCGGCCTCGGCGTTTTCGTAAGCGGTCACGGCCAGGCGCTCGCGTCCGAACCACATCATTCCCTTGCGCACGCCCACGCGCATTTTCTCGGCTTCCTTCGCTTCCTCTTCGCTGGCCTTGCTGTAAGCCGCATCGTCTTTGATGATGTGCGGCGTCAGCAGGATGATGACCTCCTGCCGCTGCGTTTGATCGTTGCTACTGCGGAAGAGCGCGCCGACAATCGGCAGGTTCCCGAGGATCGGCACCTGATTGCGGCTGGATTGGCTGTTGTCCTTGAACATCCCGCCGATCACGATCGTGTTGCCATCCTTGATCATGATGTTGCTGGTCACTTCGGTGGTCGTCTTGTCGGGAAGGTTGTTGGTCACCGTGCCGGTGGAGTCTTCCGGATGGATTTCCATGCGGATGTAGCCGTCGGCGCCGATGTACGGCCGGAAACTGAGAATCGTTCCGGTGTCCAGAAACTGAACGGTCTGCGTGGAGGTCGTCTGCGAGACGGTGGTGGTCTCGTAGCCCAATTGCTGTCCGACCTGGACTTCGCCGGCCTGCTTGTTCAGAACTAGCACTTTCGGATTCGCCAGAACGGTCGTGTCGGCCACCGATTCCAGGGCGGCGATGAAAACGCCCAGGTTGTTGCGCACGATGCCGATCTGCAAACCGCCCTGCCCGGCCTGCCCGACTTGAGTGTCGAAATTGCCGGTGGTGAAGCCGGCGTATCCCTGCTTGATATTGTTGGCGGGTGTGCTGGCCGAAGCGCCTGAGTTGGCGGCGTTGAGAATATTCCCGCTGAGCGCGCCGGCGACGGTCGTGTTGTTCCCGAGCAGCGTGTCGAAGTTCACGCCGCCCATCAGGGAGAAGTCGATCCCCATCGCGTTGTTCTCGGTGAGCGTGGCTTCAAGAATGGTCGCTTCGACCAGAATCTGCTGCGGACGCCGATCGACCTCCTGAATTATTTTGGAGATCTGCGCGAGGTTTTCGGGGTAATCGGTGACGACGATCATATCGACGCCCGATTCGCTGTTTCCGCCGGTGCCGGTGGCTCCGCTGCCGCCGCTGCCGGTGGCGGTCCCACCGTCGCCGGTGTCGATTCCGCTGATGGCATCCTTGGTGATGGCGACCTGGGCATCAATGCTTTCGGCGGGCTTGATCAGCGCCTGGGCATCGGTCGCGGGAATGTAATGCAGCGTAAACGTCTGCGTGGCCGTTTTCCGCGCGGCTTTTTCCTGTTCTTCCAGTTCCTTCTGCGAGTAGACGAAGATCAGATTGCCCTTCTGCTTCCAGACCATTCCGTTGCTTTGAAGGATCGCGTCGAGGGCTTCGGGCACGGTGACGTTGTAAAGATCCATGGCCGGGACCGTGCCGCGCACTTCCTTACTGGGAACGATGCTGAGCTGCGCCTGGTTTCCGATCATCCGCAAGACTTGCACGATGCTGATATCGCCGTTGATCTGGATGCTGAAAGTCCCGCCGCCCGTTGCGGCGATGCGGGCGGCTGGGGATGGTTCAATGGCCGGGCTGGAATCGCCATCGCCGATCAGCTTCACGTTGGCGCCCGGATCGGAAGAGTTTATCTGAACATCCTGCGCGGAATATGCCGCCGGACCGTTATAAACGGCCGCCACGGCACAAAAAAGAAGTCCTGCAGATCGGGTCCACTTACGCATAACGCTCCTCGAACACGAAAACGCCGGCATCGGCGGGGGCATCAATTCATCATGACCGCGAGCTTGATGCCCTCGCGTTCGATGATCAGTTGCCGCGGCTCGATCCTGAGCACGCGGAAACCGTCCACGATGCTTCCTTCACGAACCAGTTGTCCATTGACCAGTGCGCCCGGCGTGGCGCCCATGATGGTTGAGTCCAGTTTCAGGGACTCGGCGGCGATCCGAATGTTGTCGATCAGTATCTGCCGCTGTTCCTGTTGATCGGCTCGCGAGGACATCGACTTGCTGATGAGATTCCAATAACCGGTCCCGGTGGATTCGGAATCGTCGCCTTTGGACCCGTCGGTCGGGTAATAATCCAATGGAACCGCGAACGGATTTCGAGCCAGGGGCCGCATCGGCTGGCGCGCCCATTGCTGGACGGAAGGCCCCGGCTCTGTGAGGCGATGCGAAGCGGGCTGATCCGCCGAAAGCATGGCGGACGCGGCCGGGCCGGTTGCGCCCTGCGCCACGGGCGGATTGGTGTGCCCGCCCAGAAGGACGCGAATCCAGGCGATCACCATAATCAACATCAGGCCGATCAGCACAGTGGCCCGGCCGGGCGATGCGCGAACAGCGCTGATCACCTTTTCGGACCAGGATATATTCGGAAGCGCGGTGGCCATGGTCATCCCTCCGAATAGTAAAGATCGAGCATCATCTCGACCTGGACGGAGCCTTCGCTGCCGGAGCTTTTAACCACCATCTTCTTGACGCGCGTCACCCGGGAGAGGTCCTCAATATCGCACAGGAACGAATAGACGTCGCGGAAATCTCCGTCGAATTTCAGACTGATCGGCAACTCGTAAAACTGTTCATCCCGACTGGGAGTTCCCTGCATGTTGATCGACCATCCGCGGAGGTTGTAGCGCCTCGCCAGCGTGGCCATTTCGACTTCGAACTGTCCCAGATCTCCAGGATTCGCCGGAAGCTTCTTGAAATCCGCCAGCGTCGCATTCAGATGATTGATGTCCGCCTGAACCTGCGGCAAGACCCTCGCCTGCGATTGCGCCGAGGTCAGTTCCCGCTCGTTTTGTCCAATGCGGCCGGCGAGGGTCTGCAGCCTGGCGGTCTCGGGACGATACGCCAATTCATAAAACCCGAACGCCGTCAAAAGTACCGAGCCAATCACGGCCTGCTGGATGCGGGTGAACCATCGAATCTGGGTTTTGAGTGACGGCATCATGATCGGTCCTGAGTCTCCCCATCATCCAGCTTGATGCTGAACGAAAAGTTAAAGTCCCGCATGAGATGTCCGTCCTGGCGCACATCCGTCTCTCCCATGGAGCCGCCGACCCAATGGGGAATTGTCTTGGCCAGGCCGGTCATGAAATTCCCAAGCTCGACGTCGCTGGGGGATACTCCGTGAACCACAACCACATATTCAGGGTTGGAATCCGCGGCCGCGCCCGGGCGGCCGGGCTGCTGCTTGACGCCCTTCTGAAACTCGACCGATACGTCCATCAGCGCCATTCCGCTGGGCAGCACTTGTTCCAATGTGTCCATCAATCGGCCCATCGGCACGTTGGGACCGAGATGAGCCATCAGCTTCGCCTGATCGGACATCTGCCGTTTGAGCGATTCCAATTCGGCCAGTTTCTGAAGTTCGTAGTTGGACTGGTTGAGCTGTTTTTCGCGCACATGCAGCAGGCTTTCGCGGGCGATGACATTGTGGGCCGAGAGAATCAACCAAAGCCCCAGCACCGCGACGATGGTCAAGGCGAGCCATGCCTCCATCACGAGAATGCGCCGCTTGCGGCGGAGCATTGGATACCAGGCGGGCAGAAATTCCAGTTCACGCATGGGCAACCTCCCGCACAGGAGCAACCACCGCCGGCGCAGTTGGGGCGGGCGTTTGCGGGGCCGGCTGCGCCGGCGCGGCGGCGCGCGGAGTTCCATCCAGGGGAGCAAACCTCCCCGGCGACCGCTTCAGGCCCAGGCCCATGGCCACAGCCCAGTCTCCGGAGGGCTTGCGCCGCTCAAAATTTCGCATGATGGCGCTGTCCACGCTGAACAGCGGTCGGAATGGTTCCACGGGCAACGAGAGAACGGAATGCAATGTCCCCAGTAGTTGCGGATCGCCGCCCTCTCCGCCGCCGGCGCGAACTCTCAGGGGACGCTGGCCGCGGAATGTGACCGAGTGGTATCGCAGACAAAGCGAGATTTCGCGGGTGAGGTTTTCGATCACGCTGCGTGTCGCATCCAGAACGGCCAGGCGAACGGTATCGGGCCGGTCGCCGTCGTCCTGATCCCATAGCCGCCGGCGAAGCGCGCGGGCTTCGTCATATCGGATACCGAGCTTTCGGCTCACCGCCGAATTGAAATCCGCGCCCCCGATCTCGATGGCCTTGAAAAAGCTGATGTCCCTTCCTTTTCCGATGAGCACCTGTGTGCAGCGCGTCCCGATATCGACGATGACGTTGACCTCCTGTTCGTCCTCGCGCCTGCGAACGAAGCGATCGACGGTGCGATACAGGGCGCAAGGCTCGACATCCAGCGAATCCAGGACCAGACCCGTGCGGTGTAGTTGTTCGACGAAGCGATCGACATCGGTGTTCTGGGCGGCAAGGACAACGACCTCCTGGCGGATGTCGGTTCCCTGGCGGATCTCGCCGGCGACGAGAAAATCGACGTGCGCCTCCTGCGTGTCGAATGGAAACGACTCGCGGGCCTCGAAGTGGATGACGGACGACAATTCCCCCGGCGGCATCGGCGGAAGGCGGAGATTCTTGACATGAACGATATGCCGCGGGAGCGCCACGACCGCGGTTCGCCCCGCGAAATTGCCGCTCTGCAAAAGCTCGCGAATCGCCTGGCCGGCCTGGGGAGAGATCAGTTCGGCCGAGTTGGACGGCCCCCCCGCCGAGCCGGCGGCTTCCAGCATGCGCCGGCCGGAGGCATGAACCACCAGCTTTTCGCCGCGCACCTCGAACTGCAGCATTTTCACGCTGTCATGGCCGATGTCCACGCCGATGGGTTGAATTTGCGGTCGATTCAATCGAAACATATTTCAATTCCGGTTCTCGCTACTGGACCGTGATCTCGCCCGTGTCCTGGGCCACGGAAATCGTCAGGGAATAAGCGCCGGAACCGAGCACGATGCTTCCGGCGCCGGTGAGCGGGGTCGTGACGCCGGAGTTGTAGGAATATGGAACTCCGGTTTCGTCAAAGGCAATCGTGGTCTGTCCGTTGAAATTCGCGGACGTGAGCGTGACGGACTGGGAAACGTTGTTCGGACCACTTTGCCCGAATGTCATGACGTAGTTGTTCAGGTTGATCGGATGCCGCAATACCTGTTGGGGAGACATCGAACTGTACAGCGTGTATTGCTGGTGGGTCGTGTCGAAGGTGACGTAATGCATGGTCTGCATGGCGATCGCCCGATTCTGTGCATAGAGCAGGTCGGCCATCACCGTTCGCGCCGCGGCGCCGGTGCTGAGATCGTCGTGCGCACCGACCTGTGGCAACACGATCGCGGAGGCGATGCCGAGCAGAACGACGACCACGAGCACCTCGGTCAAGGTGAACGCCGTCCAGGAGCCGCCGGACGGGCGCGGACCAGCATCGCGAAACTGCGGCACAAATTGTCGGTACATTGCGCAACCTCGGTTGGCGACCGGGGTTATTTCTCTTGAGTGTCATCGGGCTTTGAAACGGCGACCTGAAGTTTTCCGGACTGGAAAATCGTGATCATCTTGTCCAGCTTGTCATCAACGTCCTTGAGCAAATCATTATTGGCTTTGAGCTCGTCGATGATTTGCAGTTGCTGCGCGCCGGCGTCGGGGATTTGCCCGCGGGCAGTGGATATCGGACCGCCGAACCACTGGTTCAGAAGCGTGAATATCTGAAGCACGAGTACCGCGGTGAGAATTTTGTGGCTCGTCATGGTGTTCTCCTTCTATTCAATCGTTGCTACGCCCATCACTCACTCCAGGAAATGATCTTCACCCAGGGAATTGTCTGGGCGGAATCGGTGCTGGAATTGACGAAACCGGGGATGTTCGTATAGGCGGAATTGTAGGTCACCGATAGTTGGCCGGAGTAGTTGTTGACCGGAGTGCCGGCGTCCAGGAGCGCTCCGTTGACTATTATGCTCGAAGTGCCTGTCGACCCGGTGCCGCTGATTCCGTTGCCGATATAGACGACTCCGGTTGCGTTCAATATTCTTCCCGCCCCGCTCACGGTGAGCTTTTGATCGATCACCACCGCCGGCATATTGGTGCTGAGCGTCGAAACAATGGGCGTGACATAGATTTTGCTGGTGTTGGTCAGCGTTCCCCGGACGACCAACGTTCCGTTTATGGTCAATTGCTGGCTGACGGCGAGGTTCCCGGAACTGTAATAGATTCCCAGAGGGTTTGAAGGAGACGGGCCATACGAAACCGCCGACGAGATGGTGGGGCCGATCAGCGTGGGGCTGTAAGTTGCCCCCTGATAGATATAAGGCTGAGTGTAATCGTTCACATAGGTTGAACTCGCCGGCGCCGGCTGGATGGCCGGAGCGGCGCTGACGGTTCCGTTGGTTTGCGTGCCATAGCCAAGCACCGATGAAGCGCTGATATTGCCGGTGATTTGACCGTCGTTGGTAATGGTACCGCTTGCCGCCACCGCGGGTGCATTTGCGCTGGCGCTGGAAAACGTGGAGTTTGGCCCCAGCGTCGCGGCGGCGTTGAACGCCCCCGCCTGCTGGATCAGATAGGAGCCGCCGACGCAGATTTCCGCGGTGATCGTACGCGTCACCGCCCCACCACCGATGGATGATCCGGACGAACCGGTGGCGACGACCGGATAACAATTGTTGGTCGGTGAACCGACCTGAATTGTGACGCTGCCGGGAATCGTTTGCGCGGGTTGGGTGGTGGCGAACGTGATGTTGGACCAAACACACGGCGGAGCGCTGGGCGCGTTGCTCGGATTGAGCAGGTAATACATCGCCAGATGGATTCCCGATTCCGCCTGCGCACGGGCGGTCGCCGCCGCGACGGCGTTTGCGCCCGAATTTGCCTGCACGGCGCTGGCGGACAACATCGCGTATGCCATGATCCCGGCGAGCGCCATCACGAGCACGACCAGCACGAGGGCAATACCCCGGCGGCGCGGTCGAATTCGGGTTGGCATGACGGTATTCATTCGGGTTGGGTCGCAGGGCCATGGATGGTTGTACTGCTGTAAAGAGACAGGATTGTTCCGTCGCTTCGCGTGAAACCGATTGAGTATTCGATCACGGGCAACTGCGTGGCGCTGCCAAGCGAACTGACGTAAACCTGGAAACTCGAAACGTCCAGGGACGTTGCACCGCTGGGTTGGTTGCCAGGTCCGCCGAGCGCTTGCTTGGTCACGAAGGATTGCTGCGTGAACCAGGTTGCTTCCGTCGCTTCGTTGATCTCCGCCAGCGTCAGCGGCTGCTGCGCCTGGCTGTTGCCGAGCTGCGACGACGGGACCTGGTAGAGCCAGAGGGTTGTGGTCGTGGGATCGTATTGAATGAGGGCCATTTCACCGACGTATGGATCGCCGGCTTGGACGCCGCCGAGGTTGTCGTTCTGCCAGAAGAAAATGCTGCCGGATTGCGAGGAACTGGGAGTTGTATAGCCGACGTATTTCGCACCTTCGAGCGCGTTGTGCACCCGGAGGTACGTTTGATTCGCCTGAACCTGCGTGGAGCGCGTGACATCCTGATCGTTCCAGCCCTGGGCGACCGCTTCCATGATGGACGCCGCGCCGAACATAACCAGTGCGACGACGACCAGCCCGATCAACAATTCAACCAGCAGGAATCCGCGTTTGATCTGCGAAGTTGTTTGCGATCGGGTCACGGCTGTTTTCTTCATTGACGGGGTATCGCATAGTTGGCGACGAATTCGGGAATGGAAACGATCTGACCATCCGGGCAAGTGACGTTGACGGTCGCGATTGCGAAATCCGTTGCGGGAGACAAGGTGTCAATCGACGGTTTGGCGCCAACGACGACGGAGGCCTGGCGGACATAATTGTCTTCGCCGGTGACGTCCTTGGTTCCGCCTTCGAGCAGCGGCATTGCGTTGCTGTTGTCGGAATATCCGTTGTATGCGCTGACGCCGGCGAACGTGCTGCGATTGCCGCCGGTCCCGAGGGGATCGGTTGGATCGTAGGGCTTGGAGACAATCTCATCGGTAAGCTGCCGGGCAAGAGTCACGGCCGTGGCGGAGGCGCGAACGGCCTGGCTTTGCTGATAGGAAGTGGAAACCGATCCCACGATGCCCAGAGCGAGAACCGCCAGCACCACCGAGGCGATCAGACCTTCGAGCAATGTAAAGCCCGCGCGGCGCGCCCAGGGATCAATAGTTTGAATAGGGTGTTCCAGACTCATCTTTTCCAATCACGTTGGGGATGATTTCCTGAGTCTGCGGCTTGTAGATCCATCCGGTTTTTCCATCGGGCGGTGGAATCGGCTGGTTGTTGCCGACCATTTCCATCGAATTCAATCCATTCACCGGATTGATCTGCATTTCGCGGATGTAAGGTCCGTACGGATACGCCGGAGAAGACTGGTCGAAGAGACGGAAATTTACATCCGAATGCGCGGTCAACTGCGCCACGAAAGCGGCGGCGGCGGGCGTTGCGGTCGGATTGCCCTTGGGATAGCCCGGTGGGACGTCCTGGTGCTGGGCTTTGAATACGGCGACTTGCGTTCTGAGATATTGCAGAACGTCCCTGAGGGTATCCTGCTTGGATTTCTGACTGGCATGGGAAAACTGGGGGATGACGACGGTTGCCAGAATAACGAGCACGAGCATGACGATGATGAATTCGAGCAGGGTAAATGCGCGATGCGCAGGTCCCGCGCGGAATTGTCGCCAACTGACCGAAGGGAATGGGGCCGTCTCGCCGATCACAGTTTTCGCCTTGCTCTGAAAATATCGACAAACTAAGGAAGGCGGTTCATTGCAAAACCGCCTCCCCAACAGCAAAAACCGGCGGGTCATCAATACGGCGAAAACACGCTGTTGTTGATGGTGCCGGCGATAACGGTTCCGGGCGTTGAGCCTGTGTTGTCGGTCCCATAGATCAGGCCGCTGCCATTGCCGCTTTGATAGTCGTAAGCAAATCCACA
>Ga0302326_10013571_pt1 | contig 17259 bp, 7 predicted proteins | sample Palsa_T0_3_FD_202264 | JGI IMG/M metagenome (GOLD analysis project Ga0302326, IMG submission 202264) | Peat permafrost microbial communities from Stordalen Mire near Abisko, Sweden - Palsa_T0_3 | ecosystem: Environmental > Terrestrial > Soil > Palsa > Peat permafrost | place: Sweden: Abisko... | reverse complement strand
TTGCCACCTGGGCCTTGATCCTGCTGGGTCTGCTGGCCGTATATTTCTCTCCCAGAGGCCGGAACGAGGGTCCATCCCATGCCCTCTGGTCAACTATTTTCTCTCCCGGCCGCACGGTGGTGATTGTTCCCTCCGATGATGCGCTGGTGCTTTATCAAGAGCTTACCCAAACACCCATCCCACTGGATGAGTACCTGAGCGGCAACTACCTGCAGAAGTTCAGTCCTCATATTGGAGCGGAGGCTCTTACTTCCGATTGGTTTGCCCGTCATCAGTACACCAGCAGTGCGGATCTGAACCTCGCCCTGCGGCTGGGACGATTGCCTGAGGCCGCCCGGGCAAATATCGAAGCGCGCAATGCGCGCGTGCTGCGCCTCGACGATCTCAAGAGCTGCAATGTCATCCTGATCGGAGGCATTGGAGCCAATCCCTGGGTCGGGTTGTTCTCACAACATTTGCAATTCGATGTCAACTACAACTGGAAGACCTCGGAAGGGTACGTCTTGAATAAACACCCCGCCAAGGGCGAAGCGGCGATCTATCGGGATAGTGTTACCGATGGATTCCGGCGCAGCTACGGTGTGCTCGCCCTGCTGCCCGGGATCGCAGACGACGGACGCGCACTGCTCTTCGAGGGAACCGGCATGGCGGGAACGGAATCGGCTGCTGATTTCCCCTTCAATTCCAGCTCCTTCGAAGCCTTTGCCAAACAGATCGGAGCTACTACGGACACGATGCCTAATTTCGAGGCTCTGCTCGAAACCACAAGCGTCGGCGGCAACGCTCCCGAGGCGCGCTTGATCGCCTATCACCTGATCAAGCCTTAGACGTCCATTCGCCTGCCAGGGCAAGCCTCGAAATTCACACAGGAATCATGGAATTGACGGTGAAAACCGGCCGCTGAACGGTGAATTCGCTTCGCGGTTCCTGCGGGCGAGCGCAATACTCTTGCGAATCGAGGCGCTGCCCCATCCGTGTGGACACGACGCAAGTTCATTGAAGCATCCTGTGCCGGAGTCGGTGCGGCTCTGACCGCAATCGAGCCGGCCGCAGCCGCACAAGCATCCAGGACGCCTCTACAAAGCGGCCGCTCCTTCTCCAGGTCCGAGCACACGGTGGTGACTTCGGCGCGCGAGGTGCTCAGCCGCCAGCTCGGTGACCGGGCGGCCGAATTCGACCTGGCATGGATTCCCGCCGAAGACGGACGAGAAGTCTATGAAATCGAGGCGGCCGAGGGAAAGGTTAAGGTCGCCGGGAGCAGCGGGGTCGCCATTTGCCGCGGCGCCTACAGCTATCTGCGCGAGTCCTGCCAGGCAATGATCACCTGGAGCGGCCGCCACCTGGATCTTCCCTCCAAATGGCCCGCGCTGGATCACCGGCGCGTGGTCTGCCCTTACAAATTTGTTCAGTATCTAAACCCTTGCACCTACGGATACACGATGGCGTTCTGGGACTGGACGCGATGGGAGCGAGAGCTCGACTGGATGGCGCTGCACGGCATCAATATGCCGTTGGCCATGGAGGGTCAGGAGGCCATCTGGCAGCGCGTCTGGCTTTCGTTCGGCCTGAGCCAGGCTGAAGTCGACCAGTTCTCTGTGGGTCCCGGCCACCTGCCCTGGCACCGCATGGGCAATATCAACAATCTAGACGGTCCATTACCCCAGCACTGGATCGATGAGAGGCGAATCCTTCAGCGCAAGGTCCTCGATCGCATGCGCGAGCTGGGAATGAAACCAGTGGCGCCCGCCTTTGCCGGATTTGTCCCGCAAGGCTTCAAGCGGGTCCATCCTTCCGCCGAGACCTACACCCGGCTTTGGCTCCCGGAAGAATTCAAGACGATTCCGCGCAGCACCAGGACATTCATCCTTCATCCCGGAGAACGGGAGCTCTACCAGCAGATCGGCAAGGAATTCATCGAGGAATACAAGACCGAATACGGGGAGGTCGAATACTATCTGGCCGATACCTTCAACGAGCTGGCCGTCCCGGTCAGCGAAGAACATCGCTACGAAGATCTCGAACGCTTTGGACGGACGGTTTTCGAGGGCATCCTCGCGGGCGATCCAAACGGCACCTGGGTGATGCAAGGCTGGCTTTTTGTCTACGACTCCGCGTTCTGGGACAACCGCTCGGTCGAGGCGCTGCTGCGCGGTGTTCCCAACGACCGCATGTTGATCATCGACTACGCCAACGATCTGCCCAGCGAGGTGCGCGGCAAGTACTCTCCCGGACAGTGGAAGCTACAGAAGGCTTTCTTTGGCAAGCAGTGGATCAACGCGATGGCGCACACCTTTGGCGGGAACAACAACATCAAGGGAAACCTGGCGCTGATGGCATCGGAGCCGGCCATGGTCCTGCGGAGCGAACAGCGAGGGAACCTGGTGGGCTGGGGCATGTGTCCGGAAGGGATTGAAAACAACGAGGTCGTTTATGAGCTGATGACCGACGCGGGCTGGCGCAGTGACCCGATTGACCTTGCCGTCTGGATTCCAGACTACTGCACCTCACGGTATGGCAGCTGCCCCAGCGCCATGCGCCAGGCCTGGACCTTGCTGCTGGAGAGCGCCTACAGCAGTCACATCTGGATGACCAAGCAGGCCTGGCAGGGTGAGCCCTGCGGTCAGCCGGCGGCCGCTGCGGTGGATGCCGGCCCCACCTTCGAGCGTGCAGTGGAACTGTTTCTTTCCTGCGCGCCGGAATTGTCGTCGGTCGAACTGTACCGCAACGACCTGATCGAGCTGGTGGCGCAAGCGGCGGGCGGTTACGTAGACAAGGCGCTCGCCCAAGCCGTTCAGGCTGCCGATGCCGGTGACCACGATGGTGCTGCGGAGCATTCCGGACACGCGGCCGCATGGCTGGGGCACATCGATGCCCTGATGAATCTGCGCCCGGATCGCCGCCTGGAATCGTGGACCCAGGCCGCGCGATCCTGGGCCCGAAGCGACGACGAAGCCGCCTACTACGACGAGAATGCCCGCCGGCTCATTACCACCTGGGGATGGCCGGAGCTATCCGATTATGCCTCTCGTGTCTGGTCCGGGCTGATTCGCGATTACTATGCGCCGCGTTGGTCAGCGTACTTCACCGCGCGCCGTTCCGGTACTGGCTACTCGGTCGATCTGTGGCAGCAAACCTGGCTCTCCTCGCCCTATCGTCCCAGCAAACCCATGCCGGTTCCCGATCTGGTGGCCGCGGCGCAGCAGCTGCTCGCGGAGTGTCAGGGTCGCGTCACTTGAATGTTCGGTCCTCGGAGTTGATCACGGCGTAGCAAGAATCGACGGGCCTCTGATGAGGCCGAAAAGGAGTTCCAAGTATGAAGAAGCTTCTCAGGAACGTTCCATCGTATTGCGGCTTTTCGATCGAGAAGAGCTGCGCTTTGCTGTTTCCGTCATTCTCAGGCAGAAACGAAAATCGGTGGAGGCGCCTCGCGCTCACCGCCCTGATCATGGTCGGGCTGAGTGCGGCCGCCTGGGCGCAGAATACAGCCGCGCACCTGAGCGGAAGGATTATCGATTCCACTGGAGCCGTAGTTCCGCATGCCCGTGTGACCGCTACCGACGTTGGCACCAACCTCAGCCAGACCGTGGCCAGCGACAGTGCGGGAGTTTATTCCTTGGTCGCCCTGCCTCCGGGCACCTACACGCTGACCGCCGAAGCGCCCGGCTTTTCCACCCGGGTGCAAACCGGGATCGTACTTACGGTCGCACAGTCCGCCAGCCTGGACATTGCTCTCAAGCCAGGTGCGGCGGCGGAAACGATTACGGTCAATGGCGGAGCCGATCTGATCAATACAACCACGGCGGAGATCAGCCAGGTGATCGGAGAAGAGGCGATCAAGGACCTTCCCCTCAACGGCCGGGATCCTTCGAGCCTGGTCAACCTTTCGGTGGGTGTGACCAACGAACTTGTCTCCCAGGCGTCGACGCTTCCCACGTCGAACTCGTTTCCTACCGAATCAGGCGCTTCCGCGGGTGGCCAGCGTCAGGGCAGCACATGGTATCTGCTCGACGGCGTCTCCAACATGGATACCTTCGCCCTGCTCGCTGCGCCTTTCCCAAACGCCGACGCAACCCAGGAATTTCGCGTCATCTCCAACAACTTCGATGCGCGCTATGGCTTCGCGCCCAGCGCGGTGGTGAGCATACAAACCAAGTCGGGTACTAACCTGTTTCACGGCGGCCTGTTCGAATTCATTCGTAACAATGACTTGAATGCATCGAACTGGTTCACCGGCGCCGTCGACCCACTCAAACGTAATCAGTTCGGTGGCGATATCGGCGGGCCGATCTTCAGGGACAAGCTCTTCTTCTTCACCAACTACCAGGGAACGAGAAGCACCTACCAGGCATCCAGCAATCCCACCGAGACTCCTACCCAGGCTATGCTGAGTGGCGATTTTAGCGGAGTTCCGGCCGCCGATCTGAACGGTCCGTTGGCCGGCGTCTTCCAGACCGTAAACGGAAAGCCCAATCAAGTAAGCACGGCCTTGTTCAGTCCAGGCGCTCTGGCGATCGCCAAGTCCCTGCCGGTGGGGGTTAATCCTGCGACCGGCGAGACCAACTACGCGGCGCCGGCGCAGAAGTTTACCTATAACGAGAACACCTCTCGCCTTGACTACACCATCAATCCCAGCCAGCGCGTCTTTCTGCGCAGTTTTACCTATCTCTACAACCAGCCGGGGGCGTCGGTCCCGGGAAACATTCTGGCTGGTGTGAATGGACAACACGGGACCTATCTCAACCTGGTCGGAGGCCACACCTGGACCGTCAAACCCACGCTGCTGAACAGCGCGACTCTCTCCTGGGCGGAGATTGACTACGCCACCGGAACCATCGAGAGGGATGCCGAAGGCGCTCCCATCTGTCTATCGCGATACATCACTGTGGCGGATCCCGCGGGAGAATGCTACATCGGTGGTTTGTCGGCATTCGATGGAAATGTGCTCTACGGCGGGGGGCTGGGTTTCAACGCCTTCACGGGAAACCCCAACAATACACGCCGCCGCTACTGGTGGTTTACCGATACGGTCACCAAGACGATAGGCAGGCACACGATCGTCGCTGGGGCGGACATCATGCACCGCTACGGTTTCGAATTTTACGGCGGCAGTGTCAATGCATCCGTCGGCTTCAACGGCCAGTACACGGGTTTTCCCCTGGCCGACTTTCTGTTGGGTTATTTAAGCGGTTTGGGCCAGGGGGCAGGCGAGAGTGGCAACGAGGCCGGCTATATGGTTGGCCTTTACGGTCAGGACCAGATCAAGCTGCGTCCTAATCTTACTTTTACCGCCGGGCTGCGCTGGGACCCGAACTTTCCGCTGCAAGTCGCGGGTGGGCGGGGCGCGGTTTTTGCGCCTGGTCAGCAGAGCACACGCTATCCCAACTCTCCGCTGGGGCTCATCTTTCCCGGCGATCACGGCGTCAACAACGGTCTGATGCCTACCACCTATGGCTACTTCGAGCCTCGCATCGGTATCGCCTGGCAGGCCCATCCCTCAACGGTCTTCCGCGCGGGCTTTGGCCTGTTCACCACTCCTTTGGAAGACGCTTTTTACAATCACATCTGGGATACGGCTCCCTTTGCGCCCTCTTACGGACTCAACGGAGGCAGCACAACACCTCTCTCTTTTGATACTCCGTGGAGTGGCTTCACCTCGACCGGAGGTAAAAGCCCCTTCCCCCCATTCGCTTCACCCTCGCAGATTCCAAACTCCAGTGCGACGTTCATCACGCCGATCGCCGTGCCTGCGGTCTTCTCCTCCAATTTCAAACTGGGCATAACGCAGAGTTGGAACCTTTCGCTCGAACAGTCGTTTGGCCAGCAGTTCGTCATGCATCTGGCGTATGTGGGCGCGGAGTCGTTTCACCAGGCAACCACCGTGGATCAAAACCCCGGCGGGTTTGTCTGCCCTGCGGGCAGCGTGGTAAATCCCAACAACTGCACCGACGTACGATCGACCTATACGAATTTTTCCCAGATCATCCAGGTTCAGCCGGCGGCCACTTCCAGTTACAACGCGCTGCAGGCGGGCGTCGAAAAGCGCTTCTCGCACGGCCTTCAGTTCCAGTCCAACTTCACCTGGTCGCACGATACGGACGTGGGTGGATCGGGCGATCCGTCGTTCGAATCCAGCGTCAGCGATCCTCATAATGTTGGTCACGACCGTGGTCCATCCAGCCTGAATTATCCGGTGGTTTCGGTTTCCAATTTGGTTTACCGGTTGCCGTCCCTGGCGGGTCAGAACTTCTTCGTCAAGAACTTCCTGGGGGGCTGGGAGATTTCCGGCCTGTACACCGCGCAGTCCGGACCTCCCTTCACCGTCAATGGTGGACAGGGCAACAATAATTCCGGGTTCCTCGTCGGCCAGGATCGCGCGGACGAGGTTCCGGGACAGCCCTTCGGTGTTCGTCAGGGGGGTAAGAGTCATTGGATTAACTCTTATTTGAATCCGGCCGCATTCACCAACAACGCTTACGGAACCGCGGGAAACGCGAAGAAGTTCATCATCCAGGAAGCGCCGATCAGCACCGCGGATTTGGCCGTGATTAAGAACTGGAGCATTAAGGAACGGTACAAGTTTCAGTTTCGCTGGGAAGCATTCAACGCGCTCAACCATCCCAGCTTCGGTCAACCGGATTCCAATCCGGGCGACTCGAACTTCGGCCAGATCACTTCGATCGGCGCCATTCCTCCGCGGGTCATGCAGGGAGGGCTGAAATTCGCTTTTTAGCTGCGGGAAAACCGTGCCGGGCCGATGAGGGCTTTAGTATGTGCGAAAAAACTCTACGCCGTGGCACGGGGAGGGTAGCCGTCCCTACGGGACTCACATTACGATCGGTCCTCACGCACACCCTTTAAAGGCCACAAACACGCCGACGTTTATGCCGGGGATAAATCCCCGGCGGCTACCCTAAAACCGAGTTTTTCCGCAGCCCGTAAAGCCGTGCCTTCCGAGTCTGAGCACCATGAGGCCCCATGATTATCGATCGTAGAAGGTTCTTAGCGACGAGCGGCATGTGCGTTGCCGGTGGAGCATCGTCTGTTGCTGGGGCGCTCACCAGGTTCCTCCCGAGCCCATCCTCCTCACCGGCCCGCATTGTCTACCCGCTCAACCGGGGCTGGCTATGGAGCCCGGAAACGCCATTCGGCGCGCAGGAGCGCGACTTCCACGATTTGGCATTCACCCAGGTCACACTGCCACACAGCAACGTGTTCGTCCCATGGCACAGCATTGACCAGACGAGTTATCAGTTCATCTCCACGTATCGCCGGCATTTCAAGTTACCCTCCGAGCACAAGGGCCAGCGCGTGTTCGTGGACTTCGAGGCTGCAGCTACAGCCTCGAAGGTCTGGCTCAATGGCATCCTCTTAGGCGAATATTTCGGCGGTTTCACGCCATTCTCCTTCGAACTCACCAAGGATCTTGACTGGCCGGGGGAGAACGTACTGTGCGTGCAGGTGGATTCACACGAATTGCCTGAAGTGCCCCCTTTCGGTTATGAAATCGACTACCTCACCTATGGAGGAATCTACCGCCAAGCATCGATCCGGGTAACGTCGCAAACACTGATCGATAAGCTGCAGGTGCGCACGCTGAATGTGCGCAGCGCTGCTCCTGAGGCGGAGATCACCGTCTGGCTTGATACCGCCGAAACTGCTTCCAGCCAGCCGCGGTACTTGCTTGAGGCCGAGGTGCTCGATGGCGCCCAGGTGGTCGCGCGAACAGAGCTAAGGTTGACCGTCGCGGACATGCAAGCAGAACGCGCGCTTGTTCCCTTGCGCGGGCTTGCCGGCATCCGGTTATGGCAGCTCGATGCGCCGGCGCTCTACAGCATGCGCGTGCGCCTACGGCGAGAAGAAGAAGTGCTCGATGAAGTAACTCAGCGCTTCGGCTTTCGCGAGGCTCGATTCACTCCGCGGGGGTTCGAGCTCAACGGCAACATCATCAAGCTGCGGGGACTCAATCGCCATCAGAGCTTCCCTTTTGCCGGGCCCGCGATGCCGGCTCGCGTAGAGCGGCGCGACGCCGTCATCCTGAAGCAGGAGCTGAAGTGCAACATCGTGCGCTGCTCGCATTACCCGCAATCGCATCATTTCCTGGATGCCTGCGATGAGCTCGGACTCCTGGTGATCGATGAAACACCGGGATGGCAGCATGTCGGCGAGAGCAGGCAATGGCAGGAGCGTTCTCTTGATAACACGCGGCGCATGATCGAGCGCGATTGGAACCATCCTTCGGTGGTGCTGTGGAGCGTGCGTGTCAATGAGTCGCGCGATTTTCACGATTTGTATGTCAAGGCGAACGCGCTTGCCCGCTCTCTCGACTCGACCCGCCAGACGACCGGAGTGCGCTTCTTCCAGGAATCCGAGTTGCTCGAGGATGTTTTCTCCATGAACGACTTCGGATTTCCGTTGAAGGAGCCGAACCATCCGCTCTATCTCAACACGGAATTTGTGGGCGCGGAGTTTCCCGTGCGCCCCTGGGATGACAACGCGCGACATCGCGAGCATATTCTGCGGTATGCGCGCATCTACAACCAGTTGGCGGGGGATGTGCGTTATGCCGGCGGGTTGGGCTGGTGCGCTTTCGACTACCAGACCCATGCCGACTTCGGCGCTGGGGATCATATCTGCTACCACGGGGTGATGGATACTTTCCGCCAGCCAAAGCCTGCGGCCGGATTTTTTCGCTCACAGTGTTCGCCAGAGGAAGAAGCTGTGCTCGAACCTGGCTTTCACTTTGCGGAGAACGACCAGCCGGGCGACTTCGAGAAGGCCGTCATCTGCTCCAACTGCGATGAGATTCAGTGCTCCATCGTGCGCAACGGCGTTGCCAAGCCGGTGGTGCGCCTGAAGCCGGCGCACGACGAGTTCCCCCACCTCGCCCATCCGCCTTTCGTCCTCACCTTGCCTGAGGGCAACGACGACTGGGGCGACCTGCGCCTCGACGGCTATGTCGGAGGGAATCTGGTTGTCTCCAAAACCTGCTCCGGTAAGGGCATCGATCAGAAGTTCACAGCGATTGCAGACGATGAGGAACTGGTGGCTGACGGCTCCGACGCAACCCGCGTCTCGCTGCGGGTCAGCGACGAATACGGCGCGATCCGGCCGCGGTGCAATGACCCCATCTCGATCGCGCTGGAGGGCCCAGGGTTGTTGCTTGGAGAGCCTTTCGCCGCCTTAAGCGGCGGGGTAACGGCGGTATGGGTGCGCACGACCAATGTGCCCGGCGATCTGATCCTAACCGCTCGTCACATCCATTTCGGAGAACGAAAAGTAACGATCCGATCGCGCCTCGCCGAAGACCAGGAATCTGATCAAGCCATCCTATGAGTCATTGCACCGCATCATCCCGCATCATGTCGGCAGATACCAATCCTCATGAGGGGAAGACTGGCCGCAGCTCATACATGCGGTCATCTGCCACTGGTACTCGCACTGCGGACAACGCCCGTGGGTTGCGAAGGTATTCCAGCGGTGTTGGCATCGGCAGGACCACTGGTCCTGCTCCACGGGCAGCCAGTTACATTTCGGACACCGGACACGAACGCCAAAGATCGTCGCTCCTGCGCTTGCATAGCGCTCCGGAGGCCACCGCCGTTGCCAGGCTGACGGTTGGCCTGGAGCGCCGGGAGTCCGCCGCCAGCCCGGGCGGTACTGCCGTTGCATCGAAGGCATCTCCGGTAAGCCAGCTAATGCGGCAGCCAACTCAATGCCGGCAAGCAGCCGGAGATCCTTGTCGGTGATTGCAGCGAGGTGGACCCCAGCGGCTTCGCCTATCCGCTTGCCGGCGGCGAAAAGGATATTGCGGAAGCGAACCGTCGAGGGCCAGAACTCTTTGGGTGCTTGATTGGGATGCTCCGGAGAGGCATCGTCGGCATACTGGTTCAACGCCTCGTCAAGGACTGGCGCGAAATTCCCGTCCTGCGATGCGCGATGCAGGGCCATCACGTACCCGCGATCCCGTGGATCGCCGGACATCACAAAGCCGCCGCCGCATGTTTCGCCGGTCTCGACTCGGCGGCGGCGCGCATCCTCGATCTCTTGCCAGATGGTTTCCCAGCCATTTGGATAACGGCTTGCGCCCATGGCGAGCTCTGGTTGTAAGGCGATGAATTCCTCAGCAAGCCCGGGCTCGAGGCGCCGCAGCACGTGCAGCACCTCAAAGAGGGTGTGCGCACGGCGGGAGGTAAAGCGCAATTTACCGTCGTCATAACCGGCGTTCGCCGGAGAGTCGGGCTGGTCCAGTTCTTGTTGCACAATCTCGCGCAACACGGCGCGCGCCTCCTCTTCGGGTAAGGCGCTCCAATGGATCTTGAATACCCAGAGAAACTCTTGCGCGGGCGCAATGCGCCAGGATTCAATCGCGCTCCGCACTAGCCGCAGCCGCTGTTCCGGATTCGACGTGCGCTGGAGCACGTTGCCTACAAACCCAAAGGGAAAGCTTGACGGTTCGTCATGGCTCAGCAGGAATGCAATGGCCTCCTCAGTATGCCCGTGGCTGAGCATGATGCTCACCAGGGTCCCGGTCGAGAACCGTTGCAAATGACCATGTACCTTTCCGTGGGGCAGTTCCCGCAAAAGCGTAGGCGCTACGGCTGCTGCGGTGTTACGTGCCTGGTCGAGGAACGCCTCGCGATCGGCTGTGGGTAGAGAGGAGATTTCCTGAATCGCCATCTCCAAGGTAACGCGCGCAGCGGAGCGGTCCGTGGCGGACTCTAGCCGCGCAATCCGTAACTTCGCCGCGACGCGCACCGCCGCGGAAGATCGTTCTGCTTCCAGCCTTGCACGCGCAAGTAGCTCCTTGACCATTGGTGCAGCCTCTGCACAGGACGCGTTTCAGAAGAACCTATTTCTGTCTTCAAGAGTACGGCATAGGTTGGGGAACAGCCAAGACCCGCCCCATGGAAATGGTTGCATGGCCGTAGCGCCCAACGAACGTCGTCTTCACTTGTTGCAGGTGAAATACAACCTCTCTGAGGCGAATGAAGGGCGAGTGCGGTCGGTATCGATAACCTTGACTCGGCGAAAATGTACTTTTAAAGCCTCAACTATTTTTTCTTTCGGAAAGGACGCCTCCTGAATATTTTCCTCATGAAGCAAGTATCGATTGCCCTTTGTATGTTCAAAGACTTTGATGTTCCAATTTGAAGCATGCTTGGGTAGGCCGCTGACTTTTATGATCAGAAGATTATTCCCGAACGAGTGCACCCAAGCAGGTTCGGCCATATGCCGGTCTAATTTTTTCTGCGTGTTGACATCAAAGATAAAGACGCCTCCATCGGACAAGTGCCGATGGACTCGAGCGAAGAGTTCCTTCCAACCGGCAAAGGTCAATACATGGTTGATCGAATCGTAGACACAGCAGATCACATCGAACCTTTCAGGCAAATTGAACCTCACCATATCTTGATGGAATAGCCGAGCATGCGGCAGTTTTTTCCGGGCAATCGACAGCATTGTCTTCGATTGGTCCAAGCCGCAGACTTTGTAGTCTTTCGCCAAGTGCTTCAGGACCGAGCCAGTGCCACATCCGAGTTCCAGGATGTTCTTTGCCTTTGGACACTCGTTGCGAATGAATTCCCGAAGATAGTCCGTCGCTTCTGCTCGATCTCCCATGATCGCGTCGTAGAAATTGCCGAAAGTGTCGTAGGTCGCCATTGGGCCGGGTTCCCTTCGTTTGGTATCAGGATATTGGAGCAGCCCTGTCCAAGCCAGCGGAGAAAGCATGTTTGACCTGGAGGTAATGGCTGATTGCATGGTAGGTACCCAGGACTGGCGTCCTGGGAGACTTTCAGCCAGAGCTGTCCAAATTAGCGGATTAACTGGCTTTTTAGCAATGCAACTTGTTGATTGATTTGAGGAGAATGGGACCGAGCAAAATCAGGTTGCCCTGTTTGATCGGCTGCTGTCTAAATGGCAGTGAGTTTTAGAGTTGCACGGGTTCAGCCGTGCCACTCGGCACGCGGATCCATTAGGGCTTTAAGAGGGTGTCTGAGAACCTCAAGGGAAACCGCAAACCTGTGGGTTTCGCAAAAGCGTACCTCAGCGGCTGAAGCCGTCAACCGCGTGGGGCTTTTACGGCACGGCTGAAGCCGTGCCCTTCGTACAGAGACGCTTTTTCATTCAGTTTTTTGCCGTTGCCCCGAGGCCGCAGCTTGTACAGAATATGCCGTCGCAGCTAGAAGCCGTCAAGCACGTGTGCCGTGCCCTTCGTTCGACAGTCTCTTCCCCAAGACTTCATGCGCCGTCTAAGTTGGTGAACTGAAAAAACCTAATTTGGACAGGTCTGAAGTTCAGCCGTCCCTTCGGGACTGGTTCCAATAGCCCCTGAGCTTTCGCTTGTCTCCTACGGGCTGTCCATTGCAGCAGATCGAAAAACTCATTCGGACAAGTTTGATAGTGGAGAGCTCCCAGTCACTCCCATGATTTTCAATTGGCTTTTCCTAGGAGGATCCGAGGTCTCAAAAGCGAGACCTGGGGCACCCTTCGCGTTTCCAGGGCTGAATCGGTTTGGGAGCCGGGGCTAGAGCTTTCGAGAAACCCGTTTGGACTGCGCGGGATTACTTGGATGCCAAGAGTTCGCGGGCTTGCGCTTGCAGCAGCAGATGTTCCGCGTTGGGGGTTTTCTCCAGCTTGTCCGCGTCCTGAAGATATGCGGGGCTGTGCAGATTGAGTGCGGCATGCAGCAGTGGCTCGACGAGACTGTCGGACTCTATGCCATTGAGAGAGTCGTAGGTCCAGGTTTTCGAACCCTGCGCGTAGGGCAGGAGGTAATCCAGAGCTCCGCGCAGAGAGGCGCCGTCAGCTGAGCGATAGGTCCAAAGGCCGACGCCCACGAGCCGTGCCTCCTGCGCCAAGCGCATCAGCGCAGTTAGATTGAATACGGAGTAGGAGAAGGACTTGGTGCGCGCAAGCTCCAGGGGCTGGCTGCCATCGGGCTTGACCTGAAGGGCGATCCGCTTTGCCTTTGCCGCTTCGGAGACTTTGCGGGCCACATCCTTGTCGCCCAGAAATATTGCAACGGCCACGAGTTGCTGGTCATACCAGCTTCCGTGATTGTTCTTCGCTGCAGCCTCATCGCGGCCATTGGGGCTGTTCTGGAGCCAGTCGAAATAGGCGGAGAACCACTTATGCAGGCCGTCCCTATCCGACTGGGTGAGGCTGGCGGAGCCCGAAAGGAGCGCGATGGCGTCGAGAATTCGGGGAAGATCCCGCATTTCAATCAGGCCGATGCCACGCCCATTGTTGATGCCGCGGATTGCCTGGGCATAGTTCAGATTGGGATTCATGCGGGTGGCAGGGTCGAGAAACCAGGTGCGCAGGAGTAAGGTGGCGCGGACGGCATACTCCTCTTTGCCGGTGAGATAGTAGCCAAGCGCCAGGGCGTGGACGGCACTCTCAAGCTTGAAGATATTTGTGTGGTCGGTGATGCTGCGGACTTGCGGATTTGTCTCTCCGTCACGGCGAATGTACGGCAGGCCGTCAGGGGTTGCAGGATTGGGCCACCAGTAAGGGGCGAGGCTCATGTAGTCGTGTTTGTCGCCACTGGGCGGCGTGTCTTTCTTCTCCATAACCGAAAAGGGCCCCGCGGTCAGTGCGTCATCCGCCTCGGAGCGCGCCGCCTTCAGGATCGCCGGGTCTTGCTGCTTGCTGATCCGAGCAAGAAATGCGCCATCGATCGCGAGTGTGGTGGGCGGCAGCACCTGCTGGGCAAGTACCGGGACGGCAAGCAGAAAAGCGAGGATTGTCATCCGCACTACCCGGGATGCTTTATTTTCTGTTCTCAATCGAAGACCATACTCCCGGCCCAACTGCATGTCTTTTCCTCCCACATTACGGCCCGCATCCTATTAACCCCGCAACATGTATGTCAAGCCATAATTCGAGAGATGAAGTATATATTTTCGCTGTAACGGCTGATTTCAGCGGGCTATCGTGATCTGATACCACGTTGTTGTTGTGCCGCCGATTTCGATCTTCCAGGTGCCGCCACTCGCAGTTGCCCGGAGTGGTGCGCCAAGTGGCTGGCCGGCTCCGTCGATAGCCTGGATGCTCACTGCATGCGCTCCCTGTATCCCGCGTAACGTGATCGTACCTTTGATCGGTTCCACCAGCGTAGGAGCTCCGCCCCAATTCGTCACATCGGTGCCCGCCGAATTCCACGACTCACCGGTGTTTTCAACGGGTCCGGCCGCCACCAGAAGCAGTCTTGAGCTGGTCGCAATTGGCTTAGGTTCCATGGAGCTGAGGAGGATGCTACAGAAGTTGTTGCTTACGTCGGCCGCCAGATTGCTGACAGACTTCCCCTGCGCCTTTACAAAGCCGATGAGCGCCTGGGTTCGAGGGGTGTCGACCGTCACCAGTCCAGTCTGCATCGGAGAGGTGTACCAGGCCAACTGCCGCGTATCGGACACGATTGGATTGGGCGTCCCCATCGCGTCCAACGGCTGCGTTCGTGGGCCCGTCAGCAAGGAGATGCGCACCTCATGCTGCAGTGGCACATACAGCGGGAACCCAGGAGTAAAGTAAGGCCGATCCGCAGGGGGGAGAAGCATGCTATCGAAGACCTGCTGCTGCGAGTAGGATCGCTCGCTCATACTGCGAGCCTTTTCTACGTCGCCACGCAGAAACAGCAGTGCCCCCGCGGCAAGCTCCGGCATCTTGGCCGGATCGAGCGAGATATCAAAGGCGTCGCCGACATAAGGCTTCCAGACGGGATCGGCCTTCGGCTCGAATGTGTACCAGAAGATTCCATCCCAATCCTGCATGCCGCCGTAGGCCGCAAGGATCGGGATGCCTTCGCCATCGTAGCGATTGGGGAAAGCGTTGTTGACCTCGCTGACGGTGTACGGCTTACCCGCGATTGCAGAGTGGGAGAGTTCTACCACGGAGGAATTGAATGGATCGTTTACCATGGGCGACCTGTTGATGATGTAGGTCTCGGGATGTTGCCAGTATGTGTGGCCGTCGATGATATCCGTCTCCTTCATCGCGAGAAGAAGTGGATAGCCGCTGGTGGAATGGTTGAAGTCTGCCGTAGCAATGACCAGAGACTTTAATCCAAGCGTCTGCTTGAGGTAGTTATCCATGTCGGCAAAATAGTTCCGCTGTAGATCGTCGTAGAACTCCGCCTCTGCGTAGAAGCGCTCGGTTGGCGCCTTCGCAGCCAAACCGCGCGAGCCGAGGAGGGGCACCGAAGTATCTGCCGACACCCCACAGATTGCCCGAAGCTTCGCTATCTGCTCCGGGTTGCGGTGTTTTGCAAGCCAGCTGTTATAGATGGTTATGAGCTCGTGCGCGTAGAAGGCCGACGGCGCGACGTAGCCTACGTCGATTGAGTTCTCGTTGTTGATCTCCACAATCGCAACCGCCGGATCGTCGGTGTATTTCAGCTTGGTGTAGGGGTTTAGATGACCTAGCAGCTGCTGCGCAAATTCCTTCTGCAATTCGACCAGGCGCTCATCGAAAAATGAAGTGCCCTTCGCTCCCTGGCGCAGCGTGTTGGCGTCTTTCACGCCATCTCCCTCCTGGAACGGCCGCCCAACGAGTAGATTGAAATCGATATAAATGCCACGCTTCTCGAGTTCGGCGATGAAATAGTCTTCGCGGTCCAGTTGGGCCACGTCGAGCGATCGCGTGTTGTCACCACCACTCTTGATGAGGCCTCGCGGAGCCTCAAAGTCGAGGAACTGGAAACGTACACTGTTGACACCGAAGCGGGCAAGCGTCGAAGCGAGGAAGGCAGCATCGTCCTTCGACGGAATCTGCCGCGAGCCTCGGCTCCAGTCTGTGATGTTGACTCCCCAGAATCGGAGCCTATGGCCGTCGCCTGTTGCAAGGTGGCCGTCCTGGATCTTGACAAAACCGTGTTTGCCAGCCGGAGCGTCCAGCAGAAAGGAGACATCAACCGGCGAATCGCTAAGGGCTCCGCGGCGGTGGTCCATCGCGAAGGGCGCCATCCCGATCTGACTCTGTGCGCTGAGCAAAGGGGTGTATGCAACGATGAAAAAGACGGACATGAGCAGGGAAAATTGTCTTGCGTTCATGGAACTCCCGGAGGAGTACAACCTCGCCTGTTGAGGAAAGCCCGTGCAGCCGTCCCTTGGGGAACGGCCGCAGCAGCAGGTGTATCCCGAGTTTCGGCTAGAAGATCAACTTCCCTCCAAAGAAGAATTCCCTCTCGCCGCCGCTTCCGCCGAGCGAAGCATTGCTGACGGAGATCGTTGAGCTTACTTTTCCGAAGTTAGAGCTATTCAAGTCGCTGGTCGGATTGCCGAAGTGCGGTGTGTTGGTCAGGCCGAATGCGCTCGCCTCAACCTGGAAAGTGAAGCGTTCCGTGAGTTTGAAGCTACGGTGGAGGGATGCGTCGAGGTCGAAGTAGCCAGGCCCGCGAACAATGTTCCGCCCGGCATCGCCCAGAACTCCGGCAGCCGTGACCCGCTGAAATGACGCAGGATTGAAGTAGAGGCAGGATGTAGTAGTGCAACTGCTGGGATTTTGGTACGGTTTGCCGTTAGTGATTTGGATGGGGGAAATAATGTTAGGCACCGCTTGCTCATCGGGCCCATTCAGGGTTCCAGTGTTACCGCTGTCGATAACGGTGAACGGCGTCCCACTCATGGCGCTGAGAACGCCGCTAAACTGCCAACCGCCGGCGATCATGCTGGGGATGCCACTCGTGGCCCACTTCTCGCCCTTTCCGAAGGGCAGGCCGTAGACCCAATAGGTCTCAAAGTTGTTCGTGCGGTCAAATCCAGCAAGTCCTCTGTTCCTCTGGATAATTGCAGGGTCCGACCACATAAGGGCTCCGTTCTCCTCGTTGTCGTCAAAGTCGATCGTTTTTGACCATGTGTAGACAACACCGAGGCTGGAGGAACGGCCGAATCGCCGCGTGATTTTGGTTTGGAGCGAGTCGTAGTAGCTGCGGCCATAGGGCCCGATTTCGCTGATGTCAGGCCAGTTGCCACCAGATTGGGCATTCAGAAGACGCCCCGCATTTCCCCCTCCCGGAGGCGCCCAGTTGGCGTTCCAGTCGCTCACCGGACGGGCGCCGCCCGCACCCACATAACCGACATCGGCCACGAAGCCCGCAAACTCCCGTTCTACCGTTACGTTGTAGGACTCAATGTAGCCACGCCGGAAATTCAACGGAATGGTTGTCGTGCTGATGCCATTAGGGAGAGGAACGATCCCGGTGCTGACAGTAGGAGCTGCGGCAAGCACCAGGCCCGTGGGAAGTTGAGTGTAGGGTCCTGC
>Ga0302326_10013570_pt1 | contig 17259 bp, 15 predicted proteins | sample Palsa_T0_3_FD_202264 | JGI IMG/M metagenome (GOLD analysis project Ga0302326, IMG submission 202264) | Peat permafrost microbial communities from Stordalen Mire near Abisko, Sweden - Palsa_T0_3 | ecosystem: Environmental > Terrestrial > Soil > Palsa > Peat permafrost | place: Sweden: Abisko... | reverse complement strand
CGATGATGGACGAGCAACAAACGCCAACCCCTCACGCGCGCCGCCCGAGCGGCCGCGACGCGAAGCGCGCTTCCCGGGCCGCGCGGGCCGCCGCCTCCATTCCCTACATCACGCGCAAGATCCCCTACTACGAGGTCCTCGGCGAGGAAGGACTCTCGCTCATGGAGAAAAACGCCGATACCATTCTCGAGGAAATCGGCATCGATTTTCGCGACGATCCCGAGGCGCTCGAGATCTGGAAGGCGGCGGGCGCCGACGTGCAGGGCGAGCGCGTCCACTTCCCGCGAGGCATGTGCCGGGCCCTCGTGCAAAAGACCGCGCCACGAGAATTCACGCAGCATGCCCGCAATCCCGCACGCAGCGTCGTGATCGGCGGTCAGAACACCGTGTTTGCTCCGGCCTACGGCTCGCCTTTCGTGCGCAGTCTCGACGAAGGCCGCCGCTACGCGCGCATCGAGGACTTTCGCAACTTCGTGAAGCTCGCCTACGTCTCCACCTCGCTGCACCATTCGGGAGGCACCATCTGCGAGCCGGTCGATCTGCCGGTGAACAAGCGCCACCTGGATATGGTGTACAGCCATCTGAAGTACAGCGACAAGGCGTTCATGGGATCGGTGACCGCACCCGAGCGGGCGGCCGATTCGGTAGCCATGGCGAACATCGTGTTCGGAGCGGATCTCGAGGATCCGGCCACCGGGCGGCCCAAAACGACCATCATCAATCTCATCAACGTCAATTCGCCCATGACCTATGACGCGACCATGCTCGGCGCCGCCAAGGTGTATGCGCGTGCCAATCAGGCGCTCATCATCACGCCGTTCATTCTGGCGGGGGCCATGTCGCCGGTCACCGTGGCGGGCACCGTCGCGCAGACCCTGGCCGAGGCGCTCGCGGGTCTTGCCTTCGTGCAGCTGGTGAATCCCGGTGCGCCCGTGGTGCTCGGCAGCTTCGCCTCCTCCATCTCCATGCAATCCGGGGCGCCCACCTTCGGAACGCCCGAGCCGGCGCTCGTGCTCTATACCATGGCGGCGCTCGCCCGCCGCCTGGGAATTCCATTCCGCTCCGGCGGCAGTCTCTGCGCCTCGAAGATCCCGGACGCCCAGGCGGCATTCGAATCTGCCAACACTCTCGTGCCCACCTGCCTCGCCGGGGTCAATTTCGTGCTCCACACGACCGGGTGGCTGGAGGGCGGCTTGACCATGGGCTACGAGAAGTTCGTGATGGATGCGGATCAGGCCGGCATGATGCACACGCTCCTGGCAGGCATCGATCTATCGCCCAACGGCCAGGCGATCGACGCCATGCGCGAGGTGGGCCCCGGGAAGCATTTTCTCGGATGCGCGCACACCCAGGCGAATTTCGAGAATGCGTTTTATCGATCGCCCTTGGCCGACAACAACAGCTACGAGCAATGGGAAGCGGAAGGCGCGACCAACATGGCGAAACGCGCCAATGGGCTGTGGAAGAAGCTGCTGGCTGAATACGTGCCCCCGCCCATGGATCCCGCCGTCGACGAGGCGCTGCTCGAGTACATCGCGAAGCGCAAGGCTGCGTTCCCGGACTCGAATGTCTAGACCCTTCAGGAGCGCGTGAGCGCGGCCAGCCGCGCCGCAACGACGGAGGCGTCTTGCGTGCGGCCGAGCCGCTGGTCGGCTGCCCGCAGCACCAGCAAAAGATCCGGCTCATAGGTCTCGATCGGCTTGGAGAGACTTTGCACGATGGCGCTCCATTCATCGATCGCCTCCTGCGGCCGCCCGGAGGCCGCGAGGTCATCTCCGGTCTGCAGGCGTGCACGCTCGAGGAGCCACAGTCGATAGGGCGCGTAGTCGGCGCTCTTATCGTCCTCCAGCCTGCCGAGAACCGCCTGGTCCGATCGTAGGGATTGCGCCGTTTGGCCGCTCTGGGTTGCGATGGCGGCCTCGAGCAATGCGCCGTGGTCGCGGTGGTTGCGCCAGCTCTGCACCGCGCCGTCGTGGGCGAGCGCCGTTGCAATCAGGGCGCCGCCGCGTTGCTGCGCGGCTCTTGCGGCATCCCGGCGGCCCGCCGCGAGCAGCGCTTCGCCGAGATCGAACTGCACGCTCGCGACCAGAGCGGTCAGGTCCATGTTTTCGCGATCGGTCTCGAGGAGCGCCTCCGCGCGCGACGCGCAATCGTTCAAGGTCGCGAGCGCGCCATCCGAGTCGCCGCGAAGCGATGCGAGATGCCCCAGAGTCTGCAACGAGACGATGCTCGAGTACTTGGCTTGCCGCAGATTCGGATCTTTGACGAGCGCGGCCTGATAGATCGCGAGCTCCGACTCGCGGTGCCGCCGCGCGTCGGCGAGGCGTCCTTGCGCCTTGAGCGCGTCCGCCAGCCAAGCGTGACCTTGGCCCAGCTCGATCTGACGGTTCAACTCGTCGGGGTGCCGCCCGGCGAGTGTCTGCTCGACGTCCAGCGTTTTTTGGAAAGCCGCACTCGCCTCGGCGGCACGATTTTCCGAAAGGAGCAACACGCCGAGTGCGCTGTCCGCATAGCCCACCTCGGCGCGCCAGTCGTCGTTTACGGGGTCGAGGGCGGTGAGCCGGTCGGCGAGCGCCCGGTACTGTTTGAATGATGCCTCGGCATCGGCGAGACCGCCCCGCTCACGGGCGATCTCGCCCACCCAGAACACGTTCTGAGCATGATTGAAAATAGTCGGCCCGTCTTTCGGCGCCCTGTTGACCAGCTCGCGCGTGGTGGCGGAGGCCTGCTGAAAGCTCGCGAGCGCCGCCGCCAGATCGCCACGCTGGACGCTGATCTCGCCCATCAGCCGCAGGGCGCGCGCGCGCCGCGACAAGGAAAGCGCATCGAGGCTGCTCGGCAGCTGTGCCTCGTAGTACTTCAGCGCCTCGCGCCCCACGCCGTCCATCAGATTCAACCGGCCGCTCGGCTCGAGCTTCTTGCGCAGATCCGTGAGCATGAACTCGATGAGGCCTTCGGCATGCGCGCGCTGCTTCTGCGCCTCGTTGCGCGCGATGAAAGCCTCCGCCGCAAGCACACCCATGACAGCCATGGCCGCGAGCGAGGCGGCCGTCACGGCGACGAGACGCCGCTGGCGACGCTGCTGATCGCGGCGAACCAGCTCGTCGAGTCCGATCCCGAGCATGCCGGCGACGATCTTCAGGAGCGCCATGCGCCGGCCGTCGCAACCGGGCCGCAGATCCGCCGCGATGGGCTCCGACGGCCGCGCATCGTCGCCGGCGCGACGCCGCAGGGCCGGCGGAAAGCAGTCCTCTGCACCGCCCGTCGGATCGCCCGAGACGATCAGTGCGAGAATCCGGGAGCGGTCATGGGTGTTTCGAAAGTGCTCGATTTCCCGCTCGATCCAGATCGAGCGCGCGGCCTCGGGCGAGCACAGCACGATGAGGTAGGCGGACCTGTCGAGCGCCCAACCGATGCGCTCGGAGAGATCCGCATGTGCGGCCATGTCCGTGCGGTCGCGGAACACCGGCCGCAACCGCTTCGGCGCCGGGCCGGCGGGCGTCGGCCGCCCGACCAGCCGTCGCGGCACTACATACGTCTCGACGGAGCGCTGCAGCCAGCGCGCGGTAGCCTGGTCGCTACTGCAATAACTGACAAAGGCCCAGTAGGAGACCATCGCCAGGTCGCGTCCGGACTATGACTCCCGGGCTCCGGGCTTGTTGATGATCTGCGGATCGAGGGGAATGTCCTTGCAGTCATTGCCCCGGCATTGCTCCACGTGCAGCTCGTAGGTGTGATACCTGCTCCTTGGGCACTGGCTGAAATCGAAGGAAATGTCTGTTTCCGCGGCGGCGGCGCGCCCGGCACAAGACGGCCAGTCGGTGGGGTTCGACGGATGTTTCGTGTTCGGGCCATCCGGCTCCTCAACCATTCTGATCCCTCCCTGATCACCCTCGCCTCTCGAATGTCTCCAGCGAGTGATCTTGAGATCACGCCCGAGACGGAAAGCCAGGGTGACCGTCTTCGCGTCGAATTCCATGTCGCCGAGCTCATTCGCGTGCCGGTTCACGTACACTTTTCTCCCGAAGCAAATGGTCGAGATCTGTGCCTCCTCGGCGCCGTCGACACGCTTGCGATGAATGACGATGAGTATCGGCAGCCTGGAATAGCTCCCATCCGCGCTCTGAGTCGCCGGCTGGTTCTCGGCACACACATCGGCGGGAGCTGCCTGCGGCGCGGACCACGGCAACAGGACTCCGCCGAATGCCAACACACCGAGGATCGATGCGAGTCTCATCTTCATGTTATTGCTTCCCTTTGAACTATCTGCCATTGAGAAGCAAAACATCAGGAGTGTCAACGCTCTGCGCCGGGCGGCGGATCGTTCATGTGATCGAACAGATCGCCGTTCGCGGGCCGTTTGCCGGGTCTACAGAAAACGAACGGCAGCGGCGCCATCACCAACACGCAGTTGTCGTTGAGGTGCACCAACAGCGCTCCGGGTACGGATTCCACACGATGGGTATGATTTCGATCCCATGCGAACTCCGGCGCTCTGGCCGCGGGAGGGAAGCGGCGCGGAAAATCGAATTCCCTGAATCGATGATCCGACTTTGCGGACGCCGCGGCTGCGGCCTCGCGTGCAAGCTCCGCCTGCCAATCGATGGGTGGCGTGAGGACAGGGCTCTGCGAAGCCGCCGGATTCTCCTCCGGGGCAGCCCAGGCGCGCTCAGCGCGCGCCCGCTTTGAAGGCTTCGAGGCTTTCGAGGCCGCCTTCCCGGGCTCTTCCACGGGAGGAACCGGCGGCGGCGAGGGCGGGATCCAGAGGAGCTCGAGACTCTGCGCGACCTCGGGCAGCGCGAGCATGCGCACCTTGTAAAGAAGCAGCCAGCAAATCACCGCATGCAGGGCGAGGACTGCCGCGCCGATCAGCAGGTATTGAGTACGCGGACGTTGCAAGCTATCAGCTGAGAGCCGCGCTCGCAGGCAAAGTTCCAGTGCTCGGGCGCCCGCTCGCGAAGTCCGGCTCCGCTATCGGCCCGTCAGGTTTTGGCCGGATCCGTCCGTCGCGGCCGCCGGCCGCGGGTCTCGCTCTGGCTGGTCGATTCCTTCGGCTGCGGCAGCTCGACCACCGTGCGCAGGTTCGTGTAGGGCGCGGTCTTGTGCGGAATGGCCATCGCCTCGACGAAGTGCTGCTGAAAGCGCGGCTCGATGGCGGTCTCGACCTTCTCGATGCGCCTTACCAGATCCTCGATCACCCCGCGCGAGGTCGCGTCCAGCAGCGCGATGCGGGCGCCCGTTCCGGCGGCATTGCCCGCCGAGCGCACGTGATTGAGGTCGCAGTCGGGCAGCATGCCGAGAATCGTCGCGTACTTGACGTCGATGTGGCTGCCGAACGCGCCCGCGAGACGGATGCGGTCGACGTGATCGATGCCGAGCCGATCCATGAGCAGTGCGATGCCCGCATACAGCGCCGCCTTCGCGAGCTGAATCGCGCGCACGTCGTTTTGTGTGATCTTCATCTCCACCGTATTCGTTCCGGCGACGCCTCGGTGCAGGAGATAGGCGAAGGTGCGGCCGTTCTCGACGATGCGCGAAGAGCGCGTGCTCAATCGTCCGTCGAGCACCCCGTCCTGATTGATGATCCCGGCTAGATACATCTCGGCGATCACTTCGATGATACCGGACCCGCACACGCCCGTGATGCCGACGGAAGCAATGGATTTCTCGAACTCCGGATCGTCCGACCACAAGTCCGAGCCGATGACCTTGAAGCGCGGCTCGAGCGTGTCGCGGTCGATGCGCACCCGCTCGATCGCACCCGGCGCGGCGCGCTGGCCGCAGCTGATCTGCGCGCCCTCGAAGGCGGGACCGGTGGGACTCGAGCAAGCGACGAGCCGATCCTTGTTGCCGAGCACGATCTCGGCGTTGGTGCCCACGTCGACCAGCAGCGTCATCTCCGAGCCCAGGTCGGGGCGCTCGGAGAGAACCATCCCGGCGGCGTCCGCACCCACGTGGCCGGCGATGCAGGGCAGCACATAGACTCGTGCGTTGCGGTGAAAGCTCAACTCGATGGCGTTCGCGCGCAGCGTCAGCGACGTGTCGGTCGCGAGCGCGAATGGCGCGCCGCCGAGCTCCACCGGATCAATCCCGAGCAGCAAGTGATGCATGATCGGGTTGCCCACGAGCGTCGCCTCGAGAATGTCCTCGTGGGTCACTCCGGCCGCGCGCGCCACGTCCAGCGCGAGGCCATTGAGCGCTTCGCGCACCGCCGCGGTCATGAGCACCGCGCCGCCCGGATTCATCATCGAATAGGACACGCGGCTCATCAGATCCTCGCCGAATCGGATCTGGGGATTCATCGTGCCCGCGGAGGCAACGACCTCGCCGCTCGTCAGGTCACAGAGATGTGCGGCAATGGTGGTCGAGCCGATATCGACTGCGAGACCGAATACCGCCTCGTGCAGCCCCGGCCAGACGCCGATGATTTGCTTCTCGGCGTGCACGGCAACCGTGACCCCCCAGGAAGCTGCGCGCAACGCGCCCTGCAGGATCTGCAGCACCGACAAATCGCACGCGAGGCCGGAAAGGCCCCACTCCCGCTCGAGCGCCTCGAACAGGCGCCGCAGATCGCCGGAGGGATCGTGCATGTCGGGCTCTTTAACTTGCACGTAGTGCAAGCGCACCACGGGGTTGAGCTCGATGGCCCGTGCATCGGCCTCCTTGCGCACCACCTGGCGATGCACCTGGCTGCTCGCGGGAACGTCGATGACCACGTCGGCGAGCACCCGGGTCGAGCACGACAGGCGCCGCCCGGCGGCGAGCGGGGCGCGCTTCGAGAAGCGCTTCTCGGACTCGCTCAGCTCGGTGAGGCTCGCCGCTGAGGAGGAAACGCCAAGTTTCGCGAACTCGCCTTCCGCGACCAGCACCTGGCAGCGCCCGCAGAGCGCGCGACCGCCGCAGACCGAATCGATGTCCACACCCAGGCTGCGCGCCGCCTGCAGGAGCGGGGTGCCCTGCGGGAAGTGGCCGCGCTTGCCCGAAGGCATGAAAACAACGAGAGGATCGCGGGAGGCCATGCGTACCCGTCAGCCCGTCGGGCGGCGCCGATGACCGCCTTCGCGGCGACCGCGCGACGCCTCCGCCGAGGCGGGCGCGCCGGCGGCGGCGGGCGGCGGCGGCGCATCGCGAAAGCGGCGGATCCAGCGGGCACAGTCGGGGTCGTGGCCGAGCATCACATCGGCGCCCATGACGGCCTTGACCACCTCGATATGTAGGGGATTGGTGATGGCGGAGGTCATGCCGGCGGCCATCGCCATGGTCAAGAACGCGCTGTTGATGCCGTCGCGATTCGGCAGACCGAAGCTCACGTTCGATGCTCCACAGGAGGTGTTGACCTTGAGCTCATCACGCAGGCGGCGCACGAGGCGCATGACTTGGACGCCCGCCTGATTGATCGCTCCGATCGGCATCACCAAAGGATCGACCACGACGTCGCACGCCGGAATGCCGTAGTCCATCGCGCGCTCCACGATCTTCTTGGCGACGGCGAAGCGCACGTCGGGATCCTCGGAGATGCCGGTCTCGTCGTTCGAGATGGCGATCACCGCCGCGCCGTGCTTCTTCACCAGGGGCAATACCACCTCCAGGCGCTCCTCTTCCCCGGTCACCGAGTTGACCAGCGCCTTGCCCTTGTAGACGGCGAGCCCCGCCTCGAGCGCCGCGACGATCGAGGAATCGATGGAGAGCGGCACGTCGCTGATCGACTGCACCAGCTGGATTGCCTTGGCGAGAATCGCCGGCTCGTCCGCGAGCGGGATGCCCGCGTTCACATCGAGCATATGCGCGCCGGCTTCCACCTGCGCGCGCGCGTCCGCCTCGACGCGGCTGAAGTCCCCGCTCGCCATCTCCGCCGCGAGTATCTTTCGCCCCGTCGGATTGATACGCTCGCCGATGATGACGAAGGGCCGGTCGAAACCGATGACGACCTCCCGGGTGGCTGAGCTGATAACGGTATCGGTCATGATGCATTCCTCTGAGAGGCGATGAGGGCGTCGTCGCGCCCGGGATACCACGGAGATCGGCCCGCGAGAATACCGGAACGCTCGACGATTTCGGCGACCGACTCTTCCTGCCGGTAGGCCATGATGTGCACGCCGCTGATGCCGTGCATTGCGCGAATCTCTTGGATCAGCTCGACGCAGATGTTGCGTCCCTCACGAGCCTGGTCCTGCGCGCCCGCCAGGCGCGCGATGAGGGCGTCGGGCACATGCATGCCGGGTACGTTCTTGCGCATCCACTCGGCGGTTTTCGCCGAACGCAGCGGGCCCACGCCTGCGAGAATGAACACCTTGTCCAAAAGACCGAGCGACTCGACCTGTGCCATGAAGGCGGCGAGTAGGTGCAAGTCGTAGCAGTATTGAGTCTGGACGAACTGTGCGCCCGCCTCGACTTTCTTCGCGAGGCGCTGTGCGCGCCAGGCCTGCGGCAATGCCGCCGGGTTCTCGGCGGCGCCGAAGAATACGCGCGGCGCGAAGGTGATCTTGCGGCCGCTCTGAAAATGATGCTCATCGCGCAGGGTGCTTGCGATGTCGAGCAGCGACACACAATCGAGATCGAACACGGGCTTCGCCTGTGGATGATCGCCGGCTTGCACGCCGTCGCCGGTGAGGCACAGCATGTTGCACACCCCCATCGCGGCGCCGCCCAGAATGTCGCCCTGAATGGCGATGCGGTTCTTGTCGCGGCAGGAGATCTGCATGATGGGCGCATACCCAACCCGCGTGAGCAACGCGCACACCGCGATGCTCGACATGTGACAGTTCGCCCCGCTCCCGTCGGTGGCGTTGATCGCATCGACGTAGCCGTCGAAAACCCGCGCCCGCTTGTAGACGTCTTCCGGATCCGCCGAATCGGGCGGCGCGAGCTCGGTGGTGATCGCAAACCCGCCCGCCCGCAGCACGCGCTCGAATCGGCCGGGCGAGGTATGACCGGGCAGGATCGGCAGCGGATAACCGGGAACCGGCTCGTCCTCGAATTTCATGACGCGCCGATCTTGCGCGGAGCGCCGCCGCTCTTTGCCGAAGGCGCCGCGGCCGGCGGCGCTGGGAACTCGGGATTTTGCTCTCTAACCACGCGCAGCCACGATGAGCGGCCGGCGAGGCGTTGATCGACCGCGAACTGCACCTTGCTCATCGCGGCGATGCCTCCGGGAATGCGCTCGCTGCCGCGATAGGCCTCGACCCAGACGCATTTCATATCGGGCTTCACCTCGCAGTTGCCGTTGTCGCGAACGCCGCCGCAAGGTCCGTTGCGCAGCGTTTTGGGGCAATTCATTGGGCACGACATGCCGGTCGAGCTCAACACGCACTGCCCGCACATGCGGCAATCGAACAGAGCACCCTTGACCGCCCGCTCCATCGCGGCGACCGGCCGCTCGATGCGCTCGTAGCCCGCCGCCTTGAAGAGCGGGTGCATGCGCTTGAGCATGCGCTCGAAGCCGCGGTAGAACGCGTTCAAGCCGCGCGCATGCCGCACGGACCAGAGTCTGACGGCGTACATCAGGACGACTCGGCCGGCGGCAAGGCGCAACCCTTGGCGCGAATCAACCGCTCGAGATCCTCGTCGCTGAACTGCGCCTCGAGACGCGCCGCCTCCGCATCGGCCTCGGCCCGCAAATCATCGCCGCACGGCCGCGGCGCACTGCGCTGCCAGTCCGCGAGATACGCATCCGAGCTGCCCTTGCCGGCGCGCATGGCGGCACGGTCGACGGCCTCCTGAAAGCGCTGCGAGAGTTGCACCTTGGCGGTCTCGCGGCCGCGCTTGACGATGACCTGAGCCGGGATGTCCCGCCAGGAAATGATGATCAGCGAGGCCACGGCAACGCCTCCGCACTGCTCTGCAGCTCTGCGCGCAGGCCCGCATCGCGCGTCACTGCCGAGGTGAGCGCCGTTTCGAGCGTGCCGTAGCCCGTGGCGCGCGACTCGAAGCTCAAGCCCATGCGCACAGCTATGGCACGCGCGTCCCTGATCGCATCCGCGCTCGGCCGCTGCGCCAGGTACACGAGCTTGCGATAGTTGCCGAAGTAGGTCGCGAACAGCTCGGGATGCTTGTCGAGACCGAGCCCCTGGATCACCAGCCGCTCGAAATGCCGCAGCAGAAAGTCGGTGAGATAGAACGTGCCGATCTCGGCTTCCGCGAGCGCCGTGAACACCGCGCTGGTCGCGAAGAACTCGTAGCAATGTGCGCCGGGAATGCGCTCGACACCCTCTTCTGCGAGCACCGCATCGAGCAATCCGCCCGTGCCGCAATCGGCATAGGCCACGAAGATCGAGCGGTAATGAGCGCGCGAGGAGCGGATGAGGGCGCGCACCGCGGCGGGGATGCGCTCCGGGCGGTTGTGCAACTCCGCCGGCAAGCAGCGAACGTCGATCCTGTCCCAGGCGTTCGCCCGCTTGAGCGCGATGATCTCGTGAGCCAGAGCGCCGCACGCGATGATCAGCAGGCCCTGGCCGTTTTGCGCCACGGCTGACCCCGTGCTCAGTGCGCCGCCGCGGCGGCGCGTCTTTTGGCCAACAAGCCCTTCGCCGTCTCCACCGCAACAGCAGCGTCGCGGCAATAGGCATCCGCGCCGACTGCCTTGCCGAACTCCTCGTTGAGCGGCGCGCCGCCCACCAGCACGATGTAGTCGTTGCGCATGCCGCGCTCCTTCAAGGTGTCGATGACCACCTTCATGTAGGGCATCGTCGTGGTGAGGAGCGCCGACATGCCGAGGATATCGGGCTTGTGCTGCTCGAGCGCCGCGAGATACTTGTCGACCGGATTGTTGATGCCGAGATCGATGACCTCTAAGCCGGCCCCCTCCAGCATCATGGACACCAGATTCTTGCCGATGTCGTGGATGTCGCCTTTGACCGTGCCGATGACGATCTTGCCGATGGGCTCGACGCCGGTCTCCGCGAGCAGCGGCCGCAGGATCTCCATTCCGCCCTTCATGGAGTTCGCCGCGAGCAATACCTCGGGCACGAACAGGATGCCGTCGCGGAAGTCGATGCCGACGATACGCATGCCTTCCACCAGTGCGTCGTTGAGCACGCGCTCCGCAGACCAGCCGCGCTTCAAGAAAATTCGCGTCGCCTGTTCGACCTCGGGTTTCAGGCCGTTGTAGAGATCGTCATGAACCTGCTCGACGAGTTCCTCATCGTTGAGCGAGTTCAGGTCGAATTCGCCTTCGGTCGGCTCAGCCATCTAGGTCTCCACAGTTTTTTGTGAGCAGCAGCGGCAGCTTACGCTGCATTGGCAGCATGCCATGGTAAGTCGCCCGTCCACCCCGGACTTGCGAAATCGCGACGGCGGCGTGCCAGCCCGCGACATGATCCCCGCGCACCGCGCGCCGGCATCGGTCGGCATCACGATACGGGCGGTGCGCCGCCTTGTTCCGTGCGGCGCGCCACATAGGCATCGAGCGCCTCCACCACCGCCGGATCCCGCGCCGGTGCGACATAACGCTCCAGCGTCGACTGCCAGATACCGGTGGCGCGCTCGGTGGCCGTCTTGCCGCCATCTTCCGCCCAGCTGCCGTAATTGCGCCAGTCGGAAACCAAGGGCGCATAGAAGGCGCTGCGATAGCGCTCCATCGTGTGGGCACAACCGAAGAAATGGCCGCCCGCCCCGACCTCCGCGACGGCCTCGAGCGCGAGGTCCGCGGGCGTTGCGCCGACGGGCTGAAACACCTCGGCGAACATCTGCAGCATCTCGATGTCGAGAATGAACTTCTCGTAGGACGTGGTGAGTCCGCTCTCGAGCCACCCCGCGGCGTGCAGCACGAAGTTGCAGCCGCCGAAAAGCGCGCCCCACAAGCTCATCTGTGACTCGTATACCGACTGCGCGTCGGGCGTATTCGAGGCGGTCGCATTGGAGGAGCGCCACGGCAGTCCCAGAAACCGCGCGAGCTGCCCCGCACCGAACGCCGCCTTCACGTATTCGGGGGTGCCGAACGCCGGTGATCCGGACTTCATGTCGACGTTCGAGGTGAAGCTGCCGTAGGCGACCGGCGCGCCCGGCCTGACGATTTGGGCGAGCGCGAGGCTCGCCAGAAATTCGGCGTGAGCGAGCGTCAGTGCACCCGCCACCGTGACCGGCGCCATCGCGCCCGCCAGGGTGAACGGGGTGACGATGAGCAGCTGGCCGCTGAGCGCGAAATCGATGATCCCGTCCGCCATCGGAATGTCGAGCTGCAGGGGCGAATTGGTGTTGATGATGGTGTAGACGTAGGGCCGCGAGCGAAACTCCTCCGGCGAGATGCGGTGCGCGAGGCGGATGAGCTCGAAATTGTCCGCGACCTGCCCGTGGCCCCGGGAGAAGATGAACGGAATCTTGTCGGTGAGCATGAGCTGCGCGCGGGTCACATGCAGATGCCGCACCGGCACGGCCACATCCTGCGGCTCGGTCGCTCCGCCGAGCACATGCATCACCTCGAAGCTCTGGCAGAGCTTCATGAGGTTGCAGAAATCCTCGAACGTGCCCGCGCGCCGGCCGCCGGCAGTGTCCATGATATTCGGCGGCCCCGACGTCGGGCAAAAGACGACGCATCCCGGGCTGAGCGGCATGTGCCGTTCGGGATCAACGGCGTGCAGCGTGATGTCGTGCGGGGCACTCGCGAGCGCCGCGCCGACGAGCCCGCGGTCGAGCCGCACTATTTGAGAGGCCTCGTCGACCTCGGCGCCGGCATCGCGATAACGCACGCGCGCGTCCTCCGACAGCACCTTCATGCCCTGCGTCTCGAGAATGACGAGCGCCGCCTCGTGCATGGCGGCGACTTGGTCGTCCGAGAACACCCTCATCGGCTCGAAGGGATTGTGCAGATGCCGATACGCCCGCGTACGATCGACGACGGCGTGGCTCACATCGCTCGCTCCGCCCCGGCGTCTGCGCCGTCCCTGCGTCTCGTCGGGCTGCTTCATCCCCCGATTATAGGGAAGACGCGGGAGCGATGTTCCTCGAGCGGCGCCATTTCGCAGCCGAGCCGATAGATTTTTTCGATACGCCGGCGAGGGCGATGCAATTATCCGATATGCGCGGTCCGCTCGTGGCCCACGAATGGCCGACCGACTGCCGTCGAACAGACGATCGCTTCGGCCAGGTAGTCCGTGCCAGGTCCCACCTGGGCGCGCCGCTCGGTCACCGTCGTGTCGACGTGCGGATCGGCCGCGCCCGCGCGCCGCGCCGCCCCGAGCGCGAGTGTGCGCGAGATGCGCTCGGCGTGGTCGAGGGCCGGCTTCGCGTCGGGGTAATCCTGGCTGCCCGCCGGATCGTGCACGCGGAACACATTGAAGCTGGGTTGATTGACCAGGATCTCGACGCTTTGCGAGACCACGCCCGCTACTGCGCCCACGGCGTTGCAGACCGAGGCATGCTCCGGAATGGACAGCGCGGCGCCGAGGCGCCGCGCCACCTCAGGGTAGTACGCCTCCACCGGGGCCCCGATCGCGACCACCGGCCGTGCGAGCCCGAGCGTCGCTTGCAGCCAATGCGACAACGGTTGTCCGGCGACGGCGGCATCCAGCAACCGCTCGCCGAGCAAGCCCCACGTGCCGTTGGGTGCCTCGAGACCCGGATCGTGCGCGAGCGCAGCCTCGAGGAGCGCCCGCGCGCTGCGGCGGACGACGTACTCGTAAGTACGCCTGCAAAACTCTCGCGGCGTTACGGCGGCTGAGGCGGCGCGCGCATTGCGCTCCTCGATGGCAAGAATGCGAGCCCCGCACTCCGCGGCCTCCCGGCACCACCCGCGCTGCACGTCGAGCACGTGCATCGCATCGCTCGGCGTGAAGGCCGCGAGCGTCACGAGCCCGGCATCGGCGAGCCGGCGCAAGGCCTCGAGACCCGAGGCGTTGCGCACCGCGGCCGACACCCGCCGCGGCCTGAGATCGAGTGCGTCCCAGATGCGGCGCTCCAGAGAGGGCAGATGCTCGGGCGCCTCGCGATCCGGATTGCGGCAGGCAAACTGCGTTGCGAACTCGGGCAGGTAGGTAAGATCGGCGAGGGCCCGCAGGTCCTCGAGCGTCTCCGGAAAGGAATGCGCGAGCAAGCAGAGCGGCATCGCCTTGCGAGGACCGACTTTGAGCTTGAGCTGCCGATCGAAACCCACCTCGCTGTCGCCGCCCAAGCCAATGGTGCGCACGTCGACCGCCTGAACCATGGTGCGCCAGCCCCCGACGAGCGCGCCTTCCGCACGGATCACCGGCCGACCGCCCGACACGACGGCGATGTCCGTGGTGGTGCCGCCCATGTCCGAGACCACGAAATCGCTCTGTCCGGTGAGAAATCCCGCGCCGACCACGCTCGCGGCCGGTCCGGACAGCACGGTCTCGACCGGATATTCGAGCGCGACGTCCGCGCGCATCAGCGAGCCGTCGCCCTTCACGATCATGAGCGGTGCGTCGATCGATTCCTCGGCGAGCACCTGGCTCAGCGCCTCGATCAGGTGCCGGATGCGGGCCGTGAGGCGTGCGTTCAACACCGCGGTGAGCGCGCGGCGCGGCGCATCGAGCTTCGAGCTCAGCTCGTGCGCGCACGTCACCGGCCGTTGCGAGAGTGCGCGGATGAGCTGGCGGGCGCGCGACTCGTGCGCGGGATTGCGCACCGAGAAGCTCGCCGCGACCGCATAGGCCTCGACCCGCGCGTCGAACTCCTTCACCGCGGCCTTCACCGCGTTCTCATCGAGCGGCGCCCACTCCTCTCCCGTCGCGCCGTGCCCGCCGTTCACGCACACGAGCGCGCCGCCGTGGCGCTTGATGCCGGAGCGTTCGACCATCGCCTGGTCGAAGCCGATCAGCAGAGTGCAGACGGGACTGAAGCGATTCTCGACCACCGCATTGGTCGCAAGCGTGGTCGATACCGACACCAGCGTAACGTTCGCGCGCTCTGCGCCCGCGGGCAAATCGGCGAGCACCGCGCGAATGGCACGGCCGATGCCGATCGCGAGGTCCCACGGAGTGGTGAGCGACTTCGCGCTTGCCACGACGCGCCGGCCGTCGGCCAAGAGCACCGCGTCGGTGAAGGTGCCGCCGGTATCGAGGCCGAGCCAATAGCCCGTCTCGGCGGCGTTCGGATTTGCGCTCATCGATCTCCCTAAGCCTCCTCTATCACTCGAGCGCATGATTCAGCATCGAGGCGAGACGCACGCCCGCCTTGCTGAGCTGCGCCGCCGTCACCTGGGTCGCATCGTCCACGTATGCCTGCGAGAGCTCGTAACGCGAGCCGTCGCTCGGCGCGGGCAGCATGCCGTAGGCATGCTGTTTCGACACGGCATAGGTCTCGAGCGCCCAATCGAGAGGCGTCCCGCTCGACCAGCGGACACGCTCGGCCGCGGTGATGCGGGCAACGAGTTTGTGCGCGATGTCGGCGTCACTCGCACCCAGACGCATCACGAACTCGACGTCCCAGTCGTGATGCAGATTGTTGAGCCCCATCCCTGCGCCGCTCACCAGCTTGCGATTCCCGCCCTGATCGTGATCGTCGCTCGCGTGCAGCGGCTGGTGCATATCGCCAATCAAGTGCAGCAGGAACTGGAGCGCGACGCGCCGTTCCGCTGCCGGCGTCGCGGGATTCTCGAGCTCGGCGTAGAACTGATCGATCTTGTCGATGATGCAATCCTCGGCAGGCCCCGCCGAGGCCGGCACTCCCGCGGCAAGCGGGCGCGCGGCAAGCGGCCGCCTGCCGTAACAGGCACGGCTCACGTCCATGCCGGTGATTTCGAGATCGACGAAGTGCCAATCCCGGGTGCCGAGATACCGGCGCTTGTCCCCGTCGCGGTCCGAGTCGCGATATTTGTCCGCCCAGGTGGATTCGTGCGCCATGTCGCGCTCGACCAGGCCGCTATCGTCCTCACCGAGCAACTCGAGCACCCGTGCCCGCACCCCGGGCTCGAGGTAGTACTCCGCAATGAGCCCGATGACCTCGTGGCCTTCATCCCCCCACGCCCGCGCCGGTCGAGTCGTCAAGCACAGAAGAGCTGCGCAGGCGCCCGCGAGCAGCGCGGTGGCCGCGCGGCGCAGGGCCCCGCGGCGCAGGATCGCGCGGCGCACGATCGCGGCGACATGGCTCACCGCTTCATGCCCCGGTATCCGTCGAGAAACAGCTGCACCACTTTTCCGGCCCAGGTGTCGAGCTCGGCCGCGGTCATCGGGATGCCGTAGCCGATGGCCCGGCGCCGAGGAATCGTCATGACCATGAAGATGAACTGGGCCGCGGCAAACTCACGATCCTCGGCGCCGAGCCTCAAGTCGGGGAGCTCGTGGGCCAGCAGGTTCCCGATGAGCGTGACAGCTTCGCGGTTGCCTGCGTCGCCCTCCACGGCGCGCGCGAGCTGCGGGAAGCGCGCCGCCTCCGCGTGCACGAGCCGGTATAAGGCGAGAGCCTGGGGCGCGAGTGCCGCGTGCAGAATGAACTGCGCGAGACGGCGCAACATGTCGGGCAACGCCGCGCCCTCGATCAGCGGCACCTCGGGTGGCGGACGGATGCGCGCGATGACCTCGTGCACGGCCGCGGTGAACAGGGCGGCCTTGTCCTCGAAACGGTCGTACAGCGTGCGCTTGGAGATGCGCGCGCGCGCCGCGACGGCCTCGATGGAAGTCGAACCGTAGCCTTCGGCCAGAAACAATTCCGTAGCGGCGGAGAGAATGCGCTCCCGAAGCCGCAACGCATCGGCTTTCGAAGGCCGGCCGCTCCGTACGGCTCCGCGCGTGCGCGCGTTGGCAGGCCTTCGCCGCATCCTTACCTATCGTTGTTGATAACCATAGCGTCCGGAGTAAGTGTAACCGCGGCCGTATGCGCGCGGTGCCGCGTAATAGGGGTAAGCGCGCGGGTAGGCATACACCGGCGCCGGCGCATAGTAAGCACGCGGCGCGTAGCTCGGATAGTAGACGGGCGCCGGTGCCCGGTAGACGGCGGGCGGCGCGTAGTAAGCCGGCGGCGGCGCGGGATAGCTCGCCGGTGGTGCGTAGCCATAGGACGGTGCGTAACCATAGGACGGCGCGTAACCGTAGGACGGCGCGTAACCGTAGGACGGCGCGGACTCGGGCGCCGCCGATGCAGCGGCCGCCGTCACGGCGACCGCCGCCAGAGTGAGCGGCAGGCTCACGAGCGCGGCGGCGGCTCCGAACAGGCCTCGGCCGAGCCCCCAGCCCAGATGGGCGTGACCAAATCCAGGACCGTGCACGGCGGCGGCGGCCGGTAGAACGGGAGCGCATGCGAGTGCGGTTGCGGCAAGGGCGGCGAGCACCCTCTGCTTGATGGCCATGGGATCACTCCTTTGGTGGC
>Ga0302326_10013569_pt1 | contig 17262 bp, 17 predicted proteins | sample Palsa_T0_3_FD_202264 | JGI IMG/M metagenome (GOLD analysis project Ga0302326, IMG submission 202264) | Peat permafrost microbial communities from Stordalen Mire near Abisko, Sweden - Palsa_T0_3 | ecosystem: Environmental > Terrestrial > Soil > Palsa > Peat permafrost | place: Sweden: Abisko... | reverse complement strand
AAATCCCCCCATCGGGGTAGATGTCCAGCCGTACCAGCCGCACCGGACCGGCCGGCCGGATGCGGAAGCGATGCTCGGTATCCGGGAGCAGGCGGGTCCGCGGGAGCAACTCCGCCCCGCTCCCGGGGTCGGAAAGCCGCGCGGCCCCCGGCGCGTTGCCGGCGAAACGGGACGTATCGATCACAGCGTGATGCAGCACGCCCGGCACGGCCAGCCGTACCGCCAGCCAGTCGTTGCCGTCGTCGCGACGCCGCGCGGTCTCCCAGCCGTCCGACATCACCTGGGCCCGCCCCGGGAAGAGCACGTTGGCCGGTGCGGCGAAGAACATGTTGCTGCACGACTCCACCCGGCCGCCGATGCGCAGGGCGGCCAGGTCGACCCGCCCGCCCAGCTCCCGGGGATCGGGGATGATCTCGCCGAAGACCCGCAGCCGGGCCACCCCGCCGTCGGGGTAGATGGTCAGCCGCACGTGGGTCACCAGCCGGTCAGGCACGTTCACCGGCATCAGGTTGGCCGAGCCGCCTGCGAGGTCGGTCTTGTCCACCAGGGGCGTCCACTCGGCCGCGAGCACCTCGTCCAGCGAGGGATAGCCGAGCAGCGTGGCACCGGCGATCGACCCGAACGGCGGGTAGTTGCCGGTGAAATGGGAGGTGTCGATGTTGACGCCACGCACGACGGCCGGCGCGGCCAGCCGGACGATGGCGAAGTCCTCACCCACGTCGCGGCGCCGCCGGGTCTCCCAGCCGTCATACAGCTTGCCCCGGACCCCGAACGCCGCCGGGTCGTGCGTGGCGGGCTGGGCGAGGATGAGGTTGTGCGCATCAGCGTAGAACTCGTCGTTGGCGTACAGCACCGAGCCGCCGAGCACCCGGCTCGCGACATCGGGCAGTCCGCGCAGGTCAGCGACCGCCGCCTGCTGATCAGCCTGGTCAGCCACACCGGATCCCGTCATGATCGTCGTATGCCGGCCGCGTCAACCAGCCGGCCCGCGCGCTGGCCCGGCTGGATACGTATCCCAGCCAACCATGTCTGCTTGACGACCCCGCGCAGGGTCAGGCCCGCGTACGGGGTGATCGGATGACGCTGGCTCAGCGCGGCCGGGTCAACGACAAAGCTCTCGTCCGGGGCGAACACGCAGAAATCACCGCGCTGGCCGGGGGCGATGGAGCCGCGGTCGGCCAGGCCGGTCAGCGCGGCAGGCGCGGCAGCCATCCAGCCCGCGATGCGGTCCAGGCCGATTCCGCGCCGCGCGCCCTCGGTCCACATCGCCGCCAGCCCGAGCTGGACCGACGCGATGCCGCCCCAGGCCTCGCCGAAGTCTCCCTGGGCCGGGTCGCCATCGGCGAGCCGCTTCGCCCCGACAGTGCACGGCGAGTGGTCGGACACGACGCTGCTGATCGTCCCGTCGAGCAGCCCGGCCCAGAGCGCATCACGGTTCACCTCGTCACGGATCGGCGGGCAGCACTTGAACTGGGTGCCGCCGTCCGGCACATCCTCGGCGCGCAGCGTGAGGTAATGCGGGCAGGTCTCGGCGGTCACCGGCAGCCCGTCACTCACCGCCGCGCGGATGACCGGAAGCGACGCCGCACTGGCCAGGTGCACGACGTGGGTGCGGCAGCCGGTGCGGCGAGCCTGCCCGAGCAGGGTTTCGATGGCCCGCACCTCGGCGGCGGCCGGACGCGACGCCACGAAGTCCGCGTAGCGGCGGCCGTGCGCGGCGGGTGCCGCCGCGATCACCGCCGGGTCCTCGGCATGCGCGACGAGCAGGCCCCCGAACGCGGCGATCTCGGTCATCGCCGCGGCCAGCTGCCCCGGGTTGAGCGGCGCGAACTCGTCCACACCGGAGGGGAGCAGGAAGCACTTGAAGCCGACGACGCCGGCGTCGTGCAGCGGGCGCAGGTCGGCCACGTTGCCCGGGACCGCTCCTGCCCAGAACGCGACGTCGACAGCAAGCTGACCGGCAGCGCATGCCTGCTTCGCCTGCAGCGCGGCGACATCCACCGTCGGCGGGATGCTGTTCAGCGGCATGTCGACGATGGTCGTGATGCCGCCCGCGGCCGCTGCGGCCGTCGCGGTGGCGAAACCCTCCCACTCGGTGCGGCCGGGCTCGTTCACATGGACGTGGCTGTCGACCAGTCCGGGGAGCAGGATCTGGTCATCAGGGACCTCGACGGCGTCCGGCGGCGCTGCGTCATAGCCGACCACGTCGGCGATGCTTCCCTCCCGGATGACCACGGCGGCCGGGCGCTCGCCGCCCGGCGTGACGACCCGGCGCCCCCTGATCACCGTCACCGCGCCCACCTGCATCCGCGCCTGTCCCTTCCCGCGAAGACCCCGATCGTCCCACACGATCTAAAGTCGTCACGATGACTGACAGCGAAGTTGTTGGCGTGGCTGAACTCGACCGGGCCACGGCCGAGGATGCCGCGGGGCTGCTGCGGCCGGCGTGCGCCGGCACCCGCTGGATCGAGCGGGTGCTAGACGGCCGTCCCTACGGGTCGCTCAGCGCGCTCATCGCCGCGTCCGACCGGGCCATCGCCGCCCTGAGCTGGCCAGATATCGAGGAGGCGCTGGCCGCGCACCCGCGCATCGGCGACCGGGCCCTCATGAGAGGAACCCGGAGCGGCGACCGGGAGGCGTCGTGGTCGCGGCAGGAGCAGGCCGCGGCCGCGCACGCCGGGGCCGACGTCCAGGCCGCCCTGGGGGCCGGTAACGCTGCCTACGAGGAACGGTTCGGGCACGTATTCCTGATCTGCGCGACCGGCCGGTCGGCGACCGAAATCCTGTCGGCGCTGCACGGCCGGCTCGGCCACGACCCCGTGGCCGAACGCGAGGTCGTCCGCGCCGAGCTGGTCCAGATCGTCCGCCTGCGCCTGGCTAAGGCGCTCCGCTAACTGGCCCAGGCGTCCCGCTCACGAGGCGGGCGTCCTGTTAACTGGGGGGGACGGGGAGAGGGACGGATGAGCATCTCGACGCACGTGCTGAACACGATGACCGGCCGCCCGGCCGCCGGGCTGCGGCTGACGCTGAGCCGCCGGGACGGCGATGCCTGGCACGAGCTGACCTGGCGCGCCACCGACGCCGACGGGCGGGTGACCGACCTGGCCGGCGACGTCGAGGCCGGTGTCTACCGGATCATCTTCGAGACGGAGGGCTACCTCGATGGCGAGACGTTCTACCCCGAGGTCGTCCTCGTGTTCCGGGTCGGCGACCCGGCCGCTCGCTATCACGTGCCCCTGCTGCTGAGCCCGTTCGCCTACTCCACCTACCGGGGCTCGTGACAACACCGGCGGAACATCAGTCCGGCAGGATAGGGCGCACGCGATCGCCAAGGGGGCACCAGTGACAGCACCCGACACCGACGCCGTCGCCATCGAGGGATGCCACATAGCCACCGTTGACGAGGCGGGCCGTGAGTACACCTCTGGTCACGTGGTCAGCGCAGGCGGGCGGATCGTCGCCGTCGGCGCCGGCCGGGTGCCGCCGGAGTTCTCCGGGGCCGCCCGCATCGATGGCTCCGGCCTGCTGGTGACGCCCGGGCTCGTCAACAGCCACTCGCACCTGTATCAGTGGATCACCCGCGGCTACGCCACCGACGACACCCTGTTCGGCTGGCTCACCACGCTGTACCCGATCTGGGCGCGGCTGACCACGGCGCTGGTGCACGACGCCGCCGCCGCGAACCTGGCCTGGCTGGCCCTCACCGGCTGCACGACATCTACCGATCACCATTACATCTTCCCGTCCGGCGCGGGCGACCTGCTCGAGGCGGAAATCCGGGCCGCCCAGCGGGTCGGCGTCCGATTTCATCCGACGCGGGGCTCGATGAACCTCGGGCAGTCGGCCGGCGGCCTGCCGCCGGACTCGGTGGTCGAGGAACACGACGTGATCCTGGCCGCGACCGAGACCGCCATCGACCGCTGGCACGACGCCTCCTTCGATGCGATGACGCGCATCGCGGTGGCCCCGTGCTCGCCGTTCTCGGTGACCGCCGAACTGATGCGCGACAGCGCCGAGCTGGCCCGGGCCAAGGGCGTCCGGCTGCACACGCACCTGGCCGAGACCCCGGACGAGGAGCAGTTCTGCCTGGAGGCATTCGGCCGGACCCCGGCGGAGTACGCCGAGGACCTCGGCTGGCTGGGGCCGGACGTGTGGATGGCGCACTGCGTCCACTTGTCCGACGCGGCGGTGGCGCGGTTCGCCGCTACCGGGACGGGAGTGGCGCACTGCCCGACCTCCAACGGCCGCCTGGGCTCGGGGATCGCGCCGGTCCGCAAGCTGCTCGATGCCCGGGCCGTGGTCGGGCTCGGCGTCGACGGGAACGCGTCCAACGAGTCAGGCCAGATGATCGGCGAACTGCACCAGGCCCTGCTCGCGGCGCGTTTGGCGGGCGGACCGGCCGCGCTGACCGCCCGGGACTGCCTCCAGATGGCCACCATGGGCGGGGCGCGCTGCCTCGGCCGCGACGGGGAGCTGGGCTCGCTCGAAGTCGGCAAGCTGGCTGATCTCGCCGTGTGGCGCGTCGATCACCTGCCCGGCGCCGGCATCGCGGACCCGCTGTGCACTCTCGTCTTCGGCGCACCCGTGCTGGAGCACCTCTTCGTCGGGGGGCGCCAGATCGTCGCCGGTGGCGAGCTGCGCACCGCCGACACCGCGGAACTCGCCGCCGCGGCGGCCAAGGCGAGCGCCGTCATCAGAGGGCATTGAGAACGGTCTCAGGTGCCCGTGATGTGCTCGGGCCGTACCGGCACTCGCCGCAAGGGCAGCCCGGTGGCGTCGCGGATCGCCGCGGCGATGGCGGGCCCGGAAGAGATGGTCGGAGCCTCCCCGACGCCGCGCAGGCCATAGGGCGCGTTCGGGTCGGCGTACTCGAGCACCTCGATCTGCATGGGGGGCATGTCGAGGATCGTCGGGATGAGGTAGTCGGTAAAGGACGGGTTCTTGATCTTGCCCCCCGTGATCAGGATCTCTTCCATCACCGCCAGTCCCATCCCCTGCGCGGAGCCGCCCTGGATCTGCCCGACGACGGCTTGCGGGTTGATGGCCTTGCCGACGTCCTGGACGCAGTCCAGCGCCACCACCTTGACCAGGCCGAGCTCGGTGTCCACGTCGACGACCGCGCGATGCGCCGAGAACGCGTACTGCACGTGGGCGAAGCCCTGCCCGGTCTCAGGGTCGACGGCCTCGGTCGGCCGGTGATGCCACTCGACGGTCTCGTCGATGACCTCGTCGCCGAGCAGGTCGGCCAGGTTCCCGATGACGCCCTCGCTCCGGGAGATCACTGTGCCGTCCTCCAGTTGCAGGTCGGCCACGCTGCGGCCGATCCGGCACTGGACCACCGCGAGCGCGCGCTCGCGCACCTTCTCGCAGGCCGCCTTGACCGCGCCCCCGGTGACATAGGTCTGCCGGGACGCGGACGTGGAGCCAGCGCTGCCGACTTGGGTGTCCTTGGGATGCAGGACGACCCGGTGGACGCCGAGTTCGGTGCGCGCGATCTGCTGCTCGACGGTGACCAGCCCCTGGCCGACCTCGGCCGCCGCGGTGTGCACCGTCACGGTCGCCTCGCCATCCGTGACCTCCAGCCGGACCCGCGCGGTCGAGTAGTCGTCGAAACCCTCGGAGAACCCGACGTTCTTGTAGGCCACCGCGTATCCGACTCCGCGCGCGACGCCCTCGCCGTGGGTGGTGTTGGCCACGCCACCCGGCAGGTCCCGCAGGTCCGTTTGCTCCCCGGCCGGCCGGGGCGGCGGCAGCGGCATGGCCTGCAACCGCCGCAGCAGCTCCTCGACCGGCGCGGGGCTGTCGATGACCTGCCCGGTCGGCGCCACCGACCCCTCGCTCAGGGCGTTGCGGCAGCGCAGCTCCACCGGGTCCAGGCCGAGCTTGGCGGCCAGCTGGTCCATCTGGGCCTCGTAGGCGAACGCCGTCTGCACCGAGCCGAAGCCGCGCATCGCCCCGCACGGCGGGTTGTTGGTGTAGGCACCGAACGCGTCGACCTGCACGCTGGGCACGACATACGGCCCGATGCCCATCGTGCCCGCGTTGCCGACCACGGCCGGGGTGCTCGAGGCGTAAGCCCCGCCATCGAGGTAGATCTCCGCCTTGACGTAGACCAGCGTGCCGTCGCGGTCGGCGCCGTGCTCGAAGCGCATGGCCGCGGGGTGGCGGTGCACATGCCCGAAGAAGGACTCCTCCCGGTTGTAGACCATTTTTACCGGCTTGCCGGTGTGCAGCGCCAGCATGCACGCGTGCACGTGCATCGACAGGTCCTCGCGGCCGCCGAACGCCCCGCCCACCCCGGCCAGCGTGAGCCGCACCTTGTCCGGGGGCAGGCCGAGCGCCGCGCAGATCTGCTTCTGGTCCACGTGCAGCCATTGCGTCGCGACGTACAGCTCCACGCCGCCATCCTCGGCGGGCACCGCCAGCCCGGACTCCGGGCCGAGGAACGCCTGGTCCTGCATCCCCACCTCGTACTCACCGACCACCACGACATCGGCCACCGGCTCGGGCTCGCCCCTCCTGAGCTTCAGGTGCCGCACGAGATTGCCCTGCGGGTGCAGGGCGGCCCGTTCCCGCGACAGTTCGCTGACCACCCCGGGGGCGTTGTGGACCTGGTTCCACCGCGGGTGGCCGAGAGCCTCGCGGGCGTCGGTGACCGGCTCGTAGACGTCATAGTCGACCCGGATCCGCTTGGTCGCCTGGCGGGCGATCTCCGGGTGGTCGGCGGCGACGAGCGCGACCGGCTCACCGTGATAGCGCACCGTGTCGACGGCCAGCACCGGCTGATCGACGATCTCGAGCCCGTAAAACTTCTGGCCCGGCACGTCCTCGTGGGTAAGCACCGCGTGCACGCCGGGCGTGGCCAGGGCCGGGCCGATGTCGATGGAGCGGATCCTGGCGTAGGGGTGCGGGCTGCGCAGCGTCACGCCCCAGACCATGCCCTCCATCCACAGGTCACTGGAATACGCGAACTCGCCCTTGACCTTCGGTATGCCGTCCGGCCGGCCCGGGCTCGCGCCCACTCCCGCCGTCACCGGGGCGGACCGCCCCGGCGCCGCCCCGGCGCGTCTGGTCGGCGTGGTCATCGGTGCGTAGCGGCGAAGCGGACCGCTTCCATGATCTTCTCGTAGCCGGTGCACCGGCACAGATTGCCGGCCAGCGCTTCGCGGATCTCCGCGTCGCTCGGCTCGGCCTGACGCGCCAGGAGGTCATGGGCGGCGATGAGCAGCCCCGGCGTGCAGAAGCCGCACTGCACCGCGCCGGCCCGCAGGAACGCCTCCTGAATAGGCGCCAGCTGGTCGCCGGAGGCCAGGCCTTCGACGGTGCGCACGTCACATCCTTCGGCCTGGCCCGCCGCCACCAGGCAGGCGCAGGCGGGCACCCCGTCGAGGTAGACGGTGCATGAGCCGCATTCGCCCTGTTCGCAGGCGTTCTTCGAACCGGGCAGGCCCATCCGCTCCCGCAGGACGTACAGCAGGCTCTCGCCTGCCCAGACGTCGTCGGCCTGATGCGGCTCGCCGTTGACCGTGCAGGTGACGCGCATGAGGTTCACCCCTTCCCGAAGTCGTTCCACGCCCAGACCAGCGCGCGCCTGGCCATGACGGACAGGGAGTGGACGCGGTACCGCGCGGTGCCGCGGACGTCATCGATCGGAGCGGCGGCCTCCGCGACGAGGTCGGCGAAATGCCGGCTGGTGGAATCGGGCAGGGCGCCGCGGGACTCCCACAGGCCGTCGTCGGCCAGCGACTGAGCGAGGAACCGCTCCGCCTCTGGTGCCCGCCGCGGCGTGGGCGCCGCCGACCCGATGCCGGTGCCGACGGCCTGCCGGTCAGGATGCAGGGCCAGGCCGAACGCCGCGACGGCGATGACCATCGCGTTGCGGGTGCCGATCTTGCAGAACTGCTGCGGGCCGGCCGGCGGCGTGATCAGCACGGCCTTGATCAGCTCGTCGGGGCTCAGGGCGTTGCGTTTCACGCCCGTGTAGAACTCCGCGACGGGTATCTGCCGCGAACCGCGCACCGACTCCACCTCAATCTGCGCATACGCCGCCAGCAGGGCCGGGTGCGCGTCGCCCGCCGGCGACGCGGCGCCCAGGTTGCCGCCGACGGTGCCCCGGTTGCGGATCGGCGGCGACCCGACCGTGCGCGAGGCCATGGCCAGGCCGGGCAGCCGGTCACCCAGCTCGTTGAGGATACGGGTGTAGGTCACCCCGGCGCCCAGCCAGATGTGGCCGCCGCACGGCGCCCACTGGGCCAGCTCGCTCACCCGGGTGAGGTCGAGCAGGAATTCGGGCCGGTGGCGGTCGAAGTTCAGCTCGACCATAACGTCCGTGCCGCCCTGGATGGGCACGGCCTGCGGGTGCGCCGCCTTGATCTGCAGCGCCTCGGCCCAGGTGGCAGGCTGCATAAACTCCATAACCTCCGCTCCTTCCCGCTAACGGGAAAACTACCCCGTCATGCACCGGGAGCATCCGGGGTAACAAAGCGTTGGGTAAATTGACGTTGATTCCTGGCGGGGATCAGAAAGGTGCCGGCCATGGTCCACCTGGGAGCGAACCGTTACGGTAAGGCGGAGGTGCGGGTCGTCCGCGTAGGCCGGGGCGCGGCCGCCGACGGCAGCGATGTGATCAAGGACTGGAACGTTTCCACCAGCCTGTCCGGCGATCTGGCCGCGTCCCACCTCACCGGGGACAACTCCAACGTGCTGGCCACCGACACGCAGAAGAACACGGTGTACGCCTTCGCCAAGCGGCTCGGCGCCGTCGAGCCGGAGGTGCTCGGCCTCGAGCTCGCCACGCACTTCGTCAGCAGCCAGCCGGCCATCACGCGGGCCCGGCTCGCGGTCGAGGAGTACGGCTGGACACCGGTCGGCGCAGGAGGGCACTCGTTCGCCCGCCGCGGTGACCTGACCCGCGGCACGGCGGTCGTCCACGACCAGGAACTCGGCACGAGCGTGGTCTCCGGCCTCGAGAACCTGACCGTGCTGAACACGACCGACTCGGAGTTCTGGGGATTCCCCCGCGACGAGTACACCACGCTCGCCGAGACCAAGGACCGGATCCTCGCGACGCAGGTCAGCGCCTGGTGGCGGTACCGGGCCGCGGCCGGCGTGGACTGGGCCGCCGCGTTTGCCGGGGCCCGCGACGCGCTGCTGGCCGCGTTCAGCGGAACGTACAGCTACTCCCTCCAGCAGACGTTGTACGCGATCGGCGAGCGGATCATCGAGACCGTGCCCGCCATCTGCGAGGTACGCCTGAAGCTGCCCAACAAGCACCACTTCCTCGCCGATCTCGCCCCGTTCGGGCTCGAGAACGACCGGGAGGTGTACTACGCGGCCGACCGCCCGTACGGCCTGATCGAGGGAACCGTCCTGGCCGACGATGCGGCCGACGCGGGGATCGCCTGGAGCTGACCCCGCGCCCTTCAGCCGCGCGCCCGGGCGCAGAGGTCATCGAGCTCCTGCGTGGCGGCGAGGACGTCGTCACTGAGCACGCTGACGAGCAGCGCCTGGCCGGCCATCCGCTGGGCCACGGCCGTCGGCGACGCCACGACGGTATGGGGGGTGCCCGCCGGGTCGGCGATCAGGGCGCACGCGAGCACACGGCGGTGCGCGGTCAGCCCGGCCCAACCGGTCAGCGCCGGGTCGGCCAGGTCGGCGGACTGGCGCAGCACCGGCCGGCCGGCCCGGGTGACGTCCCAGTGCAGCGTGGCCTGGCCCGGGGGCTCCCCGGTGCGGCCGAGCACGATGAGCTCGCGCCACTCGACCGCCGCGCCCGCGCCCAGCGCCAGCTCGACCCGGACGTCCACGCGGCTGCCCCGGCACACGATCAGCGCGCCCGGGTCAGCGAGGAGATCCGAGCCTTCCGCCAGATCGGCCCGGATTGACAGCGCCGCCCGGCCACCGCCCCGGCCCTGAGCCAGGCTGGCCCCGGTCGCCCGGAGCGTGGCGCGGGCACCGGCGCGCAGCTGCAGCGATATCGACAGATTGTCGCCCGCCAGCGGGCCGGCCGCGGTCCCGACCAGACGGAGTTCGCAGCGATCCCGGACGTCGCTGTGCACCTGACGGAGGGTGAGTGGCGGCGCGCAGGTCAGCTCGCCGAGCACCCCGCCGGGCTCGACGACCGCGGCCGTCCGGGCGATCACGCGGCCGCGATGGCCGAGCGCACCGTGCGCACCCACGCCGCGATCTCGGTCGCGGCCGGGTCGGCCACCAGCGAGGTGAACAACGTCGGCCGCTCGCCGCGCACCGCGGCGGCATCGCGCGCCATCACCGCCAGATCGGCCCCGACGAACGCGGCGAGGTCGGTCTTGTTGATGACGAGCAGGTCAGACCGGGTCACGCCGGGGCCGCCCTTGCGCGGCACCTTGTCCCCGCCGGCCACGTCGATCACGAAGATCTGACGGTGCACCAGCCCGTAGGAGAAGGTGGCGGTGAGATTGTCGCCCCCGCTCTCGACCAAGATGAGCTCGAGGCCGGCGTGGTCGGCCTCGAGCTGCTCGACCGCGTCGAGGTTCGCGCTGATGTCGTCGCGGATCGCCGTGTGCGGGCAGGCGCCGGTCTGCACCGCGCGGATGCGGGCCGCAGGCAGTACTCCCGCCCGGCGCAGGAAGTCGGCATCCTCGGTCGTGTAGATGTCATTGGTGACGACACCGATGATCAGTTCATCCGACAGCGCCCGGCACAGCGCGGCGACCAGCGCGGTCTTGCCGCTGCCGACGGGGCCGCCGATGCCGATGCGGGGCACCCGGGCGCCGGGCGGCCCGGTCGCGGGATCGCCGGCACCAAGGTCGTGGCGGTGCCCGCCGCTGCCATGATCGTGGTGCATGTGATCGCGCGGCATGGGCGGGCTCAGCGGGTCAGGACGCAAAGAGACGCACCTCCGCGGTGAGATGGAAGTCGGCCAGCAGGTCGAAGGCGGGTGCCCCGTCGCACGGCAGCAATTGTGGGGGCTGGGCGGCGGACAGCGCGGCGGACAGCGCGCACCGGTCGATATCGGGCGCCAGCCTGGCCAGCAGGCCCTGAACGGCGAACGGGTCCAGGCCCAGGAGGCGGACCGCCGCACTGGCCGGGCCGCTGCACGCGGCCAGCGCCGCGGCCCGCGCGGACAGCACGGGAGTGCCGCCCGCCAGGGCCACGCCCGCGCCCAGCACGAGCGGATGGTGCGGCGCCGGAGCGCCGCACCGGGCCCACGGCGTCACCAGGTCGGCGTCGGGCCGCATCGAGCGCAGCAGCCGGCGAAGCCCGCTGCCGAGCTGGCGCGACGCGGCCCGTGTCGCCTCCGAGGGAGTGCGCGCATCGAATTCGGCATCCAGCAGCGCCCATAGCGCGGCGTGGTCTAGCTCCCCGGCCGGCCCATGGTGGACGTGGCAGGCCGCGGCGGCGAAGGCGGCGGCCACCCGCGCCGACGTGCGGAGCCGGGCCCGGCAGAAGTCCTCGAGGTCGGCCAGCCCGCTGACCAGGCCCGTGCTGACCGCCGCTTCCATCCCGCCCGAGTGGTTGTGCGCACCAGCCGGGGCCCTCGAGTCGAGCAAGAGCAGGAGGAGCGTGTTCACGGCTCGGTGCTCATGGCTCGGTGCTCATGGCTCAGAACAGGAAGTAGCGCTGGGCCATGGGCAGTTCCTGGGCCGGCTGCGGCTCGATGAGCTCACCGTCCACCCGGACCGCGAACGTCTCGCTGTCGACGTCGATCGCGGGCAAGGCGTCGTTCTCGGGGAGGCTCGCCTTGGACAACCCAGAGACATCTTTCGTGGCGACGAGCGGCCGCTCGCTCGCCCAGCGGTCACCGAGGCCGGCCTCGAGCGCGGCGGCCGATACGAAATGCACGCCCAGCCGGGCGGGCATCGCGCCGAAGGCGCCGAACATCGGGCGCGGCAGCTGCGGCTGCGGGGTCGGGATCGAGGCGTTCGCGTCACCCATGGCGGCCCACGCGATGACGCCGGCCTTCAGCACCAGGTGGGGGCGCACCCCGAAGAACGCCGGCTCCCACAGCACCAGGTCGGCCAGCTTGCCGGGCTGCACCGAGCCGATCTCGCCGTCGAGGCCGTGCGTGACCGCCGGCCCGATCGTGTATTTGGCGACATAGCGCCGCGCGCGCATGTTGTCGGCGGGGCCGTCGCCCGGCAGCGCGCCGCGGCGCTGCTTCATCACATGCGCCGTCTGCCAGGTGCGGATGATGGTCTCGCCGATCCGCCCCATCGCCTGGGAGTCCGAGCCGATCATCGAGATCGCGCCGATATCGTGCAGCACGTCCTCGGCCGCCATGGTCGAGGGGCGGATACGTGACTCGGCGAAGGCGAGATCCTCCGGGATCGACGAGTTGAGGTGATGGCAGACCATCAGCATGTCGAGGTGCTCGTCCAGGGTGTTGCGGGTGTACGGACGGGTCGGGTTCGTGGACGAAGGCAGCACGTTGGCGTGCGCGGCGACCCTGATGATGTCCGGCGCGTGCCCGCCCCCCGCACCCTCGGTGTGGTACGTGTGGATCGGCCGGCCGCCGATAGCATCGAGCGTCGACTCGAGGTACCCGGCCTCGTTGAGCGTGTCGGTGTGGATCGCCACCTGCACCCCGGCGGCCTGGGCGACGGTCAGGCAGGCGTCAATCGCGGCCGGCGTGGTGCCCCAGTCTTCGTGCAGCTTGAAGCCGGACGCGCCGGCCCGCAGTTGCTCCCACAGCGCCTCGCTGCTCACCGTGTTGCCCTTGCCCAGCAACACGATGTTGACCGGCCACTGCGTCGTCGAGGCCAGCATCATGTCGAGCCAGAAGGCCCCGGGCGTTATGGTGGTCGCCTTGGTCCCCTCGGCCGGACCGGTGCCGCCGCCGATGAGCGTGGTCATTCCCGCCGCGAGCGCGACCGGGATCTGCTGCGGCGCGATCAGATGGACGTGGCTGTCGATGCCGCCCGCGGTCAGGATCATGCCGTTACCGGCAATCACCTCAGACGACGGGCCGATCACGAGCTCCGGCGTGACACCGTCCATGGTGTCCGGGTTTCCGGCCTTGCCCAGGGCGACAATCCGGCCGTCACGGATGCCGACGTCCGCCTTGATCACGCCCCAGTGGTCGAGCACCACGGCCCCGGTGATCACCAGGTCGGGGGTGCCCTCCGCCCGGGTGGCCACGGCCTGGCCCATCGACTCGCGGATCACCTTGCCGCCGCCGAAGATCGCCTCGTCCCCGGCCAGCGGCCCGGGACCACCGCACCGGTCCTCGGTGACCTCGATCAGCAGGTCGGTGTCAGCGAGCCGGATCCGGTCACCGACGGTCGGGCCGTACAGGGCGGCGTACCGGCTCCGGGAGATCTCAGCCATCGAGTGGCCCCGCCCACTCGGGCCGCAGGCCCGGCACGACCCGGGCCCCGGCCAGCGCGACCAGCGTCACGTGCCGCGACATGCCCGGCTCAAACCGCACCGACGTGCCAGCGGGAATGTCCAGCCGGTAGCCCCGGGCCGCACCGCGGTCGAAGGACAGGGCCGGGTTCGCCGCGGCGAAATGATAGTGCGAGCCGACCTGGATGGGCCGGTCACCGGAGTTCTCGACGGTGAGCTCAACGCGTTCCCGGCCCGTGCCCGACTCGCCCGTGTTGAGCTCGATCGTGCCGTCAGGGGTGAGGATCTCACCGGGAATCATCGCCTGTGCTCCCTCATAAGGATGGTGCTCCCTCAGCGGATGGGTCCGTGCAGGGTGACCAGCTTGGTGCCGTCCGGGAAGGTCGCCTCGACCTGGATGGAATCCAGCATCTCGGGCACGCCCGGCATGACGTCGTCGCGGCGCAGCACCTCACGGCCGCTGGACATGAGCTCGGCCACCGACCGCCCGTCCCGCGCTCCCTCGAGCACGAAGGACGTCAGGATCGCCACCGCCTCAGGGTGGTTCAGCTTCAGTCCCCGGCCCCGGCGGCGCTCGGCGACGTCCGCGGCGAGCGTGATCAGCAGGCGTTCCTGCTCGCGTTCGGTCAACCGCATGCGTGCACAATATGGCAGCGGCGTTTCGCGTGTGTGAACTAAGCCGACGGCACCCCTGGGCCAGGCCGCGGACGGTGAACCCGGGTCCGGTCAGCCCGTGTAGCCAGCGAAGATCTTGGTGAAGTCCAGCGGCTGCTGGCTGATCTCCGAGCATTCCGGGAGCCCGCTGACGCTCCCGCCGCAGGCCTGGTCCCGGTCCACCGACCAGAACGCCAGCCGGCCCAGGTGGTTGGCCTGCGCGAAGCTGACCAGGGTGTGCGCGTCGGCTTCGGTGAATACCTCGGCGGGGTCGTCGTTCTGGCCGATCATCGGGGTGATGCCGATCATGGAGTAGGTCGCGCCGGGGAAGACCGTCTGCACGAACGACAAGGTGGCCTGGGCGGCTGCGACCGCGTCGCTGCCCATCTCCGCGCCGCCGGTGTCGTAGCTGCCGTAGTAGTCCATGGCCATGCCGTTGACCAGGTTGATCCGGGTGCCGTCGGCCGCGGCCTGCTGCAGGAAGGCCTGGCCGTAGTTGTCCGGTCCGGACGGGTCAACCGGGATGGTGACCGAGACGGAGAGCCCCGGATTGGCCGCCTCGAGAGCGTTGATGGCCTGGAACCGCAGGTCGTTCGTGGCCGTGTAGGCGATCAGTGCCCCCTCGATGTCGAAGTCGATGTGCGTGACCTTGAGGGTATTGATCACCGACTGGTAGGCGGCGGTGAGCTGGCTGAGGTTGGTGCAGGACTGAGCGAGTTCGATGCCGGACTCGCCACCGAACGACACGATCGGCGTCGCGCCCTCCGACTCCGCCTGGCTGATCTCGGCGGTGACAGCCGGGTCGTTGGTGACTGGCAGCGTGTCGCCCCAGATCGGCGTGCAGCCGGATCCGGTCACGAAGGCGGCCGTGAACGACTTCAGGCCCGCCTGTGTTATCGCCTGGTCGAGCATGGGCTCCTGGCTGTTGGTCATGTCCACGTAAGGCGCCACCGCGAAGCCGCCACCGCCACTTCCGCCGCCGCCCCCGCCACCGGCCGGGGCCGCGGTCGTGGCGGTGACCGGTGCGCTCTGCGGGCCCGTGCCCGCCGAGTTGTAGGCAGCGACGGTGAGCGTGTAACTGGTGGCGGCAGCGAGGCCGGTAAGCGTGGCGCTCGCCGACGTCACGCTCGCCGCCTGGTTTCCGCCGGAGTACACGTCGTAGCCGGTCACCAGGCCGGCCGGGGCGGTCCAGGACAGCGACACGGTGCTCGATGTGGTGCCGGTGACGGTCAGGCCGCTCGGCGCCGCCGGGGCCGGAGCCGAGCCGCCTCCGCCGCTGCCCGCCGGGCCCGCCAGGGACAGGTCGTCGGCGTGGTAGCTGCCCTGGGCGTACCAGCCGTGCACGTAGATGGTCACGCTCGTGGTGGCCGCACCGGTGCTGAAAGACGTGGAGAGCTGGGTCCACGAGGACGCCGACGGGGTCCAGGTGTTCGTGTCGCTCATGCCGGTTCCCGAGTCGCCGAGGTAGACGTAGTCTCCCTGCACCCAGCCCGACAGGGTGTAGGCGGTGGATGGCTGCACGCTCACGGACTGCGAGCACTGCGCATCGTCGGACCCCGACACCGCACCGGCCAGCGCGTACGAACCGGAATGCACCGGGCTGGTCGCTGCGCTGTCCAGCGGCGAGCATGACCAGCCGGAGAGATTGCCGGTCTCGAAACCGGGATTGGCGAGCAGGTTGGCCTGTGCGGCCGCACCGACCGCGGCCAGCCCGGTCGTGCCAATCGCGGCCACCACCACCGCGGCCATCGCCGCCAGCCTGAGCCGTCGCACGCCCATGCATCCTCCCGGCCAGCTACCCCCGCCATGATTCAGCTAAAAACCCACTATTAGGAAAGTTTCCTAATAGTGGGTAAGCTAGCCATTCCCGCACCATTCGTCAAGGGAATCCGTCAGCGGCAGGGGCCCCGGCGGCACGCTGGCCGTCCGGTGTTACCCGGAGACCCGCCGGTGCTACTCGGAGGCCGGCTTCGCGACGTGGCGGATGCGGCGGCCGGAGATCTGGACCGGGATGATGCGCAGGAAATGTTCCCGGTTCCCGCCCGGCCACGGTTCGACGCCCGCCTCCAGGACCGACGCGCGCTCGGCCGCAGAGTCCACATGGTGAGCGGAGCCCTGGATGAGAATGCTCCATCCCTCCCGTGCGGCCAGGTCGAAGCTGTCGATCTCGAAGGCCACCTTGTACTCGGCGTGCGCTATCCCGGTCCGCAGGTCTTCGTCGAGCGGGCTGTCCTGGGCCGTACGGAAGACCACCGCCCCCTCGTGCAGCTTGTAGTTGACCGGGAGGATGGTCACGCCGGCCGGGCCGGAGTATGCGATCCGGCCGATGCCGCCCAGCGACATGAGCCGCAGGCACTCGGACTCTTCGAGGTGTTCCAGCACTGGCTCAGACATCGGGGCTCCTGTTCGGACGCTCATCTTCTAGCACTCCGGCCACCTCATCTTGGCAGCCCGTCAGTGCTGTCCGTCGCCACGAATGATGACTACCGGGCAGGGAGCGTGTTGCACAAGGTGCTGACTCACCGAGCCGATCAATGCCCCGGCGAAGCTGCCGAGACCGCGGCTGCCGACCACCAGAAGATCGGCCCCCGCCGCGGCATTCATGAGGGCCTGGACCGGGTGATCTTCGACGACGAGCTGCCGGATGCTGACCTTGCTCGACGCGCCCACGACGCTGCTGACCGCATCGGCCACCGTCTTCGTGGCGATCTGCCCGAAGTCAAAGTCATCGATCACAGAGGCCGGCGCCCATCCGTAGCCGCCGATCGCGGCCGGATACTCCCACGCGATAACCGCGTCCACCGTGCCGCCGGTCAGTTCCGCCTGCCGCACGGCCCAGCGGAGCGCTTCCTGGGAGGACGGTGACCCGTCTATTCCAGCGACGATGCGGGGAACCGGGCCGGGCTGCGGTGCGGGCATCTCTCACTCCCTGGGGACTCTCTGGTGGGCTGATTCCTGCTCATGATCTCAGTCCCTATGATCCCGCGCGGCGTCGGCGGTAGCCGAGAGGCGTTACGCCTCCCAGGCCGGGACCTCCGTCCTTCAGTCCCGGCGGTGGACCACGTGCCCGCGCAGCAACTGCGGCCAGGCGAACACCGCCGCCCACCCCAGGCCGAGGTAAACCCTCTAAGTTACCCGCTAGTAGACCTGACGCTGGGCGGCCGGGCGGTGGCCTTCGGGTCGTGGGTCACGAGCCCTTCCACGTAGCCGACCACGACAACGGGACATGGCGCGCCCCGCAGGCAGGCGCGGTGCACCGGGCCCGCCACGTGCTGGAGCTGA
>Ga0302326_10013568_pt1 | contig 17262 bp, 12 predicted proteins | sample Palsa_T0_3_FD_202264 | JGI IMG/M metagenome (GOLD analysis project Ga0302326, IMG submission 202264) | Peat permafrost microbial communities from Stordalen Mire near Abisko, Sweden - Palsa_T0_3 | ecosystem: Environmental > Terrestrial > Soil > Palsa > Peat permafrost | place: Sweden: Abisko... | reverse complement strand
AGGCGGTTGCAAACACAAGTCGTCCGGTCGTCCTTGTCCTCGAGAACGGCCGGCCGCTCTCAATCCGGTGGGGTGCCGAGCACGTTCCGGCGATCCTCGAAGCGTGGTATCCGGGTGAATTCGGAGGGCTGGCGATCGCCCAAACCCTCTTTGGCAAGAGCAATCCATCAGGACATCTACCCATCTCTTTCCCCAGCACGGTCGGAGCCATCCCCGACTTTTACAACACCGACTCCTCCAAGCACGAGGGTTACGTCGATGGAAGCAGCAAGCCGCTCTGGCCGTTTGGGTTCGGTCTTAGCTATACGACGTTCAGCTTGGGCAACCTGAAAGTGGTCGGTGGGCCATCGTCTATTACGATCGACCTCGATGTAACGAACAGTGGGTCGATCTCCGGTGACGAGGTCGTGCAGGTCTATGAGCATCCCGAGACCAGCTCTGCCGAGACCCCGGCGCGCTCCCTCAAGGGTTTTCAAAGAGTTGCCCTGGCCCCTGGCGAAACGAAGCATGTCAAGTTCGACCTGGGAACTTACGAGCTCGAAATATGGAGCGCCCGAAGGAAATGGGAGGTCGAGCCGGGGAAATACAACGTATGGGTCGGCGACAATTCGGCCGCTACGCTGGGCAGAACCGTAGCGGTTGGTGGTTGATCGATAGAGCCCTTACTTGTGTCCACCAGGTTATTCCGCATGACTGTGCGGGTCAGGAAGTCCGACCCCTGAAGCCCTCCCGACCACATTGTATCTTCTGGGAGGGATCAGTCCTGCAGCATGGCAAGACTTGGAATCCGGCCAAGTCCTAACGGCTGCTGATGCCGGAATCACATCGGACTTACTGCACGAGATCGAAAAGGATCGATTGGCCGTAACGAACGGGGACTCGTCTGTACCGGGCCTGGCACAACATGCGGCGGATCTCCTAGGGAGCAGCGATCCCGGTTCTGTGCGAGTAAGCATTGCCCCACACGCCGCGGCGATCGTGAAGTGGTGGAAGGACGGAGAAAACGAAGCGCACTTTTGGCAGCCCGTCAATTTCCAAATCTTGGGAGACCGTGGACTCAGCGATTGCCCTCGAAGGCCGGGTTCGAGCATGCCGGTAAGTCGTGCGGCGTACGATGCCGCAACGGGGCGCTGGAACTTTCGATTTGCCTCGCTGAATGATGGCGTCTTTACCTTCTCGTTTCCTTACCATTATAAGTTCTCTCTACAGCTCTCGTCGGCCCCCTCGGATGTTTCTCAGCCAGTGAAGTACTCAGATCTCCCTGCTTCCGAACAGGACGCGTTTTGGGCGAGCGCACAAGCTTGGGCGACGAAGATGGATCAAATAACCTCTGATGCAGTTAAAAACGCCGGACGCCCCGTAGGCGGCGGATAGTTTGCCGCCAATGGCTACTCGACTCGACACCGCTAAGCTTTCTTGGCGGATACTAGGGGAAACCCATGTTCGGTGTCAATTTCATGCTCGCCGCTGCCATTTTGGCGACCGGAGGGCGCCCAGACGTCCTCCGAGCGAACATCGATTCGTCCGCTAACCCGGGGGCCGACTTCTTCGCTTATGGGAATGGCGCCTGGATCAAGCGCCATCCGATTCCTCCCACCGAATCCAGTTGGGGCATCGGGAACTTGGTCAGAGACGAGATTTACAAGCAACTCCTGACGATAAGCAAGGACGCGGCAAAGTCAAAGGCCAAGCCGGGAAGCGACACCCGAAAGGTCGGCGACTTCTGGTCAACCGCAATGGACCAGGCGAAGGCCGATCGCCTCGGGTTAACGCCGCTGAAGCCGGAGCTTAAAGAGATCGACTCGATCAACACCGTCCAAGACGCCATTGCGGCTGGATTTGAGTTGCAGCGGATCGGAGTCGGCTCATTCTTCGAATTGGACGTTTCCCAGGATGAGAAACAGAGCGACGTGATGGCGGTTCACATCAACCAGGGCGGACTTGGGCTTCCGGATCGCGACTTCTACTTCAACAAGGAGGCGGGGGTCGCCAAGATTCGCACCGAGTATGTCTCCTATCTGAAGTCGATTCTGGCGATGGCCGGCGTTGCCGACTCAGCCACTGTAAGCCAGGAAGTGATGGACTTTGAGACGGCGCTGGCCCAATCCAGCCGAAAGATGGAGGATTTGCGGGACCCTCAGCACAACTACAACAAGATGCCCGCGACCGACCTCCAGCCGAAGCTGACCCCGTCGATCGAGTGGCAGAAGCAGTTCGTGGCGTGGAGGATCCAACCGACCGACGTCGTCGTGGGCCAGCCGGAGTTCTTTACCGGACTGGAGACTCTTCTCGGAAAGACGCCGGTTCCCGTTCTCCGGAACTACCTCAAGGCGCACTTGGTCGCGGATTTCGCCGCCTATCTGGATAAGAAGGCAGAGGCTCTGGACTTTCACTTCAACCATCAAGTCCTCAGCGGCCAGAAGGAGCCACAGCCGCGTTGGAAGCGAGCTCTTGCGGCGGAAAACCAGGCGATCGGCTTCATTTTGGGCCGCATCTTCGTGAAGAATTACTTCCCGGAGGCAGCCAAGGCGCGATACTCGAATCTGGTCGAGGCGATCCGGCGGGCCTATCACAAGCGGATTGATCGGCTGGACTGGATGACCCCGGAGACGAAGGCAAAGGCTCACGCCAAGCTGAACGCGGTCGTCAAGAAGGTTGGCTTCCCGGACAAGTGGAAGGATTACTCGGCGCTCAAGGTGGGCGACTCTTCCTTCTGCGAGAACATGATGTTCGCCCAGGACTGGCAGTTCAACGACATGCTCTCGAAGTTCGGCAAGCCGGTGGACCGCTCAGAGTGGGGAATCACGCCGCAGACATTTGACGCCTACTACGATCCCGCCAATAACGAGATCGTGCTTCCCGCTGCCGCGTTTACGATTCCGGGGCTCAAGGAGTCCCAGATCGATGATGCGCTGATGTACGGCAACGCGGGAGGGTCGTGGATTGGGCATGAGATCACCCACGGGTTCGACGACCAAGGCCGACAGTTCGACGCGAAGGGCAACTTGGCGGACTGGTGGACCAAGGAAGACGCCGTGAAGTTCCAGGCGCATACCGCGCTGCTAGTGAAGCAGTTCAATGCGTACGAGCCGATAAAAGGCATCCACATCAATGGCGCAGCCTGTCTGGGCGAGAACATCGCGGACCTGGGCGGCGTTTTGTTGGGGTTGGACGCGTTCAAACAGACCGAAACCTACAAGAAAGGAATCAAAGTGGCGGGACAGACTCCGATGCAGCGCTACTTCCTGGCCTACACGCTGAGTTGGCTGGACGAGCAGCGACCGGAATCGCTGCGGCGGCAGCTCCTGAGCGACGTCCACGCACCGGCCAAGTGGCGGGTTAACGGACCGCTGTCGAACATCTCAGACTTCTATGCGGCGTTCGGGATCAAGAAGGGCCAACCGATGTGGCGCGAGCCTGGCGACCGCGTTCACATTTGGTAAGGTTTAGGGTAGTGCCTGCGCCGGCGGGTTGCGAACCATAAGGTGCCGTGGATCACCGCGAGCGAGCAGAAGACGGCAAAAGTCGGGGAGTGGACGAAGTCGGAAATGATGATCCCGGCTTTAAACTCTGTGAACTCTATGTGATCGCCCCAGAACGCGATCGTTTCGGTACCACCTGCGCTGCTCTTGCGTTGGAGGGGCTCCGGCAACTGCGCCTTGGTCCAAATTTTCTCGCGGACGCCAGGCGCTTGGGTCCTGATGCGGATTGATCCGGGAATTGGCATAAAGTCCCGATAGAGTTCTCTCGTTTCCCCTCCTGGAACCTCGAACGCGTGCAGCTGGCTCCAATGCACACCATCCTCTCTCGTTTGGAAGGTTCCACGGACGGGGACATCCAGATCGTTTTCAAGCATGATGCAGGTCAGTCCCGAGCAGCCGCAGAGAGAGAAGGCGAGCCAGAGGAGAAGAAGCGTGTACGCTGGGCGCATACCGGGTTCAAACTTTGTCCGGACCCTTGAGTTCCTTATTCCTTGCAAAACCGCAAGCAAAAGTCGGATTTGTGCCTGAGCCAATTTCTCTCTGCCTCGGTGCTCGCCAGCTCGAGCGCCTTTCGATAGTCCCTCGCCGCCTCATCGAAGCAGCCCCTCTTTTCTAGCATCGTCGCCCGGGCGGCAAAGAAGTGGTGGTTTGAATCAAGCTCCAGCTTCGCCAATTCGGACAGACCGGCGGCAGGGCCGGATCTCATCCCTATCGCGATCGCGCGGTTGAGGGCAACGATGGGTCCCGGAGCCATCCTGACCAAGTCGTCATATGCCACCACCACGGCCGTCCAGTTGGTCGCCTCGAAGTTTGGGGCGACGGCGTGCTGAAGGGCGATCTCAGCCTCGACATGATAGCGCGAGAGGCGGGTGCCGGAGCACGCTCGCTCAAGCCGCCGGACACCCGCGCTAATCCGGGCTCGGTCCCATTTGGAGCGATCTTGGTCCTCTAGGAGGCAGACCAAACCGTTGGCATCCAACCGAGTGGCGAGTCGGCTGCTTTGGAGCAGCATGAGGCCACAGAGGGCATGGGCATCCGGCCGGTCGCCGTACTCGGTCTTGGTCAATCGGTCGACCAGCTGTATCGCCTCGTCACAAAGTTCGAATGAAATTAGGTTGCCATCTCCGTGCGAGGCGTACCCCTCGTTGAATAGGAGATAGAGGGCCAAGAGCACCGATTCCCAGCGGGTTTCCGGAATGTGAACCGGCAGAGCGAGGTCTGCCTCCTTCAAACGCCGCTTGGCTCTGACCAGCCGCTGGTAGAGAGCACTCTCGGTGGTCAGGAGCGACGCTGCGATCTCCTTCGTACCTAGGCCGCAGAGTTCCCGCAGGATGAGCGCGATTTGCTCATCCGCCGCCAAGGTTGGGTGGCAGCACAGGAACAGCATCTCGAGTTCCGCGTCGTCGAAGACGCCCCACGGCGCCCCTCCGCATTCAGGTGCCTCGACCGCCTCCGGAGCGTAGAGACCCTCCCGGCGCAGGTGGTCGATCGCCTCTCTCCACGCGACGGTCGCCAGCCACCCGGCACGGTTCTCGGGCTCGCCGCGGCTCGGCCAGACGCGCAATGCGGCGAGGAACGCGGCTTGTACCGCGTCCTCCGCCAACTCAAGGTGGGACGGCCCCAATCGCCTGACAAGGAGGGACACGAGCCGGGCCGAGTGGCGTCGAAATGTGTCCCCTTCCATTGTTTCTTAGGTACCGCCGTGATTCGTCGTCGGTCTGAGTTCCATCTTCCCGCCATATAGGGTGCCTGGGCAGCGCTTGGCGATTTCAAGTGCCTCGTCCAGATTTGCGGCGGTGTACTTGAAATATCCACCGACGACTTCCTTTGACTCCGCAAAGGGTCCATCGGACGACACGGGCGGATTTCCGGTGATGTACTTGCCGGCGGGGGCGAGCTGCACGCCTTCCAGGTAACGACCGTTCTCACGCAAATACTTGTTAAAGTCCATGAACTTTCCATGCGCGGCCTCCATTTCAGCCGGGGAAAGGCCATCAAAGTCACCGCCGCCGATCAGCAAAACATATTCGGGCATCTTCAAAAGCTCCTTGCAGTAGGCACTGCACTACGATAACGGACCGGCCCCACGAAATTCGACAGCCATATTCATAACCTCAGACTATCTCGCGCGTCCTGAGATTAATGATATTTCCGCTTGTGGCGACTCTTTTGGTCGGCCAGTTCGACAGCCAGGTCATCGATCCCCAAATCGTTTCCGCAGACGTGTTCAGATCCGGCCTCGTGATGTTAGTGAGAGAGGCCGATGTTCCCGCCGGTCTCCACACATACCGCCTCAAGCGGATCCCGATGGCCCTTGACAACACTCTGTGGATCTCCCCCGAGGATGGCGCCACGCTGAGCGACGTCCTGACCCATCTTGACGTCGATTCACAGAACAAGCAAGTCCCGTTTCGGAACATGCGCGAGTACATTGCGGCAAACATCGGGAAACACATCGAGTTTTCCTTGGCCGCCGTCCCAAACGTTCCTCCGAAGCGCGTTAGCGGCACCTTGACTTATTTTGACGGTCAGAACGAGCTTGACTTGGTGGGTTTGGATAGCGAGATGAAGTCCTTCTATCTCGGCCAGATCAGTTCGCTTTCGCTCAAGGGCCTGACCACAAGCTCCAAGCGCACCCTCTCGACCCCGGCAATCGATCTCACATTCAAAGTTAAGGCAGATCATAACTCCAAGATCAAGATCCTCTCATTGGAGGGCGGCGCCGCATGGAATGCGGCGTACCGGCTCGACCTCGGCGCCGGCAATGCCACGATCACCGCCAAGGCACAGCTTGCGGTCGCGGGGCTCCGGCTCCGGAACACGGACGCTCAACTGCTCTCAGGAATGCCCGATATCGGACGATCGGCCCGGCTCGACCTGACCACCGGTCTCACGAGCCTCGATCAGTGGCTGAACAATCAATCGACCGAAGCGGTGCCTCTCGTCGACGCAGACGTCGATCCCTACTCGGTGATTGCGGCTATCGCGCGCCAGTACCCAAATCAATATCAGATGGGAGGCGGGTTTGGCGGTGGAATGGGAGGCGGAATGGGCGGTGCTCCTGCGGGAGTCGACTTTCTCAGCTATAACCCCACCGACAATTCGCTGATCATCCAAGGCCGTGCGACGGAGGCGGATCGGATTCGCTTCATCCAGCAGGCGATCCAGGCGACCCGCACGGAGGACATCTTCTCCTATCCGATTGGGCATATCGACCTTGAACCAGGAGAGCGCCTCACGCGGATTCTCTCGACAAGCAAAACCCCGGTCCAGAGCGGATATTACTGGTCTCTAAATTACCTGCCCGGCTCCAATGGCGCGAACGAGATCCGCCGAGTTCTTGAATTAAAGAACAGCAGCTCAGGCGCCTGGCCCATCGGGGCGGTGTTCGTCACGCGAGGTGACTTGCCGGTAGCCCAGGTGTCCATGCCTTTTACCGCAGCAGGTCAGTCCGCCCGGTTGGATATGGGAACGGCGGACGATTTGGTGAAATCGGCGGAGACGAAAGAGCTCAAACGCGAGCCGCTGGACCTGTACAGAACTGGTCACTCCAATCGCGTCTACTACGAGGTCGACCTTCATTTCCAGAACACGCGGCTGGAGAAGGTGCCGCTCGATATCGAATTCCAAGTGCTCGGGGACATATCGGCGGCTGACGGAGCGAAGATCGAGAAGACGGCGGTAGTCCAGACGCTGGAGAACCCGAGTATGAAGGCGACTTGGCGCCAGGACGTCCAGCCCGGCGACAAACTCGATCTCAAGCTTTTCTACAGCGTTGAAATCTGATCTCAATAGGCAACATATGTCTGCTATAATGTTCCGGTGCCGTGCAGAGCCAGCGCGGCCGGGAACGTTATGAAGCTACAGAACTACATTGCCGATGAGACCCGCGATAAGGCGGAGGAAGTTTTTCGATACGCGGCCGCCGTGCCTGCCGACAAAATTGAGTGGTCCCCCGGAGAGGGCAGTCGAACCGTCATCGACCTATGCCGGGAGATGGCAAAATGCCCAGACTGGGCTTTCGATCTGATTGCACCCAATCTTCCGGAGCGATCCTCTGAGGACCAAGTAATGGCGGAGAGCCGCGCAGAAATGGCAGGTTGGAGCACCGTCGAAGAGTGCCGAGCCGCCTGCTTCGAGAAGCTGGGCCGGCTGATCGATATGTACCGGGAGATCCCGGACGAACGGCTGAAGGAGACGAAGTGGCTCCCATACAACGGCGGGCGCGACCATACGGTTCTGGAGATGCTCGACTATCCGCGTTGGAACTTTAATTACCACTGCGGGCAGATCGCGTATATCCAGATGCTCTATGGCGACAAGAACATGTACTGAGGTCTAGTCGAACGTCATGGCAAGATTTTCGGACGATCCAGAGGTTTTTCCGAGGCGGAATCTCCACTGCCTTCCGATCGGCGGCAGTGAAACCGCAGCCCCGGAGGGGCGAGAGGAGCATAGCCGGGCGGTGAAGCCCCCGGATTGCTCCCCGAAAATTATCCGGAGCCGTGGAGGGGCGGCTCGAACCCGACTTGCGCCTCCGCGCTCTTACGCTCCGCGCGCTAGTGTTCCGGAGCGTAGTTTGTCACATAACCTCGACAGATGTCGCCTGTTCATGTCAACTGAAAGCGTTCAAGAGTGAGTAATTCGAATGGAGGGCGGCAAAGGGTGTGGGTCGGGATCGGCTCGGCCCTCTGGGCCTGCCCGGAGGATCTTTGGCACCCGTTCCGGGGGCTTCACCCCCGGCTATGCTCCGGTCGCCCCTCCGGGGCTGCGTTTCGTCTGTCCCAGCTTGAGGCTTCGGGCGCGTCCGAAAGTCTTGGCAAGACGACGCATTAGCCAGGCTTTGGGGGTGGTTGAAGCCGCTTGTCCTTCAGCAACTGCCCCCAGCGCCCATTCTCCGTTGAGTCGCCGACAGACTGAGCTTTTGACTCCAAGAGCGGCAGGGCCTTCTCTCCAAGCATCCCGACAAGGGCGACCCCGGCGGCCAGTTGTACCGGATAGCAGAGATGGGCGGTCATGTCCCCACCGTCGTGGTCTGCATCACGCGTATCGATCTGAAAAGGATCGTCGAGGAGACGCTTTGCCGCCGGGAGGAAGTCAAGCATCTTGAACGCCCCCGCTACCCTTAGGGCATGGCTGCGATCACGAGGGTCCCCACTCGTGAACAGCGGCTGAATCGTCTGTTCGATTCGAGTCATAACCGGAAATCCAACCACTGCCGGCTCCTCGCCGGTTGATGTGTCAAAGTTGATGACGGTTCCTCCCTCCGTATAGAGCACCATGTTTGCTCCATCGGGCGAGAAGAGGAAGTCCGGGTTGTCTTCCCACCAGTGCGAGGAGGGGAAGGTCTCCGGCTGAAATTGGTCCAACTTTGGAAATAGCTGCTTCTCAGAGTAGGACTTGCCGACCTTTCCCGTCGAGTCGATAAATCCGAGCACCTGATCGGTTTCGTCGCTTCCCCACGTTTGAATAAGGACCAGCGATCCGTTCGCGGCGAACAAAACTCGGTATGGCTTGGATGGAAGTGGCTTCGCCAGAGTCCACTTGGCGGTTCCCGAAGGCTCATTCAGCAAAGAGCAGCTAAGGGTTCCGCCCACCTGGCCTTGAACGAGACTCACGCTCTTGTCGGGAGAATCGAACTGGAAGACGACCGGCTCGACCGGCCATCGGGCAGCAAGTAAGAAGCTGATCAGCACGGCAGTTTAGGGTTCGTCGGGAAACAGGAAATCGACGACGTGATCCGGATAGCCCGCCATGACATCCCGCGCCATCAAGGTTGCATACTCGCGCAGCAGAGGATCAGGGTCTTCTTCGCCGACCTTCTGAAGGCGGGCAATCACGTCGGAAGCGGCTGCAGGTTTCCACTCCGCGTAGTGGAAAAGGCCGTGAACCGCGGCGCGCCGGCCGATTTTGCTGCTGCAGGTGAGGCAGCCCATCAAAGCAGGCCCTGCTGCCGGGTATTCCAGGTGACCACCAAGGACGACTCCCGCCTTGTAGACGGTGCGCGCGTAGTCATCCTCGGCACGGCAGATGAGCGCGGTGACGGCATTAATCGTATCGTCTACTTCCTGTTCGGTGCGTACGTAGCTCGGGAGGTCCTCAAACAAGTCCAACACGCACCACTGGGCAGAGCGTCGGTTTGGGTGGGATTCGTCCCACAGGATGCTGAGCAAGGCGGGCAGAAAGATGTGACTGCTGGCTCTAAGCTCGATCTCCTTTCGAGAGTCGCTTGCGATGTCCCGGTCGCAGCAGTAGAGGAGCTTGAGAAGTTCCAGGGGGCCCAGGTCCCGGATATGGCCCTTAAATCTGCCCTCCCACTCAAGCATTTCAGAGATCGCGAGCTGGTGGGCGAACAGTGGCTCGAGGCTCTGCGTCAAGTTGGCAAGCATCTCGGCTTCGGTGGCGCCTCGGTCCTCATGCCAGAGTTCTTGGATCTTTCCGAACACGCCGTTCGGGGTTCTGGCAACCTCCACCTGAAACGTCTCGCCGTGAGTCTCGAGGCTTGTTTTGCCCTTCCAATCCGATGCGAGTACGTGGTACCGGTAGCTGACTGGATGCGGAGGCCAATGGAATTTGATCCGATGTCCGGGCTTGACCGCGAGGGTATTTCCGCCCCTGGACGCCACGAACCGATCGACGAATTCAGCCAATTCCCGCGCAAGCGAAGCGGCGGTCTCCGACGGATCGACGATCAATGACATGGTCTTCGGCGGTTCAGTTTCCCCGACCCGCCGAATGATGTTACCGGGCGACCGCCATGGATCGATCCAGGAAGCGGTCCATCGTTCCCTTCATTTCGGTCAAATGCAGCCGGGTCATGGTGTCTAGGCCTTTGGAATGGGCCAACTGCTCGGCAGTGACGTTCTTCAGACGCTTAAGACAGTCCAGGGTAACCAGCCGCACGTCGTCGCTGAGGCTCCCTAGCGGGGCGCCCGCTTGGACAATCAGGCCCTGGGCGAACAGACGCTGGAGATCGCGGCGCAGAGGGCTGATGTTCTGGTTCGTTCCGATCTCAGAGCAGATCGAGTGGAGAAGCCGATCATAGTGTTCGTCGAGGGTATACGCATCCTTGCTGCCCGTCTTATAGGCGTTCTCCGCAACGTTGTCGGTGGTGTTCGCGCTCATTGAGAGCGCAAGCATATTGCCCTGCATGGAGCTTATGATCTCCCGGAGCGGAGCGTTCCACACGTCGTCTCCAACGTCTGATTGATCGAGGCTCATGCTGTTCATCACGGCCGGCGGGAGGTTGAAGTTGTCGGGCGAGAAGAAGGAGGTGGTAATGAGGTCCATCGCCTGCCGCTGCTCGGACGCAGGGACCGGCGCGAGGGTCGGTCGCTCCGCAGTGTCTCCTTTGAAGTTCTTGTTCCCAAGCGTGCCTCCAACGAACCGGGCCGCAATCACGCCTTCACGGAACGAGGCGAGAATGGTGCTCAGAATGATCTTCGTGCGGAGGGAGTAACTCTCGCCGACGCGTGGCAGGTCTGAGATGGCGTACTGACGAGCACGAGTAAGCTCCTGAAGCTGCTTGGACGAGAAGTTCAGCGGATCCTTACCGCAGTCGAACCGAACCGCATCTGGGTTGTCGGTGTCGGCCTCCTCGTCGGTCAGGTATTCGTGGCCCGGCAGGCCGGACTGGCTCGCCACCTGGCTGAGCGCGTATCGGTCATCGTCCGGGGACTTGCCGGTGGTGGGCATGTAGCCGTACTTGATGGCCCACAGGTCGTAAATGCCTACCGTCGGCATGAAGATCGTGCCGTGACCCTTAAGGACTGCCTGAGCGTTCGGCGGCGTGTAGTCCATCACGCTCGCACTGGTTCCTTCTTCCTGGGTGAGCTTGTCGTCTCCCAACTGCTTGGTGGTGAGCATCGTGGAGCCGGCGAAGTTGTGCCGCAGCCCCAAGCAGTGGCCGACCTCGTGGCTTACCGCTTCGGCCAGCCACTGATGCACGTACTCGTCTGGGCTGATGGTAGATCCGCCCGGAGCGGCCATCAGGGCGTTCCAACTCAAATTTGCCTGCTCTGCAATGTCGGAAGCGAAGTTGCAGGCATCGTTCGTCCAACCAAACTTCGCAAGGCGTGCCTCGGCTTGCTCCTGTAAGAGGTCCTTAGGGGTCTCGAACAGGTATTTGTCGTCTTGGATCTTCCGGGTCTTGTCCCGTAGCAGAACCTGCATCTGACGCTGGGCGCCGTTCTGCATCGCGATGGGCCAGTTGCGCTCGTGCTGGGCGATCAGCGACTGGAGCACGTTGCCGTCGAGGGTAATGCTCGCACTGAGGATTTGTCCGCTGAAGGGATCGGTCCTGAGGAGAGATATGGCTGCGAATGGAGCCTCCGGGCCCACAAGGAGGCGGATCACATTGTATCGGCCGTCCGCATGGTCGTAGTCCTTGTCACCGGCCGCGACCTCCTGGACCTGCATGACGTTCTTAAGGCCGATCGCCTCAAACGCCTTGTTCCACCGGAGCACCCCTTCCTTGACTGCCGAGCGATATTTAACAGGAATTGAAGGGTCGATCGTCCAGACGATCGGTTTCACCGGATCCGAGAGCGCTGCGCTCGGGTCCTTCTTATGAAGGTTGAAGCGGTTGATGAAGTGGACGTCCTTATCCTGCTCAAGGAACCGGTCGACCGAATAGAAGTCGGTGGTGAAGTAGCCGATTCTCGGGTCTGCGTATCGCGCCACGTAGTCCGAGTCTTTCCGCCAGCCGAGGGTGAAATTGATCCTAACCGGCGCGCTGCGGTCGTCCTCAAGCGTGTTCCCGCCCAGTCCCAAAAGCTCCATCAAAGGGTTGGGTTCCGCTCCGTGCGGGGAGTAGTAGTGGAGCTGCATTTGGACCACCGTGTTCTCCGGAAAGCCCTTGACATAGAGCGGCTCAGAGCGGGACGGGTCAAGCTGGTACGGACCGCCGAGGCTTCCCGCGATCATCTCGCTGAGGTGAAACAGGTCGCCCGTGAAGAGGCTGGTGACATTCACCAAGAGCAGGTGCTTCTGGTTGTTGTGCTGCTCGACCCGGAACGTGTTGAGCATGGCGTCGGGAAACGTCCGCTCCGCGCCGGTCTTAAAGGTAGCGCCGGCCGACCAGCGGTTGGTGATGTTGGGCCGCTCCAGCCAAACCATGTCGTCTTTTCGCTGGAATGTGAACGCGTCTACCGCTTGGCCACCGATCGGCATTCCAGCGTGCATGAACATAGTGTCCAGGCCGGAGTCAAACGCGGCTTGAATGAGGAACACTTTCCCGATCTTGTCTTCGGGCAGTTCCAGATAGATGTTCTTGCCCTTTTGATAGAGCGGCATCGAGCCGTCAACCCGCTTCAGGTCCTTGACGAACTTCTCAAAATCGATCGTGTCGTCGTCTTTTTTGGAATCCGGCGTCGTCGCCTTCGGGGAGTCCGCAGCAACTGCGTCCTTGTCGGCGGCCTGGGCCCAGCCACAGGCCGGAATGCCAAGGGCCAGAAACACTGCAAGTGTCGCGTAATTTCGAATTTTCACGTGGTGTATGCCTTTGATTGCAGGAGAAAAGGAGAGCCTAGGGTCTTTAATTCGACGGGGGGAACCAGACAGTTCCATTGTTCTCCGAAACCAACAAAAACGCGTTTGCCCTCGGAGAAACTTCTTTAGGTATCTAAACGATTCCAGGAAGCCCATCGTTCACGCCTTTCATGAAGTATTCGTGAATCTTCCGGCTCGTGACCTTCCGACCAGGACTGCTCTATTGCGATGTTGCTTCAAGACCGATAAAAACCCGTAGGGTAACCTAACGCCATACCCTACTACGGAGATCAGCCCTTTGATAAAATCATCGGGCGCGGCTACCGCTGTCAAGCCGGAAGCTGCGCTACAACAAACGCCCTCCTTACCGAGTGACCGTCTTTCTAAAGAAGACTGTCTTGAACTTTTCGATCAATTATTCCTCGCGCGCTACTTCGACGTCCGCCTGATCAAAGAGAAACGGCGAGGGCGTCTTGTGGGAACTCTCTACTCATCCCACAACCAGGAGGCAATCCTGGTCGGATCCCTTTTCGGCCTCGAACCCGTTGATTGGATCTCTCCGATTCACCGGGATATGCCGGCCTTCTTCCTCAAGGACATACGGTCCAAATGGGATGACCCGAATCGCATGGGCATGACGATCGAGCAGGTTTGCGCCCAAGTGTGGGGAAAAGCGACCTCTCCCGGCCGAGCCAGGGACAACTGGTCGCACATCGGAAGCCGAGAGAAGCACATCATCCACTCGACGAGCATGCTTGCCGGTACGATCCCGGTTGCGGCCGGCGTAGCCTACGCAGACCGATTGAACGGCGTCAACTCGGTGGTGATCACGTTCAACGGCGAGGGCTCAACGGCGCAGGGTATTTTTCACGAGGCCATCAACTATGCGGCGGTTCACCGGCTTCCGGTGGTCACGATCATCGAGAACAACCAGTGGGCCTATGGGACCCCCACCAACTTGGAGTTTCCACTGGAAGATTTTGCCCGGCGCGCCGATGGCTACGGTATCCCCGGTCTGGTCGCGGACGGGCAGGATGTCTTCGATGTGTACGACAAGGTGACGGAGGCGGTGGAATACGCCCGGAGCGGGAAGGGCCCGAGCATTGTGGAGTGCAAATCGTTCCGTGCCTACGGTCACGGCGACCATGACGACGATCGGGCGGCCCGGTATCGAGCAAAGGAACAGATCGACGCAGGAAGGTCGAGAGACCCGATTCGGGTCTGCCGGGACCGGCTTCTCAAGTTGGGTTATCTCTCCGAAGCCGAAGCCCACCGTTACGAGGCGGAAGGGAAGAGTGCAAACGAAGCGACGAACGAAGATTTCCCGCCCAGGGTGGTGGAGTTCTTGAGCCGAGGAATCGAGTTCGCACTGAAGAGTCCTCTTCCACCGGCAGAAGAAGGCGGAAAGTGGGTCTTTAAGGAGAAGTCCAAGTGAGCGCTCCCGTCATTCTGCCCAAGCAAGCGGAGGACACCTCCAGCGCGCTTAAAAAGAACTATCTAACCGCGCTCAAAGAGGGTCTGTTCGAGGAGATGGAACGAAACCCTCAAATGATCTGCCAGGGCGAGGACATTGGCCTCCTGGGCGGAGCATTTGGTGTCACGGAGGGTCTCCAGTCCAAGTTTGGGACCGACCGAGTCGTCGATATGCCTATCTCGGAGGCCTGCATCGTCGGATCGGCGGTGGGTATGGCCCTCAATGGGAAGACCGTCATGGCCGAGATGCAGTTCATGGACTTTATCTCTTGCGGCTTCGACCAGATTGTCAACATGATGGCGACCTTCTGCTACCGAACCGCCGGCGAGGTGAATCTGCCGATCGTGGTGCGTGGTCCTGCCGGAGCCTACGGCGGTGGAGCGCTGTATCACAGTCAGATGAACGAGGCATGGTTCTGCAATGCCCCGGGACTCCGGGTGCTCTGCCCATCCACCCCGTACGACGCCAAGGGCTTGCTCAAATCTGCTCTCCGGGATGGAAACCCTTGTATCTTTTTTGAGATCAAGGAGCTCTACCGCCGTCCGGACATTCGTGAAGAACTGCCTCACGACGACTTTACGGTCCCGATCGGGAAAGCCGCCGTGCGCCGCGCCGGAAAGGATATTACGCTCGTCAGCTACGGGCAAAACGTCTACCACTGTCTGGCCGCTGCGAAAGAGTTGGAGAAGTTCAAGATCTCGGCCGAGGTGATCGACCTGCGGTCGCTCGTGCCGCTTGATGAAGAGACCATCTTCAACTCCATTCGCAAGACCAACCGGCTGGTGGTTGTGAACGAGGCGCCGATGACCTGCGGGTTTGCGGGAGAAGTGATCGCACGGGTGAGCGAGAAGGCCTTCGGCCTCCTGGACGCGCCGCCCGTTCGCGTCACCCGACTGGACACTCCCGTGCCCTGGGTCAAGCCGCTCGAACTCTTCGTGCTGCCGTCGGTTGAGAAGGTCGTCGCCGCTGCGCTGAAGACCGTCAAATACTGAACTTCGTCAGACGGCGCGCTTGGCTCGGACCTAGTTTGTGTCTTGTCCCTGCCTCGGCCGACAAACTTTGGCTGCTGCCTGACAAAGCTTTCGAGCACCGAGAGCTAGCAACCGAGCCCTTGTCAACAATCTGGCCATAACAGTAGCGTTGAAGTTCGTGTGAAGGGATGTTGAAGGAGTTGGGTGTTGCAACTCTGATTCACTGCTCCCGAGATAGCAGCGGGAATTCGAGCAATTTATTATGTGTAAGCGGACAGCGACTTGCCCATATCATCCACTTTTCTTATGATCGCGGTCAGATGTCGCCACAAATAAACAGACGTTCATTCATCAAGAGCATGGCGATGAGTGCAGTCGGGGTTGCATTGGGCGGCTCTCTTTCTTCGTGCGGGGGAGGTGGGGGAGGAGGTGGCGGATCAACAGTTTTGCCCTCCCGCGTCGCTCAGTTGGGGGCAGACCCGACATTCCTGATTCCAGCAGGGTCTTCTGTGCTCTCAGGTACCGGACGGGTGGCTCTAGCTGCCAACGGCTCTGCAATGGTCAAAGCCTCAACGGCGGGCGTGCAAACTTACATGTGCACAGACAGCGCAGGAACTTTGCGTGCTCTTTCGATGGGTGCCTCTGCAACCGGACCAGCCGCACCGAGCTTTTCTGCTGCGTCCACAGCTCAAGCGCTTCTTTTTCTCTGCCCCGGCATGATTGCCTTTGACTCCTCAACAGCTGCTCAACGGCTTAGCGCCATCAACTCTCTTCCGTCGTTTCCATCCCTCCAGGCGTTTATTCAGGCAAACGCGGGGAAAACCTTACAAGCGTACACGGCTACTCCAAAGTACACATCCTTGCTTGATGCTTGTATCACTGAGTACCTAAGCCTGCATGGCGATAAACCTAGTACCTCAACTCCCGATAGCAACGGTTTTGGCGTATCGTTGTCGTTTCCGCCGGTTGTGGCTCCACAATTCACCAATTCTTCTCCTAGATATCTCAGCATCGTTCTCGAGCAACTCGCTGGCGGAGTCACCAAAGAAACCGATGCAGTGACCGTTACCGATAGCGGGCTTTTAGCCCATGGGTCAGGTCTCTTACAGGGGACGGCACTAATTTCAGCAGGAACACTGGTAAGCACCTTGCTGGGGGCCCAAAATGAGGGGGTTGGCACAGCCGGTCTGACGTACGATTCTGATGACAACGTGGACACGCTAAGGTATTGGGCTCTCGGCGTGGGAGCCTGGAGTGCAGACCCTCCGGACAATGTTTCGTCGGCAGGAAATCTAGTGGAAGCCTGCTATTTTTCTCTTCTGTATTACATTGCTTTTCCAGCCATCGATGCCCTTCTCGCGGGTGCTGGCGAGATCTATAAAGTGTTAGTCGATAACATTAAGCCAATCTGGGCTGTAGTTCAAAAAAATATTAACGTTATCGGCTTTGTTGCTGCTTTGAAGCAAGGGGGGGCCGCGTTGTCTGGAGCGGTCCTTGACGCCTTCTTTGCTGTCCTCGCTCTCGGCATCGCACTATTAGAGGCAGGAGAAGTCGCTCTCGCCGTACCGTTGGCGGTTGCAGGGGCGATGTTAACAGCCTACGCAACCGCTGCCGCTTACGTCAATGTGGGATGGGCCTTGGGTGCATGGTTGCAATCTCAAACCGCTACAAGTGTCGATATCCCTATATCCGGAATCGTTATCGGTGTTTCATGACTTACTTCCGTCTCTGGACATTTTCAATTGTCGGCTTACTAATGTTTGGGTGTGGCGGAAGCGCACTCATTACCCGAAGCCCTCTGAGTAGGCCCGGCCAGCTAATTATTGAAATAGCATGGCCCAAAAAA
>Ga0302326_10013567_pt1 | contig 17262 bp, 16 predicted proteins | sample Palsa_T0_3_FD_202264 | JGI IMG/M metagenome (GOLD analysis project Ga0302326, IMG submission 202264) | Peat permafrost microbial communities from Stordalen Mire near Abisko, Sweden - Palsa_T0_3 | ecosystem: Environmental > Terrestrial > Soil > Palsa > Peat permafrost | place: Sweden: Abisko... | reverse complement strand
ATCCCGGGCATTCTTTTTGCCTTGCACCAGAGAGAATAAAAAACCCTAAATTAAAGGCATGGACGTCTCAAAGCCTTTGGACAAGACTTCTGTTATACCTGAATTTCTCGCGGGCGGCGGCGAAATGGGTGGGCGTATCCGGGAGTTCGACTGGTCGGCCACTCCCTTGGGGCCCTTACATACCTGGCCGCAAAGCCTGCTATCGGCAGCCTGCATACCGAGATCATCGTGTCGGATAATGGAATAGGGTTCGACCAGGACCAATCGAAAAAGATCTTCGACACCTTTACCCGGCTGAACACAAAGGATAGATATGAGGGCACAGGCCTCGGGCTTTCTTTGTGTAAAAAGACCGTACATCGTCACGGCGGCGAGATCAGCGCGAGCGGTAAAAAAGGCGAAGGCGCCGTCTTTCGTATCCGGTTGCCGTTGAAAGGAGGAAGAGGACATAAAATTTAATGTTAAACGATCAGCGGCTTTGCAGCGCCAGTAAGGCTATACATCATCGTAATTATACGAGCTTTCTTATGGACATATACGAATTTTTTCCTGGGAGTTTAACGATATTAAGTGTTTGTGCCTAATGCCATGTAAGTTTACTGATCACTGAATGAATTTGCAAACGGAAAAGCTGTGAAACTGATGAGCTGTACTGCATCTTTGTGACGGTAATCAACCGTTGCAAAAATCCAATTTCCTTGTAAGCCCAGAATCCAATCCTGTAAGCCGATCCAATCCTGTGAGATAACCCGAGCCTGTGCACAAACCACTGTACCTTGATGCCGAACCCTTAACAGTGAATGAATTGACCCGTCGATGAACCCCGGCGGGTTTATTTTTTTCCGGCCTGTTGCCCATCAGAAGGCCAGCCGGTCGTCAATCGGACAAACCCTCTTGATACCCAACAAATTAGCCAAAATCCTGCTAAACAAAATGGTGGATAACTTCGGGAAACAGGCTTCTCTTTCCGGGATTTTTTGTCGTATATTTAAAAATACCCGAAAAAGGTTTTAGACAACTATGAAGAGCCTGTGCATTTGTTTGCTTTTTTTACCATACTTCACGTCGAATGCCGACAAGAATGACTGGACCTTGAGAAAGGATAAAGATGGTATCACCATCTTCAGCAGGCATTCGGATTTGTCGAAATACAATGATCTCCGCATTGAGGTGGACCTCCCAGGTACGCCCGCACAACTCGCTTCTATTTTACTCGATGTTCAGCATTATCCCGGTTGGGCTTACGCCACTAATTCAACCGTCATGATAAAAAAGGTCAGCTCAAACGAAGTCATTTATTATTCGAAGATCGACGTACCCTGGCCGGGAACTGACAGGGATTTTTATGCCGATCTAAAAGTCAACATGGACCCCGCCGGCCGGTCCCTGAATGTCGAGTCTGTAAGTATGAAAAATTATCAGCCTGAGAAAAAAGACCTGGTGCGTATCCCGATGTCTCATGCCATTTGGACCGCAACGACCCAATCTGACAAAACCGTACACTTACAATATATCCTGCAATTGGACCCCGGCGGATCTGTACCCGCATGGATCCTCAATGCCTTCTCTCTCAAAGCCCCGATGGAAACGTTCACTAACCTCAAGCGAAGGATGATGGACATGAACAGGTAATGCCGGAATCCCCTTCAGCAGGCCTCGCTTACACCTTCCTCTTCAGTGTAAACACCGTAATCTCCGGCCAGATGCCCAGCCGGCCCGAAAACGCCAAAAAACCAAACCCCCGGTTCACATACAGATAACGATCATTTTCATTCGCCAGTCCGGCCCAGTCCAGATATCGGTATTGGACAGGGCTCCATCGCCATCCCGCTGTTTCTACGCCGAACTGCGCCCCATGCGTATGACCGGATAAAGTCAGCTGAATGGTTGTCGGATGATACCTGATCTTTTCTTCCCAGTGTGTAGGGTCATGTGACAGGCAGATCTTGAAAGCATCCTTGTCTACCCCGCGCAGGGCCTTGTCCAGGTCCCCGATCTGGATAAACCCCTTACCCCAGTTCTGTACGCCGATCAACGCAATCTTCTGCCCCCCTTTCTCCAGCATAACATGTTCATCCAACAGCAGACGGTATCCCAATGTCGTATGGTGCGCCTTTAATTGCTGCAGGTTATCGGCCTTCTCCTGATCGCTGTTCCATCGGATATAGTCCCCGTAATCATGGTTACCGAGAATGGAAAACTGGCCATACGGTGCTTTCAGCGTACTGAACATGTCAATATACGGCTCAATCTCCCCGGCAGCATTGTTCACCAGGTCACCGGTAAACACGAACAGGTCGCTCTGTTGCGCCCTGGCCAGGTCAATGCCCCTTTGTACCGCCCCCTTATTGTCGAAACTGCCGGAATGAATATCGGAAATCTGCGTGATGGTAAACCCGTCAAACGCTTCAGGAAGATCATCGGAATGCAGCGTCACCTTATGCAGCCGGTAATCATATTTGCCCTTCAGCATGGCATACATAAACGCCGTGAAGGGCACAGCCGCCACCAATACCGCTATCTCACTGACAAACTTCCGCCGGCCCGGGAAGAAAGGCTCACCCGCCCTATCCGCCGGCCGGATGAGATGATCGATCATCCCATAGAAAAATCGTACTAAGTCCCCGATCAGCAACACCAGCCCGAAAAACAGTTTGGTGATCAAAAAAGCAAGGAAAAGGCTCAGCATCCATTCATGGAAAGGCCGCATCCCCGCAGCGGTCCTGAAACTCGAGAGCCCGCCAAAAAACAGCGCCGTCACGCCGAGGGATACGACAAGGTACCCCCATTTGACCGTCTGCCGCCAACGCGCTGACTTCCATCCTGAAGTAAGGGTCTGCAAGCCATTGAATACATAAAAGTCCAGCAAAAGGCTGACCGCCAGAAAGATCAGAAGGATTTTTAGAACACCGTTTCCGCGCATAATTCGAAAAGCTGATTATCCTCAAATATACATTCATTTTATTTCCGTAACTTTGTGCACCGCACTGCGCCGAGGCCCCCTGTCATTTGGCCGTCAGAATAACAACGCAACTGCCTTCTTGTCTTATAAAATAGCCAGTCTTACCTGATTTGTCAGCACCCTAAACTCGGGACGGCTTTTTGCTTCTAGTACAAAGGTTATAGTCATTTTTTAAACAAAACGAAGAAATATAATGTCAGAAACTTGGAACAAAAAAGAACGCGAAAGAAACAAGCAGCAAAAAAAGAAAGAAAAGCTGGAAAGGAGACAGGAGAAAAAACTGGCTCCTAAAGGCAGTCATGATCTGGAAAGCATGCTGGCCTATGTGGACGAAAATGGAGATCTTTCTTCCAAACCGGCAGATCCCAGAAAAAAAGTCGTAATCAATGCGGAGGATATCGATATCACCTCCAACAGGCCTGCGACAAATCCTGAAGATCATGTCCAGGTCGGTGTAGTCACGATGTTTAAGACCGACAAAGGATATGGTTTTATCAAGAACCTGGATACACAGGACAGTTACTTCTTCCACATCAATTCTTTGATAGATCCGGTCAAAGAAAATAACAAAGTAAGTTTTGAGGTCGAAAAAGGTCCTAAAGGGCTAAGCGCCGTCAATGTGAGGGTAGTCAGGGCCTAGCCCCGGCCAGGGACTGATTACAATAACATGAATAGTGACCGTTCATAGTTTTTCCCTTCGATATTTTTTAAGGCTTCCATACAGGAAAGACAATGGAATTTGGAAATGTCCGCCACCAGCAACGGGACGGCATTATAAAAATTGAATTCATGTATTTGTGGCCAGGGCCAGGGCTTTTCCCTGGTAGTGAAAGGCAATATAGCCTGCAATGCTTTTTTCAGCGATTTACCGGAAGGGGTTTCCAGCGTCCATAAGTCGACAGAAGTCTGTTCAGACAAATCCGCCACAACGATAAATGCATTGAGGATAAAGACCGAGTAATGCAGCGACGTCGTCCTCGTCAGTTCCAACGGAAACAACCCACTCGTATCCATTTGCCTGTCCAGCCTGTCAACTGCACGCTGCACAATCTTTCCGGCCAGTTCAACACTGTCGGCAAACAATGCCATCGCCAGATTTTGGGCATCATACCAGACGCCATGGTTGTTTTTGGAATTCATTTCCTTTTGAGCGATCCTGCTCGTCTGCATCCAGCTTAAAAAGGCGGAAAACCACTGCTTCATCGAAGTCTGGTCCCGGGCCGTCCAGTATCTGGAAGTCTGTAATAGCCTGATCCCATCGATAGCCCAGATAAAGAATCGTGAATCAATCAACCCTTCCGCTCTCCCCTCCGTAACCCCCTTTACCGCCTGGCCATAATTCAGGTTAGGGTTCATGCGGGTAGCCGTATCCAGGAACCAGACCTCCGCCAGTTGACTCGCATGCCGGGCATATTTCTCGTCATTGGAAAAATACCAGGCCAGCGACAGCAGATAGATATTATTACAAACGATCGGCAGATTCGTCTTATCGGTATATTGACGCACTTCCGGGTTCACCACCCCATCCTTGTTGATATAAGGAAGCCCGTTTGGCTTAGACGGATCGGGCCAGAAGTACGGCGCGATGCTCATATAATCGTGTTTGTCGCCGCTGGGCGGGACACCGCTTTTTTGCATGACTGATACTGGTGCATAATCCAGCAGTCTATCGGCATCCTGCAGCAGCTGCTCATAAGCCGGCATCAGGGCAGGGTCCTTCGACCGTACTCTTATTTTTTTATCAGCCAGCATTTTGAAATCCAGCTTGATGATATCCGATTTCGACAACAACGAATCCTGCGCCATAGTCCCAAACGCCACCAGGCAGCATAGCCAAACGGTCAGACAAGGTTTCCAAATCGACATTGTAGGATAATTTATTTGATAAAATCTTCCCGCATAGGGCTGAATACATCGATCAATACCCCCGCTTCGATACACACCGCCCCATGCAGGATATCGGGCGGGATATAATAGGCGTCACCTCGTTGAAGTACCTTCTTCTGACCATCGATCTCTATCTCGAAGACCCCGCTTTCCACCTGCGTGATCTGTGAATGGGGATGCCGGTGCAGCACTCCCACTCCCCCAGCCTCGAATTGTACCCTGACCAACATCAACTGCTCGTCATAAGCCATCAGCTTTCGATGAATTCCCTTTTCGACTTCCTGCCAGGGTACGTTGTCATTTTCAATAAAATTACTTGCCAATGCGTTTGTCTTCATAAATGATTATTTTGTTTGTTCTACTGTCCCAGCAAGGAATCCAGGGCCACCTGCGCGAACGGAATAGGTAATAAGGGATTCGCGCTCGGCACCGTCACACCCTTGCCTGCCAATAACGCCGATTGTATCCTGCCCAGACGGATCAGGTCATACCTGCGATGCCCCTCCATACACAATTCCCACGCACGCTCATTCAACAGGGCGGTAATAAAGTCATCCGGCCCCGGTGTCGTCGTAAAGTTAAGTTGATTTCCACCAGTTAGACCAGCCCTGGCCCTAACGGCGTTTATTCCATTGAACTGGGTCGGGTCCAGGGGATTCAGAAAATGTAAAGCCTCGGATTGCATCAGCAGCACATCCGCATACCGGGTAATGATCCAGTTCGCCTCGGAGTTATTGCTTTGCGCCGTCCAGGTCGGATCACTGCTGAATTTTGTATAAAAATACAACGGATCGGTGGTAATCGTCCCGCTGGCGCTTTTGTCCTTATTGGTAATGCTAAAATTTCTGCGGATCGAATCGGCAGTGATATAGGTATTATAAAAAGTCGCCGGAACGTAAAAAGAGGCGGAACCAGCCGGGGTCGTCTTTGCCGACGTCAACATCCGGATAATAATGTTCCCGACGCTGGGCGGTTCTGCAAATTGTACGGAGAAAATATTTTCGGGCTGGGCCGGAAATTTATTGGTCCAATCAAAGATCGATTTATAGTTCGGCAATAAGATATACTGCCCTGAATTGATGACCTTATTACATTCCGCCAGTGCATTCGTATAGTCATTCGGGTCTGCAACCGTAGTGGTAGCTCTCGTCAGATACACTTTGGCCAGGATCGCAGAGGCTGCTCCGGAAGAAACCTGCCCCTTATTGGCCGCGATGATATTGCTTTCCAGCAGGCAATTCGCCTCGGCATATTGCAGGTCGCTGATGATCTGCGTATAAATATCTCCAATAGCCGCCTTGGGTGGAAAAAGATTGGAAGTCGCGCTGGTAGGCGTTATCAGCAAAGGTACCTCCCCAAAGCTCCTGACCAGCTCAAAATAACCCAGCGCCCGCAGGAAGCGTGCATTACCGACAATATTATTCCTGCTGTTGGTATCCATCGAGATCTTCGGCACATTGGCAATGACATCGTTTGCCCGGTTGACCATGCTATAAATATTGTTCCACCAGTTGGCGACTTCCCCATTGGAACTGGTCTCCGTATAATTCCCAAGGGTGATCCGGTCCGACGAACTGGTAGACGGCACCGTCAGATCTTCTCCGCCAAGCTCCGTAACGGTCCAGGATGTCCTGCCATAATAGGTCTGTGCGGTCAACGTGGCAAAGACCCCGTTCAACGCTACCTGGGCATCCCCTGCCGACTGATAAAAATTATTGGTGCTCAACAGGCTGTACGGCGTTTCCGTCAGGAATTTTTTACAGGACCCCACCGCGACAATCGTAATAAGTAATATGATAATACCCTTTTTCATAACGGCTTTTTTAATTGTATGAATTATAATCCCATTTTTAATCCCACCAGGAACGACCTCGCTGAAGGATAGGAGCCATAGTCCGTATTTAAACTGAGATTATTGGCATTCGAATTGTTCCCATACGAATTGACCTCGGGGTCAAACCCGGAATAATGGGTCAGCGTGATCAGGTTCTGACCGGTGACATACAGCAACAACGATTTGATCGTCTTATGCGCGGGTACGCCGATGTTGTAGGACAGCGACACCGTCTTGACCCGCAGATAGCTGCCGTCCTCGATCACATCGCTCGTAATACCCGTGCTCCTCCTTAAAGTGCTGCTAACCCTCGGCAGGGTATTGCTCGTGCCCGGCCCCGTCCAGCTGTGGACAACCGACGACAGCTTGTTGTCGGTCGAAAAACCGTTTTGGATGTCATACAGGTTTTCATTCAAAATATTATCCCCATACACACCCTGGATGAACACGGACAAATTAAATCGCCGGTAGCGGAGATTATTACTAAAGCCATAGACGAACTTGGGCAGTGCATGGCCAATGATCACCCTGTCGGCCCCCGTAATGCTGCTATCGTGATTTTCGTCGACATAGATCGGATCACCCGGGTTGACCACCGGGCTCTTCTGGCCCGACGCCTTGATCTGCTCTTCATTTTGCCAGATACCGGCAAACTTATATCCATAGAACGATCCGATCGGATGTCCCACCTCCAGGATCGTCGTCGGCTGCCCGCCCCCCGTAAAAATGCTCGTGCTCGAATTCCCCGCCAGCAGATCATTGGTCCCATTCAGGTTCAGCACCTTGTTCTTGTTGGACGAGAAATCTCCAAAAACCCGCCAGCTAAAGTCCCTTCTGTCGATTACCAGGAAATCCAACCCGATGTCGATCCCCTTATTTCCCACACTCCCCGCATTGATCAGCTCACTCGAAAAACCCGAAGTGGTCGGTACAAATTCGTTAAATAATAGCTTGGTTGTTTTTTTGCTGTATACATCGATGGTACCGGTCAACCGGTTACTGAACAAGCCAAAATCGAGGCCCAGGTCCGTCGATGCCGTTTGTTCCCAGCTCAGGTTCGGGTTCGGGATATTATTGATCGCGACGCCAACTACCCGGACATTATCCAGCGTATAGCTGGTTGACGTGTATTGCGGAATGGATTGATAATCGCCGATCTCCTGGTTACCGGTCACGCCATAACCGACCCTTAGCTTTAAGTCGCTAAAGACATTCATATTCCGGATAAAGCTTTCATCGATCAGCCGCCATGCTACCGCTCCCGAAGGAAAATAACCCCACTTATTCCCGACGCCAAAGCGCGATGATCCGTCAGCACGCATAGTCGCCGTAAAAAGATATTTTTCAAAAAGCCGGTAGTTCACCCGCCCAAAATAAGAAGCAAGCGTATTTTTTTGCTCACTGCTGGACGGCACCAGCGGCGTCGAACCGATGCTCAGATTATTCGTCCCCAGGTCATTGGTAAAAAAACCATCCGCCGCACCGCTTAATGTCCCCTGTTCAAATACCTGCCAGGAGAAACCGCCTACGGCATTGATGACATTATTGGCATTGATCTTCTTATCATAGGTCAGCGTATTTTCATTGACCCAGTTATAATTGGTATTGGCGCCTTTGACCGCATTCCCTGTAGAAGTGTTTTGCGTGCTTAGGTACAGGAAGGAAGGCGTATAGAAATCCATGGTCGTATATTCAACATCCGCCCCTACCAGGGCCTTATATTTCAGCCCTTTAATAAACTCATATTCCACGTATGCATCGGTCAGCATCCGGAAATTATTAGTCTTGTTCGTCGTGCTCAGCGCATAGGCGACAGGGTTACCAGCCAGGTCCGCATATGGAGCGGGCCCGGTGGTATAGGTATAGGCCCCCGTGCTGTCCTTGATGGGGAGCGCCGGATTAAAGCGCAAAGCGTCGTACATCGTTCCGCCGGATGCCCCACCGTTCGTATTCACCAATGCCTGATTCTGGCTGGAAAAGGCCAGCTGCGAGGCCAGTCCCATCCTTATCTTCGGGCTGATCGTCTTGTCAAAATTAAAGCGCAGCGATCCCCTTTTAAACCAGGAATTGATCACGATGCCTTCCTGGTCGAAATAATTCCCGCTGAGATTGTACCGGCTATCCGTCGTGCCGCCGTTTAAAGACAATTGGTAGCTTTGGATCGGCGCTGTTCTCAGCACCGCCTTTTCCCAATTCGTCCCCTTACCCAAACCACTTATCTGGGCGGACGTATAGGGCAGGGCGGTCGTAACACCTGTCAGCCGGTTATTTTGCGCCGTCACCGAATCGAGATAAGTGGCAAATTGAGTCGCATCCATCATATGATACAATTTACTGACGCTCTGCTGCCCGTAATAGGTCTCAAAATTCACCGCTGTTGCCCCGGCCCGGCCTTTCCTTGTGGTGATCAGCACGACGCCATTCGCGCCGCGGCTGCCATAAATGGCGGTCGAGGAAGCGTCTTTTAATATCTCGATCGATTCGATGTCCTGCGGATTGATCGTATTCAGGTCCCCCGCACCGGGAAAGCCATCGACCACAAACAGCGGCTCATTGCTGGAGTTGATCGAATTGGTACCCCTGATCCGAATGCTGATATTGCCGCCGGGCGCGGAATTGGTCTGGATCACCTGCACGCCGCTGGACCTGCCCTGGATCATTTGATCGGGGCGCGTGATGGGAGTTTCCTCCAGATCCTTCGCCGGAATGGAGACAATCGATCCGGTAAGATCCCTTTTACGCTGGGTACCATAACCGATCACCACCGCATCGTTTAAAGAACTGTTGTCGGGCATCAGTGCAATATCGATCCTTGTTTTCCCCTTTATTTCCGCCGACTGTTTATTATAACCGACAAAGGAAAAGGACAGGGTCTTACTATCGGCATTGACCGTGATGGAATAGGAGCCATCGGCCTTCGTGAGATACCCGGTTGTCAGGTTGTTGACGCTGATGGTCACGCCTTCCAGCGCTTCTCCGGTCTTGCCGTTCCTTACGGTTCCGGTAATGATAGAGCTTTGTTGAGCGTGAACACAGAGGGATAATAAAAGAGTGAGGGGTAAAAGACGCAATCGTTCTATTTTCATATTGGCAGTTTTAGTCAGTCAATATTATCCAGAAAGAAAGCCTGCGCCTAACGATGCAATCATTTTTTTGTCTAATTAACTACCCTGATACTTGAACGTATTCGACGAAATCGCCTCATTTGTTAGATTTTATTTAAAAAATTTCCACCGATAACGTTTCCGGTAACGCTTCCGGGATTCTCATAAACCAATTATTGCTAGCTTTAGGTCAGAAAGCTAACCATATGAATAAGCCCGCCACCATCAAAGACATTGCGCAGCGGTTGAATGTCTCCATTTCCACTGTGTCCAGGTCGCTGCGGAATGCACCGGATGTGAACACGGAGACCCGGCAGGCCGTGATCGCCCTCTCAGAAGAGTTAAATTATCAACCCAATAAACTGGCACTCAGCTTACGGCAAAAACAAACACATACCATCGGGGTGATCGTTCCCAACCTGGATTATGTATTATCCACGATGGTAAAAGGGATCGATGAAGTAGCGCTCGAAGCCGGCTATACGGTGATGGTCTGTCAGAGCAATGAGTCGTATGGGCGCGAGATCCTCAATACCAGGAGACTGCTCGATAGCCTCGTAGACGGCTTTATCATCTCGGTTTCCAGCGAGACCAAAATAGTCGACCATTTTAAAAAGATCCAGCACCGCGGCCTGCCGATAGTGATATTTGACCGCGTCACCCCTGACCTGACTGCGCCCAGCGTACGCCTCGACAACGAAGAAGGCGGCTTTCTGGCGACGGAGCATCTATTGGAACAAGGCTATAAAAGAATTGCCATCCTCGCCGGTCCCGTCAACCTTGGCGTCAGCAACAGCCGTCTCGAGGGCTATGTAAAAGCATTGAAAAAGCACAAAATCAAGAAGGATGACAGCCTGATCATCTATTGTGATTTTAACCAGGACTACGCCTATTATGCCACCCGTGAATTGCTGGCCATGAAAAAAAGACCCGATGCCATCTTTACCATCAGCGACCGCATGGCCATCGGCGCCATGCTGGCCATCAAAGAGAAAGGGTTAAAGATGCCCCAGGACATCGGACTCGTCGGCTTCAACAACGAGCCGGTGGTGAGCCTCGTGACGCCGCAGATCTCGAGTGTCGATATGCCGTCGTTCGAGTTGGGAAAGGCAGCTGCGAAGCTGTTTATAGAAACGATGCATAATAATGAAGATATGAGCCATGTCGAAGAGGTGCTGAGGCCAAAGTTGTTTGTAAGGGAGTCGTCGAGACGGATAATGGTAAAGACAGGGAAGAACAGGTAGAAATTAAAAGAATAGCTTTCCGGGAAGTTTGGATAAGCTTTTGGGAATATTCGTCATTGTCGCAGGTCATTCGGCCTGGTACCTTTACACGGCATAATCTGCCAGTAAACCCAAAAAATAATGAAATACATTTTTATAGCAGCGGGAATTCTCCTTTCAGTGCAGGTTCTGGCGCAAACCGGCCTCAAAGAAGGCGTGAAAGCGCCCGAATTCGTCGCAATAGACAATGCCGGCCAAAAAATCAACCTGAAGAATGTTCTTAAATCCCACAAGGCCGTGGTCCTGTTCTTTTATCGCGGGCAGTGGTGTCCGTATTGCAACCGGTATATCCAACGCATGCAGGATTCCCTGCAATTACTGGTAGATAAGGGTGCCTATGTGATCGGTGTAACGCCCGAGACGGCTGCAAATATTGCCGGGACTGTTCAAAAAACACATGCATCGTTTTCCATCATACAGGATAAGGGTTACCGGATCATGAAAAATTACCAGGTCAATTATGTAGTTGACGATACCATATTGTCTAAATTGAATAAATACGGCGTCGATCTCGAGGCAAATAATGGCAATAAAGACCACGTGCTGCCTGTACCGGCAACTTATGTGATTAATCAAACGGGCAGGATCGTCTTTGTCCATTTTGATAAAGATTATACCCATAGACCCTCGATAAGGGCATTACTGGAAAAGATACAATCCATGCCTTAGACGCTTTAACTAAAATATCATGATGAAAGCATGGGATTTAACCGGTAAAACAGCGCTGGTGACCGGCGGTTCCCGGGGAATTGGTAAGGCCATTGTCACCGAGTTACTTGCACTCGGCGCGGAGGTCCTCTTCACCGCCAGGGGATCAGGCGAGGTCATCGCCGTGGAACAGGAGCTTAAGGCGCTTTATCCCGGTGTATCCGGTCTTACCGCCGATGTCTCCGACGCAGGTCACCGGCAACAGATGCTGGAGCGTGTCGGGCAAAACTGGGGCAGGCTCGACATACTGGTCAACAATGCGGGAATCAACATCAGAAAGGCCTCTAATGAATATACCACAACCGAGTTCATGCAGGTGCTCGATATCAATTTGCTGGCGCCGTTTGAGCTTTGCAGGACGCTCTTTCCACTTTTAGTAAAAGGCAACGGGGCGTCGATAATAAATGTCGCTTCCGTCGCCGGCTCCTTTGACGTTCAGACAGGCGCGCCCTATGGCATGTCAAAGGCGGGACTGATACAGCTAAGCCGGAATCTCGCCAATGAATGGGCCTCTCATGGTATCCGGGTCAATACCGTATCTCCCTGGTTCACTGAGACGCCGCTTACCGGCGGCCTGCTGTCGAACCCCGACCGGCTCCAGGCCATCACCTCGAAGACGCCCTTGCGCCGTATAGCACACAGCGAAGAAATGGCCGCAGCCGTTGCTTTTCTTGCGATGGATAAATCGTCCTATATTACGGGTCATAATTTGAGCGTCGACGGAGGCGCCACCATCAGGCTTCTATAGAAATAACCAGGTCGGAAAAATCGCCCAGTTTATTAAAGATCAAAAAACTAAGAAAAATCATGGAAAAATTAGCACTGCTGGCCCGACTGGAAGCCAGGCCTGGAAAAGAGCAGGAAGTAGCTGAATTTATTAAAAGCGCCCTGGTGCTTGCTCAAAACGAGCCCGCTACCGTTCGCTGGTATGCCCTGCAGATCGGACCTTTCACCTTCGGCATTTTTGATACCTTTGGCGGGGAAGAAGGCCGCGAGGCCCACCTCCAGGGACCCATTGCCCAGGCCTTAATGGCCAGGGCGGGTGAACTGCTGGCGACCCCGCCCCAGATAGAGCAGGTTACGCTCCTGGCGGTAAAATGATCGGGTTATGAAATTAAGCTTTGAGGACGGCAGTGGCAAGGGTACGTTCTGGTTGCGGAAAGAAGATGCTTCCTTCAAGGGCGATGGAATTCTCAAAGGAGGAACCCTAAGCACAATAGTATGTAACCGCGTGAGAGAACAGACTGTTGTCATTGACGAAGCCACCTACATTTTTCCCAAAGATTGCATACTCGCATTGGTAGCCAATCAACATTTTACCTTTGAACGGCCATGTGAATTGGTTGCCTGGCAGTTTAATAGGGATTTTTATTGCATTGCGGATCACGATGAAGAAGTCGGGTGTGTCGGTTTCCTTTTCTATGGTATCCGTCACCCCCTTTTTATTAGGCTGTCTCAACAGGAAATGGACAATATTTACCTCATTGAGAAACTATGTGTCGAGGACATGGAAATAAGAGACCGAATGCAGGGCGAGATGCTTCGGACACTATTAAAACGATTGATCATAGCCGTAACCCGGATCGCAAAGAAACAAACGGAGACGGGTCCCGGGCTAATGGATGAGAAATTTGACCTCGTACGAAAGTTCAACCTGCTGTTGGAGGGACATTTCCGGAGTCAGCATGAAGTGAGGTTTTATGCCAATGCCCTCAACAAATCACCTAAGACGCTTTCCAACCACTTCGCCCTTTTCAACTATCCGCCCCCTTCAAAGATCATTCAGCAGCGGATAGTTCAGGAAGCCAAGCGGTATTTATTTTATACCGATAAGACGGGAAAAGAGATTGCTTATTTACTAGGCTTTACCAGCCCAGCCCACTTTAGCCGGTATTTTAAACAGTATACCGGAGGCAATATCTCTGATTACAAAAGGATGGAACTATAAATTATAATCTTCGAATGCTTGTATGGCCTACTTCCATAGATTAAGAGAACGTAGGTAGCTGGAACCAAAATGCCGTTCCTGTTCCGGGTGCGCTTTTGATATTTATTGCCGCATGGTGGAGATCCATTATTTTCTTCACAATAGCCAGCCCCAATCCCATCCCCTCGTAATCGGCGGCCTCCTTACCAGACAATTGCTTATAACGCTCAAAAATATAGGGCTGGTCTTTTAACGAAATCCCGGATCCGGTGTCGAATACCCCGATTTCTATACCCGTCATTTTATCCTGTAGCGTAATCGTTATCCTGCCATTTTCCGGCGTAAATTTCAAAGAATTGTCCAGCAGGTTCTGAATAACCCTTTCAACCAATGCAATATCGGCAAATACGGCAGGAAGATTCTCCGGCGACTCCATTCGTAGTTCAATCTTTTTGTCTTTGGCCAATAACTCGTATTTCATCAGTATATCGGATACCAGTTCGCTTATAAGGAATTGTTCTTTGTGGGGTTCTACCTGATTAGCTTCCAGTTTGGAATATTCGAATAGTTGCCTCACCAGATGGGATAGTTTTTTTGAGCTGTCCAGAATAATGGATAGATACCTTGCCTTTTCATTTTCCGGAATGCTGTTCTTTTTCATTGCCAAGGTTTCGATATACCCCTGCATAATGGCCAGGGGACTCCTCAGGTCATGCGAAACATTGGCAATCAACTCCTGTCTCAATCTATCCATGGACTTTATTTTATCCATATTATGGACAATGGTATCGGCCATTTCATTAAAGGTTGTTGTCAAAACTCCCAGATTCCCCTTTAGATAGCCTTCAATCCTCGCGCTGTAGTCCCCCTCTTTGAATCGTTTCACAATAAACGATATTTTACAAATACTGTCGGTTATCAGGAAAAAAGTGATGATACCAACGACGAAAGCAACAAATAGCGTAGCAAAAAATATATCCGTCTCCAGGCTGTTAAAAAATTGCTTGTTCAGGGCTGTCACGACTTCCTCCTGTTTTTCACTTGCCAGTATGGCATAAACATACCCCGTCAGTTGATGATGTTCGTATATAGGGGCAGCCGAGAATATACTTTTCCGTTCCGGATATTTCGGGTTATCGCCCTCGACATATTTTTTACCGCCATCGCTAATGTATTTACGAACTGCGCCTATATCCACCTCGCGCTTTTTTACAGATTTATCAGGTACGATAAAGTCGATGATCTTTCCTTCCGAGTTCAGCAGATATACTTCGACGCTCGGGTTTATGACCATGATCGAATGGATAATGTCATGCGTGACAAGCGTATCGGGTTTGCTATCCTTTAAGGGGTGTGTGGAATTCGCAAGATGTAAGGCAATGTTCCCGTATAACTGTTGGTTAATTTCGTAAAAGGTCTTTTTTGACACCCGGGAGGCTATTATAATATAGGTAATTCCCAGTACAACCAATAGCAGTGTAAAGATGCCCGTGATTTTCCAAAATAGAAGATTACCCCTGATTGATTTTATTGGCATAATTATTTTTTTATAGCTCTTCGTTGAACCGGTACCCGACACCCCAGGTTGTCAATATGTATTTCGGATTGGAAATGCTCGCTTCGATTTTCCCTCGTAGACGATTGATATGAGAATTCACAGTATGCTCATATCCGTCAAAATCATATCCCCATACCAGGTTGAGCAGTCGTTTCCTGCTGTAACTCTTACCCGGATTGGAAGCCAACAGGATCAATAACTCGAATTCTTTCGGGGACAGCTCGACCCGGGAATTGTTCAACGTAATCTTCCGTTTGTCCATGTCGATCTCCAAGTCCCCAAATTTCGTCTGCGCCTTGTTTAATCTGTTAACCTCCTCCTTTGCCTCTTCCTTCCGCCTGAATATCACTTTAACCCTCGCCACGAACTCCCTTATACTAAAAGGCTTTGTCAGATAGTCATCCGCTCCCGTTTCGAGACCGAGCACCTTATCGATCTCTTCGGACTTTGCCGAAAGTATGATGATCGGAGTAGTATTTCCTGACATGCGGATGCGGCGGCATATTTCCATTCCATTTATGCCCGGTAGCATCAAGTCCAGTATCAGCAGGTCGAAAGGAGTTGTCGAGGCCAGTTTCAATGCTTCTTTTCCATTCTGGACGCTTGTTATTTCACAGGAAAGGTCTGCAAGGTGGATTTTCAATAGTTCAATGATTTGGACATCATCTTCGATAATTAATACTCTGTTCATGGTGCTGTGTTTCCGGGCTCAAATTTGGTTAAAATATTCGGTTCCTGAACGGCTGTGATACTTTTGTTAACATTCGGAGATGATATCGGGACATGGGAAATATAGTTTTGTGCCATCAAAAAACTATGATTATGAAAAGAATTGTTTCCAGAATGATTCCCTTTTTTTTCGGTTCCTTCTTATTGTACGCTTCCTGTAAAAAAAGTAGTACTTCCAATACTCCTGCCCCTAAAGATCCGGCTACAGCACCACAGGCTTCCATAGACCGGTTCAGTTCCGCTGCCGGCCACTTGCAGGTCAGGACTGCCTCAAACGGACTTCCCGCCGCCAACGCGGCGGTCGATTTCGACCAGGCACCCTTTATTACCGTGGGCTTTACGCCAAACGGCCAAATCGTCGACTATTATAATTTCGATATACAGTCTGTTACACCAGCCCCTATCTATGTTTTGCTGAAGCAAGGGGAAACGAGCCCGGTCGCCGGGCAGGCAAATATTATAGACGTCATCCCGGGCGATGCCGGGTACAATGATTTCTGGCAGGTTTATATGGTTACTGTGCCGGCTGATTATGTGGCAAACACCATTACGAGCTACCAGGAGATCGTGACTAAAGGTTATCCCGTTTCACCGACCTCCGGCCTGGTCAATTGCCCGGTCGTACCCAAGGGCTCTACGGCCAGCAAACGATTTACGTCAGAAGATCCCGGGCTGACGCAGGGATGGTACCAGGATAGTGTGGTGTACTATTTCAATTTTTCTGAAGCGGCGCTGACTGTCAACTCCAGCGGCCAGGTTCCGGTCGCTCCCATCTATGTCACGTTTAATATAAATCCGGGGCAGCCCAACGGGGGACCCGCCTCCGGTTTTAAGATGGAAACCGGATCTACCCAAACGCACAACGTGATCAGCGTCATACCCTCCGACGCCGGATATAGTCCTCTCTGGGCGGTTGTCGCTTATGATAATGCCAGTTTCAATTCCGTAAAAGACCTGAATACGGCGATGATGGCACCTGTACTCGTTCCCAATGCCGGAAGTGTGAACTGTCCGGTGGTAAGTATTCAACAATAAAAGACCCGTGAAAAAATATTTTATAGCGGCAGCCATCTGCATGCTGTTGTCGATCGGTTTCGGATCCGCGCTGTACCTGTATAATAAACCCCACCGGGATACCTCGGGCATAAAGCCTGAATTCAGCTTCGATGCCCGGGATTTGTACAAGGAATACCGAAGCAATGAGACAGCGGCCAACAAAAAACTGGCGGACAAGGTAATTGAGGTGAAGGGAACCGTCTCCGACATGCGA
>Ga0302326_10013564_pt1 | contig 17263 bp, 9 predicted proteins | sample Palsa_T0_3_FD_202264 | JGI IMG/M metagenome (GOLD analysis project Ga0302326, IMG submission 202264) | Peat permafrost microbial communities from Stordalen Mire near Abisko, Sweden - Palsa_T0_3 | ecosystem: Environmental > Terrestrial > Soil > Palsa > Peat permafrost | place: Sweden: Abisko... | reverse complement strand
CTTCTGCCACCGGTAGAAGACCGTCGGCTGCAGACCCAGTTCCTCGCACAGGTCCGATACCGCCACGTTCTCCAATAATCGTCGCTTCAGAATCGCGACCTTCTCCTCTGCTGTGTAGTGCTTCCGTTGCTTCTTCACTGGCGCTCTCCGTTAGCTTAACGGAATACGCCCTCTTCTCCATTTCCAGCTGAGGCGGGACAGTACCATTCGATGGTGCGAGGGGAGATGTTCTGGAGGTATTTCCGTTTTTTTGACAAACTGCTCGAATTCCCAAGGCATGGGGTCAATCGCTCCTCAGTTCAAAAAAGAGAACCTTGTAAGTGATTGAAAAAGGAAAGATTTGGTCGGGGCGGGGCGATTTGAACGCCCGACCCCCTGCGCCCAAGGCAGAGATTAGCATAGGTAATAAATGTTTCGTTTGCAACTGCGTTGCTTTCATGTGGATATGGGACGCGCGTTGGAGCCTGTTGATCCTTGTTGAACCTGGAGGCTCGCGGCGGCTACAGAATTATCTACAGTTTGGTTTCCCCGAGATTCTTCCCTTATGGTCTAGTCAAAAAAAAATCATGCGGTCTGCCGATGATAGAACTTGACCGCCAATCCTCTGGCGATACTGGATACACTTCGGGCCGTAGCGGAGCCTTGGTAACGGCACTAGGAAAGCAAACCTAGACGGGTAACCGCGCGGTTCGTTCCACCTACGGCAGCTTGTGAAAAGCCACCACAGCGAATGAATTTGGCGAGCCCGCCATAGTTTCAACCCGCAGCAGTAGCTGAAACGGCACCGCGGCTGCTGCAGGTGAGATGCGGTTCGCCTTCAAGGTCCGCGCCATGGCATCCCGATCAAGCGCCACCCGGCCAGCCGCCTCCGTGGCTTCCGCGCTTGATCCTGCGATCAACAGAACATGCCCTGTCTGGTTCGGGTTGGCGGTGAACGAGATAAGCCCGAAAGCTTGTCCTGTGCCCCATCCTTTCGCACTTGGATTGTAGACCGCAGGCTCATCCTTCAACCTCCTGCGATTGCGAATCATCTCTTGTGACGTCGATGTATCGTAGAAAAACTGGAAATCCAACTGATCCTGAAAAAGCGACGCCCATGGATCGGACCGTGGACTGCCCAAGATGACGAAATTGTCGTCGGTGCGGAAATCTTTCAACTCCAGACCACGCGCCGGCTGGATCGAGACCTGTTGCCCTTCCTGGAACACACGCCGCGAGATGTCCATCGCGATATTGACGTCCACAGCGGCTATGCTCAAGCCCCGAAACGAGCCGAGGATCCGGCTTACATCCTGGGAAATCGGAAGATCCGGAGGCAAATATTTATGGTTCGCGTAGTCCGACAACGAGAGGTTATAACCGGCCACGGTCTCCATCTTGCTGAGTTCGGTATCGCTGACGACGATTTGAAGCCGGTGCCCGCTCTGCACCAGAGCGGACCATGGAAGAGATTCTGTAACGCGGGTACCGGGAAGGAACCTGGCGACGGCGGCCCACAACAATATTCCAAGCGCAATGCCGCTGAGGATATAGAGTAAGGGCGCCTTCGAAGGTCTCGACGGAACCGACGGTTCCTCTTTCGAAGGACTCACCGGTACCAGTGACAGAGTCTCTTCGACGGCTACCGCCTCCGGCTCTTCTATCCGAATGAATTCCGGAATATAGGAGCCGACCGGCAAGTCCAATCGCAAACCCGATTTTGACCCGAACTCGGTGTAGTACCGCGCCAAACGGCGCCGCACATCCGAGGCAGTCACTCGAACGATCGCATCCTCTCCGGTGTCGTAGGAGGCATTGCGTCCAAATAGCTCGACTCCGAGCACACGCTCCTTGAGGTCGTCGAATTGACCAGCAAGCGCTTTTTCCACAATGATGACCAAAAACTCCCTGCTTCGGTCACTGCCCTTGAAAGCGGCGCTCGCAGCTATCTGCCGCAGATGTTCCTTGAATAAATCCGCATGAGTCCTGGCCTCAATCGCCTTGGAAATGGCGGCGGATTGGTTAAACTGGCTACTTCTTCCCGGCATGATCGTACCCTTGGGTCCGCTGGAAAGGAAGCATATCACGGCTCGCCCAGCTAACCTCCAAGACTTAACTATTCTGTTTTATTTTCAGTGATTTGAGTGGACGTTAGCTAACGTTTCTGACGTTGCGCAAAGCCATTTGTGGGCATATAAAGGATGCAGGCTATGCCACTATTTCGAAGATTCGCAAGATTCTGCGCCGTCTTAGCCATCCCGGTCGCCCTGTTCTCCGCGCCACCGGCTAAGAAGACGCCTTGGTTCTTGAAGCCGGTAGTTCGGCCGGAGGTTCCAGCAGGCGCCACGCCGTCGGGAAATCCCATCGACGCTTTCATCGCCGCCAAGCTGAAAGAAAAAGATCTGCAGGCTACAGTCCCGGCGGACAAAGCAACCCTGCTGCGTCGCGTCTATCTCGATCTGATCGGAGTTCCACCCACGCCCGCGGAACAGGACGCCTTCCTGTCGGACACCTCGCCGGACGCCTACGAGAAGGTGGTGGACCGCCTACTCGCCGATCAGCAACATGGCGTCCGTTATGCGCGCCACTGGCTCGACGTGCTTCGTTACACCGATGTTGACGACACCATGGCCGCCGCATCTGGAATCCATTACTGGCGCGATTGGGTGATCTCAGCCGTAAATGACGATCTGCCCTACGACAAGTTCGTGCGCGCGCAGCTTACCGGTTACCGGGACGGCGAATACACCACCATCAACGAGAACGGCAACCGGCGGCGCGCTCAACCCAGGCCATACGATCTTTTTGCTTTAGGTTTCCTGGCTCGTGGGCAAGTCACCCGTGACGGTAAAGATACCCTCGAACTCCCCACGTCGGCTGTCGAAACTGTCTCGACGGCATTTATGGGCGTGACCGTTGGTTGCGCGAAATGCCACGACCATAAATTCGACCCCATCTCTCACAACGACTATTACGCGATGAAGGCCCTGTTCGACCCTCTGGTTGTAAAGCGCGTTCGGCTCGCCACCGAGTTGGAAACCATCAACTACGACCGAGCATACACCGACTACGAGAAGAAGAAGGCGGCTGCTGAAAAGCAATTAGAGGACTTGATCGGTCCCTACAAAGCCAAATTGTTCGAACATCTGATGACGACCTTGACGCCCGACGTGCAGGCCGTCTTTCGTAAGCCGGAGAAGCAGCGAACCGCCGCTGAGGAGAAGATCGCAGACGATTATCACGTCGTATTCAAAGTCATGAGCTCCGGCCTGAAGGAGTTCATGCCGCCTGATCTGCTCAAGCAGTACACGGTGCTTCAGAAGGCGGTCGATGCCATTCGTCCACCTGCGGCGCTGCCCGAGTTCTGGGCGGTGGAGGAGGATTCCGAACGCCTGAAAGAACCAAGCTATATCCTTACGAACGGCGAACCAACCCAGCCCGAGAAGGACAAAGCTGTGCAACCGGGATTTCCGTTCCAACCGGCTGGGATCGAATTTAGAGATGGACGGCGGGAGACTTTCGCCGAATGGTTGGTGGCTCCGGAAAATCCTCTATTTGCCAGGGTCGCAGTGAATCGCTTATGGGAGTGGCACTTCGGCAAAGGTCTGCAGCCAAACCCGAGTGATTTTGGACTTCTTGGTGGCCGCCCCAGCCATCCTGAGCTCCTCGATTGGCTAGCGGCGGAGTTTGTCGCCAAGGGCTATAGCATGAAGGCCATCAACAAGCTCATCGTTATGTCGGACACCTACCGTAGATCCTCTAGCGGCGACCGCGAGCTGCTGTCGAAAGACAGGGCGATCGATCCTGCGAACAGCACGTTGTGGGAATTTCCGCTTCTTCGCCTCGATGCCGAAACCATTTGGGATTCGATCTTCTCCGCAGCCCAAAGCCTCGACTTGAAAGTAGGGGGCAAATCTTTCCAGATTGCCGCTGAGGATGCGCCGAAACGGCCTGGCCGACAGGACGCGGCGAAGGAAGCGAAACCGATGGACGCACAACGCCGTGGAGTCTACATTCAACGCGGCTACCACCAAAGCATGGATGTGATGCCGAACTTCCTGCAAGCCTTCGACGTCGACGATGGCCGCACGCCATGTCCCGAAAGAACGCGGACCGTGACCGCGCCTCAGAGCCTGTTCCTGATGAACGACAAGCTGGTGACGGATGCCGCCGCGAAGTTCGCGGATCGGCTGCGCAAGGAATCCGGCGGAGATCTGAATCGTGCAATCGATCTGGGTTACCGCGTCGCCATTGCAAGGCCGCCCTCAGCACGTGAAAAAGACGGCGCGCTCACCTACCTAAATAGCGATCCTTCGCAACTGAAGGGTTTCGCATGGCTCCTGTTTAACCTGGACGAGTTTTCCTATGCACGCTGAATTTCCGTGCGGCCGCATTTCGCGGCGCAATGCACTCTACCGTTTTGGATTACTTGGGTCCGCAGTCGGCGCTCTATGGGGCGATGACGGCAAACTGACCGGAGGTTTGCCCGGCGCACAAAAGCTTCCGCAAAAGGCCAAGTCGGTCATCCTGCTATTCATGTGCGGCGGTGTCAGCCACATCGACACGTTCGATCCCAAGGACAACAAGTACGCAGGGACGATCATGGACGCCATCGGCTTCGGCGACAACCTGGCCCAACGCAAGCGGCCCGTCATTCCCTGCCGCAGAACGTTTACGAAGTACGGCCAATCCGGTATCCCGGTCTCCGACTGGTTCCCGAATGTGGGCGGATGTATCGACGACATCGCGGTAGTTCGCTCGTTTTGGTCTCATGAAACCAACCATTTCCCTGCTGTGATCGAGACCACCACTGGGCACCGCGGACGTCAGTTCGATTGGCCCACCATGGGCAGTTGGGTTTCCTACGCGCTGGGTTCCGCCAACCAGAACCTCCCGACTTTCGTGAACATCGGCCGCCCTTCATCCTCCGTGCAATTGAGCGGGGGCTTCATGGGCGCTACATACGCGGCGACCCCATTTCAAACCGGCGCCACGCCGATTCGCGATTTGAATCCACCGAAGGACCTGAGCACGACCGAGCGCGACAAGCAGATGGAGACGCTGGTCAAGCTCAATCAGGAATTTCGTGATGAATACGCGCTCAACGGCGACATTTCCGCACGTCTGAAAGCCTATGAACTGGCCGCGCGGATGCAGCTTTCCGCCCCTCCGCTCGTGGATTTCGCGAATGAGCCGAAGAGCACGCTGGACCTGTACGGAATCGGCACCAAAGTGACTGACGACTTCGGCCGCCAGTTATTGCTCGCGCGGCGCATGGTGGAAAAAGGCGTGCGTTTCATCCAGATCTGCCACGCCGGTGGCGGCAATGGTTCCTGGGACGCCCACGTTGATATGGCGACTCACGAGCCCCTTTGCCGTGCAACCGACAAACCCATCGCGGGACTGCTCAAGGACCTGAAATCTCGCGGAATGCTCGACAGTACTCTTGTCGTTTGGACATCGGAATTCGGTCGAACCCCCTGGACGCAACACGATGACAAAGGCCGCGATCACAACGCAATGGGTTACACATCGTGGTTCGCGGGCGGAGGCGTCAAGGGCGGTATCGTTCACGGCGCGACAGACGAGGTTGGCTACAAAGCCGTGGAAGACCGCCACTACTGCAGCGATATTCATTCCACAATCGCGAATCAAATGGGCCTTGATTACACCAAGATGGATTTCCAGTACAACGGCCGTACCTTCCATCTGATCGAAGAAGGCAACGGTCCTATCAAGCAGATTCTTGCCTAGGCGAATAACTTATGGACGCACTTTCAAGAAGGCGGTTGATGTTCGCTACAAGCGCGAGTCTTGCCGCGGCAAGGCTGTTGCGGGCGGACGATAACGCATTGACCGCGAGGAAAATCGTCGAGCGGGTCCAGAAGAACGTCGCCATTCCCTGGCGCGAAACCACCGTCGACAACTTTAAGGACGGGAGCAATCCCGACGTTCCATTAACCGGAATCGCAACTACGATGGTGGCGACGTTCGACCTGTTGCGACGCGCTGCGGCGGCGAAGAAAAACCTCATCATCGTCCACGAACCTACGTACTACAGCAATCTCGACGATCCCAAGGACGTTGTGAACGACCCGATGTTCCGCATGAAGAGAGACTTTGTGGCGTCGAACGGACTCTCGGTCTTTCGTTTCCACGACCACTGGCACGGCCGCAAACCCGACGGCATCATCGACGGCATGGCGATGGGGCTCGGCTGGAAGAAATACCAAAACCCGGACAATCCACGCCTGTTTCTTCTGCCCGAGATCACATTGAACAGCCTTGCCCTTCAAATCGGCCGTCAACTTAAAGTCCGTGCGATCCGCGTGATTGGCGATCCGCAACTGAAGGTGACCCGCGCCGCTTTCAACCCCGGTTCAACCGGGCTGAACCAGGTGATGCGCTATTTCTCCGGCAATGATGTCGATGTCTTCGTCTGCGGCGAGCCACGCGAGTGGGACGCATGCGAGTACGCTCGCGATTCCATCGCCGCCGGAAAGAAAAAAGGAATGATCATTCTGGGCCACGACATGTCGGAAGAAGCCGGAATGGAGGAATGCGCGCGCTGGCTGAAATCTTTTGTTACAGAGGTGCCTGTCGAGTTCATGTCTGCGGGCGAAGCTTTCTGGATACCTTCAAGTTCTTAGCTCGTCCGGTACAACGGAGGGCCCCCGTGCGTCTGTGATATGCTGCGCACGGGATCGTCCCTATGTCGGGAAGAGCTAACCAGTTAGACCAGATGGACGCGATTACGAAAGTAATCGAAATCGCTCCTCACGCGGAAGGCATCAAAGCACACGCCAGGCTGATAACTGAAAGCGTTGCGTTCAAAGGAAGCCGCCGCAGTCAGCAATTTCTTCTGTTCGTTGTGGACAACGCCTTAGCCGGCCACTTCGATGAACTGAAAGAGCGCACGCTAGGTCACAAGTTATTCGGGCGTGAGCCGAGCTACAACACTGCTGACGACGCAATCGTCAGAGTCACCGCGTGTGACGTTCGAAAGCGGCTTACCCACTTCTATTCGGATTTCGGCGGACATGCCGAGTTTCGCATCGAATTTCCCTTGGGATCCTACATCCCCGAGTTTCAGGTTCTCGCCCCGGTCTTGTCTGAAACACATTTGTTGCCAAGCGCCCCACTGAGCGTGCCCTCGGAGGCAGGCGAGACGAAACCCGCCCGTCCGATAGCGCCGCCACCACGCTGGATCGTTTACGGATTGGCCGCGCTCGCTGTGTGTGGTGCGTTGTGGCTTGGGATGCGCGGCACCCTTGCGACGGATAGCAAGTCTCCCGAACGTCAGTTGCCGTGGTCGGCTGTATTCCCGCAGAACCGGCATACTCACTTCATTTTTTGCGACCCGGAAATCGTGAGTATTCAAAAGCTGTCGGCCCACACGCTTTCGCTTTCCGACTACGCAAATCAGCATTATTGGCCTGCCCCCGAACTCATGACGCCCGAACAGAACTGGCTGGCGAACTCGGGCACTTTCCGGGGCGTGAGCGTATCCTCTGTCGACACGACCATCCTCCTCGCGATCGCGGGTTTGGGTTTCCGCCATCCGTTGCACGACGTCGATACGCACACCGCACGCGGCTTTCGTTTGGCTGATTTCAAAACGGAGGATAGCTTTGTTCTGTTGGGGAGCCCACGATCTAACCCTTGGGTCGAGCTGTTCCAGAACCAGCTCGACTTGACGTTCGAATTCGATGAAGCCCGCAAGGCGGAGTACATTCGCAACAAACGCCCGGCCAGCGGCGAATCACCCACCTACATTCCCACAGCCGCCGGGTGGGACACAGGTCAGGCTTACGGCATCATCGCCCTGGTAGGCAATCCCAATCAGAGCGGCCAAGTATTGATTCTGGCGGGTTCGAACGCGGAGGCCACCGAGGCAGCCGGAAAGATGGCAACAAACGTGAAGTTGCTCTCCCAAACCCTCAAGAACCACGGCATCGACCCCGCCGGGCCGGTGCGCCACTTTGAGATTCTTCTGCAAGTTTCTACGATGGCAGGCTCGTCCAACACTTTCGATGTGATCGCCTTTCATCAATTGGCAGATAAACCGCGGGAACAATAGTTAAAACGGTTTCTAACCTTCGCTCTAACCATTACATAAACGGACATTTAGCGCCTCTAACGTTGTTCTGCGCACGGAAATAAAGTATCGTGCTGACAACGACATCATGAACCGCAGAAATCTGTTGAAGTCGGCTCTCGCGGCGCTGCCGTTGATGCCTGCCGCCAGTGCGCAGGAAGTAGCGCGCAAGGCCGTGGGTCTTCCCGCGCTCACCATCAAAGACGTCAAGGTCATCACCACCAGCGGCGGCCGAAACTACCGGTGGGTCTTTCTGAAGATCATCACCAGCGAGCCCGGCCTCTACGGCATCGGCTCCGCGAACAACAACTACGAAACCATGGCGGTCGTCGCGGCCCTCGAAGAGCACCTCAAACCGTGGCTGATCGGAAAGGATCCCGATCGCATCGAGGATCTCTGGCAATCCGCGCAGATGAAGACTTACTGGCGCAATGGGCCCGTGAACAACAACGTACTCGCCGCCATGGACATGGCTTTGTGGGACATCAAGGGCAAGCGCGCCGGGATGCCGGTTTACGAGATGCTGGGCGGCAAGGCCCATGACGCCGTGGCGGTCTACGATCACCAGGGCGGCAAAACCAAAGAGGAGTGCCTGGACACGCTGCAGAAGTCGCTAGCCACCGGCTATCGGCACGTGCGAATTCAGTATGGCGAAGGTGGTTATGGAGGCGGGGGCTTTATCCCACAGGGTGAAGGAAACCGCGCTGAAGGCGGATACCAAGGCATGGCGTTCGATGAAGAACAGTACGTGGACGCCATCCCGCCCATCTTCGATTACCTTCGTTCAAAAGCCGGCTTTACACCCAAACTCCTCCACGACGTTCATTCGAAAATGAGCGGAATGAACGCTGTCGAACTCGCCCGTCGCTTGCAGCCCTACCAGATGTATTTCGTCGAAGACATTCTCCCACCCGAACAGATCGCGTATTACCGCAACATCCGCCAAATCTGCTCCACCCCGCAGGCTGTGGGTGAAGTGTTTTCACACCCCTATGAAGTGATCCCGCTCATCACCGACCGGCTGATTGATTTCATTCGCTGCCGTGTCGCGGCAACCGGTGGAATCACTCCGATCCGGAAGCTCGTGACTCTTTGCGAAGTCTTCGGCGTCAAAACAGCGTTCCAGGAGGGCGGCGAAAACGACCCCGTGAACCAGATCGCCAGCTACCACGTGGATATCTCCAGCAGCGCCTTCGGAATCCAGGAAGAGAACCACTTCCCGCCTCTGGTCCACGAGATGTTCCCAGGCATGGGCGAAATCCGAAAGGGCTATCTTTACGGCAGCGGAAAGCCCGGCCTCGGCCTCGATATTAATGAACAACTCGCCGCCAAGAACCCGCTCGGCCCCATTAAAGGGGGCGGAGCTTATAAAACCGATCGCACCATCGATGGCAAAGTAATAAAACCATGAGGATCGCCGCGCTTTCACTGTTCTTGTCCGCGATCAGCCTGATGGCCCAGACCAATCAGGAGATCTTCGATCAACGTATCGCTCCGTTACTTCAGAAGAACTGTTCCCCTTGCCACAGTGCGGTAAATGCGTCGGGCGGATTGAGTGTAGCGTCGTTTGATTCAGTCTTGACCGGTGGTAAGCATGGCCCCGCCCTCGCCCCCGGCAACGCAAAAGAATCCTTGGTGCTCCAGTACGTACGCGGTCAGCGCACTCCTCAGATGCCGATGGGCGGCACGCTCGACGCCAACACCATCGATTCACTCGCGAAGGCAGTCGATTCCTTGAAGGCCGTCACCAGTAGGTCGAAGAAGACCGATCCCTATCTCACATGGCTTCTTCACAAACCAGTGACGCCGCCACTTCCCTCTGTGAGCAATGCGAACTGGGTCAAGAACCCAATCGATTCGTTTATCCTTTCCAAGCTGGAGGCGAAGGGCCTGACACCGGCGCCGCCCGCGTCGAAGCGCGACCTCCTCCGCCGCGTCTACTTCGACCTGATTGGTCTACCCCCCACTCCCACCGAAGTTGCCGCCTTCGAGAACGACGCAAATCCAGATGCCTATGAAAAAGTGATCGACAAACTGCTCGCCGATTCGCGCTATGGCGAAAGGTGGGGAAGGCACTGGCTCGATCTCGCCCGATTCGCCGAATCAGACGGCTTCGCGATTGACGGTGAACGTCCCACTGCTTGGAGATACCGCGACTACATCATCCGTTCGTTCAATCATGACAAGCCATACAACACCTTTGTCAAAGAGCAAATCGCCGGCGACGAAATGGCCGATGGAAATCGCTCCGAGCGTCTCGTCGCCCTCGGTTTTCTGCGCATGGGGACGTGGGAAGCGGACGCCAATTTTAAGACTCAGCTGCGGCAGGACGTGCTCAATGAGCTGACCGGAACCGTCGGACAGGTCTTCCTCGGATTCACGGTAGGTTGCGCGCGCTGCCACGATCACAAGTACGATCCCATTCCTCAACGCGACTTCTATCGCCTGCAGGCCTTCTTCGCTCCGATGCGCGTCGAAGACCGCGCCGCCCCTTTCATTGAATCCGAACATCCGAAATTGATGAGGGCGAATCAGCGCAAATACGAAGACGAATCCGACGAGGCGAACGAAGCGCTAAAGACGGTTGAAGCCAATCTGAAAGCCAAGTTCGAACCGGCGCACAAAGGCAGCGACTTCATGAAAGCGCTGAAGGATGCGAAGGACACCGCCTTCACCCCCGAGGAGCGTAAGCAGTGGACCGAAGCCCGCGATAATGCCCGCAAGTTAACCGAATTCGCGGCCCGTTACCGCGCGATGGCCTACTCAGTTTCCGACGTGACGCCCCCTCAGGTTCCCACCCTTGCCGATACTTATGTCCTGGCCGGCGGAGAGCTTGCCAATAAAGGCGAAAAGGTCGAGCCCGGTTTTCTACAGGCAGTTATCGGTAATGGGAACCCAGCGACTATCCCGTTCGCGGGTGGCAGTTCTGGTCGCCGTACGGCTCTGGCCGAGTGGATCGCTTCTCCGGACAATCCTCTCACGGCTCGCGTGATTGTGAACCGCCTCTGGCAGCACCACTTCGGCGAAGGCATCGTCCGGACGCCAAGCGATTTCGGGATTAACGGTGAACGCCCCTCTCATCCCGAACTGCTCGACTGGCTCGCGACACAACTCGTCGAAAAGAAGTGGAGCCTGAAGGCGATGCACCGCCTGATGTTGACCTCCGCCGCGTATCGGCAATCCACAGAAAGCCCCGAATATCAGAAATACTCCGAGGCCGATCCGAAGAACCAGCTTCTCTGGCGGATGAACTGGCTTCGCCTGGAAGGGGAAGCGATTCGCGATGCCGTGCTCTTCGCGAGCGGCCAGTTGCAGACCTCAGACGGCGGCCCCGGCGTCTTCGTCAACGTACCTTCCGACGTGGCCGACGGCTTCGAATTCTTCAAGTGGTTCCCTTCATCCGAAAAGGAACAGGCCCGCCGCACCATCTACACCTTCCAGCGCCGCTCCGTCATGAATCCAATGATCGAGGTTTTCGATGGCGCGAACATGAGCGAAGTCTGTTCCCGCCGCAGTTCCACCGTAGTCCCGACCCAGGCCTTCACGTTGATGAACAGCGACTTCATGAATCACGAATCGAAACTGTTCGCTGATCGGGTCATTGAATTCGCCGGGTCCGACCGGAATAAGCAGTTGGACCAGGCCTTCCTCCTGGCTCTCGGCCGCTTGCCTTCCTCATCCGAACGGGAAAAAGCTCAGCAGATATTTGTGAGCGCCACTCCCCATGATGCCGTCGCGCGTCTCGGGCTGGTGCTATTCAACCTCAACGAATTTCTCTACCTGGAGTAACCGTGAATATCGATTTCGCAAGACGCCGATTTCTCTATCAAAGTCTCGCTGGTGTTGGCGGCCTGGCCTTGCTCGACCTGTTGAATGGAGACCTACAGGGTGCCGTCAACCCTCTCGCTCCCAAGCCTCCCCATCTACCCGCCAAAGCGAAGTCGTGCATCTTCCTCACCATGCTCGGCGGCGTCAGTCAGATGGATACCTTCGATCCGAAGCAGAGCCTCGACAAGTTCGACAACACGGTGATGGATTGGAGCAAGGAGAAGAACACCGACCAACCGAATCTGTTCGCCAAGCCGAGGCTGATTCTCAAGAGCGCCTTCCCATTCAAAAAGTATGGCCAGTGCGGCATGGACGTTTCCAGCCTCTTCCCCCACGTGGCAAACTGCGTAGACGACATGGCCTTCGTCCGCTCCGTTCAGACGGAGAATGGAAATCATCCCGCGGCCGTATTCCTGATGAATACCGGCGTCGTCATACCCGGCAAGCCTTCCGTGGGCGCTTGGGTCACGTATGGCTTGGGTACTGAAAACCAGAACCTTCCCGCCTTTGTCGTGCTGCCGGATTTTCGCTCACTGCCCTTCAGCGGCTCGCAACAATGGGGTCCCGGCTTCCTTCCCGCCAGCTACCAGGGCACTGTCCTGCGGTGGAAGGGTGATCCGATCCTCGACTTGAAGCCGCCCTCCGACGTCACCGCCGGTACCCAGGCCCGCGAAATGGATCTGCTCCGCTCATACAACCAGGAATATCTTTCCAAGCACTTTACCAACCCAGATTTACAAGGCCGCATGGACGCCTACGAACTCGCTTATCGCATGCAAGCGGAAGTCCCCGGCACCTTGGATCTCACGCGCGAATCGGAAGCCACCCGGGAAATGTACGGCATGAACGACCCGGTCACTGAGTCGTTTGGCAAACGCTGCCTCATGGCGCGTCAAATGGTCGAAAAGGGCGTGCGCTTTATCCAGCTGTATACTCCCAGTCAGTCGTGGGACGGCCACACGGAAATAGTCAAGAACCACACCAAGAACGCCGCCGAGGTCGATAAGCCGATCGCTGCACTCCTGCAAGATCTGAAGCGCAACGGGCTACTCGATTCCACCCTCGTCGTGTGGATGGGCGAGTTCGGGCGCACGCCCGATAACCCGGCCGACCTTCGCGCCAAAGCCGGACGTGACCACAACACCCGCGCCATGACGATGTGGTTCGCCGGCGGCGGTATCAAGCCGGGAACCGTGGTCGGCGCGACGGATGAACTAGGCTTCAAAGCCGTCGACAGTGTCTATCGCATGCGCGATGTTCACGCGACGATACTGCATCTCATGGGCCTCAACGACATGCGGCTGACCTACTATAGCGCCGGACGGAATCAGCGTCTCACCGACACCGGCGGCAAGGTGATCAAAGAGGTCCTGGGCTAATCATGCTACGCCGCGTCATGGTTGGTGTTCTCTTCGCCTGTTTTCCCGTCTGCGGAGCAGGGGATTATTTCCCCCCGCCGGATTCCGAAGGCGGCTGGCGCTCGCTGATCAACCAGAATGCGGACAAACTGCGGAAGGTCGGCGGCATGGACCGGGCCAAGCTTGACGAGGCCTTTCAGTTGGCACAGGAAACCACCCAGAATGGCGGCCTGATCGTCGTCCGCCACGGCTACCTCGTCTATGAAAAATATTTCGGACGGGCAGCTCGAGATTCCAATCCTGACATGGCGTCCTGCGGCAAGGCATTCACCAGCATCGCGTGCGGCATCATGCTCAAGGAGAAACGCGATCTCATTCCACAAGGATTGGATACAAAAGTCTTCACCAAACGTTATCTCCCGGAAGCCTTCCCCCTCGACGATCCTGCGAAGGCCGATATCACCCTCGGTCAACTCCTTGCCATGACCGCGGGTTTCCATGGTGAAGCCAACAAGCAGGGCTACACCAACGGCAAAGAAGTAAAGTTGGACCCGGTTCCGCAGGATCGCTCTCTCGGCTTGGACATGAGCGCCGTTCGTTACCCGCTCTGGTGCAAACCCGGGGAGGGCTGGTCCTATTCATCCCCATCCCCCCACATCGCCTCAATCGTCTTGCGGCACCTGGTCGGGATGGACCTGAAAGACTACATTGAAGAGAAATTAGGCAAGCCCATGCAGTGGGGAGCCTGGAATTATTGCCTTTATCGCGGAAACGTCACTCTCCCCCACGCGAACGGTGCCGGTAGTATTGCCCTACACGCCACCGATGCGCTGCGCTTCGCATATCTCCTCCTTCACCACGGCCTTTGGGGGAGTCGGCAGTTGGTTCCCGCCGAGTACGTGGCCATGTGCAGCCGTCCTTCCCCCTACAATCCCCACTATCCTTTCAGCCTCGAGTTCGAAGTGAATCAGGATGGTCACGTTGCCGGCGCGCCGCGCGACTCATATTGGAAGTCGGGCGCAGGCGGCTTCGGAATCTATATCGTGCCGTCACTCGACCTGGTCTTTTACAAGCTCGGTGGAAATGATGCGGCTTACAATCCAGCTCTCACGCGTTTATCCCAACCGGAAAGTTACAGCCATTCTCGTGAAAACTGGAAACCAACCCGCCACATACCGGAAGTAGGCGTCCCCGCTGTCCTCGAAATGGTTTCAGCAGCCGCCAAGTAACACGTTTATCAACGTTACAAACCTTCTTAACCTTGCCCGAGGCCCCTCAACCTCATATGATCATCCGCACGAAGGGTCATAGAGACGGGTGAATTCGGGCCTCACACCACAGAGTTACGGCCAAGATTCGCTACGAACCTTCCACGAGGAAAGGACCGAGTATGTCTAACCAAAGGTTGTGTCTGATCACGACGCTGCTTCTCGCTGCGAATCACTTTGTATGCGTCGCCCAGGTGGAGCAGGGCGGTATTAACGGATCGGTTACGGATTCAACCGGGGCTCCCATCCCGGGGGCGAAGGTGACCGCCCGGAATCAGGCCACCGGGACACCGAGCGTGGCGGAAACCACGGGTGACGGTTATTTCAAGATTCCTTACCTCCCGGCCGGGAAATACACCCTGAGCATGGAAAAAGATGGTTTCGACATGGCCAAGGTTGTCGATGTGCCGGTGCTCGTCGGTCAGACCGGCACCGTCAACGTGACCCTAAAGACGGGCAGCGTGCACAACGAGGTCACCGTAGAGGCTAGCGCGGTGATGGTCGAACAGACCAGTTCCTCGCTCGGTTACGTTACGAGCACCACGCAGATTCTGGAACTCCCCACCGGTCGCAGCCCCTATGCGCTGCTGAACCTCTCGCCCGGGGTGATCCCCGACGGAAACGCGGGCACGGGAGCGATCATTAACGGGGGCCGCTCGAACACAACCGCTATCTTAATGGACGGGCAAGATACCCGGAATAACTCAACTCTGGACAACAACTACACTCCGCCGCAGGAGTCCATCGGGGAAATCCGTTTTATTACCAATAGCTTCTCGGCCGAATACGGCCGGTCCAACGGAGGTGTTGTGGCGGCCGCCGGGAAGACGGGAACGAATCTCTTACATGGCAGCGCTTACGACTACCTGCAAAACGACGATCTAAACGCGAACACCTGGTCCAATAACCTCAATAACGTGGCGCGTGGACGGCAACGAGTCAATACCTTCGGAGGTTCCATATCCGGACCCGTCTTTTTTCCGCATGTGTACGACGGGAAGAACAAGACTTTCTTTTTCTTCAATACGGAATTTCCCGATAATCATGGTGTTTCTACTCCCACGGCAAGTGTCCCAACCGATCTGCAGAAGGCCGGAAATTTTTCCCAGACCTTCACCAGCACCGGCGCCTTGATCACGGTATACGATCCTGCGACGACGATTCCGAGTACAACCACGCAGAGCGGCTATGTTCGGACCCCCTTCCCCGGCAACATCATTCCTTCGAGCCGCATCGATCCGATTGTTAAGAAGATCCTCAGCTACTATCCCGAGCCCACCCTCTCGCTTTCTCCGACCCTGGGAGTCAACTGGTCGAGGAATTTTGCCTTGACCACGATCCAGCGAAAGTTTTTCTCGCGCGTCGATCAGAACATCGGCTCCAAGAACCGGCTGTTCTTCCGGTACGGCTACCAACTTTCGCCGCAGACGAGTCCGTATCTCAATAGCCCCTACGCCAGCATCGCGTTCCCGGGAGAAACCACCAACGGCGGCGGAAACCAGCGAACTACCGCCTATATCGCCGGCTTGAGCGATACACACTCGTTTACGCCAACTTTGGTGGGCGAATTCCGTTTGGGCGTTGCCCGCTCGCTGATTCAGTTGACACCGCTCAGCGTCGGCTTCGACGTCACATCGCTCGGGTTGCCCTCCTATATAAAGTCGGCATCCGGCGGCGCCATCTTCCCCCTGATTTCGATCACCGGCTTGACTGCCATTGGGCCACAACGCGCCTCGTGGGACGTCGATAGCGAAAACACGCCGGAAGCGCAAGCGCACTTCACTTGGTTCAAGGGCGATCACTCCATCAAGACCGGTATAGACCTGCTCTGGTGCCAGTTCAACACTTTCCGGCCTGACTATCCGTCCGGCGATTTTTCTTTCAGCGCCGCGTACACGCAAGGTCCGAATCCATCAACTGCTTCTGCCACGGCGGGCTACGGCTTGGCGAGCGCCCTCCTTGGCCAACCCGACGGCGGCAGCTTCACGGTCGGGCCCTCCCTGGCGACTCTGCAGAAGAGCTACAACTGGTACCTGCAGGACGATTGGAAGATCAAACGCAACTTAACCCTGAACCTCGGAGTCCGGTACGAATATCAGACCCCGTGGAAGGATCGCTACTACCACCTCGACTACTTCAGCCCCACCACGCCCGACCCGGTTACGGGTACGCCAGGGTCTCTGGTCCAGACAAATTCTTCGAACCCCTATCCAAGCAATTCCTATAAGAATTGGGCGCCGCGTGTCGGTCTGGCGTGGAGCTTCATGCCGGATACCGTTTTTCGGGCCGGTTACGGAATCTTCTATGCCCCAGGCAGCGGCGGCATCGGATCGAGCCCGGGAGACTTCGGCAGCGGATCGGAAGCGACCACCAATATTTACTTCGGGCAAGCACCGGCCGCTCCCAGCACGCCGGTTCCTGGCGGAACTCTCGCCAATCCTTTTGTCACCGGCTTATTGACATACCCCAACGCCCTGGTTGGCAGCAGCATCAGCTCCATCTTCCAGTCTTGGAAGACGCCGGAGAATCAGATGTGGAATGCCAATATTCAGCACAACTTCTTCAAGAATTATCTGGTTGAAGCTGCCTATGTCGGCAGCCGCGGAGAGCACCTCTGGAATAACTACACGTCGGATGCGACGTTCCCGCAGGATCTTTCGATGGGCACCCAGCTCAATAACCTCGTGCCCAACCCTTACTACGGCAAGATCACCAGTGGAACCCTGAGCGCG
>Ga0302326_10013561_pt1 | contig 17266 bp, 14 predicted proteins | sample Palsa_T0_3_FD_202264 | JGI IMG/M metagenome (GOLD analysis project Ga0302326, IMG submission 202264) | Peat permafrost microbial communities from Stordalen Mire near Abisko, Sweden - Palsa_T0_3 | ecosystem: Environmental > Terrestrial > Soil > Palsa > Peat permafrost | place: Sweden: Abisko... | reverse complement strand
TCGCCAGATCGCTGGCAGCTGTCCCACGTTATACGCCTTATAGTGAATATCGAATCTTTTTGTTTCGTCATTTTGGACAATTTGGAAATCAGTAACGAGCACCCAAGGCCGATGAAGCGTGTAGAAACTCCTCACGGCGAAATCAGTGCTTTTTTCGGCAGCCGTCGCAGCCTTCTCAGTAGCAGCCAGAGTTTTCTCAAGATTGTTGACTTGGTTCTCAGCGGCCTTCGCCTGACGCTGAGAATTGACTACAAGACCTTGGGTTTCATCTACGGTTTTTCTCAGGGCTCTCCATTGAAAAATCGCGACAATGACGTAAGCGATGGTTACGTAAACGATCGCCCAACTCGGAGACGGTGGCCACAGTTTTTCGCTTGCCTGATCTTCGCGGCGGGCGGATTCTTGCTGATTTACTATTGCATGGAGTGCTTCGCTGATTTGGGACTGGAAGGCCGGTTGTACCAGTTGTGGTGGGTGCCGCTGGTCTGCGTGGTCAACTGTCTCGGTTGTCAGCTTATGGCTTGACTTACGGATGGTGTTTGACTGGTCGGCCATTGCGCATTCGTTGTGTGCGCTGAATAGGAGTGACGCCAAGGCGATCAGGGTCAACGCTGATAATAGTTTTGAGTGCTTCATAGCTTCATCCCGTCCGAGCCCAATATAATCTCCTGGCAGAGTTTTCTGCGGTGGCGCTGGTGAAGGCCGAAGAGCCGGCGAAGCTCGATCCGCCTCCGGATCTCTCCATCTACCGCAAAAGCGGAGACCCTGTTGACTGTCTATCGGTTTCCGCCCTGTTGATGGGGCCATTATCTTGAATGAGTGCTGTAAAGACCCGCTTTTGAGTAGATGGGTTAATGGACCCCATTAGAAAGTTTGTGTTTCACGTGAAACATTTTGGGACGCTAGACGCTGGCGCCCCGACGACGATGCTCCCTGACCAGCCGCCGCAGCCGAATTGTCGTGTTGGCCAGATCGATGCCGAAACGGATGATGCGCGCATGCGAGTTGCCGGCGCCGCGCGGCATATAGGTGAACGGAACCTCCACGATCTTGAAGCCGCGTAACCATGCGAGCACGAGGATTTCCTCGAGCACCTCGAAGTTGCGGCTCTCCAGCTTGAGCCCGGCCACCACGTCGCGCCGGTAGAGGCGAAAACCGCTCGACAGGTCGTGAATAGGAATCCGCAGCGACGCGCGCATCGTCAGGTTCAGGATGCGGCTCAACAGGTCGCGCACAAGGCCGCCGTGCGAATGGCCGCCTTTGACGTAGCGCGACGCGATTACCACCTGCGCATTGAGATGTTCGCGCCACAGCGCCGCGACGAAGTCGGGCTCGTGCGACAGGTCGGCGTCGAGGGTGACGATATAATCGCCGCGCGCCCGCGCGAAGCCGGTCGTCAAGGCGCCGGCGTATCCGCGCCGATCCTCGGGAAAGACCACTGCGCCTAGGCGGGTCGCGGCTTCGGCCGTACCGTCGGTCGAGGCGCCGTCGACCACGATCACTTCATGGCTCAGGCGCTCGCGCGCGGCGAACGAATCGAGACCCGGGATCAGCGAGAGCAGATTTTCGCGCTCGTTGATCACCGGCAGGATGAACGACAGGTCCATGCGTCACATCCGGCGAGCTGCGCCGGGCGGCATTCCAATTCCGCTTCCTGTTGATTGACGGCCCATCGCCAGTTGCCCTCGCCGCTGCGGCCCCGTAGCTTTTTTAGCTGGGAAGAGCTGCGAATGAAACTTCATCTTATGATCAGAACGATTCTGCTGACTTGCCTGATGACCTGCGTGCTCGCCGGTTTCATGTTCGCGGTCGTCGCGCCGCCGGCGATGGCGCGATCGCGGATCCACCATCGTGCGGACGCGGAAGCCGGCGAGGGATCGGGCGAGGAATCCGGCGGCGTTGCCACCGCACCTCCCGCCGTATCGCTCGATCAGATTCACGTGCTCGGCAATCGTCCCGCGCCGTTCGCGCTCGATGCGCGCGCCGCGATGCTGATAGAGGCGCAATCGGGCGCGGTGCTCTATGCCTTCAACGAGCATCAGAAGATCGAACCCGCGAGCCTCACCAAGATCATGACCTTCTACATCACGCTGCGGGCGCTGCGCGACGGGCGGATCAAGATGGATACGCCGATTCCGATCAGCGAAAAGGCCTGGCGGCTCTCGATGGACTCGAGCGTGTCGCGCATGTTCCTGGGCGTCGGTCAGACCGTCCCGGTCAAGGAGCTGCTGTACGGATTGATGGTCTCGTCGGGCAACGATGCCGCCGTGGCGCTCGCTGAATATCAGGCCGGCAGCACCGATGCGTTTACGATCGAGATGAACAAGACCGCCGCCGAGCTGGGTCTTGCCGAGACTCATTTTACCAATCCCGACGGGCTGCCTTCGCCCGATGAATACACAACCGCCGCCGACATGGTGCGCCTCGGGCACGCGCTGATTAAGCGATTTCCCGAAGCCCTCGATATCACGGCGACCAAGGAATTCACCTTCGACAAAATCGAGCAGCGCAATTTCAACACCCTGCTTTTCTACGACCCGCGCGTCAACGGGCTCAAGACCGGCCACGTCGATGTGGCCGGCTATCATCTGGTCGCCTCTGCCCATAGCGACGGACTCGATCTGATTTCCGCGGTGATGGGCACCACCAGTCCGGAAAAGCGGCGCACCGAAACCGAGAAGCTGCTCGACTGGGCCTTCCGCACGTACGTGACGGCTCATCCCGACTGGACGAAGGCGGTGCCGGAACATCTGCCGGTATATCAGGGCGGACAGGACTCGGTTGCGATCGCGCCGGAGTCGCCGGCCTGCGTAACCGTCGCGCGTGGCGATGACGCGAAGATCATCCTGGTGTCTTCGATTCAATCGAAATATCTCATCGCGCCGATCGCCAAAGGTACGCCGGTCGGCGAACTGACCCTGATGCTGCGGGGGACGCCTGAGGCGACGATTCCGCTGGTGACACAGTCGGCCGTCGATGAAGCCGGATTTTTCAAGCGGCTTACCGATCGTGTCAGGGAAGTTTTGTAGCCCGGGTCCCGAAGAGGAAGTTCTGCAGCCGCCGGCTGACCTGCCACCTGGGTAGCCGTTTATTTTTCGATTTTCACTCGCCAGGCTCCCGCGGCGTCCCCGCGTTGCGCGCGGGCCTCGAACAAATCCGCGACCTCGATCACGGAGTATCCTTCCGCCTCGGCAGCCTGTGGAATGTCGCGAGCTCCGCGCGGATCGTCGAGCACCAGATCGAGCATATCGCCGCGATCCATCCGTTCGAGACGGACCTTCGCATACGCCCAGTTGAGCGGGCACTTGACGCCGCGAAGGTCGAGGAAAATTGTCGCGCCGCGATAAGCCATCGCTTGTGGATTGATTGTACCACGCCCGCGGGCGACGCCACCGGTTTGCACGCCGCCCGGTTCCCGGTAATAGTTGCCGGGTAGCAAATGCAATCGGAACGGTTGGACAACCAGCCGGAAGTGACCGGAATTATGGCCACAGACGACAGCAGATTTGAATCGCGCATCGGCAAGGGCAGCAAAGTTTCCGGCAAGCTCAATTTTCGCGCGCCGGTAAAGATCGAGGGCGATGCCGAAGGCGACATCAGCGGCGACGAGATCCTGATCGCACAGGGCGCGATCGTGACCGCCCGGATCACGGCTGCCCGCGTCGTGGTTGCCGGCAGCCTCAGCGGCGAGCTCGTCGCGAGCGAACGCGTCGAGCTGTTGCCGACCGCGCGCGTGCGATGCACCCTCAGCACGCCTAGCCTTATCCTCAATGAAGGCGCGCAGTTCGATGGTGAATGCCGGATGCCACCACGAGCGGCGGTCGCCGCGCAAGCAAGCGCCTGAACACCGTTAGCCGCTCAGACTACAGTCCCGGTCGATCCGGCGATTAATCGCTATCGGCGTTACCGGCGCCGCCCACCCTGGTGAGGATGGTGTTCGCGCGACCGGAAGCGGAAGTCGTCGCGCCGACCAGAATAGTTTCATTCCCGCGAGCGTCGATCCGGCGCACGACGACGCCGCGCTCATCGAGCTCAATCGATTCCGTGTCGCCCATCCTCGGTTCGTAAATCCATCGCAGATCGTCGTTGCCGCCGCGACGGTAGGTTTGCTTGTAGGTCGTCGCCATCAGCGTGGCCGGATCGATCGACGCAATCCGCCCGGTGAAGCGAAGCTGACCGCGGGCGCGCGCGCGCGCGATTATAAAGGACTTGAAGATCACCAGGTCGCCGTCAATCTCGCGGAAGCGGCCGAGCTTGACGATAAAGTTGTCGCGCCCGCCGAGCGCCGTAATCGAGCCGCGCAGAAATTCGTCGGCACTTTCAAAAGTCGCGGTGCGCGTGAAAGGGCCGCGGCTGTAGTGCAGGACGAGCCGCCTGATCAGACGGTCGTCGCCGAGGTCGGCTTCCACTTCATGACGGTCGCCGCTTTCGGATATACGGCGAGTCCCGGTCAGGCGGCCGCCATCGAGCTTTACTTCTTCGGTCGCCATCACGACGCCGCCGCGGCGAATCTCCCAACGGTAGTCGCCGTCGGGCGGCGTGACGATCTCCGATTCAGCGGGCGCCGGCTCAGCGGGAATCGCCGAGGAGTCCGGCGAGCCGGGCGGCGTAGTCGGGGGCGTCGAGCTCATGCTTGAAGTATACGTAAGCGTCGGCGCCGCCGCCCGCAAGGCCGGCAATCCTGCCCGCCCATTCGGCAAGCGCCGCGTCATCGTAGCCGGGCTTGCGCAGCCTGACATATACGAATGGCGCGGTCCGCTCGATCGGCGTCGAAAGCTTTTCACTCTCGGCTATACATAACGCCGCGCCGGCGTCGCGCAGCGCGGACAGCACCTCGTCGATAAACCACGAGCGATTGCGGAACTCGAACGCCGTCGGAATACGACCGCCGATCTGGCCGATAAAATCGCGCAACAGCGGAACGTCGCGCTTGAAGTCCGGCCCGAGTTGAAAAAGTACCGGGCCGAGCCGTTCACCGAGATGGGCGGCCGCGCCGGCAAATCGATCGACATCCGCGCCGGTGTCGTGCAGACGCTTGCGATGCGTAATGAGCTCGGGCGCCTTCAGCGCGAAGCGAAATTCGGGCGGCGTCTTCGCGGTCCATCCGGTGAGCATGGCCGGCCGCGGCATCCTCCGAAAGGTGTAGTTTATCTCCACCGTCGGCATGCGAGTCGCGTAAAATGCAAGCATCCCAGTGGCGCTTAGCTTTGCTGGATAGAACTTGCCTAGCCATTCTCGATAGCTGAAGCCGGAAGTGCCAATTCGAATCATTGTTTTTCGCAACGGTTGAAGTCATTAGGGCGAAAGCTGCCAGCTTGGGACGAAGACGCCGTGATTTCGTTCCAATCAACTATTAGCATCGTGAAACCAATCCACGCATGTTTTAGTTGCGTTCGATGGCTTAACTTGACGCATGATTGTGTTATGATGGTCGCAACGGACAGCCTCTATTAGCTCAATAGGAATTGATTCAAAGATGCAGGATAGCGCAAAGGTTCTGACAGTGAACGAGCTCGCGGAGTATCTTCGGGTACATCGCTCAACCATTTACCGGCTCCTTAAAAAGGGTCAGCTTCCCGGCTTCAAGATAGGGAGTGACTGGCGTTTTAATATCGAGGCGATCGACCAATGGCGGTTGGGGCAAGGTGCGGCGGCGTTGGAAGCAATGAGCATGGAAGCCGATTCGTAAACCGGACAGGAGTTTCAGCCGAGAGCTTCTGGCCGGCAATAAGCTCCGGCGCTACTCGGAAAAGCGGCGCCGGACGAACACAGCTCCCAGTAGAAACGCGATAGCGCAGGGCAGTAGCAGCGGCGACGCGCTGCGATACACTGTGACGGTTGCACCGCGATGGCGCAGCACGGTTGCAGGATCGACGTCGGCCTCGCCGCCCGTCGCGGCGGCGAGATCGCGCAGCAAGTCGACGTTGGCGGCGCGCAACTTCAATTCGGCCTCATCGGGCGCGGCGGCAGCCACGATAAACGGCCGCTGCGCAAGCGTGCGTTCGTTGTCGTCCGCTTTGACGATCAGACTCGCGGTGTAATTTCCGGGCGGGAGCGGTCCCGCGTCGCCGCGGTAGAGCGTGCCACCGAGCTGGCTCATCGCGGTATCGATAACCAGGTCGCTGCCAGCCACACGCGTATAGAGTCCCGCGACCGGATCGGTATCTGCCTTCTGCGCCTCGAACCTGACGTCATCGGCGGAGGCGTCGATTCGCAGGTCGAACGTTCCCGAGCCGCCCGGCCGCATCACCCATCCGACCAGTTGTGACCAGAACTGCGCGTACCGATCCCATCGTATCCAGCTAAGCGTGGTAAGGGCGTCGGGATCGGCGGTGAAAACCGCCACCCGTCCGAGCCCGTACTGCCACGATGCCAACAGGGTCTCGGCCTTGCCGTCGTGACGCACTCGCAGTGGAGCCGCCGCGTCATCCTTCAAGTCGGTGGCCGCGACAAAATCGATTTGCGGAATCTGATCGACGGGGATCCCACTCAGCGCAAGCGAGGGATCGCCATTTTCGATCGTGCGATCGCGATGGCCCTGGTCGGTCGTATGGCGCGTAAGATGGACCAGCAGTTGCGGCAGCTTTTCGATATTTTGCACGCGATAGAAGGTGCCGCCGGTCGCGCTGGCGAAATCCTGCAGTAGCCGCAGATTGGCTAGGTCGGGGCCGATTCGCACCGTCGAGACCGGAATCTGCTCGCGCCCGAAATCTTCGATAAGCTGGTCGTGATCGTGATATTCGCGATTGGTGTCGCCGTCGGTGAGCAGAATCACCTGGCGCACCGACAATCCGCTCAGCAGAATCTCGCGCTCGGCTATTTCCAACGCTTCCTTGAAATCGGTGCCGCCGCCCGGCTCGAGCCGCTGAATCCGATCGATCAGCTGCGCGCGATCCTCGCCCAGCGGACGCAGATGCGAGAGTACATACGGTTCCGAATCGAACGCGATAACGCCGGCGAAGTCGGTATCATCGAGCTCGTTCAAAAGTGCCACCGCCGCGCGCTTGGCGTAACGGATCCGCTCGCCGTCGCGGACGTCGGGGTCGCGCGAGTTGTAGCTCATCGAGTTCGACCGATCGATACAAAGGTAAACCGCCACGGGTTCGCGGGAAGGCGGCGGCGGTTGCGGCTTGAACAGCACCGGCAGCGCCTTTTCGAGCGGGCCGCCCTTGAAGCGCGCGTCGAGCATCGTACCGCCCGTGACGATCAGGCCACCGCCATACTGGCTGACGTAGCGGACCAGCGCCGTCTGCATCGCGGGCGTGAGGGTGGCGGCTGAAACGTCGCCCAGCACGACCGCCTGATAGTTCAGATATTCATTCGGATCGACGGGCAATGCGCCGGGCGGAACCTCATCGACGCGGTAATTGCGCAGCTCCAGCGCGCCGACTAGGCTGCGCTCCGACCCGCTCGACGCCACCAGCACGCGCGGGGTTTCGAGCACCCCGACGGCGGCGGTCGCGCGCGAATTGGTGGTCACCAGCGGGGCCGGCAGCTCGAGGCCGGCGGCGAGCTCGTAGGCACCGGGCTTGTCGATCTCATAGGGCAGCTCGAAGCGATTGAGCCCCGGCATCAGGCGCACCACCCGGTCGCCGGCGCGGTGGCCGCTTTCATAGAACGCGATACGGCCGTCAACCGGCGCGCCCGCTTCACTCTCGATATCGATACCGACACCGAATCTTTCATACGCGCGCACCGTGCCCGGAGCCTTGAGCGCCGTCAGCGACACCCGCCGCAGGGCCGAAGGGGGCGGTGCGGCCGCATAGATACGCACGCCGTCGTCGGCTAGCGCCGGCGCCTCGGCCATCGCGTCGCCCTGGGTCTGGTTGCCGTCGCTCAGCAGGACCAGCCGCTTGTCGGCCGCATCGGGGAAAAGTCCCAGCGCCGCGATCATCGCCGAGCCGATATCGGTGGCACCGCCGTCGGCGGTTGCTTTGATTTTACCGACGAGCCGCGGATCGCCGATCGGTGCGAGCAGTTTGACGTCGCGGCCGAAACCGATCAGCGCAATCCGATCCTCGGGATTCATCGCGGCCGTCAGATGGGTCACCTGGTCGCGCATCCAGGCCGCCTGATCCGGCGCCACCGAGCGCGACTGATCTATCGCGACGACCACCGCTATGCGGCGCGCGCCGACGGTGACCGGCAATTGGACCCCGGCGAGTATCAGTACGAGGGTAGCGTAAGCCAGCGTCCGCATGACGGTTTCGAGCGCGCCGACCATCCAGCGGCCGCGCCGGATCGAAAGCAGGCCGGGCGCCGCGAAAGCCGGAGCGGCAATCAGCAACCACAGCAGGAGGGGCCGCTCAAAGAACATGGCCGAGCCTCCGGCGCGGAAGGGCGTCGCGCATGAGAATAAATGTTTCAGCCAGCAGGGCCGCTATCGCCAATGCCACCAGCAATCCGTCGAGCGTGCTGATCGTGCTGGCGGGCGGCATGACCGCGTCGGCCGCCGCGGCGGGGAACGGATGAGCCGGCGGCATGTCGGCGGTCGTTTCGATCGCGAGGTTGGATTCATCCTCGTCGAAATAATTGGCGTAAACCGCGGTAGTGGCGTCGCCGGTACGCACCTGGTAACGGCCGGCCTCAAGCGGCTGGAAGCCGACCACTCCGGCGGAGCCGACGCTCAGCGGGGTCTGCGCGCCGTCGGGAGCGACCAGCGTGGCGCCGCGCGCACTCGCGGCAACCGTGACCCAGTCGCCGGTGCGGACGATTTTCAGATCGGCAGGCTCGGTAAGTCTCTTGAGCAGATCGATCGTAACCAGCAGCGCCGGCAGATTGTCCGGATTGATCAACATATGGTTGCGCACGTCGAAGGCGACTATGGCTATGCGTCCCTGAGCGTCATGGCCGAATGCCGCCATCGTTAGCGGACCGGCGGCCGAATCGCCAGCGGAGCGAACGGTCACCTCGACCGACGGCGGCAGAGTTATCTCACGGACTTGATCTATCGTCAGCGCTTCGCCGGTCGTGCTAGTGGCACGATCAACTTGATCAAGATGGTCGCCGTGATAGCCCTGATCGCCCTGATCGCCCTGATCGCGATGATACATCAATTCGGCTGACGGCACGGTCGTGCCGACCGTCAGGCCGTCTTCCCCGGGCGGCGGCGGAAAAACCAGCAGGCTCGCATTCGCGCGCACCGACGGAATAAAGGAATCGTGCATGATCGCGATATCGTAAGGAGCGTCGCCAGGACGCGGCGCGCTGAAGGAACCCGGCGCCATCGCGGTGACGTTCAGGGCGGGGTCGACCCCAACGAGGATTCGCGACAGATCGTCGCGGACGGCGGGGTCGGGCGACAGCACGAGCGCGCGGCCGCGCACGTCGCCCGGCGCGATGTAGGCCCATCGATCGTTGTCGGCGGGCAGCGCGTCGTCGCGCGAGCTGATCGAGGCATGCACCAGCCCGCCGCCATGCAGCGGACCAAAGGCGACCACATCCTCGCTGTCCGGCTCCGCGATAAGCGGGGTGCGGAAAACATCGCCGCGATCGGTCTCGACAATAAGCGTGGCGCCCACCGACCGATCGGCAAAGTTCCTCATCAGGCAATGGCCCTGGCTGACGCCCGGGTCACCGGGATCAAGCGAGACGATGGCGAGATTGGGAGCGGTCACGCCGACGCGATGAACTACCAGCCGCGCCGGGTCAATCAGATCGCCCAGATCGCCAAGCGCGGTGGCCGCCGGCGGACGATCGGTGAAAAGGTCGATACCGCCGGTGTCGCGCAGACGCATCAAGGCGGCTCGGAGCGCCGCGGGGCGAGCCGGCGTGGCGAGCGGTGCGAGGCGGGAGAGCGCGGAGTCGAGCGCGCCGCGATTTGCCGTTTCGGCCTGCATCAGGACCGGCTGCAGCGCATATCCGATAATCGAAAATCGCTCGCCAGCCGGCGACCGCGCGATAATCGAACGCGCCGCGGATCGGGCGGCGTCGAGGCGGGTGCCGTGGCCGTCGCGAGCACCCATCGCGGCGCCCAGATCGAAAACCAGCGCACGCGCCAGGCGCGGCGTCGGCGGGGCAGGGCGATCGATAAACAACCCGGCCATTGCGATCGAAAGCGCGATCAGCGCCGCCGCCTCCAGCCAGAACGTCAGGTCGAGCTTGAGCATGCGCCGCTTGATCACCGGCGCGCCGACCGTGTCGAACAGCATCAGGCTCGACACTTCGATCGTCGTCCGCGCGCGCTGGCGCAGATAGATAAACACCAGCGCTCCGAGCGAGCCGGCGAGCCATAGCAGGTTGAGCGGACTAAGGAATCCCATCGTGCTGGACCAGCGGCTAGACCACCACGCCGAGGCGCGGAAAGTCCTCCATGATAACGCGTTCGAAGTTGGCGGCGCCGAAAGCCGGTGCGTAGGTGATTCCGCGGCGCGCGCAAAAGTCGCGCAGGCGAGTGCGGAAATCCTCGATCCGATGGCGATATTTCGCGACCGCATCCGGGCCCATCGCGACTTCACGCACGGCGCCGGTTTCCGAATCGCGCACGCGCAGGAGCTCGCCGGGATAGGCGCCCGCGCTTTCGCGCTCACCCATCACATGAATCGCCCGGACTTCATGACGGGTCGCGGCCAGCCGCCCGAGCGCGTCTTCATAATCGGCGGGATCGGTCAGAAAATCCGAAATGAGGATACACAGGCCAGCCGGCCGCCGTTCGAGCAGCAACTGATCGACCATCGCGCCGAGACGAGTCGTGCCACCGCTTTTGACGCCTGCGACTATCGGCCGCAGCTCCGGATAGGATTCCTGCCGATGGTAAAAGGCGGTGCGCGTCAGGCGCATCGTGCCGCGCGACATCGCAAACGTCGCGAGCCTGACGGCGTCGTTCTCACCCATCGCGAGGTAGGCGAGCGCGGCGGCGAGCAGGAGTGCGAAGCCGAGCTTGTCGTCTTCGCGCGGCGAGCCCATCGAGGCGCTCGCATCGACTATCACGGAGACTTCGACCTGGCGCGTCGCGCGGTAGGTGCGGATCAGCAACTCGTCGAGGCGGGCGAGCGCGCTCCAGTCGAGAAAGCGGAGGTCGTCGCCTTCGCTGTAATTGCGGAAATTTTCGAGCTCGATACCGATACCTTGAACGCGGCCGAGCGTGCGCTCGCCGATTCGCGCGGTGCGTGCCCGTTTAACTCCGAGCGCCAGCCGGTCAAGCCGCCGCAGGAAATCGGGCTCGAAGGCATGCGACTCGATCATGTGGCGCTCAGCCGCGCAACCCGCGCACCGATTTCACCACCCGCTCGACGAGCTGCGAGCCGTCGATACCGTCGGAGTGAGCCGCGTAGTTGAGCATCATGCGATGTGACAGCGCGAGCGGAGCGACCGCCTCGATATCTTCGCGGCCGGCGTTGGCGCGGGCGTCGAGCAGGGCGCGGACCTTGGCGCCGAGAATCAACGCCTGCGCGCCGCGCGGACTCGAGCCGAAGCTGACGTAGCGGTTAACCGCTTCGTCCACCGCGACGTCGCGCCGCTCGGAGACGAAGCGCGAGTTGGCCGGCTGCGTCGCGCGGACCATCCGGGCGGCATAGCGTTCGACGTCGGGCGCGACCACGACTTCACGCACCAGCCGCTTCATCCCTTCGATCCGTTCAGCCGCCTCGTTGGCGCCGAAAACCGGATCGACCATCGATTCGACGGCGCCGGTCGTCGACGAGATTATCCGCACCATCTCGGCCTCATCGGGATAGTCGAGCTTGACCTTGAAAATGAAGCGGTCGAGCTGCGCCTCGGGCAGCGGATAGGTGCCTTCCATTTCGATCGGATTGAGCGTCGCCATGACGAAGTAGGGCGGCCGCAAAACATGGCTGGTGCCGGCGACGGTTACCTGCATTTCGGCCATCGCTTCGAGCAGCGCCGACTGGGTCTTGGGAGTCGCGCGATTTATTTCGTCGGCCAGCAGGATATGGCAGAAGACCGGGCCGGGCAGGAAGCTGAACTCACGGCGGCCGTCGTCGCCGGTGACGATAATGCGCGTGCCGGTAATATCGGCGGGCATCAGATCGACGGTGAACTGAATCCGGTTGAAGCTCAGATGGAGTGCGGTGCCGAGCGCCTTGACCAGCGTGGTCTTGCCGGTGCCGGGCACGCCTTCGATCAGCACGTGGCCGCCGGCCATCAGCGCGCTCAAGAGACTTTCGACCGCGCCCTCATGGCCGACGATCACCTTGTGGATTTCGCCCTGGATACGGCGGAAGGTCCGGGCGAAATCGCCGACGGTGAGCGGTTCGACGGGAGTGGCGCTCATTGATCGAAGATCCGTTCGATCGCGTCGCGATCGGCTGGCGGCACGGCGGTGCGTGACAGCGGTTCGTCGGCGTACTGATCCGGATTCAGCGCGGCGTCGACCTTGGGCGCGCGGTCGCCGTCGCCGCCATCATCGCCGATCGACGCCGGATGGGCCTCGATCGCGATCTGAAAGCTGCCGTCGCCGGTGGCCGGCTTGTCGGCCTTGCCGAACAGTCCGCTGGCGTCGGAACCGGTGCCGTGCGAGGCGCCGCCGGAATCGTTGTCGCCGTTACGATCCTCGTTGGCGGACTCCTGCGAGTCGGGTCCCGGAGAAGGCGTAATATCTTTGCCGGATTGATCGGCCGGGCCCGGCTGGGCGGCGGCGCCGGCGCTGGCCTGCTGATTGGCGGGCGCGTCGGACGACGAGCCGGGCATCTGCGTGCTGTGATTACTGTCGGGCGAGTCACCCGGCTTCGATCCGTCCGGAGAATCGTCGCCGGACTGGTTCTTTGCCGACGGATCCTGGCCGGGCTGATCGCTGTCGGGATCCTTGGCGGAGTTCGAATCGCCACCTTTATCGGCCAGCTTCAGATGCTCCGGCGGCGGCTTCGGCGCGCCGGTAATTTTGTCGCGCAACCGATTAGCCAGCCGATTGGCGGCATCTTTCATCTGCGAGATCGGATCCTTGCCCTGAGCGGCGGCGCGCGCCCGCGCGAGCATCGCGCCAAGCTTGCGCATCGTGTTCTGGTCGCCGGTCACCTGCGAGCCGTCCGATCCGCCGGTCCCCGATGGATCGATAGTCAGGTCGCGCAGATCGAGCGTGACGGTTTTCGGCGGCGCGGCAATTGTCGGCGGATGGGGCGGCACAACGCGCGTCAGTCCGACGGCAAACAGGGCCAGCGCGGCGGCGGACATGAGGGCGAAGATAGAACGCGAAAGCCGCCGCTTCTCGATCCGCGCGGGAGCGAAATCCTCGCGATGCATCAGCGCGTCCTCGAGGAGATAGGGCCACAATTTCGGGCGATTCGGTGTGGTCGCAAAGGCGGCGATCGTTGTGAGGCGGCCGTCCATATGCGCCCGTTCATCGGCAATCGAAGCGGCGCGCGCGCGATTCGTTCTCATCCGCCAGGCCGAACGGAGCGCCACGACGATTACGATCAATGCTGTGAGGCCAGCGATTGCGGCGGTGATCAGGAACGCGAGGGGGGTGAGCAGATAGGCCGACGCAACCGCGATTGCGGCGGCGCCGACGACGCCGGCGATCGTGACGAAAACCGCCTGCTGGAGCGCGAGGCGATTGATACGGGCGCGAATCGTGTCGATCTGGCCGAGCACGACGCCGAGCTTTTCTTCGTTACGCCCTTGATTTCCCGCGACTTCAGACAAATAGGCCGCCCCTCGTGAAAAGGATAGTGGACCCTGTAGAAGGTGGCAACCTGAAGGATTTCACCCACTGGACGGAAAAATCGGAATTTTCAGGGTTTTCGGGATGCTAAGTGATTAGCGCCGCGAGTGGCGAAACAGATCGAATCGGACACCGGCGGCACGTTCAACCAGAACTTCGTTTTTAATCATTGCTGAGGCGCTTTGTGCCGACCAGAATTGAGACGTCTGTGTCTGCTGCTTCCATCACCTCCCCGATTATAGAACCCTTGGCGGCCGTTAGAAGGGCATCAAACAAAATCTTATTGAATGGCCCATTGCGGCGCTTTTGTCTTACATCAAACCCACTCGCACCTGGCGTGTTCCAGCCGCCAGTTAGTGGAACACGGGCGACGTTCCAGCCTGCTGATTCAAAACAGTGCTTAAGGTCGTGCGCCAGTTCGACACAGTCGGTATTCTCGTGCGACATCACCGATACGGAGTGAGCACCAAGCCCCGCCAGCGCTATGATCAATCGCTCCTTTTCAGTCCGATCAAGCGGATGCCAGAAAATGTCTTCATGCCGATTAAGCTTGCTCTCAAGCGCAGCGATTTTCGCGTTCGCGGCTTCCATCACGGCGCCGATTGATTGACCACGCGTATTTGTCAAGGCCGCAAGCTGTTCCCAAATCGCCAAGGTGCCCGTAGCTAAGACCGCGTGTTCATCAGAATGCCGCGTTTCGTCCTCTTGCTGAGATCGGTGAGCCAGGCTCTCCCCGATGACGGTGAGGATCACCAAGACGCCCCCACTCGTTACGAATGCCCACCATTCTCCAGCGGGCATGTGGGGATAAGTCACAATCGAAGCGAACACATCGAAGACGATCCAGCCAACGGTCGCAGCAATTCCAAGCAAAAGCGCCGGCATCTTAGGTCCCCCTTCAGGCCGAAATCCCCGCAGAAAGGTAACCCAAAATCCGGCAGAGATAACATCCCCTAACATTAACCAATCAGTGCCTGTTCCGGGATTTCCGAAGTTTTCGCGACACCCTCCACATCCGCCGTCCGCCGAGCCGCCTGAATTAACACTCCCGCAACATCGAAGTCGTCGCGCCGACATCCAGAGCCGCTATCGTGGCGGGCGGGATATCTATTTTCCGTGGTCCGGAGGTCACTTTGGCTGCTGCAACAACCAACAACGCCGTAGTCGGCGAAAAACTGAATCGAAGTCCCGGCCGGCTCGGCATGATCGCGTTCGGTATCATCCTGGTGGGCGGCGGATTCTATGTGCTCACCCACCTGGTGAGCGACCTCTCGGTCGAAAGCAAAAGTTCGGTCTTGCCGTTTTTCTTTCTCGGTGTGGCTCTGTTGACCGCGCTGGGATTCGAGTTTGTCAACGGCTTTCACGACACCGCCAACGCCGTCGCGACGGTCATCTACACGCATTCGCTCGAACCGCATATCGCCGTGGTATGGTCGGGATTCTGGAATTTCGTCGGCGTGCTGATCTCCAGCGGAGCGGTGGCCTTTGCGATCGTCTCGCTGCTGCCGGTCGAATTGATTCTGCAGGTCGGCAGCTCGGCCGGATTCGCGATGGTCTTCGCGCTGCTGGTCGCCGCGATGATCTGGAACCTCGGCACCTGGTACTACGGCTTGCCGGCCTCCAGCTCGCATACGCTGATTGGATCGATTATCGGCGTCGGCGTAGCTAATGAACTAATCTCGGCCAAGTCGGGCACCAGCGGCGTCGATTGGGGTCAGGCCGCCAATATCGGCAAATCGCTCCTGATATCACCGCTGGTCGGCTTCGCGCTCGCTGGTCTGTTGCTGATAATCGCGAAATACACGATTACCGATAAGCGGCTTTATCGCGCGCCCGAGGGAATCAAGCCCCCGCCGTTCTGGATCCGCACGCTGCTGATTCTCACCTGCACGGGTGTGAGCTTTGCGCACGGATCGAACGACGGTCAGAAGGGGATGGGGCTTATCATGCTGATCCTGGTCGGTATCGTGCCGACCTCGTACGCGCTCAACCGCGCGATTCCCGTGAGCCAGACGGCCGACTTCGTGGCGGTCTCCCAGGCCGCCACCAGCTCGCTCGACAAGTATGTTTCGCCCAACGCGATCGTCGTCGATCCGCAGAGTGATATCGCCGATTACGTCCGCACGCGCAAATTCACGCCGAGCACGATGCTGGCGCTGCGGCAGATGGTCAATGAAGTCGGCGATGAAGTGAAAATCTACAAGAGTCTGCGCCAAGTGCCCCCCAACCAGGTTCGCAACTTCCGCAACGATATGTATCTCACCAGTGAGGCGCTGCGGCTGATGAAAAAGTCCGGCACGCCAACGATATCGATCGAGGACTGGGCGACGCTCGACAACTACAAGGCGCATATCGACAAGGCGACCAAGTTCATTCCGGGATGGGTCAAGGTTGCGGTCGCGATGGCGCTCGGGCTCGGCACTATGGTCGGCTGGAAGCGAATCGTGGTGACCGTTGGCGAGAAGATCGGCAAGGATCATCTGACCTATGGGCAGGGCGCGGCGGCCGAGATCACGGCGGCGGCAACGATCGGGATGGCGGACTATTTCGGCTTGCCAGTGAGCACGACGCACGTGTTGTCGTCGGGAATCGCGGGCACGATGGTGGCGAATCATTCGGGCCTGCAATTCGAGACGGTCAGGAATATCGCGATGGCGTGGATATTGACGCTGCCGGCCTCGATCGTCCTGTCGGCGTTCCTATTCTGGACATTCAGCCGTATATTCTAGGCAGCCGTGTATTTCGAGGTGCGAGCGCCCAAACAGGTGCCGACCAGGTACCAAACAGGAAATTGATGACGATCGCTTACAAACGAATTTTGAACCCGGTCGATTTCGACGATAACTCAACTGCCACGATCGATGTCGCGGCGCAGTTCGCGCGTCAGAATGGCGGCGAGGTCTTCCTCCTCCACGTGCTGCCGATGATCGGGTCGCCCGCGGGCGGTCCGGCCTACATGGAGCTCTACCAGGAAGAGGTGCACAAAAGTAACACGCACCTCGAGGCACTGGCCAGGAAGCATCTGGACGGCGTTAAGTACGAAGTCTCGACCGACATCGGCAACACCGTCGAGCTCATCCTGAGCGCCGAAAAGGAACGCAAGGCGGATCTAATCGTGATCGGAACCCACGGCCGGACGGGACTCGCCCGCATCCTGGTCGGCAGCGTCGCCGAGGCGGTGCTGCGCGGCGCGGAATGCCCCGTGCTCGCTTTCCGTCACACCGCGTAAGGAATCGCGCCGAATCGTCAAAAAATCCTGCCAGGCAAAATTCAGCCGCCGATTCGGCCTCGTGTCACACCTTGAGGCCGGCGTCTTCGAAGGCGCCGAGCGCGACCGCCGCCCAGTCCAGATCGCCGCGGCCCTTGGCGAGATTCTGGAGGACGCGGTTGTGGATGACGGTCGCCATCGGCATCGGCACACGCGAATCGGTGGCAGTGCTTATCACCAGGTCGATGTCCTTCAGCCCGAGCTCCATCCGGAAGCCCGGCGGCGTGAAGCGGCGATTGGTTATAATGTCGAAATAGCTTTTGTAGAGCGGGCAGTTGAACATCGCCTCGCCCAGTACGGATGCGACCTGTTTAGGGTCGATATTGTTCTTCTCGGCGAGCGCGAGGCCTTCGGAAATCACTTCGATTGCGCTGGTGATC